>Ga0213833_1001975_pt1 | contig 13889 bp, 13 predicted proteins | sample SWATP21_FD_160575 | JGI IMG/M metagenome (GOLD analysis project Ga0213833, IMG submission 160575) | Coastal seawater microbial communities from Marineland, Florida, United States - SWA TP2 #1 | ecosystem: Environmental > Aquatic > Marine > Coastal | place: USA: Florida | collected 2016-08-14
GCCCGCAACAGCATGGACGGCGCCCGGTACTCGCTCATCCAGGGCAAGCACGGGTGGATGAAGTCGCTACTCGACGCGCAGATCAAGGAGACCAGCAACCCGCTCGCGACCGCCGAGATGGGCCCCGAGGAGATGCTGCTGATGCTCTCGCGGGACCCCGAGGAGACCAAGAAGACCTTGGCCGCGGTTCGGGCCCGTGAAGAGCTGCGAGCTCGTCGTCAACGAATCCGCAAGCTGCTCCGGCAGACGTCTGCGATGGCGGCCCGATTCGACCTGGCCCGCGAGTCGGGTGCGCGAGACCCCGAGCGCGCTGCCCGCCTACGGTCGGAGGCCGAGGTCATGCTGCGCAAGCTCCACGAGACGGACCCGAGCGAGTGGCCGTGGGTGAAGGTCATCGAGGCCGCCCGCGACCGGCGCGTGGTGGTGCCGCCGTGGAAGACGCACGATGGGGCCATCGAGCGCACGCCGGTCCTCCCGTCGGGATTCTGCGCGACTGTGCGGGACCCGGATGGGGACGATGATGGGTACGAGGTGCGCATCGGCGTGGCCGACCCGGACAACCGCAAGCGGCACGGGATGCTACTCGACGGGGCCCTGGTGTGGCACTCCGTTCATGCGGGCGACGACCGGACAGACCAGCCGGGGTGGAACAAGGCGCAGGGCTCGAGGATGAAGCTCACGCACCTGTCGCCGCACAGGATGCGGGCCGTCTGCCCCGTGGTGGGGGAGGCCTCGGGGGCGGCGCTGCAGGAGTTCAGCAGCGCCATCGGGCGGTCGTGGGCGCGAGCTGGCTGGTACTTGGCGGACGACGCCTGGCGGGAGGCGGTGTGGCCCACGGTGAAGGGCGCGGTCCGTGAGCACCTCGGTCGGCAGGCCCGGTTCACCTACGGCCGAGGCTCCAGCTCGCCGGCGATTGCGGTGCCGGTGGTCGAAGGGGGCAAGCTCCTGGTGGTTGGCTCGTCCTACGAGCTTCGGCAGTCGAGCGGCAAACTGGTGCCCCCCACCGATGCGGGGTGGCTGCGGTTCCTCGCGATGGGACGCCGACTGCGACACAGCGAGAGGCTTGCTGCAGCGCGCCAGTGGTGGAGCAAGGTGCTCCCGCGATCTGGCGGGTAGCGGGCATCCGCCAGCCGATGCCCGTTTGCACCCAGGAGACTGAGAACGGAAGCCGCCGGACCCCAGGCGGGGCCCGGCGACTGGTCGGCTCACAAGCGAACGAGTGCTCAGACTCCGGTGTCGTCGTCGTCGTCGTCGTCGTCGTCGTCGTCGTCGTCGTCGTCGTCGTCGTCGTCGTCGTCGTCGTCGTCGTCGTCGTCGTCCTCTTCGCAAGCCTCGTCGTCGTCGTCGTCGCAGTCGTCGTCATCGGCATCGATGGCAGACCGATCACTCGACGCCATGGCACCCGATTCGGTGCCATTGGAGCCGAACAACCCGTCCTCCATGCCATCGCAGCCTGCCAGGAGGAAGACCAGGAGAGCCAGGAGCGCGAAAGTCACACGTGTAGTCATTTGCATGACAGATCCTAAGATTCCGTCCAGTCCCGCATCGGAATCCGTTTCCATTGACGGATACATGGGCGCACAAGCCTTCCATACGATTGGCGTCCTCCAAACGCCTCTGGTGGTTGGCGGCTACTCGTCGTCGTCGTCGTCGTCGTCGTGGTCGTCGTCGTGGTCGTCGTGGTCGTCGTCGTGGTCGTCGTGGTCGTCGCGGTCGTCGCGGTCGTCGCCTCGAATTCCGCGGCTGCTATCGCCGGAGAGAGTCGCCGGTGTTGTGTCGGTGGCCTCCCCATCGTCTCCATCACCGCCCAGAGTACGTTGGAGTCCTCGCACCAACCGCTCACGCTCGGCGGCGGAAAGCTGCGCACTGGAGTGCATCGGCGTGTAGTACCACGGGGGCATGTGCCCTTCCGCAACCTCCTCGGCTGCCTCGTCTGCCTCGTGCTGAGGGCGGTCCATCTCGGAGAAGTTGAGCGCCGCTCGGCCCTCATCGACATGGTGTCGGACCACCCACGAGACGGGAGCGATTCGCCCGTACCAGGGGACGGATACCTCGTTGGAATGGCAGTCGTAGCAGGCCCGCTTCGCGAGCGCGCGGGTGTCGGGGGTGTCCCATGTCGGTTCCTGGCGAGTGGGTGGATTGTGCGCCTGGTATGGGATGAACTGGATGGCTACGGTGAAGGCAGCAGCGGCTGTCAGAGTGATGGTGAGCCTCGGTCGGGGCATGTTCACCTCCCACCCCAACGTCGTTCCTATGGAGTCCACGGACCATGCGACATGTGACAGGTGCCGATGAAAACCAGGTCGCAATAGTGCTTTTCGTGGTCGTCGCCATCTTGGTGGGGGCCGACCTACTGTCGGATGTCGGGTCCGGTGTGGCGTGGTCTCATGTCATTGTGGAGGGGCTCGCCGTCTTCGTCGCTTGTGCTGGTGCTGCGCGCTTTGTTGCCAAGCTGCAGTCCGAGCGACGGGAAGCACTGGCTTGGAAGGCGAAGGCCGGCGAGTTGCTGGAAGGACTGGGAGCCGTGGTGGACCGTCAGTTCGAGGCGTGGGGCTTGACCACCGCCGAACAGGAAGTGGCGCTCCTGCTGCTCAAAGGACTGTCCTTCAAGGAGATCGCTGCCGTGCGGTCCACTTCAGCACGCACCAGCCGGGAGCAGGCCCGCGGGGTGTACAAAAAGGCGCAGGTCAGTGGAAGGGCCGAGCTTTCCGCCTGGTTCTTCGAGGACCTCTTGGCCGCTGCAAGTCAACAATAGCAGAGTCGCGAAAGTGGATTCGTGGGTTTGGTATCCGTCGTTCAGGTTTGGGATGCAGATGAATGGACGGTACGGCGAGGTGTCCGCGTGTTGGGTGCTGGGATGCGCCCAGGCCCAATCGTCGTCGAGTCGGGTGCGGCAAAATCATCTGTTTGTGCGGCACCGAGGGTGGGGGATTCTGCCGCACTCCACACGGCTGCCTTCGTCCAATTTCCCGAGGGGTTTTTGCCGCACCCGGCGATTGGTGTCGACTGAGACCAGAAGTCCACGCCCACCCAAGCCCGATTCGGTGTTGGGAACGCTATTGGGATACGGCCGTGGTCGGGCGGGGGCAGTCGACCTGGAATGCCTCCATCAACCGCACCTTGACTTCTTCGTCGGATGGAACTCCACCCAGGTATAGGCGTCACGATGGCGCGGCGTAGGGGGGCTTTGGAGCACGGGCTCCGAAAAGGTCGGTTCCGCCCACAAGAATACTCGGAGTGCCGTATCCTCGGCGCTGGTCGGTATCGGGAAGATTGCCCAGGTCGACCTCACGAAAGGCCCAACCGCACTCCTGCATGACGGCCCGCAACCGCGCCCTCAGGACAGGCGTATTGGCACACCCGGATCGAGTGAGGAACTCAACGCTGTCGGTCCGAGCTGGGACAGCGGGCTTTCCGCTGGAGTCGATACCCATGGTGCATCCAGTGACGATCGCTCCCAGTGCGAGGATGGGAGATGCTGCCGCGAGCAGGTTGAGTCTATTCTGCATGGCTGGACAGTAGCCCTCTGCGGACCGACGTGCAGGCATAGCAGCTCCAGGAAACACCCAGCGTGCTCGGTACTCCCGATGGACTGACCACGAGCGGTCACGCCTGGCCTGAGCCACGACATAGTTCCACACCGCCGGGGACACGCAGGCCAGCCACAACACGGGTCATCATTCACCGGCGCCGGCAGGCGCCGGCCAGTGTGGCCGGTGTCCCAAGCGCCTGGCACTGGCCAGCAAACCGATACTCACCCCCTGTACACGGGGCGCCCGGCCCGCCCATCGCCAGCGCACCCAGCGCACAGGAATGCTTCTGGGGCTCGTCAGCCGGTCTTGCGCCCCACCACAAACCCGAGGGGCAACAAGCCCGGAATCACGTCTGCCTCCACAACGTCGAAGCCCGCCGATTCCAGGGCCGACGACAAGCGTGCCACCGTGAACCGCCGCTCCCCCGGAAAGCTCCCCAATGCGAGCACCGCAGAGACCGCCTTCGACCGGAGCGTCTGGTCGTGGCAATAGGTCGGGACCAGGAGGAGTCCGCCCGGCTTCAGCACCCGCCGAAGCGAGCCAAGGGCCAGCTCGAGGTCGGGCAGGAGATGAAGCACGTTGGCGCCCACCACAGCATCGAATGACCCATCCGCTTCCCCGAGAGCGTTGATGTCGCGCTGGTCGAAGCGAACGTGCGAAAGGTGGGCCGCTCGCTTGCGCGCGATGGCCATCATGGCGTCGGCGTAGTCGGTGGCGAGCACTTCCCCCACATGAGGTGCGTAGCCGACCGTGAACAGGCCGGTGCCACAGGCCACTTCGAGAACCTTGTCGGCTCCCTTCACCAGAGAGGTCGTGCGTCGAACGGCCTCGGGGATGGGGCGGCCGAACAGCCACATGGCGAGCTTGTACCGGTCCGCGTGGTTCTCCCAGTACCCATGGGCGTCGTCTTCAGGCTGATGGGAGGCGACCGGCCGGCAGTCCGCGGCGCTCGCCGGGAGGTTGTCCGGCGTCGCCAGCTCCAGAGTGCTGTGCTTCACGTCCAGACCGGCCAGGACCTCGCGCACTTGCTCGCGTACCTGAGCCCCCTGTGCGAAGTCTTCGGACTCCACCACCAGGTGACCGGTGAGGACATGGTGTTCGCCCTCCAGCGACCAGACATGCACATGTCGCAATGCAACCACGCCCTCCACGGCTTCGGCCGCGGCCACCAGGTCGTCGGGCTCCACGTCGTGTGGGGTGCCTTGGAGGAAGACGACGAGGGTCTTCCGGAGGTTTCCGGCCGCGCTGCGGGCCACCCAGAGTGTGATGAGGATGGCGAGCAATGGGTCGAGGACTGGCACCTCGACCACCAGCATGACGCAAGACACGATGAGGACGGCCACCCAACCCAGGACATCTTCGAGGAGATGCAGCGACACCACCCGCTCATTGAGGGACTTCCCTCCCCGTACGCGCAGGACCGCAGCACCGTTCACCACGACGCCCAGCAGCGCCAAGGCCAGCATTCCGCCAGCGTCTGGCTCGCCCGGGTCCCACAGGCGAGGCACCGACTCGACCAGCACGATGGCCCCGCCGACCAGCAGCACCAGGGCATTGACGAAGGCGGCCACCAGCGAGAGGCGGCGCAGTCCGTAGGAGTAGCGCTCTGGAGCCGGACGGTCGGCCAGTCCTTGCATGGCCCACGCGAAGGCCAGGGCGATGCTGTCGCCAAGGTCATGCAGGGCGTCCGCGGCGATGGCGGCACTGCCCGTCCACCATGCGCCCGCCAGCTCGATGATGGTGAAGGAGAAGTTGAGGAAGAAGGCCAGCCCGAGCGACCTTCCGGCGTTCCCGGGGTGGGCGTGGCTGTGGGCGTGGTGGTGGTCATGTCCCATTGTTGGAATCCTCTGGGTGGTGGTTGTGTATGAACCGGGCGTACAGGCTGGGAAGAACAAGCAGGGTGAGGGCGGTGCTGGTGACCAGGCCGCCGATGACGACTGTGGCGAGAGGGCGCTGCACTTCCGCACCTGCTGACGCGGACACGGCCATCGGCAGGAAGCCCAGGGCGTCGGTGACCGCGGTCATCAGCACCGGACGGAGGCGGAGGAGGGCGCCTTTGCGAGCGGCCTCCCGTGGCCCGGTCCCGGCGGCGTGCAGGTCGCGGATGCAGGTGACCAGGACCACGCCGTTCATCACCGCGATTCCGAAGAGGGCGATGAAGCCAACCGCGGCGGAGATGGAAAACGGCAAGCCTCGAACGAACAACGCGACCAGGCCGCCGGTGATGGCGAGTGGCACATTTGCGTAGACGAGCAGGGTCAGGCGGGTGGACCGGAAGTTGGCCTGCAGCAGGACGAAGATGACCAGCAGGACCAACGGCACGAGGATCGACAGGCGGTCGGAAGCCTCCTGCAGGTTCTCGAAGGAGCCCCCCCAGTCCAACACGATGCCCTCCGGCAGGTCTCCGGCGTCTGCGATGGCAGCCTCTGCGTCGGCCACGAAGCCGGCCACGTCGCGTCCGCGGACGTTGAGCTCGACGGTCAGGCGCCGCTGGGCACTCTGACGACCGATTTGCACCGGCCCTTCGTGGAGCTCGATGCGCGCGACCTGCGCGAGGGGCACCCGGGGACCGTCGGGCCGTCCCACGCGAACCTGTCCTACTGCTTCGGGGTGTTTGCGCACGGCTTCCGGCAGCCGCACCTGGAGGGCAAACCTGCGCTGTCCCACCAGCACCTCTCCAGTTGGACGCCCTCCGAGCGCCTCCACCGCATCCAGCACATCGCGGGCGTCCATGCCAAGGCGCGCGATTGCCGCCCGGTCGACCTGAATCGTGAGGGTCGGCAAGCCGGAGAGCTTCTCGGCCTTGACGTCCCGAGCCCCCTCGACCTCGGACAGCACTGCGACGACGCTGTCCCCATAGGCGCGGAGCTGGTCGAGGTCTTCGCCGTAGATGAACAGCGCGACATCCGACCGGACGCCTTCAATCAGCTCGTTCACCCGCAGCTCGATAGGCTGTGAGAATGCGAAGTTCACGCCGGGGACATCTCGACCCAGCTGCGCCTCCATCAGCTCGACGAGGCCCGCCTGGTCGTCGGCGCGGGTCCATTGGTCGCTGGGATGAAGCATCACGTAGACGTCGGAGAAGTCGACGCCCATTGGGTCGGTGGCGATCTCGGCGCGTCCCGTGCGGCTGATGACCGTGCTGACCTCGTCTGGGAATGCCCGTACGATGGCGGCTTCCACTGCTGTCGCCTGGGCGATGGACTCTTCGAGGGACACCGACGGCGGGCGGATGATCTGAAGGGCGATGCTGCCCTCTTCGAGCCGGGGGACGAACACTGCACCCAGGAGGGGCGCCAGGGCGAGGCTGCCCACGAAGGCCGCGAGCGCCGCAAGTCCGGTGGCCCGCGGTGACGCCAGCGCACGGTCGAGCAACGGGCTGTAGATGGTCCGGGCAGCTTTGAGGAGTCGGGTCTCCTTCTCCTCCGCCTGCTTCAGCGACAGCGCGGCGAGCACGGGGGTGGCGGTGAAGGTGAGGACAAGGGCAGCGACCAGGGCGAAGACCACCGTGAGGGCCATCGGCCGGAACATGCGGCCCTCGATGCCGGTGAGCGACAGGAGCGGCAGGTAGACCAGGATGATGATTCCAACGGAGAACGCCACCGGACGGGCCACCTCGCGCGAGGCGGACAGCACGGTGGCGTCGGTGGCCTCCTTGCCGTCTCGACGGGCGAGTCCCACCCGGCGGACGATGTTCTCGACCATCACGACCGGGCCGTCGACCAGAATCCCGAAGTCGACCGCGCCCAGGCTCATGAGGTTGCCCGAGAGCCGCGCTGCACCCATTCCGATGAAGGCGCCGAGCATCGACAGCGGAATGGTCAGCGCGACAAGCAGCCCACCGCGAAGGTTCCCCAGGAGGAACAACAGCACGACCACGACGAGCAGCCCGCCCACCAGCAGGTTCTCCTGAACCGTGTAGATGGTGCGGTCGACGAGGTTGGTGCGGTCGTAGAAGACGTCGACTTCGATGCCTTCCGGCAGACCCGGTGTGAGCTGTGCTGTGGCGGCAGCGAGGTCTTCGCTCACGGTGCGGGCGTTTTCGCCGAAGCCCATCATCGCGATGCCGATGACCGCCTCGCCCCGACCATCCCGTGTGACTGCGCCTTGTCGGATGAGTGGCGCGAAGCGCACGTCGCCGAGGGTGCCCACCGTCACGGGCGTGCCCTCCGGTGTGGTGGACACGACCACCTGGCGGACGTCTTCGAGTCCCTCGACCAGCGCGGTTCCGCGGATGAGAACCTGCTCGCGGCCCCGCTCGAGATACCCGCCGCCGACCGTGAGGTTGTTGTTCGCCAACGCCTCGAAGACATCCGCGAGAACGAGACCGTAGGCCGCCAGCCGCTCAGGTTGTGGCTCCACCTGAAACGTCCGCAGCGCTCCGCCAAAGGCGTTGACCTCGACGACGCCGGGCACCGTGCGGAGTCGGGGTGCGATCTGCCACTCCAGGACGTCGCGGAGATCCATGGGCGTGTAGGCGTCTTCGAAGCCCGCGGCGGTGCGGACCTCGAATTGGAACACCTCGCCCAGCCCCGTGGACGGCGGACCCATCTCCGGCTCGCCGTACCCATCGGGGATGGCCGACCGCGCCTGGCCCAGGCGTTCTGATACCACCTGGCGGGCCCACCACAGGTCTGTTCCGTCTTCGAAGACGACGGTGACGACGCTGAGCCCGAAGCGGGAGAGGCTGCGGACCTCCTCGGTGCGAGGCAGTCCAGCCATCGCAGACTCCACCGGCCAGGTGACGAACCGCTCCACTTCGACCGGAGGAAGGCCCGGAGAGTCAGTGAGGACTTGCACCTGTACGTTCGTGACGTCCGGCACCGCATCTATCGGAAGCGTTGTGGCCGCCCGGAGCCCCACGATGGCCAGCACCACGAGGCAGATGAGCACCACGGCCTTGTTGCGCAGCGAAAACGCGAGGACACTGTCCAGCAGGCCTGGTCCGTCGCCTTGAAGCAGGCGGGCGTCTTCGGACGTGTCGTGGGATGGGGGTTCAGTGCGCATGACCGTCCCCCAGCTCGCCCTTTTCAAGCTCACTCTTCAGAGCGAAGGCGCCTGTGATGACAACGGCCTCTCCGGCCTGCAGCCCGCTGGCCAACCGAAGCTGGTCTGGCGTCTGTTGGGCAACCTCGACGGGCCGAACCTTGAACCGGCCCGGCGCCTCCTCGACGAACACCACCGCGTGTCCATCGAGGTCCTGCACCGCTGCGAGGGGAAGCACCACGCCCCGGGGGAGGTCTCCGGACGCCACTGAGATGCGCGCGGAAGCGAACATGTTGGGCATCAGCTTTGCCGCGGGATTGTCCACGACGACACGGACCTCGACTGTGCGGGACTCCGGCTCGACCCAAGACCCAACTTGCGCCACCCGACCTTCGAAGTCCTCACCGGGCCACGCAGGCACGGAGAACCGAACCGCCTGCCCGGTCGCGACCTGAGCCAGGTCCGCCTCGAACACGTCTGCCAGCAGCCAGACCTCGGAGAGGTCCCCCACATGGAAGAGCATCTCGCCAGGTGCCACGCGCTGTCCGATCCGGGCGTTGGTGCTGAGGACGGTGCCGGCAATGGGACTTCGCACACGCACCCGTGACACGTAGTGCTCGCCTTTTGTGGGGTCTCCGATGGACGGGTCCACTCCGAGAATCCGCAGGCGCTCTTCGGCCGCTTCGAGCATGCCCTCCACCTCGGCGTGGGCGGCTTCGGCTTCGAGGAGCTGGGACCTCGATGCCACACCATCGGCCACCAGGGTGCGGAGGCGGTCCAGCCGCGCCTCTTCGGCCCCATCTCGTGCCTTTGCGGCTCGAAAGGCTGCGATGGCCTCCCCCAGCTCGGGCGACTGCACGCTGCCCAGGCTGGCTCGCCTCGACACGGTGTCTCCGGTCCGGACGTAGATGGCGTCGACCTGTCCGGCAATCCAAGCGCTGACGACTGCCTCCTTTCGTGGGTCGAGCGCGATGCGACCAGGCAACGTCAACTCGCCACTCAAAGTGCCGACCTCGGCGGGGCGCACCTCGATCCGAGCAGCAGCGACGGCTTCGGGGGTGAGAACGACGGTGTCGACGGGGGAAGGATGGTCGTCCTGCGCCCCATGGTCATGGCCGTCATCGCCGAGCGTCGCGTCGTCGTGGTTGTGTTCGCAAGCGAACAGGAAAGAGGCAAGGACGATGGCCAGGCGTCTCATGGCGCGCCTCCCGGCCCTGAAGCCGTTGCTTCGCCCAGGAGGCGGGCGTCGTCGTGCGCGAGGAGGAGGTCCACGCGTGCCTGCGCGATTCCGCCGAGCAGGTCGAGCGCAGCGGACTCGCCAGCCAGCACCTCCTTCTGAAGCAGAATGGCGCTCGGGAGGTCGATCTCGCCCGCCCGGTAGCCTGTATCGATGCTCGACAGAGCGGCGCGAGCTTCTTCGAGTGGGTGCTTCAAGCCACTGGCTTCCAGGTCCAGCGCCTCGGCCACCCGTGTCCTGGCGGTGATCTGTTCCGTCAGGACCAGCGCTCGCAGGCTGGCTTCCGTTGAGTGTGCCTGCTCGAGGCCTGCTTCTGCGGACTGACGACCCGCCTGGTTTCGATCGAACAAGGGCAAGGTCGCTTGCAGGGTGGGGCCGACAAACCGTTCTCCATCCTCGACGTTCATGGCGACGCCGACGCCCACCGGCGCCAACGTGGACGCCCGCTGTCGGGTGCGAAGAGCGGTCGCCTGCCGGACGGTCGATTGCTGCGCAAGCAGGTCGGACCGTTGCCCCTGCATCGAGCCATCGGGCGCACCAACGGAGACCACCTCCCGTGGGTCGGTGACCAGCTCGGACCCGTCAACCATCAGCCCGGACAGCCCAGCGAGCTGGCGGAGCGCGTCGGCCTCCATCCGTCTCGCTTCGAGCAGGCGGGCACTGGCTTGAACGAGCGCAAGCTCCGCGAGCCGGAGGTCGAGCGTGGACGCCTCGCCCACTTCGAGCTGCCGGGCGACGGCGTCGCGGAGCTGAGTGGCCAGCCCGCGCCCTTCCACCGCGATGTCCACCTGTCGGGACCGCACAACGGCGTCGGCGTAGGCGCGACGGCACGCAGCAGCGGCCTCCAGGCGGGCACGTTGGAGCTGGAAGCGAGCGGCATCCACGCGGGCCACTGCAGCCTTTCGTGCGGCGATGCCTTCGCCTGTGAGCGAGAGCGGCTGACTGGCCGAGCCGGAGGTACGCCGACCGTCGACGGAGGTACTCGCAGCGACCTGCGGGTTGTGGAGGAAGAGCCGGAGCTGTGTGGCCTCGCCCTGCGCGTGTGCCAGTTCAACCTGAGCGGCGAGCACGGCGGGGTGAATTCGAACGGCCGCTGTGACGACGGCGCTGGGCAAGAGAGGGCCATTTCTCTCGGAAGGAGCGGCGGGAACGGGCATGGGCATGCCGGCCTGCACAACGCAGGGCAGCAGGGCCAACCACCATGCCACCGCCCACCCGGCAAGAGGCCAAGGGACTGGTTTCATTGAAGGTGCCTGAGCTTGGAACGAGAACGGGCCACCATGCGCCTGGACGGCGCAGGTGGGCGGTCAGTCGAACGCTCAGACGATTGGAGGCGGCGTAGGCGGCCCGTTCGCTTGGTTCGTCGGCGCGTGGGCTACGTGCGGGTTGCGACGCTCCAGTGTGGTCGGCGCTGGGTCGAGCTCGAAGGCGTAGTTGCCCAGCAGCACGACGACTGAGGTGTGGCACTCGCACTGGTGGGACACAGGCGTGCAGCCATGCTCGGTGTCTGCTTCGGCCTCGTGGGCCTCTTCGTCGGCGACCTCTTCGTGTTCTTCGCTGTGCGGAAGGTGGCCGTCGTGGACCAGGTGTTCCAGCGCCTCAGCCACTTCATGGAGTCCCGGCATGAGGGAGACCATGAGGAGCAGTGAGAGCAAGCGCTGGAAGAAGCGTCTTCGCATGGTGTGGAATGTACCCGGTGGGGCGCGCGGAGGAAGACTCTTCTTTCGGCACACATGACGGTGGCTGCAACCCGTGGAGGCAAATCCATGGATCAGCAACCTCTGTGAGTCCTCTCTGCCCCGAAGGAGCCAGGCCCCGAATGCTGTCGAAAGCTGGGTCGCCGAAGCAACGAATGGGCACCCACGGTGGAGCCGATGAAGGCAGCGACGGTGTGAAGGGTCCGCGTCGGCTGGCTCACAACCATCTGGTTTCGGCCCACCTTTCGAACCGAGGTTGTGAACCGCGGTCCGAGGGGAGCCGCCTGCCGGATTCCCCAGGGGGTTTTGAACCACCCGGACAGGAGGCCAAGATACGGGACACCGTAGCCGGCAAGGACCTCGCGGACACGGTTCACCTTCGGTCCCGCAGGTACCGTGGTATGTTCCCCTACCCAACCACGGGAGGTACTTCCATGCTTCTGCCTGTCCTCTTCGCCAGTACGGGCCTTGCGGCCGACATGGACGTCACGATCGAGTTGGCCGGGCAGGAACCCAACTCGTTCGTGCTTCGGGAAGTGACCGCGGCTCCCATCCCCAGCATCGTGATTACGGCAGACGACGCCCCATCGCATGTGGTGGACTTCGATGCCCGAAAGGTCGGGCCAGACCAGTTCCGTGTCACGGCTACTCTCCATCGAGTCACGGTGGATGCTGAAGGTCGGTGGGCACTGGAAAAGCTCTCCCGTCCCATGTTGACCGTCATCGCGGGCAAGCCGGGCGTCATCGAGCAGGGCCGCAGCGTGGCGGACGGAGAGGCAGCGCCCGAGTTCCGTATGGAGTTCGTCGTCCGCCCGTAGTCAGCGGCACGGCTCGATACCGTGCTCATCGAGGGCGCACTCTGTCTGCGGCTGGGGTGCAGCAAACAGGAAGTCGGAGGGGAGACCGACGGTTCGTAGGACGCCGCCCGTCGGTGAACGCAGCTCCACGCGCAGCTCCAGGGGGACCGGCTTGACGGTCTCCCATGCCGCGATTGCTTGGTCATACGAGAATCGGCTTCGCGCCAGGTACGCATCGGCGGCGGCTTCACGCAGCACGCGCATACCTCGTCGCAGGCGGCAGTTTGGACACACGCAGTCGATGGTGGGCGTGGGAGCACTGCAAGCCTTCGCTGGGACCGCCAGGTTGGGATGGGACGCTGCGTTCAACAGGCCGTCCATCGCCTCGAGGAGACGCTCAAGTGGGCCGGGGAGAGGCGCCGGGGCGGAATCGGGAGTGGTGGTCATGGTCGTGCTCCTGTCGAGATCGAAGAGGTGGAGAGCTTGGCTTCGCGGGCACGCCTCGCCTCTCCGAGTCGGCGGCGAAGGGTCGCGTAGGGGACGCCCAGCGCTCGGGCGGTCTCGCGGATGCTGTGGCCCTGTCCGAGCATGGCCTCAGCCGGTCGAAGGTCAAACTCGCGTCGAGGGCGTCCGCAGTGCTTGCCAGCGGCCTGGGCTCGCGCCACGCCAGCCCGCACCCGCTCCACTGTGTTGGCTCGCTCCAGCTCGGCGAAGGCTGCGAGCATTGTGAGAGCAAAGCGGCCCATGGGCGTGGTGGTGTCGATGGTGTCGCGCGGGGAGACCGCGTCGACTTGGGACTCCCTGAACCTGTCGAACAGCTCCAGGGCGTGCCGGGCGTCGCGTGACAAGCGGTCGAGCTTCCAGAAGGCCACAACGTCGACCTGGCCTCCACGCACCGCCTCGAGCATCGCGTCGAGCTGGGGCCGGCGGCGGATGGAGCCACTGACGCCGTCGTCGACATACTCTCCGACCACCCGCCAACCTCGGGCCTTGGCGAGGTCGCGAAGCTCGTCGAGCTGGAGTCCCACGTCCTGGCCCTGGTGGGACGTCGACACTCGCGCGTAGAGCGCGGCGCGGATGGAGTCCTTCACTTCTTCCTCCGGTTCTTTTTCCGGGACTTGGCCGCTTGCTTCTTCTTGGTCCTGCGGCGCTTCCGCTCGGCCTCGGTGAGGGTGCTGAAGGAGGTGGGGCCAGGGACCGGGAAGGGCCGGGCCACCGGGCCGAGGTCCAGGTTGGGCCGGTCTGCGTACTCGAACTTGGTGAGGTGGGGCACCCGCCCGTCCTCACGCATCGGGAGCGCCCTTTGGTGCCACCTGGTCGAGGTCGACGGCGAGCAATCGGGCCATGGTGGGGTTCACCCGCCCTCGCCATTGTTCGATGGCGTTGGCGACAGGAATCACCTCGATCTTCTCGGGAGCCCCACGTTCGAGCCGCATGGCCTCCTTGTGGGTGTAGGTGCCCGCCTCGTGGAGCTTCGCGGTGTAGCCGGCGCGGTTGGGCCGCCACCACAAAGGTGCATCTCGGGTGCTCCCATCACGGGAGCGCAGCAGGCACCAGTCATCCCTCTCGGTTGCGGGTGTGGTCGAGGTCAGCGCCTCGTGGAGGCGTTTGCGGACGCGCTCACGCATTGCCGCGAGCA
>Ga0213833_1001976_pt1 | contig 13874 bp, 15 predicted proteins | sample SWATP21_FD_160575 | JGI IMG/M metagenome (GOLD analysis project Ga0213833, IMG submission 160575) | Coastal seawater microbial communities from Marineland, Florida, United States - SWA TP2 #1 | ecosystem: Environmental > Aquatic > Marine > Coastal | place: USA: Florida | collected 2016-08-14
GCGCACACACACACACACACACACACACACACACACACACACACACAAGGTGCACTCACCCCCACAGAGCTTGAAGAAGAAGAACGCCGCATGGCGACCGCTGGTGTGTGCATCTTGTTGCTGTTGGCCACCCCAACCCCTGTTGCAGAGCGTGACACCACCATACCACGTGCACCCTTTCCTGAGGCGTGTCCGGGCATGTGTCTGGCACCTCGCAAGGATGACGCAGACGCAGACGCAGGGCGTGGCGGGCGGCGCTGCAGGTGGGATGAGGAAGAAGAGTGGCGCAGGCGAACCGGTGACGAGGTGGTGATGGACGACGACACGGTCATCGTTGTGGAGTGGGTGCTGCTGGCGCTGCTTCCACGGCGATGGAAGTGTTGCGAGCCCTGACTGTGACGGTGGCTCGCGCGGCGGCGGCTTGGAGCTGTGCCTGGGCGCGTGCGAGACCGACGGCGCTTGGAACCGAAGGGCTGGCGCTCCTTGGGATCTGGCTTCAGCTGCAGGGGCACGTTCACAACAGGTGGTGAGTGCATACCCCGCCACCCCCCCACCCCAACACGCAACATGCAGCAGCAATCCAAAATAGACAAAGGAATGACAAAGAAAAAGAGGAACAACGCTGCAAACCACAAACATCAACCAGGTGTACAGCAAGCATACCTTTCCATTTGGCCCAATGTCCAGCTTAGACGCGAGGAAGTTGGAAGGCGTGGTATCCACACTCCGGTTCAACACTGATGCAGTGCGTGTCGACACTGGCTGCGACTCGCGTTGATAGTTTTCATACACCAACGTTGGTGCGTTGTTGCGTGCAACAATGTTCTTCGCGGCCATTGCCTCGAGGTCAAGCTGCATAGCAGCAACCACAAGAAAAGGAAGGTGTAGGACACAGGAATCAGGCACACAACACAACAGCACGATGCACAATCACACAGTCACCCTGGACCACGACACAAGACATCGGGCAGCACTACACAGCGCGAAACTGGCACGACGTGCAAAACACGTAGTAGCCGCGTCCACACCCACACCCAAACCCATCACACTTGACATCCAGCGCCGTAAACCTACCGACGGAGCCTGACTCGGAACCGTGCTCGAGCTGTCTTCCTGCAACACCTGCAGCTCGGCTTGCTGCATGGCCAACATGGCTTCACGGTTGATCTCTCGAGACACCTGGGTGCCCCCGGCCTTTTTCACGTGTTTGACAGCGGTCGGGGTCGTAGTGGGTCGGCCCAACCCAGATCGACCGTAGGCACTGCCATCAGTGCCGCCTTGACGACCCAAGGCGTCGAAGTTGAGCCGTGTCACCGCAGCGGGGATGCCACTGTGTGGTGGACGGGCACCTCCCATCATCGTGGTGTCGCCAGGAGTGACCAGTGGTGGTTTTTGGTGTCCACCTGTGGCTGTGTTGCGTTGGATGCGGCTTCCATTGTTGCCGTTGGTGCTCTTCTTCGTCCTCTCCGCTGCTGTCGCTACTGTTGCTGCTGGTGCTGTCGGACGAAGCGCGCTCGATGCGGATACGGACGTGGGAGCAGGTGGCGAGGACCCTGCGGCATTGCTCTCGGCGCGAGGCGTGGACAACTGCGCCAACGCCTGGGCCTGAGCGCGGGCCAACGCGGCGGCGGCAAGGGGGTTCACAGACTTGGAGCGCACAGCATGTACAGCCACTGCCGTCGCGGCATGTTGCTGCTGATGCAACTGACGATGCTCGGGCGAGTGCCGGATTGCCTTGCCTACCACGGCATCGTAGCTCGCGCGTCGAGCACTGCGTGACATCACAGCCCCTGCACTGGTGGGTGCCACGCTGGTGGTGGCAACTGAGGCAAAAGCGGCGGTGGTGGAGCCCTGCGCGTGCACTTGTGGATGCCGAAGGGTGTGCGACGATGAAGAACGGACAGCTGGTGCCGATGTTGGTCGTGCGACGCGTGTCTTGTGGGGTGCACTCTTCCTGTGAGTATTTGTGAGCCAAGGAGTGGTGCAAACAAAGAACAGCATCATCAGGAAAACGCCACAGGAACCATGTGTGCGCACAACACAACACAGCACAACACATCACGAACACAACAGCACAACACCACCGTGACATGAGCAAACTCACAATTGCGACACCCCGGATATGTGTGGCGGGGACGCCTTCGGTTGTCCTATCTGTGACACCATTACCACCTCCGGACTGTACCGTTCTCGTTTCGACGCCATTTGCTCCAAAATAGATGATCGAAGTTGTGCATGCTTGCCTCTGCCGCTGCCACTGCCACTGCCTTCCCCAAGTTCTCCGTTTTCAGAGCCGCCGTTGTGCCCATGACTCAAGGCACTGTCGCCAGCTGTAAGCAGGTCGTGCGTGGCACCGAGAGGGGAGGTGGTCAGGGTGGCACTGCCGTTCCCTCCTCCCTCCACGCCCACTCCCCCCACAGCTGGCGGGGTGCGTGATGCGTCTTCCCGCGGGTCCCTGCCAGTCGCATCGCCCACCGACGCCTCCTCCTCCGCGACCTCCCCCCCGCCGCTGTCCACGTCCCAGCTCCCCTCCGTCAACTTCCGCATCAGGTTCGCGACGGGGCTGACACTCTCCGTGTGGTCGCCCACACCACCACGCCCACCACCCACGGTAGTGTGTGTGGCACGCGACACAGACGTCCCCGACATCGATTGGGTTGGCGCCCCCGCCACCACCATGCCTGCGGTCCCCGCCAGAGGCGAGCGCTCCCGCCGCCCAGATTCAAAGCCACGCAACTGCGCGTGGTAGTGCTGGCGGCTGGCTTCCGATCGCGTGGTGCGGGCGGCGGTCATGAGCGACGCCGCCGTTTCGCGGCGCAGGCGAGCGTGCCGCGCCGCGTGTTCCTGCACCACCATTTGACGAGACACCTCCTTGGCGTGGTCGATGAGGGCCTGGCGGCGGGCTTGGATGTCGATGCGGAAGCGCCAGGGCACGGCAGTGCGGATGCCGGCGCGGATGTCGGCAGGCGTGCAGTTCAACACCCCGATGGGCTCCCCCACCGGCGACCAGATGCGAATGGAGAGGTCGTGGGACGTGGTGATCACGGAGCGGGGTTCAGGCACCCACCGAAGGTCCTTGATGCCGTCGTTGGCAGCCTTCCACTGCATCGCGGGGTTCAGGTCAGCCCGCACACGAGACAGCGCCCACTCGCGGGGCGTGAAGTTCTTTTGGGCCCGCAGTTTCGCCCGAGCTCGGCGCTTGGCTCGCATGGTTGCGTGAATCCCACGCATGGTCCCTGGTTGCAAAACACACACAGGCACACACACATTTGCAAAACCAGGCACGCACAACAACGCACACCAACGCAACAATGATAAAAACCCACAGCACAGCGCAGCACGTTCAGTTCGGTGCAGTAGGTACATCCAACAACACCAACAACCGCGAACCACACCGAACATGACTCACCCGCAAATCGAATTGCAGCACGCTCTTCCTCTGACAGTGTAGCAAGGTGCTTAGCAGCAGCTCGCTTGCGGTTGGTGAGACGGCGAAGCGTCAGTGTTCGTGACAACAGCGAACGCGTGACCGGGTGAACCGCGCTTCCAAGAGCATCATCCGCTGATACAACAAGAACACACACCGAATAGCAACATATGCCACGCACAAAACGAAACAGTAGTCAGGGCGTCAGCAGAAGGAGTATTGTGGACACAACGGCTGCCCGTCGCACGCGCAGCACTGCAACCGCAACGCACGAATATCAGGGACGGGAACCGTCGTGATGCCGGTCACAGAAGCGGTTTCCACGATTTCTGGAATGTCATCACCCCTCCCCGACATCAACGTCCGCACTGACTCGCCGCGAATCAACCCAAGCGTCTCCACTGCCGCTGCCGTCCCGCCATCTCCCAACTTCAAACTCCCACGGCGACGCGACTTGGGCAAGCGCGCTGGCCGGATGCTACGTGCGCTGCCCGAGACTGAGCCACGCGAACGGTGCAACCCCGAGCTGCGGCGGTGGGCGCGCAGACGATCGCGCGGAGATGGTGATGCGCCTTCACCACCGGATCTGGGCGAGTCTTTGTTGATCGAGCGTGCGGAAGACGAACGCGTCAAGGGTACGGGAGTGCGACCGTTGGTTTTTCCCTTGGCTTTGGGGCCTCTTGACTTGATGTTAGACTGCTGAAAAACACGGGGGTGAGGAGGAACGCCATCCGATCCAAACCAACCAAGAACGCTGCTTGCTTGAGGAACGCACCACAACTGGGTCTGACACCTTGGCCAGTCGTTGCGCGGCGGCAGATACCGACAAGGGTTCAGCCACACTGGTCGTAGGTATGACACCCTTTGATTGTTGGAATCTGTGTCGACCACACCCACGCCACGCCACAACACAAAGAGCAGTACAAAGAGCAGGCCCGGGAGGAACAGGTGAGCGTGTAACCACCCACATGACATGCCGCCACACAAAAGAACTCACGGGCGCTCCTTTGCAGTGATGCCTCCATGGTCAACACCAGCAAACACCCGACGAAGCCGCATGCGAGGGTTATAACTCCCCAAGTTGCAGGGTTGCTTCTCTTCGGGCAAAGGATTGATGGGGAGGTGGTTTGCAAAGGGTGTGATGTCCCACAGCTTGACCATGCCCTGTTCATCACCCGTGAACACCCAAATGACTTTGTTCCCCTGTGTGTCAAAGTGGCAGTGGAGGTCCATCGTGGAAATCGGCACAGGTCCCATATGGTCTGGAGGGAATGCCTTGGCCGCTCTGTCTGTCGCCACACCCCCGTTCACAGGTTTCTGGTGGGAAACAGCACGAGCAGATCGCCACAAAACAAGGAAAAGAAAGTGAGGTGTAAAGGCCATTCTACTGACATGAGCCACACAAAACCAAAGCAACACGCAGACAGCGGATATCGGATGGGGTGGATGTTGCGGCGCTTGGTGTACCTTCGCCTCTGGACCAGCACCCAAATTGCGGAACCCCAACATGCAACGGCAGTTCCATAGACTTGGCCGGGTAGCCCAAAACAAGCACAACCCGCTACCGTCACTAGCAACCAACAATGGCAGCTCCGCGCAAAATTTGACGGATGTAATCTCGTCCTGCGTATCCCCCCATCAACACAACGCACACATTCACGAGCACAAGACAACACCAAACAAGCCACCAGCGTCGGGTGAGACGAGCATCAAAGCAGCAACTTGAAGCTGTTGCCGGTTTCCAACGTACCTCGTGTCCCTCACAGACACCAACAAGCTTCACGGACTGATAGTCCCACACCCGCAACGTCCCGTCTGCTGCACCGGTGCCCAGCAGGCTCAGCTCGCGACTGTACGCAAGACAGTTGATGTCCGCATCGTGTGCATTGGTGACAGTGCGCAGGGCCGGGCAGTCTTCTGTGTTGGGTTTCTCATCATGCACAACCAAACTTCGATCCCAAGACACGGACACGATGGTTTGGTCCAATGCACAGTACACCAAGGCGGTGATGTCTGCAGTGTGAGGCGCGCAGCTCTTCATCAAGTAGCTGCACCAACAAGCAGAGAGGTACACGCAGGTGAGCATGGCAGAAGGGAGGGTTGGGGGAGGGAGAGACAGCAATCAAACAAGAAGCACACATGGCATGGCACACGGTGCCCTGACCAAGCACACCTTCCTTGTGGACAACGGTATTGGGTTTCCATTGACACCACCAACAATAGCAACAACACCCACACCCTTACTCACCCATTGCGCGAGTTCACCACAAGAATGCGTCCCGACGAAGTGCCCACGATAACCTTGCGTTGGCGGCGGTCAACAGCCATGGACGTGACGGGCTCGTCCGACAAGTTGTAGAACTTGTTGGTGGGCTTTCCCGTGAACGCAGACCAAACCGTGAGCCCGTCACCGTTGGTCGTGACGAAGGCACTGCGCTTGTCACAGTACAACCCCATCGTAGGGGAGTCGTCCAAGTCAATTTTGCGCACGCTGTCGAACATCACCAGCCGGCGCGCACCACATAGCAGGCCGTGATTGGCGCCCGAAGGACACATGACCTTGGCTGCATACTTGGAAAGATCATTGGACGTGTCGAACGTTTGCAGGAGCGGCGGCGAGTGGTGCATGGAGTTGCGTTTCAGCAACCACACCTTGAAGTTGCCGGCGGCGTCACCAGTGACCAAACACTGTGGCGTGCTCGTCGTGGCTGTGGCACACAACACGGTGTGCCTGTGCCCCGATATCGTGCTGAGTAGCAGTCGCGAGCTCAAATCCCATGCCGTGACCTCGTGACCAAAGCCAACCGCAACCAACACGTCCGCTTGCTCCAGGTACACCAACTGCCGCACGCCGTGCGAAAACTGCCCCAAGTCCCCAGCAAACCGCAGCCGTTTGTCGTCGTTTGCGTAGCTCCACAATGCGATGCGCGCATCCATGCCGGCAGTGAGCACCAACTTATGTGCAGGGACCTCGACCACATCCATGACACAATCGGTGTGCTTTCCAGACAACGTCTTGCCCTGGATGGTGCGAAGGGGGACGGTGTCTGTTCCCAGTCGCACGGCAGGTCGCAGCGTCTCCAAGTTCCAAGCAGTCACAATGCCCTTCGCGCAGCCTGACACGAGGTAGCCAGTGTCTGGGCACCAGCGGATGCACGTTTGGGGGTTGTTGGGGTACATGGCGCCATGAAAGGCAAACCTGCGGTCCGCATCAGCCCACCAGCACATGCCACAGCAGCAGCAATAAAGTTAAGTGGCATGAAGAAGAGTGTGGAGAGTGTGGCAGCGAGGCAACAACCAGCGCCGGCCAAGCCAAGCGGGAACAGAAACCAACGTGAAGTTGCCCACCACGACGTACGTGTCGTCTCGCCACAGTGTCACCGTGCAATCATCGCACGCCACAGCAATCAACTTGTGCTCTGGAATGTGCGTCGCACCACTCAACGACCAACGCCGCTCATCTTCTTGTGCACCTGCCTCCTCATTCAACACCTTCACACTACTGGCGTCCTGTCGTCGACGCGCAATGGCTCGTTCCTTGGCTTGCTTGAACACACGTCGTGTGGCAGACAACGACACCGACAAGACCTTTCCCATGTGGCTGCGTCGAGTGCGGCCACGAAGCAAGTCTCGGGGCACAACCAGCACATCAGCATCCAAGTTTTGCTTGCCGCGACCAGCTGTGAGAATGTTGGTGCGCTTGGCTTCCTCTTCAGCTGCCTTCTCAGCAGCCTGTGTCAAGAGACACACCACAGACAAGACAAGAGACCGAAACAGATGCAAGAGACCCGGAAGCACGGTTATGAAGGGTAAAAGGGTCGTCCATTTCCACAGCAACGATCGATACATAGCGCCGATATACGCGTGTGCACACCACAACAGACGGCCACACACAAGTCCACTCCGACCCGACCCGGCACCAACTCCAACCCCGGCCCAACCCCGGCCCAACCCCAGCCCAACCCCAGCCCAACCCCCCAACTATGTGGCTCGCTGGCCGCACTCACCCGCGCCTTGGCGAGCATCTCTCGATCCGCGGAACTCATCAATCCGGCAGGAGCCGATGCAGGAGCGGTCTTGGGGCGTGGCTTGCTCAACCGTGCAGCTGTTATGCCTTGTACAGCATTGCGGTGCTTGGCACTGAACTTTTGACGCACTGCTGCAAAGCGTGTCGCGTTGTCAGTCGCGATGACAATCTCAGCTGCCGCCGGTTTCCGCATGGCAAAGCGATCTGGCAAGGGAAGCGCCACACGCAGCACCTTGACCAGCTTCAACTCTGGGGTGTAGATTTTCAGATCGATGCTGCGACAAGACGCAATGACAAGAGACAAGAGACAAGAGAACGAACAGGCTGCTTGTCAGCACATACACCTTCGGCAGGCAGGAAGAATGTGCAGGGGTCCTCGCAAGAAAATCGACGCACCTGCCTTCCTCGCAGACCAACACACGGTCCATCGCTGGGCAATAGCGCATGAAAGTGATTTGTGATGCCTCTGTCGTTCGATCCACGTAGTTGCCACGTTGCTTGAATATGTACCTGCACACACAGTGCCCCACGATCAGCTCCAGGCCACAAGGTAGCTCACGACGGGCAGTGAGTGTAGCGCACGCACTTGACCGGCTTCGTCACATTTTGGCTGGCCACCATCCCAGCTTCAACACAGAAGCTGGTGAACTCGGGCCACTCCACGGTTCCATCACCATTGAAGTCAATCTGGGCAAACAGCTCGCACAAGTCCACCACCAGATCCGACTTCTTCCGCATTTTCTTCACCACACGACGCCGCTTAAACTCCTCCCGCAACCGTGACCGCGGCGACGGCTTCGACGACTTGGTGCGACGGCGACGCCACCCACGTTTGCGTTGAGATTCGGCCGCCGACGGCATGCTGCCTGCGTCTGTGTCGGTCGGCGAAGCTTGTCTGGCAGAGGCGCCAGCTGTGCCCGGTTCGTCATCGTCCTCTTCGTCGGAGTCATGCTCCAGGTACTTGAGCAGCATCTGAACAAACTCTACCTCTGACAGGCCGTCACCCTTGGCCAGGGTGGCAGCTTGAAACTCCGCCCCAAACGCGTAGACCGAGCCAGCCGGCACCAGCTGGTTCACATCGACAGACGTGTCCAGCGCTGCCAGCTGCTTCCCCGTGGGCAGCGGCACATCACGTGAAGCCCCCTCCACGGCACCCACGGTCGACTGTGATGCCATGGAGACGCCACTTTCCGCTCGTGGGCGCCTCGCGGAGCTCATGGGCTCGGTAGCGTTACCGCGAACGACGGGGCAGTGTCACCGACATTCACCTCTTGTGACAGCAGGCGCGACACGCTCACACCAAGAGGGACAACAAGGCCAACAATGCGCCAGGGTGTTGCTACCCGAACACTCGCACGTCTATGTCGCGTACCGAGTAGGGATCCCGACACACACGCCGCCACAGCGGTCCACGATCACAGAGACTCTGCGACGCAACGCACAAAGGAGCCTCGTGATGTTGAAATGTGCGTCGAATTGTGTTTTAGAATGCGTAACTTAATCAACGCCGTAGAAGTTCCACACACAAATGCAGCAGTCCGCACCCACGCTGACCAGCTGCTTTTCGTCAGGGCTCCACCGCAACGAATGGACACGAGCCGAGTGACCCAAAGTGGCTGCCAGCAACGCTTGACGCTGTTCGACACACACAAACGCTGTGAGCAACGTGTGTGGCAAACGATCAAACAACCAAGCTCTCCAACACACGCGCACCTTGAGGTCGAAAATCTTCACATGGTGGTCATCCCCGCACAGCGCCACAAATCGGCCAGTGGGCGACACTGCCAGGCCGTTCACACGTGACTTCGCAGGATCCTGCAGGGCCAACACTGGCCGGTCGATGTCGCAATCCCAGAAGAGCAGGCGACCGTCTGTGCCACCGGTGATGAGCTCCTGCTCACTGTCCTTGCGCTGTGTGAGGGTGGTGAACGCGCCGACGGCGCTCTTGCCCATTTGGTGTCCCACCACGCGCTTCTCCTTCTTCAAGTCGTACGTGAACACGCAGCGGTCGGCGCCGGCGGAGTGGATGAGGTTGGGCTGCAGCAGATCCGGAAGCACCGCGACCACCTTCTTGATGTGCTCGGTGAATTGCAGCATCAGCTGGTGCGTCCTCCGGGACCACACACAAACCTTGTTGTCCGCACCACCGGTCACGAACGCCAGCTCTGTTCCCGCAACATCAGTGACCTCGCCGCGGTGCGCTGCTACCTTCCACAGCATGGCCTGTTCCATCGTAGCGCACCACAGTAACGCAAACACAAACGCAAACACACACGACGGAGACGAAACAACACAAACAAACACGGTGAGGTACGGGTGAAGGGTTGCACACAAGACATACCGCCCCCCACTGCTGGTTCGCCACCAACCCACACATGCGACAGCACACGTACCCCATCTGCAGCGGCGTGGCACCGAAGCACTCCATCATCCCAGCCCGACACCATTTGGGTCTCGTCGAACAACACGCAAGTGCTGATCGCTGACCCCGCTTGCCCGTCCATGTCTTGCAGCACACGGTAGTCTGACAGGTCCCACACCCGAATGGATCCGTCCGCGCTGCCGGTACAGAACACGTCCGATCGTGATCCAAAAGACACACAGGTGACAGCTCCGACATGGGACTCCTGTAGCGGAATCACATCCAGCTTCGCTGTTCCGATCTTGTAGCTGCAAGGCGAACCAGCACAACACAATGTCACGTCCCACGCCCCGTGCCGTGTCAAGCTTGCAAGCGTTCCTCTTGCTATGCCACCAACAACCCACATACGCACATCATGCCCGCAGAGGTACCCGCAAGCAGAAAAGACCTATCTGCAGACAATGACAAGGATCGCACGCGGCCACTGACTCGAGCCTGCCCCTCGCAGTTCCACGAGGTGTCTGCACCGCGGAACACTTGGATGATGCCGTCACCGGACCCCACGTAGATGGTGTCTGAGGCGGCATCGCCGGTGATGGCGAGCACACCGTTCGTGGAAACACGAATGGAGGCTCGGTACACTTTGGAAGTGAGGTTGAAGACAGAGAACTCCCCTGCAGCTGTGCCTGACACCAAACTATTTCCGCTGCAAAAGCCCTGCACAACATACCAACATGAGCACGGGCACGGGCACGGGGAAACAAACTACTACACAGAGAACAAGGGACGGGGACGCAGCCAACACATAAAATGATACAGACAGCATGCGGAACGGAACGTACAACAAAGTAGTCGCGCACAAACCCACTCGATGGGAGCGCGAACGACTCTTCCGTCATGGCGTAGCGCATGGATCGAACCTCGTACTGTAATGTCGCCAATCGCATCACTTTGTTGTACGCAAAGCATAGTCTGTAGGTGGGACGGCGCCCAGAGGTAATGATAGGGCCCCAGTGCAAGAAGGTCACGCGCTGAGAGCACTTCTTGCCGACAAGCTGTTCGCCGGTCTGTAACTCGAGCGAAAACAAGGATAGACACCCTCACTGCATGAGTACACACAATACAACTAGGGCATGCCATGGCGCAGGAAGTGGCGACACCCACCTGCATGTCCCAGACAAAAAGAAGGTTGTCAGCACCGGCGGCAGCCAAAAACTGGTCGTCTGGAGAAAATGCCAACGCTGTCACTCCCTGTGTGATACCAAACAAGTTGAACACTTGACGGCGGCGCTCATAATCCCACACAACGACGGGAGCGGTCAAGTCCTGTCACCCCAAAAACAAAACAAAGCAAGTCAGCGCGTCCTACACTGCACCAACCACCACAGCCACACTGCCGCAACGCACAGGCGACCGAGTGGAGCCGTGTTGACCTGAGGCGATCAGCAGCCCTGATGCTGACAACTGCAAGGCGCTGATTTCTTCGTCGTGTGCCCGCAGAAACTCTTGTCGGTGTGGATCGTCTATGTCACCGATGACCACGTTGGCACCAAGGCTGCACCAGCACACACCGCAGAAGAGGTCATGATACAACCACAACAGCATTCCGTTGCTGCCCGTTGCCCGACTGCGTGTAGACACACCTGCAAACGAATTCCCGCACCCTCTTGGGGTGGCAATGGAGGTTGGCGGGGGCACGGCCGGTGTAGCCAATGACATGCTCAAGCTCCAGCATATCCGTCAGTGCGCTCTCGCCAGTCGCGTACGACTTGGCTTCATCTTCAGCAGCCATGGGGTACCTGGCATGCGTGGCGATGTACAAAACAACCGCGGTGGTTAGCCGCAAGGGGGGAGGGGGGGGGGGTCCAGTCGCGCCTTCCCCGTGCAAGTGCCAGACGCCAAGTACACAAGTGACAGTATGCTCACACAATGGACCCATACGGTCAGCCAACTCACCGCTTGTGCAACGGCTGCCACCTCCCAGGTGTTGAATCAGGGGTAGTAGTAGTGTTGCCACTCCGATAGGCGCCAATTCCCACGAAACCGGGCGTCTGGGCTGTTCGCAATCGCACCACTGTCCAGATGTTGTCGGTTGATGATTTGGAATGACAACTACAGCACGGCTCCAGCAGCAAACTTCCGAACGACGGTGTCACCTAAAGGTCCTAATAGTGACATGCGGGGTCAAAGCAAATCATCGTCAACAGCAGCGCGGACAAGAACGGTTTGATTGGGTGTGCCACGCTCCTCTAGCCGTCCGTCCAGAGCACTGCAGCACACCGGTCAGCGTTCATCCATACTAGCGCTAGCGCATTGCGTCCGTCTTCATGCCCTTGGCAACATTTTTCGGGTGAGCGTCGCTCTCACGAGCAGCACGTTCGCATTGTCTCGCAAGGGTTAACGTTCCGACACGAGTCCGTCTCACTACCGACACCAAGCGGAAGCTTGGCGTCAGTGCTCTCCATGCGGCGCGGACGCCCTTGCCACAGCAGGTGCCACACCCATGAAGGTGCCAACGAGCTGGCATTTGGCCTCTCACGAAATGCCCCGGGGCACAACACGTTTGATTGTCCACCCATCCCACCGTCGCCCTCGGACACTTCATTCTCACACCTGCGGGCCTCCCCCCCACGCCGTGGCTGTGTGGTGTGCAAGCAACGCCTGGCTGCAGCACAAGGAGGGCTTGGGCGGCCGTCTGCACTGCAAACATGCCCCCACACACGCCCCGGGGTGGCTTCGTCCAGCAGGCCGCCGGCTGCTGGTGCACGTGCACCCTCGACACGCCACCCGCCGAATGTCGTGCCCCTGGTGCCTCCGGCGGGAATCAACGTGCCTCAACCATCCCCTTCACCCTCACAAAGCGCCCTTCACGGCTACCAACACCTTGAGGGGCCGTTTGACGCGACAACAGGCGAACGCGTGGCGCCAGGCGACGGCACGCAGAGGAGCCGCCAGCAACAGAAACAAGAAGTAGAAGAGCCTGCGCTACGGGTCATCGATCTGGGTGCAAAACCCACAGCCCCCAAGGTGTGTTGTCGCCACCGAGTGTTGCCCGCGGCCGTACGGATGTACGATGGACAGCCAGCCCCGGTGAAGCCGGCCGTCCACCTTGTGCAGCCAGTGCAACAACACCCGGGCACTGCGGGGCCATCCAGCAGTGGCGAACCGCATGCCCCGTCACGTCGTGTACCTTCAACGTCAGCTGTAGCTGCTGCAGCGCAGAAGAACGGCGGCAGGAACGGCGGCACTGTGACAGCGCTCAACGCGGCCGAGTTGGCGCGCGTGCAGGAGGTAATGGACGAACAACTGGGACCCATGCTGAGCCAGCCTGTCGAGTGCATGGGCACCTCTGCGGACCATCGCATGGGACTGTACCGTGTGATGGGCCGACGAGGTCGTGCCACTCTCGGTCGACCGCTCCCGTTCTTTGGCCGCCCTGTTTCAGTGTGCGCAGGAACCGGCGTGACCGTGCGCGGGCCTGGCATGACCGGTGGGGCTGCAAGCAGTAGCGGCAACGGCGAAGGTGTTTTTGCTCAACAAACGAGGCTGGATCCACGCAAGGGTCCATGGCCCATCCCGCCGGAAGCGTTTGAAAAGGGGTCCACCGTGGCTCGCATTCGTCAAGGTGGGGCTGCTATTCCTCGGGCTCCTCTTGTGGAGCGGTTGTCGGCTTCCGTGAGCCGCTTGAGTCAACATGGTAGGTTGGCGAGTGCGGGCTGTGTTTCTGAATCTCCACAGTAGCAGCTAACGCCCAGTTTGGCCGGTGTACTATGCGCAGCACTGCGAGGGAAGTACGTGAGCGCTTTGTACAAGTATGTCGGAGGGACCCCTGACCCGGTTTCGACAACCAACCGCGCGAGCGCACAAGAGGACCTACCACAACGGCTGGTTGGTGCATTATCAACCCTTCCAGCCAGCTATGCACAGCGTTTTCGATTTGTTGCAGACGCTGCCATGCAGGTATGATGTGGTGCATTGCTTGCCCCCCCCCCCCCCCCCCCCCCCCCCCCCCCCCCCCCCCCCCCCCCCCCCACCCCCCCCCCCCCCCCCCACCCCAC
>Ga0213833_1001981_pt1:0-12500 | contig 13847 bp, 13 predicted proteins | sample SWATP21_FD_160575 | JGI IMG/M metagenome (GOLD analysis project Ga0213833, IMG submission 160575) | Coastal seawater microbial communities from Marineland, Florida, United States - SWA TP2 #1 | ecosystem: Environmental > Aquatic > Marine > Coastal | place: USA: Florida | collected...
CGTATGGCGACGTTGTGAAGGGTGCCGGTTTCGCTACAGCGAAGGCCACGGATGAGACGGACTTGTTCGAAAGCAGCCTGCGTCGCGAGTTGGAGACGACACGTGGTTCCCGTGATGCGTTCGTGTCTGAGTTCACTGAGGAGGACTACGACTACATCATGCAGGGTTGGGAGAAGAAGTTGACATTTGTGGCTGGAGGCTTCCAGAAGTGGGCGATTGTGCACGCGTTCAAGGCTGGGGCCGAGGGGCGCAGCGATGAGTCCAAGTCTGCAGAGCTCACAAGCGAGCAGCTGGACACGACCCAGTACACGGAGGTCGGCATCTTGCGTTACGAGCGCATCTTCGGCGCTGGTTTCGTCAGCACCGGCGGCAAGGTCACCACGACCGAGTTCCTGTCGCGCCTGAACCTGAAGCCGGGCATGCGCGTCCTGGATGTGGGTTGTGGTATCGGCGGTGGAGACTTCCTCATGGCGGAGCTGTACGGCGTCGAGGTGGTCGGCATCGACTTGTCCACGAACATGGTGAACATCGCGAAGCAGCGTGCAGCTGCGAAGCCTGGTTTGAGCGTGACTTTCGAGGTTCGTGACGCCACTACGACGGAGTTCGAGCCTGAGAGCTTTGATGTGGTGTATTCTCGCGATACCTTGTTGCACATCCACGGCAAGCCCGAGCTCTTCCGCCGTTTCCTTGGTTGGTTGAAGCCCGGTGGTCAGCTGTTCATCAGCGACTACTCGCGCGACTTCCCCGAGGTGACGCCAGAGAACCATGATCTGTCCGAGACATTCGAAGCGTATGTTGCTCAGCGCGGGTACCACCTGATGACTCCAGCTGCGTATGGCGACGTTGTGAAGGGTGCCGGTTTCGCTACAGCGAAGGCCACGGATGAGACGGACTTGTTCGAAAGCAGCCTGCGTCGCGAGTTGGAGACGACACGTGGTTCCCGTGATGCGTTCGTGTCCGAGTTCACTGAGGAGGACTACGACTACATCATGCAGGGTTGGGAGAAGAAGTTGACATTTGTGGCTGGAGGCTTCCAGAAGTGGGCAATTGTGCACGCGTTCAAGGCTGAGTAGACCGCAAGACGAGATAGACGTTGTTGTTGGTTTCAATGCTGGACCCAAACTTCGAAGTAGCGTTTGGACAACACCGACTAAGAGTACACTACGAGCAGCGTCAAAGTACACACTGCAAAAGGAAAACAAAACACAGATTCAAATCATCTTGGTGCGGCTGCCACTGTCAACTGCAGCTTCTGTATCGAAGTAGCCAGCAAGTTTGGGGTCGTTCCATGCAACATCGGCAGGAACAAGAAGCAAGAACTGCTCTGTCCTCACAGCTTGTGTGATAAGCTTCGCAACAAGTGGGCGAAAAACGAACACGTACCTGGTCACACATGACACCACCCACTGTGAGAGATACAGCCGGAAGTCGATCACCAAAAGACACAAACGTACAGACAAACGAATGTGACACAGCTGGCAACTGCACTGAGAGCATCTGACAGTGCCACCTCGAACCGTAGTGTCTGAGTTTGGGCGAGATACAATGCTTCGGACTCGCGCATCATCGCCACCATGTGATGCAAGAAACCATTTGCATACACAGCCGACCAGGATGAATCTGCCTCTACGGCTGTCCAGTTTGAACCCACTCCAGGTTGGTTGTCGTAGGCACGAGAGCAAGCGCGAAGGTTTGTAATGAAGAAGCTTAGCACTGCATCCAAGCCCTGGAATGAGGCATCGCCAATGCTGGTAGTTCCACCGAACTGCAACCGGTCTTGGGCTGGGTCAGAGCCAACTGAACCCGGCAGCCCGAGGTCAGAGTCACCATATCGCAGACCAAAGCGAATCTTGTCGAATATATCGATCTTCTGGTTGAACACGCTTGACACCTCTGCTTGGGGCCAAACGATCTCATCCCCGATCACGGCTTCGCGGCACATGAATCTGCAACCAGGCAATATCACGGATTAGGCTCGCAATGCAGAAGGGGTGCAAAGGCATGCACGGTTATACATACGCAAGCACGTGAGTTTGAGCACGCAACCGGTTCGAGTTTGCCACTTCAATTGCGTGAATCGCCATTTCTTCCATGCGGTCACCGCGGAAGTACGCTCCGGCTGCTTGAAAAACAATAATCGCAGCAAGAAGAACGTACACGTAGCAGAACTGCAGCCGTTGCTTACTGGCACTGGGATGGTCTTCTTCTGCTTTGCCAGCAGCTCCATCGTCATCGTCCACTTCAACATTCTTCGAATTGTCGAGGTGGATGGCATCGTCCACCGGGGCGTGCTCCGATGCGAACGTGGCAACGTAGTGCTGGGCTCCATCAGCCCCGCCAATAGACGAGACATGGACCATCGTGTCTTGGGCAGTGTTGTCCGCACATGCTAGGCGTACCCGGAACGTTTGGGTGCTGCTACGCATGCTCACCATGGCACGAGTGTTGTTGATGTGAGACATGATGCTGTCAAACGACACAGCCACACGATGGTCTTCGTGAGAGCTTGGCACTTCGCGGGATGTCGCAGGGGGTGCAAGTACGGCACTCGCAGACTCCCCCACCACACCACTCTCGAAACCCGTGATCCGACGGAACTCTTCGTTGACAAACACAACCGTTGTATCGGACGTGAACACGAGAAGGGGCTCTGGCATGAACAACGCCAGTGCCGCCAAGTCCACCTGCTGTGCAGTTGGCGATTGTTGCGATCCAGCGCCAGCTGTGGAGAAGCCAACCTTGCGGCGGCGCATCAGCGGGGTGTTGGGTTCGTCAACACTCTTCGATCGAAACCGCAAGCTCGAACGCAACCCGGAACGAGTTGGACTCGGTACCGATGTGGGAGTTGCAACCGCTTTGGCACCTGCGAGCCTTGGGCTTGCCGATGTCAACGACACGGCGGCAAGTGGATTCGTCGATTGGGTACGATCCGCGTTTGGATCAGCGACACTGTCAGCACCAACGCCGTCATCATTGTTGGAAGTTGGCGTGGTGTCTCCGTCGGCTTGCACAGGGTCAAGACTTTCAGGAGGCCTGCCACCATCCACGTCCACGTCATACGTAAAACCGTCCACCTCACCGACACCACGTTCAGCGGTTTCGTCGACGTCTGCTGCCATGGCGTGCAACGCTTCTGTCGAGGTGGTTGCAACGAACGCTAGCGAGCGTTTGATTTGCACCTTCATGCGTGAAACAACCAATGGCTGCAGGTCGCCGACAACATCAGCAATTCCCAGTTGCACAAGCTGTACTTGCTTCAGTGCTGAACCGAACACAACGATGGCAAGGAACAACATCATGCCGAGCATCAAGACCACGATGATGTACTGACTGTACATATACGCAACGGGAATGAACTGCATGTTGTCAACCATGAGGTTCACCAAGTTCTGCAAGAATGGAACGGCGACGGTGACAGCGTTGTCCATGATGTAGCGCCAGTGCTTATTCTCTGTCTCGGGCAGAGTTGGGTTGTTCATGTAGTGGTCAGCGTCACCCATGATTGTCGTCAAAAGCATCCACAGATTGTCGGTTTGCGTGTACCAGGTTTGGTTCTGGCTGTAGACACGAGTGACAATATGGAAATGGTCCCACTCGTACAGCATTTCGGCAGACTCGACGGTTGTGTACGAAGTCAGCATGCCTTGCTTCATATCCACCATCTCCTCATGGCTGCAAACAACCGCAGGGTCAGTGCGAACTCACACACTTACACACCAGCACACGGAACGTACAAGCCCGGCATCACGTCAGTTGGGGTGGCGTTGGCACGGTACCGCATGGAAAACTCGCGAGCGATGTGAGCAAGACTCGCCGTGTGAGCGCGAACGTCTCCTCCGCGTTCGACAACCAACAAATCATCATCCATGTTCTTGAGGAAGACCTCCGTGACAACCACAACGACTCCTGTGAGCAAAAGGAGCACGATTGTGCCACACAAGAACTGAATGCCCATTGCCTTCACCACAGCGCTGGTCTGCTTGGGCGCCAAGGCGGCGTGATCAGAACCACCCATGTCAACATCGTCCTCCACCGGGATTTGGAAGTCGAGAAGCGGATTTTCATCACGCAACACATCCAAACAGAAGCGGCGGTACAACGATGGCAGACCGGGGATCGCGGTGCGAGAGGACAGGAGCTTTCGATACAGTTGGTCAGCCTTGGCAGCCTGGGTGCTAACCTTGGCGATGAGATTCGACACTGTTCGGGCCACGTAGCGCGGTTTCTTCTTTCTCCCCTTGCCTTCGACAAACTTGACAATCTTGAGCTGCGCTTGCATCGCGGCTTTGTGGTGTCGCGCAGCTTGCCGCAGGATGGGGGCCTGACCAGCCATGAGAGTTGCCTGTACCATGTCCCCGCCTTCCTGCGCTTGACGTTTCTTCACGAGAATGCGGTGGCGTGCAGCGACTTGAAACTCGCCCTCCACAGACGGCCGCTCACGGCCTGCCTCGCCCAGGGCAGTCATCGCCATGTTGACATCAGCAGTGTAGACTTGAAGAAAGCGTGCGTACTCAATCTTCACCAGCGCAATGTCCGCAGCGTCACCCGCGAAGGCACTCATGGCTTGAGAGTACAGCCACATGGCGTGTTCAACCACCTGTGTTGTCGGTGCAGGAGGTTGCAAGTCAAAGCAACGGCGCCGGCGCCGCTTTCTGCGGCGCGTGGAAGACTTGTGCAGCTCCAAGCGAACCACCAGCTCGACTTCGTAGGCTCGCAGACCAGAGAAAGGCTCAAAGCGCTCGGCGTTGACATCAAACTGGCTTGTGAAAACGTCCTTCTCGTCTTTGTCCAGAGGGAGGGGGGCCTCCCGGTACTGAATAGCGGACGCAAAGTCCGCGAGGGCGGTGATGTGCTGGCGGCGAGCTGCAGCGCGGGTGGTATCGGACATGTTGGCATGCTGGCGGGTGATGTCGTTGTGCATTCGCTTACGGAGACGCTGCAACTCGCTGGAGACACTCAAGAAACACGAAAGGGTCACGCACAGGTCAACACGGGAGGTTACAAGGCGCAACGGACCGTTCCATCCTGCCCCACTGGATGCGAGGAGCAAAACAAGCGATGGCAGCGACCATCGGCGTGCACAGAAACCACACGTTAATGAGCACGTCGCTTGTGTTCACTGCAGTACCAACAGCGCCGCCGAGGAAAAGGAACGCGCACGAGGCGTAAAAGGAGCACAGCAGGATGTTGGTGAAATTGTGGTAATAGGGCAGATGGAGTGACATCCAGACCAGCAGCATGAGGAACAAACCAAAGCAACCAATACAGGCCAGGGTCGCGTAGGTGTGTGCCAGGAGCGAAAGGCACGCAACAAAGAAAATAATCAGGGTTTCCAGAGCTGTTCCGAAGCCTGATGTCTGATGAAGCAGTTGTTGACACATCCACGTGTCAGCTTCAGGCAAATGCCGTGCCAATTGCTGACACCCCCAGGGCGCGCTACCAACCGCAACAACCAACACGAACCTTGCTATCAGCATTTGCATCATTGCCATCGGAGTCGTGGTGCAGCAAATCGCCGATGTAGGCGACCACGAGGTAGGGCAGGACAGAGATGCCTGCCAAGACTTTGAGGAGAATCACGGGCGTGCCGTCACAATCTTCCGCCGCTGGGTTGTCCACGAAGTGCACGTGACTATCACGACAAGAAAGCGACGACACGAGACCATGAACGATGACCACGAACAGTCCTTGAGACACGACGGTGAATATCAAGCGAGCAGCTTGAATGACTGCGCGGTGGGGCATTTGATTCTTAACCACGCTTTGTCCGATGAATACACTGATCGCGAGAGGTAGCCATGCCAGCAGGCACAACACTATCAACCCTGCACTCCAAAACGTGCCAGTTGTACCCAAGAATATGTGCTTAGCGCTCACGATGCGGCCAGCGTCCACGAGGAAGGAAGAGAAGCCGAACTGGGGCTGCAGGATGAGGGACAATACTTGCACACCATGAAACACTGAGAGCGCAGCGGTCCACAGGTAGCCTCTGAGACCCTTCGTGCGGCGGCGGTGTGCTTTGGGAGTCTCTTCTCTCAAAGTATGGACCACCTCAAACGTTAAGCCCTTCACAAAGGAGAGACTCCATCGCTCCGTTGCGATGGAGTCACCACCAAGCATGTCAGCCGACGCACCCAGAGGCTCGTCACACGCCGCCTTAGCGACCGCAGTTGTTACTCTGCAGGACTAGCTAGTCAATGATTTTGCCGAACAGAAAGCCTTGGAGTGGCGGGATGGTGAGAGAGCACAGGCGTAAAACACCAATGACCAAAGCACGGGAGCAGAGCGGTTTCCTTCCGCAATGCCGCTGTTGAGCTTGAGTTTACCACCACAATGCTTAGTCATAAAACCGCTCTGGAAAATTGGAAAATGAAAGGCGTGGTCAGCGTTGCTCTTGCGTGTGCCGGCCTGCACGCCGTCGCCAGCTGGCAGAGTGAACAGAGTATGCAGAGGTGCAGGGTGGCTTCTTCCAGTGGAGCCACTATAGCAGCGTGGGGCAGGTTGTGCACATCCATTATTTTTCGGATCAAAGACGATCCGCAGCATCCATTCAGCGTGGTTGGCGGTGTGGAGTCTCCGCGTGCCGTCGGCCGTGGCGCAAAGTGCACAATGCGGTTAGCTTCACATGCTGGGTTGGGAACAGCCCCAGCCTCCACCATGGCAACTCATCTGAAAGTAGCCATGTTTGGAGCTTTCCACTCCATGCGGGAGCGTGGCAGCAACCATAGAGTCACTGTTACCGCGCAGTGTTGGAAAGTCACTTTGCTTGTCGTCGATTTTGTACAGGTGGGCTGCGTGTGAAGCACGTGACGTGTGTGACATTGCCTCGGCCGTGGCAACGATTGCTCGCCGCTCGCTACCGTCGAGCACGCTGTTGTGGTGGTTCAGTTTCAGAGGGTGATACTCACATCAGCCCGTATTGACACATCACAGGTGGCAATCCTTGCCATGAACCCCAAATTCGGTTGGGACCCAAGCATGATTCAGTGGCTGACCGACTTTTCACTTCTGGATTTGTTCTTCCCATCTCGAGACCCAAGTAAGGCCCGTGGGTTAGACAAACTGTTCTGGCCTGAGTGACTGACGCTCGGGTTGATGCTCGTAGAGCTGTTCAACGTTGTGTACGGAGTGGTCATCGCGGTTGTTCTCGCCTCGATTGCGGATGCCGTTTGTACGTCTACTGCTTTGAAGAACGTGGTGTTCGTTGTTAACTTTCTCACTTTGTGGTGTCACCACGGTGGCAGACGTCGCGTACATGTTTACAAAGAGCGACTTTCGACACCTATGGCCGTTGAAGTTCCTTCGCTTGATGGTGTCCCTTCTCGTCACTGCGGGGTTTGTGCCCACATTTGGAGTGATCGTCATGCCGTTGTCCTGCACTGCCCTGCAAGAGTGAGTCGCAAGATGTGGCTTCGTGCTAAATAACCGTACCTAGGGAGCTGAATGAAATCTGCACCGCAGGTTTAACGAAGGCATGGGGTGTTGGTCTTTTCATCGAGTGTCGTTCGTTGCACTCAGCATCCTCACGCTGGCTGCGTACATTCCCTTTGGGTTGGCGTCGTCACTTATCTTTCACGAGTACGTCCTGTGCGTTGGCGAACGTTTCGAACCATCACCCCCCTTCTCCCGCACGACAGGTCCAACAAGGACTCGCCTGATATCACAGCCAAGGTTCGCGGACGAGAAATGGCTTTCGGCACATTGGCAAAATTAGTCGCAGTGACAGGGAAGCTCATGCTTCCAAACTACGCGCGTGCGGTTTCCGGATGTTTGACTCTGTGCTACGCCATACTTGCAACGTACGTAGCAGGAGTGTTCAATTCACTGGCGTCTTTTCTTTCCTCAGCTTTTGTTTGTGCACAGCTACGTTTGCATGACACTCCCATACTTCAACATGAGAATGAACCAGTTTCGAGTTGGCAGTTTGGGTTTCGTCTCCGCAATGTACGCTGGAAGCTTCGTCCTGTCCGTTTTCAGTGGCGAGCTCAACCAAAGCGAGTTCACTTTGCCTTGGACAATGGCAGCGGTGGGCATTGCAGGCACCGGTGCGTGTCTGCCCCTGCTGCGATGGCGTGGAATTCGCTTGCGGTTGCTGTCAATGCGCCCAGCCATGCTGCAGGAGCTTGAGGAAGCGCATGTTGCCGTCCCTGGGCATATGTTCAGTCCTAGAGGGGGCGGAAACACGCTGGCCCGCACCGTCAGCATGGATGAAAGGCTTACCAAATACTGGGCGCGACGAATCCAGCGAGCATCGATTGTTGCGCTTGCTACTCGGATTCGAGACACGAAGTTGCAAGAGCAGTGCCAGCCGCTGTCACTGCTTGGTGAGTCTGAGGACGACACACCACGGCAATGCAGAGAATCCTGTTTCACCGGAATGGCCGCATATGAGGTAGAGCTCGTTGTCCGTGCCGAACTGGCAATGGAAGACAACGGAGTCAGGCGAGGCCAGCCATGTTGCAACACCAAACGCGTGCTGCCCACCAGCCAAGCTGTTGAGCATGTGATGTGGCTATTCGTGCAAGCCATCGACGAGTTCGTTACGCGTTTATTGGTTGGTGGTGCTCACTAGATGATACTGACAAGCTCACCTGTGCGTTGCAGGTTCTGCGGAGATCCAAGTGCCATTGCCACGGTGAAGATCGAGTTTGCTCGGTTTCTCCAGGCGTTCACCGCAGATGTGAAACTGGCTACATCTGCCCTCAAGTCTGCACGAGACGAACAGCCAAGCCTGGAAGGAGAGTTCGAGACATTCTGTCGTCTCCGCACTTTGCAACAAAAGCAACAGTCCCAACAGCTCGGCGCAAACAGAGACATGAATCTGGTCGCACTCGTGGAATTCAACAAGCGTTTGACAATGGCTCTACAAGCGCACGAGGCCTGCATCCGTGCTCAAATCAACACCTACAATGTGCTGGAACGTTTTGTGCAGCACACGTCCACCACGGTGACATCTCGACTGGATGCACCCTTGGATGTGTACTTGGAGAACGCAAAGAAGGGTCAGCGACTGTATGCATGGCTGCTCCGCACAAACCCCTCGGCACCTCAGATTGCTCAGTCGTTTGCACATTTCTGCAAGCATGTCTTGCATGACAACGCATTGGCAGAGCAGTATGATGGGGCGGGAAACGGTGCGGGCTCAGTATTTGATGGTTCCCGAAGCGATGGCGGTTCTTCTTTTCACAAGAGCGCAACCACTTCCATGGCTTCGTCATCGACCACCTTACGGACATTTGTCCCGTTGTCGAACAAGGCTGCCGCCAGGGAGTTGCAAACGAAGCTGCGATGGGGAGCTTTCGCGCTTGCTTTGTTTGCGTTGTCAATCCTGCTGTTTTCCCACATCGTCGTCGCAGCTGCTTCCGACGCAGAGAGCCTGTTGCAAGATGCCGGTATCCAGAGAAAGTTGAGCGTGGATGCTTAGTACGTTCCCAAAGCACACGAATCGTGTGACACGATGTGCTTGCTGCTCATCGAACAAACTTGTGTGTCGTGGACCCGCAGCTGGTATGCAAGAAGTTTCGTTCTTGATGGCCCTGCAGCACACAGAAGTCCGGCTGTTGACTCAATGATCCTGCTAAAGCAGCGCATCGAAACCACTTTTCACAATGGTCCCAGCAGCGGAGTTGTTGCAGACAGATGGAAGCGCCGGTCCATTCTCGTTCGACAGTACGCAGGCAACAACACTTGGGAGGAAATGCAGATGAATCTCCACGAGCTTGCGACGCGCATCCTGTCTACAGTTGTTATCTTGTCGAATGACACCGGCCTCGCAGCAACGTATCAGCATGACCCACACTGGAGGTTCGTTATAGACAACAGCCTTTCCGCGCTCCTTCCTGCTTTCCAAGACCTCTTGGGACTGCTTGACGCGGAGGTCGAGAACAAGTTTGTCCTGTACGTTCCTCCCGGGGGCTGTGCATGCATGCGAAGAACGAGTGGCGCATCGATTCTCACCAATGCTCATCGTGCTATGGCATGCGTTACCAGGTTTCAAGCAGGACAGGTGGTTCTTACATGTTCGCTTCTCGTTGCTCTAGTATCACTTGGGTTCGTTGGGGTCTTGTTCGGTATGTGGCGGCTGTTCATAGTTTTGCTTCTTGTCCAGGTATGTGGTCATTCGACCTGCTCGAGCTCAATTGGCATCGATGCAGGGGGATTTAGTGGCCATTTCCTCTGCTATTCCATCACATGAATTAAGAAACGCGCTCCAAGTTGCAATGAAGGCTCTTTCAGATGTCAAAGAGACAAGGCGCACGGTAACAGCCGCGGCTGTGGTGGAAGATGAGGACGACAGCTCAAGTCATGGTCATGCCGAAGACATTGCTTTGGTCTCCTCTTCCAAGGGCTTCCTGGAAGCAACTCGATCGTTTGCGAGTCGAGCGAGCCGGGCAACAAAACAGGCTCGGGAGTCTGGGAGATCGTCCAAATTCGGTCATGGTGGGCATCGACGCGCGCGCCCATCGCGTCGTGGGTTCCGGCGCGCATGGAAAACGAGACGAACTCCAATTCAAGCCATCATTGAAGAAGACGACGACGCTGAAGAACCGGACGAGTTCAAAGAGGGACATGACTTGGTATCGTCTATGCAACCAGATTCTTCTGCCTCTCTTTCTGTGTCGGTTTCGTCCGTAGCCACTTCGAACTACGCTTCTTCTGTGAGCGCTGGCTCTGCCAGCTGTTCAGTCGCACATGCTCCGGCCGCTGCTCAGGATGACGCCATGGCCAGCGCGACCTCATCAGTTTCAGCCAGCGTCTCAACGATTGGAAGCCACGCGTTGCATACTGAGACCAACCACATCCGGGATACATCAGGTCTGGAAGCCAAGGCAATGTTTGAGCCCCTGCTTCGGTACAAACCAGGTGCGCAGCGGAGCGCTGAACCACTCCGACAACAGTCACGAAGCCCCCCCTCCGAAGCGAAGGGCCGCGAGGGGGCTGATAAAGTAGAGCTGTCCCCCGACTCGAACAACACTGGCGCTTGTACCAACGCGACTTTCAGCACCCATGATTCATGTCATGGCTCTCACGAGCAATCGTTGCAGCTCCTTTCTGTCCCCGCGTTGGCCGTGGAGTCAATACCTGATGGTGTTGTGTGTATGGATGATCATGGCATTATTGTTGCCGCCAATGCCAGCTCCAAGTCACTACTCTCGAACGAGTTGGTGGGGATGCATGTGGTGAGTGTGATTGCCCCGTCTGACGCAGTCAAATATCTCAACGCTGTTCAGCGACTTCGCCGGAGTGACAGCAACTGTCCCATGCGGTTCATGTTGTCGTTTCGGGGACCCGGACACCAAACGCTGCAGATGGCATCATCAATGTCGCGCGTGGACGAACCCGCCGCGCCAACCAGGTTCATACTGCAGTTCCGCTGCAAAGTTTGTCGCATCAAACGACAGGGTGAGGAGGAAGATGCTGACACGGTGCAGGATGGCAACCTGATTCGTAAGGTTGCTTTGGCTCTGGGGCTAGTGGGGTCCGTACAGCTGGTGAACTTGTGGTTGAGTTGCCTCAATTTCGAGCTTGTTGTTGTGCACAGTCGAGAGATGAACGCTGGGGACGAACAGTGGGCGTACAGTCGGTTAGTTGCCACAGTCGCCAGGGAATTGGTGATTGGAGACGGGGAGCTGTGGGACATGGAAGCTGCCAGAAGTATGCTAGCAACAACCGCAAGCAACTTTCAGGCTCTGGTGGTTGGAATTCTGTACGGCAGCTCAGCATTGGATTTGCACGGCGTGGCTCACCTCAACAGGGAGTTCTTGCATGCCTCAAGTGGCTCTGTTTCGCATGGATTGTACACTGTGGGATTCCTCCCCGCGTTCCGTGCGATGCTTCGACGTGTGCATGACGTTCTGCGAGACTTTGTTGCACCGGCTGACGGCGTGGGTTGCAATGCAACTGCTGTTCTTAGTGTCGACTCGCTGCAAGGACTCTTTGCACACGATACACTTATGCCGGAGTCAATGGGCTCCCAGATTGCGGCGTCGGTCACTGCTCTGGTGCAAGTTGCAACGCAGTACGTGGATCAAGTGTTGGAGTTTGCCACAGTTGCTTTTTTGGTGCACTTTGCTGTTGTGGTTCTTCTCTATGTGACCGTGTTTCGAGGTCTTGTTGAGGAAGTTGCTCGAAAGGTATGCCAGTTGGTGTGCAGCGTTGAGCGAGTGCGCGTAACCAGTGTTTTGGCTGCTTCAGGCTGAACTGGCTTCGTGCCTGTTGCTCTGTTTCGATGAGGACATTGTGTTTACGGCACCTGCTTTGGAGCGGTTCTTTGAGAGAAGAGATGCTGTGACCAATCCGGCCTTGTAGTTGTGTCAAATTAGTCTGCGTCTGGCTTTGTTGTGTCGTTGTAGCCGTGCTTTGTGAAGAGGCCTGTGCTTGCAAAAGAGGCCCTTGCATCATGTTGCGCGGCACCTTCAATTTGCCATAAAATTATGACATAGCACCAAGCTTCGCTGGCTGCACTCACTGTTCCCAACAATGCCCAGCTTGTGCGCAGC
>Ga0213833_1001982_pt1 | contig 13846 bp, 10 predicted proteins | sample SWATP21_FD_160575 | JGI IMG/M metagenome (GOLD analysis project Ga0213833, IMG submission 160575) | Coastal seawater microbial communities from Marineland, Florida, United States - SWA TP2 #1 | ecosystem: Environmental > Aquatic > Marine > Coastal | place: USA: Florida | collected 2016-08-14
CATGTGAAGCACAACAGTTATATCCTAATATCCGCGGTTTCTGATCACCATCAAACTGCACTAATATACACGATATCTTAGAGCTACCAATATCTAGAAATGATACACTCCCGCCTTTATACAAAAACATCTTTTACGCATACTTAACAGAATCCTACATATCAATATAATCAGACTCTATTCACCACAATAACTATCTTACTTAATTCCCCTCTACATAAAAAAATGAGCAAAAGAACAACTAATATTAATTGCTCTCCTGCCCATCCCGATACCACACAAACGTGCTTATTTTATACTACTTACTAAGAATGCTTAGGACTTAATTTGATAGCACAATAATTGATGTACGGTTCTGACTCCAATCTTTCTCTGAATGTCCTGTAGCAAAAGGTTTTTCCTTTCCATAACTTACAGTAGACAACCTGGATGCATCTATTCCCTTAGACACCATATATTTCTTCACAGCTTCAGCTCTCTGATTCCCAAGAGCAATGTTATATTCTCTTGTTCCTCTTTCATCACAGTGACCTTCAATTATAAAGTCAACTGGCTGATCAACGCTCTTTATAAGCTCTATATGCTTGTCAAGAGTAGCCTTAGCTTCACTAGACAATACTGCACTATTCAATGCAAAAAACGCTCTCTCATCAAGTTGGCTAAACTTACCAAACCCAACTAAATAACCATTTGAATCTTCCAATACAGCTCCATCATTCGTCATAGACTGCATAGAAGCAGCACGATCTTTACCACAAGAGCACGCCGTAGACAATAGACCAAGAAAAATTATACCAGATAAATGTTTGATTTGCATATGTACCTCTGTTATTTTAAAAAATGTGAACAATCAATTATACAACTAAGATTAGACTTAGGACGTGCTAAAATGGTAGCTGCTTTTGTATAATTAGTCAACATTAAACTAACTTAACTGATGCAAGATTCATAAAAATACACGATAATACAATTTAAGTGAATTTAACACAAATGATACAAGGAATAGGGTGTGATATAGTGTCAGTAAGACGCATAGAAAAACTAATAAAACAATACAAGAGCTCTTTTATAACACGCATACTAACTGCAAATGAAATCAGAGAAATGAACGAGTACAGCGATACAACTCGACATAATAACAAAGCATTATATCTTTCCAAACGATATGCAGCAAAAGAAGCATTCTCTAAAGCACTCGGCACTGGTATAGGCAATACCGTGAGCTTCTTAGATATAGAAGTGTGTAACAATTCAATGGGCAAACCATATTTCTCACACATAAACAATATTAGTGATCATTATACTTCTCACCTTTCACTCTCAGATGATACGGAGTATGCAATTGCTTATGTGGTAATTGAATTACGCTAATCTTATAAAATTACCGCTTGACAACATAAAAAAACACAAATACCATTGAGAAACACTGATGGCCTTATCTTTCTCATATAGCAACCTTGTTCGTGCTCTATGATGCTTGGTGAGTCTGTCGTTCCTTTTTACTCTCTGTTATATCTCGCTATGCAGTAGAGCCTTCGGTATTACCTAATTCATCATATGACAGCAACTCTGTGTTAGCGCCGAGTAGTTTTTTTTATGCTGTTTATTTAATGATCCAAATACTCATATTTCTATATCAAATTCATTTATACTTAGATGCAAAATAATAGTAAGAACAAAGATACTACTTCAATAAGTAACTCTTCTGAATCACGCTCCTCAATCCCGAGTAATCACTCTTATCAGTCAGATAATCTATTACTTGTTCCTGAATCCCAATCAGGCAACAGATCATCAGATGATCACAGTGGCAAGCGCGTAATCCGCAGGAAAAGGCCTTTTCAGGCAAAAAGGCATAATAATCAAATAACACAAAATACACAGCAATTTGTAAAAAAAGAAAATACTAGTGGTAACAACATTGATACTCAGCACGAAATCAATAGCAATGATGACAAAATCGACAATAAATCTGAGAAGAAATCTACTTTCTATATCAAAGATTTAAAAAAGCAAAAGCAAGAAGAATTATTTAATTTAGCTGAATCATTAGCAGTAGAGAAAGCAAATGTCCTTAATAAAAGCGACCTCATTACATCAATCTTAAAAAAATTAATAACCAGTGGGCACAATCTTGTTGGTGAAGGAATACTTGAAGTATTACAAGAGGGCTATGGCTTTCTGCGCTCATCGGAATCAAATTATGTGTCATGTAGTGATGACGTATATGTATCACAAAATCAGATACGTAAATATGGTCTAAAAACAGGCGACCTCGTCAAAACAACTGTTAAATTACCAAAAAGAAGTGAGAAGTACTTTGCCGCCTACCACATAGAGGAAATTAATCATCAAACTAATGTTCTTTCTTATCGTAGAAGAAGCTTTGACGATCTAACACCACTATTCCCTAATCAACACATTAAACTAGAGAATGTACAAAATATCTCAGACAGTGCAAATATCAGCTCTAGAATTATCGATATTATAGCACCCTTAGGCAAAGGACAGCGCGCACTACTTGTTGCACCACCACGCAGCGGTAAAACCGTATTAATGCAGAATATTGCGCACGCCATATCACAAAATAATCCAGATATAACACTAATTGTACTCCTTATAGACGAAAGACCAGAAGAAGTAACAGACATGTCAAGATCTGTTAAGGGTGAGGTAGTAAGTTCAACTTTCGATGAACCATCTCATAGACATGTACAACTAGCGGAAATAGTAATAGAAAAAGCAAAAAGACTAGTAGAATCTGGAAAAGACGTAGTGATACTACTAGATTCTATCACAAGACTTGCTAGAGCGTATAATAACGTGGCTCCATCATCTGGAAGAGTCCTTAGTGGAGGTGTTGATTCAAACGCGTTACAAAGACCAAAAAGATTCTTTGGTGCAGCACGTAATATTGAGGAAGGTGGCTCCCTCACGATTATAGCAACAGCTCTTATAGAAACAGGATCGCGCATGGACGAAGTCATTTTTGAAGAATTTAAGGGAACAGGAAACGCAGAAATTATACTGGATAGAAAACTGGCAGATCGTAGAGTGTTCCCAGCAATAGATATTACGAAATCAGGAACACGAAAAGAAGATCTACTGTTGGACAAAAGCATCCTCTCCAAAACTTGGATCTTACGCAAAGTACTCAATCCTATGGGAACACTTGAATCCATAGAATTCTTTGTAGATAAGCTGAAAAACTCTAAGACGAACGAAAACTTCTTCAATCAGATGGATAGTTACAATAATAGATAAAGATATTTACATAACTGAAAGTAAGTGAATCAGAGATATCTCCATACACAATGAGTAATCGCCCACCTACAACTAACCTTGGTCATAAAATTAAGAAATGGCTACATACTATGCTTAGTGTAGCTAATATATCGTTCTTTGCGTGTATTTTCATATTCTTGCCTACAGTAGTGAATCTTGCACATAATCTCCCAACTCACGATCAGCTAGAACTATACGATCCATCAATCATCACTAGACTGTATGCAAGGGATGGATCGATAGTGAGTGAATTAGCTGATGAAAAAAGAATCTTTGTGCGCTATCATGATATTCCACCACATGTCATTCATGCATTCATATCAGCAGAAGATAAAAACTTCTTCCATCACCATGGAATAGATATACAAGCCATAATCAAAGCAACATTTAGAAGCATGTTCAATGTATACCACAATAAGCGCGCTGTGGGCGGCTCTACAATTACGCAACAAATAGTAAAATACTTCTTGTTAAATAATGAAAGAACCATCACTAGGAAGGCAAAAGAAATGATACTTGCATGCCGTATCGATAACGCCTTCACCAAAGAAAAAGTAATGGAGCTTTACCTAAATCAAATCTTCTTAGGTAATAATTCTTATGGAATAGCAGCAGCTGCACAAAATTACTTCCATAAGGATCTGGGAGCACTATCATTAACAGATGCTGCAATGCTGGCTGCCTTACCAAAAGCACCATCGACAATCAACCCATTCAGACATTATGATAGAGCCATGCAGCGACGAAACTGGGTCATAGATCGTATGGCTGAAGAATCATATATTACTACAGAGGAAGCAAAAGCATATCAAGAATACGATATCATCCTATCTAAGCGTAATGTACGACTTAACTCAGGTGAGACATTCTACACTGAAATAGTAAAGCAAGAACTTATTGATAAGTATGGAAAAGATGTTGTATACAACAGAGGCCTGATTGTAAACGTGAATCTGGATGAAAAATTACAGCAAGCCGCAGAAAATGCAATGATATTTGGTTTGCAGCGCTATGATAAACTAAATGGCTGGAGAGGAGCCATCAGCAATATCGATATAAGCAACCACGATGATACAATAGCAAAATTACAGGATCTTTCTACAAAACACCTGGATAAAAACATGGAAATAGCCGCTGTGCTCTCCATTAATCAAGAAAAATCAGCAGAGATCATATTAAAGGATGGAAACACAGGACATATTGGACTAGAAACAATTAAGTGGGCACGCAAGCGATATGCAGATGATAGCTTAGCACCCGTCATCACAAAAATAACGGATGTATTAAATGTGGGCGATGTCGTAATGGTGAAAAAGCTAAAGAAACAAAATAAACAATATGCGCTGGATCAAATCCCTGAAATAAACGGAGGTATGGTTGTAATGGAGCCATATAGCGGTAATGTATTGTCCGTTGTGGGCGGTTATAATCAGGATGTGCGGAAAAACGAATACTTCAATCGCGCAACACAGGCATCTAGACAATCTGGGTCTGCGTTCAAAACACTTGTATATCTCGCGGCAATAGAAAATGGATTCACCAGGGATAGCTTGGCATACGATTCGCCCCTTATTATATACCAGGGAGCACACCTACCTTTTTGGATACCAAAGAATGTCCACGGTAAGTTCAGTAATGAGCAGGTATCCCTGGAAGAAGCTTTTAGGCGGTCGATTAACCTACCAACCATTAGGTTTTTGCTGGCTACAGGCGTGGGGAATGTGCTGCGTTTATCGGAAAGACTATCTGTGCATCACCCTATTGCTAACAAAAAGAGCTACTCCCTCGCTCTTGGATCATTTGAAACAACATTAATCAGCATGACAAATGCCTATAACATTATTGCAAGCAATGGATACCAAACAAAACCAAGATTTATAGATAGTGTGTATGATAAAACTGGTAATCTGCTATCATCTGATGAAAGCATGATGTGCAGTGGGTGCAGCAACTTTAGTATATCTGAGGACGCAAGCTCACTACCTGATATAGTATATTTTAAGGAGAAGCTTATACAAGATCAACATAATGCCGATATTGTCACAATGCTACGTGCGGCGATGAAAGATGGCACTGGGAGGAGGGCGAACGTGCTGCATAAAGACCTTGCAGGTAAAACGGGCACAACGAACAATAATTGTGACAGCTGGTTCATAGGGTTCTCTGCTGACTTCACTGTGGGTATATATGTGGGGTTCGACCAGCCGAGAAGCATGGGGCACTACGCCACTGGCTCTTCTATCGCTCTACCAATATTTATTGAATTTATGAAGAATGCAGTTAGTGGAATTCCTGATAGGATGCTTGAGGAGAATAGCGACACCATCACTGTATATCCAATCAACTTCCTGCAGGAGACGCAGCAACGGCTGAAAGAGGAGTGGGAGGATAGTGATGGCGATGACAGCGGAAGAAGAAAACGGAAAGATGTGAATGATGCAGATTTGAAGGAGTTGCAGCCAGTACCTACACATAGCAGTGGCGATGGTGGTGGTAACAGTAGTGTCGATAATAGCAGTAAGAAAAGTAAATCACGACGTAATGGTAAAAAAGGTGGTGATAAAGAACACCGCCATGCTGAATCATCAGATGAGCCTCACAGCAGCAGAGATAATAGTAGCAGCAACTATGGTGGCTCTGGGAATCGTAAGAAAAGCGTTAATACTATATACTAGAGGCAGAACATGTGTGCGCGGGCAGCAAATAACAGAGTAGCTGTTGCAATACAGTCACACCGTCCAAGAGTACCAGAGGATGGCGAGTGCTTCCCCCTGCATATTCTCTATTATTAATATGGGACCCCATATGAATCTCACAGCACAGGCATAAAAAAGGGAGCGCACCTCTGAGGTCCAACTCCCTTTTGATAGACAGGCAGAATATATATATCTACCTTACCAGTGCTAATTCACAGCAGCATTAGAAGCTTACTCTAATACCAGCCATCACTGTGTGCTTAAGCGTCTCTTTGAACTCTGTATTCGCCGCAACAGGATTATCCACTGTCGCAGGAGCAGCCATCTGCTTCTTCTTAGGACCCGTCTTAACATCCAATATACCATCCGGCATAGTTATTGTCCTATACTGCGCATCAAGCTCTGAGTCACCACTGACAACATCGTGTTTACTCACGGAACTCATACTATAAGATAAATCAAAAGAAATACTATCACTTGCCCTATAAGATAAACCAACTCCCCCCTGGTAAGCAAAGTTTGTCTTATTAGTAAGTTCTAAATCTTTTAGCTCACTAATATTAGTATTGTCCTTAATATTATTTCTCAGATAATCTGTAGCAGCTTTGGTAATCTTAGTACCAGTAGTACCATCAGTAGTACTATCACCACCCATTGTATTCGTATTAGTCACATACGTAGTCAACGCAGCGGCAGCAGCAGCATCCATCTGCAGCACAGTAGCTCCATCAGCACGATACCCAGCATTCTTAATCGTGTACATTGAGTTATCAATACCAATACCAGCAGTCACGAACGGAGTAAGGTTACTAGAGTTCTCGAAGTCATAGTAAACATTCACCATACCTCTAACAGATTTCACATCCATGTGTTGCGGATATGAAGTAGCAACCTTCTGGCCTCTATTAGTAAGATCAGAATACTGAATTGTCACATCAGCTCTAATACAGTCAGTGATGTTGTAACCAAGACCAAGGTTGGTGCTGATACCTCTGTACCCCTCACTAGCAGTCCTAGCAAGAGTATCGTTAACATACGCTTCCTGCTGTGATGAAACGCTGTAACCACTCTCAGCTTTCACATAAACACTACCAGCTTCGCCAGCATTCACAGTACCAGCTACGCCCAACGCTGCGATAGCTGCTACAGATAATAATTGTTTGTTCATAATATAAAATCTTAAAATTCTCTAATTAATAATTGTGTTAAATCAACACGATCTATACTACTAACCGAATAATTCGAAAGTCCAGAGGAAAACAATACGTAACAAACACTTTATAGCATCATGTTGCAATTATGTCACAAAAATCACAACACACATAGAACAACTGGCCTAATGTAGCTCATATAATCTTGATTAATCGCGAATAAATTGATGCGCTGAGGGTGGGCCACTGACATAAATAGCAGCTACACACACCCATGCGCAAAGAAGTTCTGGCACATTGCACCCCCCCTCTAACAACATGATAACATCGCCTGGGGAGCAGGCACAACATACCGTGAAGTTGTAAAACTCAAACTATATTATATATTAAAATGACATTCTGATACCAGCCATTACTGTGTGCTTAAGCGCCATTTTAAACACACCACCTGCCTCAGCACCACCATAATTAATGTCTTTTGTTGGACTCCCAGTACTATCAAAATCAACCCTAACCATATTTATACGGACCTCAGGATCACCGCTACCAATCTTGTGCTGAGTAACAGCGCTCAAATTATATGATAAATCCAGTGTAATATCATCATCCATCTTATAACTCACACCAACACCACCTTGATACGCAAGATTAGTCTTCTTTCTAAATTTCAGAGAATATAACGTCGCTATGCTAACATTAGAATCTATTGCTGCTTTTAAAACAGACGGTTGAGCACCAGAAGCAGACAGTGCAGAATTTAAAGCATTAGTATTGAGATCATCATCAATATCACCAATAGATGCGCCCACCACAAGAATGGATCCATCAGGAACATATTTAGTCGTACTTATACACTGAAGAATCAATACCAATACCAGCTGTTACAAACGGAACAATATCGCTATCATTCACAAAGTCATAATAAACATTCACCATACTTCTGAATGAGTCCACCCCCATAAATGGCGGGTATACATTCTGACCAGAGATCTCCTTTCTTCTATTGATAAGGTTTGAGTATTGAACTGTCACATCTACTCTAGTACAGTCAGTAATATTGTAACCAAGACCTAGACCAACATTAACACCTCTGTACCCTTTTGAAAAACTACTATTATCAATAAAATCAACACCTTTTACTTCCTGCCTAGACGAAATACTGTAACCAGCGTCAATCTTTGTGTAATACTGGCCAGCTTCACCAGCAACTGCAGTACCAGCTACGCCCAATGCTGCGATAGCCGCTACGGATAATAATTGCTTATTCATAATACAAATACCTAAAATCCTCTAATTAATCATTGTGTTAAATCAGCATAACTATATGCTACTCACAAAAGAATCTAAAAGTCCAGAACAAAACGTGAAGTAGCAAACTTTTATAGCATTATGTTGCAATGATGTCACACAATATTGCCATGTACCCCCTACAATACCCAACACATCACCATCCTGCGCCTCCCTCAAAACAAAATGAAGCTAGAACGCTGCCCTAAAGCCAATCATCACCGTATGCTTCAGCGCGCTCTTGAATACACCGCCTGCCTCAATACCATCAAGATTAGCATCTTTTGTCGGATCCCCAGCACCATCAAAATCAACCCTAACCAAATTCATGCTCACCTCAGGATCACCACTACTGACCTCATGCTTAGCAACAGTACTCAAATTATAGGATAAATCCAGCGTCACACCATAATCCATCTGATAACTCATACCAATACCATACTGATACACAAAACCCATTTTCCTTTTAAACTTCAGAGAGTCCAGCGCCACTATATTAGCATTAGACTCTATTGCCGATTTTAGAGTAGATACTTTAGTACCAGAATCAGCACCACTAGCAGTAGACAGTGCAGAATTTAAAGCATTGCCGGCATCATCATCAATATCATCAATAGATGCCCCCCTCACAAGAATAGATCCACCATTAACAAAATTACTCGCACTCTTAACCTGATACAGAGAAGAATCTACACCCACGCCAGCAGTAATAAATGGAATAATATCACTATCCCCCATTACTAAATCATAATAAACATTCACCATACCTCTCAATAAATCTATTTCCATAAATGGTGCATATACATTAACAGCATTCACATCAGAGTCCGCATCAGCATCAGCACCAACATCCAAAATCTTCTTTCCTCTATTAATAAGACTTGAGCGCTGTATAGTCACATCTGCCCTCAGAGCATCGCTAATACAATAACCAAGACCCAAATTAATATTAGATCCTCTATACTTCTTTGAAAGGTCACCATTAGAAATCAGACCAATCCCCTTCACCTCCTGTTTTGCTGAGAGACTATATCCCAAATCCATTCTCCCATAGTATTGACCAACTTCACCAGCACTAATGTCAGTAACATCACCAACAGCACCAGTTACACACAACACTGCGGCCACAACCACAACAAATAATAGTTGCTTACTCATAGTTATTACCCAATATGCTCGCTTACCCATGTTAACCATTATATCATCAAAAACAACATCGACTTAACCATGTTAACAGAGCATAATTTGAAAATCCAGAACAAACTGTATTCAAAAAGTACATAATGCAAATACAACTGTTCTATAAGCTACTCCATGAGCAAAAAACATCACAAAAGAATTATAAAAAACCAAAATACCAAAAGATACTAACAGTAGTATCAGAATAATATTCTAATCCCTGCTATAACTGTATGATTAAGTGCGCTCTTGAATACACCATCATCTATAGAGCTTATGTTATACGATAGATCTACTGCCATTCTGTCATTCACTTTATAGCTCACACCAGCTCCACCTTGATACGCGAAACTTGTCTTCCTCTTCGTCTCAAAGGTATTCGACTCTCCCAATATTTTAGGTACTTCCAATATTTCAGATGCTTCCACCTCAGGCTCACTCTCTGGAACTACTTTCAACTGCTCTATATCATCAAAATCATCCCCAATTATATCATCTCGAACATTGGAATCCAATCCTAACCACATTTCCTCTCGGACACTAGGATCCAACCCTAACCACACTTTCTCTCGAATACTGGGATCCAGCCCTAACCACACTTTTTCTCGAACACCGAAATCTAATTTCAACCATACCTCTCTTAACCATACCTCTTCTCGATGACTAGAATCTTCCTCTGACCATGCCTTTTGTGACCATAATCTCGGAATAGATTTCAACTCATTATACCATTTTCTCGCCCATCCATAGTGCTTTGATTTATACCACCTTTCTGCCTGTTCAAAACGTCTTGAAGTCTCATTATCGAAAACCTCTATTATATCCTCAACCGCACTCCTTGCAGTGCTGAAAGCCAACGCTCTCACAAGACCTTCATTATTAATTGATTTTCTCACAAATTCATCACCATCAAGTACCCACCTATTATCCACATTATCAATCGACCTTCTCACAATATCTTCATCATCACTCAATTTTCTCGAGATATCTCTGTTACTAACCAATCTTCTCAAAATACTTTCTTCATTTCTCAATTTCTGCTCAGAATGTTCTTTCTTCATTATATCATTCAATTTTTCAGCTTCTTCCTTACTCATTTTATGGATCATCAATTGACGTAGTCCATTTACAGCATTAATCCATTTACCCAAGGTTTCTTTATCACGCATATCATTGTCATCTTTACTACCTTCGTCATCCATAGACTTCTTATTACCTGTAGAAGTATCATCATCACCACTACTTGAATCAGAAAAAGTGGTACCTGCGTTAACAGATTCAGCACCCCTTACAAGAAGAGCCCGATTACCCGCATATTCAAGCTGATACAATGATATATTTACACCAGCTCCTACTGTAATAAATGGTGTGAACTTGCTATCTCCTAGTATGAAATTGTAATATACATTCACCATACTCTTAAGTGAGGTCGCCCCCATAGACGGACCATAAATATTCGAGCCAAGAATCTTGCTCCTCTTGTTCATAAGCTTAGAGTATTGAACTGTTATGTCAGCTCTGACGGTATCACTAATGTTGTAACCTAAACCCAAACCACCAGTAAATCCTCTATATCCTTTCAGAAGATCGCCAGCCCCTTCTATCTCTTGATTAGGTGAAGTAATGTAACCAACACCAGCTTTTCTATAATACCAACTAACTTCATCTGCACTAACAGTACCAGTCATGCCCAATACCGCGACAGCTGCTACAGGAAATAATTGCTTGTTCATAATGTGAAATATATTTTGTTTAACATAGATTAATAGCTATATCAAAAATCATACGAAGCGCATTCTAACAGAATCTACTAAGAAAGCTGTGATAAATTAAAGAATAGTGGACTCTTAACGTATAGATATTGCAACTATGTCACGAACATCATAATCGCATAAAAGTACGAATACAGAGGCATGGCAGTGCGATCGCTATGAGTAGCCAACCACAACATACCACAACTGAAGTACTACAAGAAACTACAGACTTATACATGCTACATCAGAATGATATTCTAATCCCTGCTATAACTGTATGATTAAGTGCACTCTTGAATACACCATCATCTATAGAGCTTATGTTATACGATAGATCCACTGCCATTCTGTCATTCACTTTATAACTCACACCAGCTCCACCTTGGTATGCGAAACTTGTCTTCCTCTTCGTCTCAAAGGTACTCGATGCTCCCAATATTTTAGGTGCAACCGTCTCAGACCTACTTTCTGAAACTACTTTAGGGTCCCCTCCATCTATGGAGCTAGCACTCTCTTGAGATACAGACTCGCTCTCACCACCAGCAGTATCAATACCGTTCGCAGAAGATGTACCGCCAGATGCTTTAGCTTCACCATCAACAGGACAAACACCTTCTTGAAATACATACTCATCCTTAGAAGATATAGTATCAAATGTTTTACCCTTATCACCAGCAGAGCCAACACTCTCTTGAGATGCAAACTCACTCTTACCACCAGCAGTATCAGTACCTTCTTGAGATTTCTCGAAGCACCCATCACGACCACGCCTTACGTAGTCAACTAGCTCATCTGACAAAGGGGGCCTACTATAAGCGCGACCTTGTATTACCATATGAAATATGCCATTTTCTCGTAATAATTTAATAACCTCGATAAACTGTGTGTTCTTAACGTAAAGTGCTCTACTATTGTAACAATCCAGCAGAATCAATCGATAATCATCATACACCAGATTCTTATTATTAACAGGATTTTGATGCAGATGACTAAAGTCATTTATATCAATGTCGTATAGCACTTTATTTTTCCGTAGAATATCCTTAATGTTATTACTCACTTCTTTTCCCAATCCAGGTTTATTAGCATAAATACTATTTGCATTAGATTGTGCGAAAATATCATCCATACCAGAGAGTGCAATCCCCGCATTAGCAAAAGGCTGGTAGGTTCCATCCCAATCTACCGTTAGTACTACAGACGCATTATGCTCCTTTTTAAGTTTTAAAAGAGCTTTATTTACTTCTGAGTATGCAATAAATGGGTAATTTCCGGTCTTACGAATTATAATTGTATCACTTAAAACATCTGATCGAATCGCAACAAATCTCCTCTGATACTCAGAAATGCTGAGTTCTTTTTTGTTCTTTGCAAGCAATGTCTTACGCTGATCAATACTCATACCCCTATTACCTGTTTTTATCAAATCGCTTTTAGCATTACCAGATGCATCACGTATACCATCTTCACATACACCATCGTCATCATTGTAATCTTCGTCATCCATAGACTTCTTATTACCTGTAGAAGTATCACCATGCATATCATCATCACTACCACCTGAATCAGAAAAAGTAGTACCTGCGTTAACAGACTCAGCACCTTTAGCAAAAAGAGCACGTACACCCGCATTATCAACCTGGTACAAGGATGTGTTTATACCAATCCCTGCTGTGATGAACGGTGTGAACTTGCTATCTCCTAGTATGAAATTGTAATATACGTTCACCATACTACTAAATGAGCTCACTCCCATAGATGGTCCATATACATCTGATCCTGGAATCTTGTTCCTTTTGTTCATAAGCTTAGAGTATTGAACTGTTATGTCAGCTCTGATAATATCACTAATGTTGTAACCTAAACCCAAACCACCAGTAAACCCTCTATATCCTTTCAGAAGATCGCTAGCCCCCTCTACTTCCTGATTAGGTGAAGTAGTATGGCCAACATCGACCTTTGCATAGTACCGGCCAACTTCATCTGCACTAACAGTACCAGTCATGCACAAGACTGCGACAGCTGCTATAGGAAATAATTGCTTATTCATAATGTAAAATATACTTTTGTCTAATGTAGATTAATTGCTGTATCAAAAACTATACGGAGCGCATTCTAGCAGAATATAACTAAAAAACTATAGTAAATTGTAAACTACTAAGAGCTTTATACATTAATTGTTGCAATTATATCACGAATATCATACATAATCGCATAAAAGTACGAATACAGAGGCATGGCAGTGCGATCGCTACAAATAGCAACCGCAACATACCACACCTTGAAGTACTGCAGAAAACTACAGACTTATACAGGCTACATCAGAATGATATTCTAATCCCTGCTATAACTGTATGATGAAGTGCGCTCTTGAATATACCATCGTCCATAGAGCTTATGTTATACGATAGATCTAGCGCCATTCTATCATTCACTTTATAACTCACACCAGCTCCACCTTGGTATGCAAAACTTGTCTTCCTCTTCGTCTCGA
>Ga0213833_1001983_pt1 | contig 13844 bp, 14 predicted proteins | sample SWATP21_FD_160575 | JGI IMG/M metagenome (GOLD analysis project Ga0213833, IMG submission 160575) | Coastal seawater microbial communities from Marineland, Florida, United States - SWA TP2 #1 | ecosystem: Environmental > Aquatic > Marine > Coastal | place: USA: Florida | collected 2016-08-14
CATAGCATAGCATAGCATAGCATAGCATAGCATAGCATAGCATAGCATAGCATAGCATAGCATAGCATAGCATAGCATAGCATAGCATAGCATAGCATAGCATAGCATAGCATAGCATAGCATAGCATAGCACAGAAACAGCACAGCAACAGCACAGAAACAGCATAGCCACACTACACACACTCGACACACCACCCAAGACAACACAGGCGGGGACCGGGGGCACGTACCACCAGTATTACTGAGCACCGACCGGCCGGTGGAGCGACTCGGTGTGGCGTCCTTTCCGCCACGAGTACCCCACTTCCGCCGCGTCGGCGACGACGAATACGCACCGTTGCCACCACCACCAGCACCACCGCCACCAGCCCCGCCGGCCGCACCGCTGCTCGTGGTGGAGCCAGACGCCATGATGCGTGCCCCGAAGTTGGCGGTCCTCGAGGCGCCCCGCGTCCCACTCAACGATGACGCACCACCCCAGCCGCCGCCTCCACCGCCTCCACCTCCTCCACCGCCACCACCCGTTCGCTCAAACCCACGGGACGCGGTGGCACCAGCGCCAGCGCCAGCACCACCACCACCACCACCACCACCACCGACGGTGGCGCTGTGGTGGGTGGTAGTCGTGGCGGGGTCCGTCGTGTCATCGCCGCCATCACCCATGCGGATCCCGAGCCCGCTGCCACCAGAGGAGGCACGGCCACGGCTGGGCCCACGGCTGCGGGGGGCGCCTGAAGAGCGACGCACGAAGGGCGCACTCACGCCGGCGCTACTGGCGACCGCCCCCGGGGTGGTGCTTCCACCACCGACGTTGGCGCGCGGCACCGGCGGGCCCTTGGACCAGTCGTGGCCCTTGAACCGGGGCTGTGTGGTGGTGATGCCGCGGCGGGAGGCGCCAAATCCGGCGCCTGCCCCGGCAGCAGCGGTGGCAGCCACACCCCCGCGCAAGCCGCCGCGTGGGGTGGTAGGAACGATGCCGGCGGCCGCTTGTGCGGGACCAATGACGTCGTCCACACTGTCTTTGCTGTCTGTGATGCCACGCTGAATGCGAAGGAGCCACAGGGGGTCGTCCTCCAACGCTGCGACACTCGGGTCTTTTTCTGCGCAGGCGGCAGCCCCGAGCGCAAGGCAAGGCAAGCGAGCACAAACAAACGACGGAACAACCAGTGAGGTGACTCATACACACAACGCATGCATATGACCCAACGCGGCCCAAGACAACATCCCGAGTGCGTGGAGCAGTTCACCCCACCCCCACCCACCCCCACGTACCCGCTGCATCCCGCGCCTTGTCAATGGCTACAAACTTCTTGTCCAACTTCCGCAGCACGTCAGCGGGAAGCGTGCGTGTGTAGGACGGCACAGCTTTGCCGTGGTGCCGGTACACCTCGGCCGCTGCCGCCACGCCCATGTTGCGGGTCTTTTCGACACCCGAGGACAGTGCGGGCAGGATCAGCTTCATGGTGGGGTCCACCGGAAACTTGTCGCCCTTCCCGATGGGAAGCAGCCCCAACAACAGCGTCATACGCGTCTCCACCACCCGCTCAGAGGGCGCAGACTGCCCCTGTCGCACGGGATAGGGGGTGAGCGCCACGGGAGCAATGAACGCGATGCCGATCTTCTGGTGCTGCGCCATGTCCACAAACGCGCGCAGCGTTTTCTCTTGCACACGCGAGTTCTTCACCGCCATCCACTTCAACATGCCCGGCAGGATGGGCTTGAGTTGCGCGCGCACAAAGTCCGTGTCGCTTGGCAGCCCGTTTTCAATGGTCACGTTCAGGAGGTCGATGGTGGCAAAGTACACCGGCGTGACCTTGTCATCCAGCGCACGGTGCAACAACTTCATCACGTTTTGGCAATGCTGAGCGATTCCAGCGTCGTCACCCATCACGCGCTTGGCGTGCATCTTGGCCCGGAGCAAGCGACCGATCGTGTCCAGCCCCTCGACGCGCTCTTGCCACTTGGCAGAGCAGAACGCGTGGATGGGCGCCTCCCCTAGCACAGGGATGAGATCTTCAAACTTCTTGCGGCGCGCATTCACCACCTGCGCTTCGTGTTGCCGCTGAGCGATGATGGCTTGCTGTTCAGACAGCACCACCAGCACACAGGGCCACCGGTTTACACAGCACATTTGGTCAGTCGTGCGCCTCCCTCCATCGGACACCCCGCATGACACACGACACCGTAACACACCATAGCACACAGCATACATGCACACATGCATCCCTAAGCCACACTGCACAGTGATGTGAGGGACGAACCTGTTCACCGGAAGTCATGCCAGGAGTAGCGGCGTTGAACTGGTGAGGCGGGTTGTTGGTAGCCCTGCCGGGCGTGGCAGAGAACGATGAGTGCTGCCGCTGCGCTTTGGACGCAGCAGCACGCTTGGCGTCATCACGTGGTGTGGTGCCATTGCCTGACAGAGGCGCGGTCGACGCGCGATCGCCCTTTTTCCTCGAGAATGTCTGGCGAATCCGATTGATCAACCCAAACATGGCGCACCTACACCAGCAGCTCTGGCGCAGTCGCGAACACTAGACGGTGACAAGCAGTCCTTCCTTCAATTTCCTACACAGGCATATCAAAACGAACAGGGCAGCGGGCAGGGTGGCTTCGTACGATGCTGCAACAGCGAGCAAAGGCGAGGCTTTGCACGGTGAAACCGCAGCGCTACCAGACAACAACACCCGAAACGACTTTTTTGGAGAAATCGTCGGTAACCGCCAAGAAGGCACAAGAAATAACTGGGGTTCGATACAAAAAACACTCATTTTTCTGATGATGTGGTCACGCTAAACCTACTACACAGCCGCCTTCTTCACCCGTCGGTAGAACAGCACGTACGCCATGGAAGATACTAAACGCGACGTATCGGTGAGCTTGGACACATGCGAGTCATTGAAGTTGTACCACGTCCCGTCCTTGAAGTTCTTCGCAAAGGCTGTGTAGTGTCCGCCACCCAGCCCGCCCGAGTGGTTCTGCAACAACAAACGCGGATGAGACGGACGTTCAAGAACATGTACGTGCCAGCACCGCGCAGCGTACCGACACAGCATACAGCTGGTAGACAGACCCACCAGGGGTGTCTCCAAGGACACGCTCCGACATGTCCAGCTCCATGGGGAAGTCCACCAAGTTCTCAATCTTGTCACGGTGCACAAAGTACGTGCCCTGCAAACACAAGCACGTGAGTGCAACCGTGCGACGCAGATGAAAGCACCGACGAGCAGATCCCACCTGTGAGTAGGAGAACCTCTTCAGGTGCACAATCAAAATCTCTGGTAGTGTGTACAGGTCGAACTTCTTGAAGGCACGGCGGTGCTCCTTGCAGTTGGAGCAGTACCACTTGTCGTTCTCGCCCAACTGCTCCTTTCGAACAAACATGTCCAGGCAGGCGTTGATGTCGATATCGCTGTGTGAGATGCGCTCATTGACACTGGCATGTGGCGTCCAATGCTGCACATAGAATACAACAAGTTACGAGTGGGAAAGAGAAGCACGTTAGAGCATGCGGCACCCCTCCGACGCACCACCAGCTCCTTGAAATCAAAGTCGCTCCGATACTTTTCGGCTGTGAAGTCGACATACAGAGCCTCAGTCGACAGGTTGATTTCCACCTTGCTGTCGTTCAAAGGAACCTCGCGTCCAGCGATGTGAGTTCCGGAGCGGTTGGCGACCACCACCTTGAAGGGAAGGTCCTCCACGGTCAGCTCCTCGCCACGCACCAACAGGCGCTTGATTGACGTCAACACGCCCTGGAGCACCTGGCGATTGGTGGGCAGCACGCGTCGCTCGCCACTCAGGTCGTACAACGAGAGCATGCGCGGATCACCATGGGGTTGCTTGCGTGTGACACCGTACGACGTCTCTTCGTGGCGGTACATCAAGTGTACACACCCCTCCGAGTGCTTGGTCACACTTTGGTCGTCCACAGTCGAGCTGCGTGTGATGGCGGACGCGATGCGGCCCAAGGTGCCCTTCTTCTTCGGCTCTCCCGGCAGCGCCGGAACCTGGTACACCATGATGACATCATTGTCCCGAATGGATGACAGTGGGGTCTTATCCCCCAGCACACGGAAAATTCGATGGTGGTATGTGTCTCCCACGACCAACGTGTCCGGGTCGAAGCCATCGGTCTCGAGCATCCATGCCTTGAAGTCGGCAATGCAGCCGCCCTTCTCCACTTTCGCGGAGTATCGCACAGGGGGGCTGCCATCGTATGGAATGAACGTGACGACCAGGTCGCGCAGGCGCTTGATGGGAATGGGGACCGACAGAGACATGAACGGATCGAACGTCACCGAACGGCGCCCACACTGATCGCACTGTACATCCGACTTGAGTTGTCCTTGGAACGTGTCCACAACCATGCTGCGATTGCGGAGCAGGTGTGTGCTCCATGCCTCGGCAGCAACAATCTCGTCAGCGCGGCCCTTGGACTCCACAGTCTCTGTAGCCGGCTTCTTCTTCACCCGGTTCAGATCCTCATGCAATCCGTCAAGCAAGAAATTCATCAGTTCTTGTGAGTCCTGTTGCTGGTACCTGCGCGGCACAACCAATCTCGTCAGCGGCCGAGACAACAAACCTACACCCCACAACACAGGCGCGCAAAGGCAATGCATGCACGCACCCTGCAAACTGCGGTGCATAGGCGCCAATCTGACGCTTGAAGCCAGTGGGGCAGACAACAGTGAAGCTGCCACCCCACATTTCTGCCAACAGGTCGCCGTATGCCTCGGCAAGTCGGCCCTATGGGGACACGCAGCGCACTGTGAGCATCTACGTCGACCCTCAGCAACTCGCTACGATTTGCACACGCACCCCATTTCCAAGAGGATTCGTAGTGTTGATGTCCTTTCGGAACTCATTGCTCATGAAAAACTTGGTCAAGGGCTCCGTGTTGCTGAGGCACTGCAGCATACTGTTCATGAAGCATGTGTTCCCTGCGAACATGGCATTGACACCAACAAAAACGTTAACACCTTCCCAAACGCGAGGCAGTCGGTGTGCCTCCACACGAGGGTCGTACCGAGATTCTGCAAACCCACCGCGCCAGTGATGACAGGCCGGCCGGCACGGGATTTGCGGAAGTCGTAGTAGTTCGTCACTTTGTGCTTGGCACAGTGCGTGCCGAGAGCACACATCATCTCTGAGTCCCACTCCACCCACTCTCCGGCAACGCCTGCGGTCTTGGACTTCAATTTAACTTCCGTGCGATCCGCCTTGACCTCGGTTACCGTAGCTTCGAACCAGCGGCGGTGGTGCTTGTACTCGATCTTGTCATTGACACGGAAGTCCCGAAAGTCCTTCACCTTGGTGAAGCGTGGCTGGAGCTTCACGGATGACCGCTTGAACCAGGAATCCCACTTGGACGCCCATCCGCGGAAGTGAATCTTCAGCTTGTCATCGGCCTCGTTCACCTCCACCACGATGGACTCAAACCACTTCCGGTCTGAGTCCTGTGCGTCCAGCCGGTCGTCGAGCTTGAGGCCCGCACGCCACGCCTCCTCATCAAAAGGCTCTTCCTCGGGACCACCATCCTCCACGGTCTCAGCAGGTGCAGCGGGGACATCACGCTTCCACTCTGCCGCGCGGTTTTGCGTTTCCACCAACAACTCCGTGAAGTCATCCTCACCAGCAATCTGTGCAGCGCGATGTCAGCACCAGCCACGCAACATCAACAAAAAGTCTTGTCGGCGAACCAACACGTACATCGCCCATGCTCATGGATGGATTCGCGAGGCCAAACTCCTCCTGCCCGCCGACCTTGGCCCAGATTCGGGAAGAAGCGGCGACAACATTGAACTTGGAGCAACACTCCTCCAACGCCTGGGCAACACTCAACGAGCGACCCAGCATAATCACAACCTCATCGTTCGCCGGTTCACCATTGTCTGCAACAGTCTGCACGCGGCAGTATTGCGGGTACATTTCAATGCGGGCTTGAAAGGTCGTGTTTGACACGATGACTTTTCGCGGAAACGCGGGACCGCCGCCAAACCACTTCAACAGGTTGTCCCAAACGGGCTTGGAGACAAGCACATGGTCGTAGCTCTCACGCTGGTCACAACCAACACGTAGGCGGTGTCACATGGCACAACCCTCACGTTAGCACAAGGCCAGCGGACTCGGCCAAACTCATACTCACCAAACCAAACCGAAGCACGCCGTCAAACCCCTCCTTGCAGAGCGGCGCGTTGTCCACAGGCCCGGGGTGCGGCCCTGCGGGGTCCTTGGACTCTTCGTCTGACTCCCAGTCGACGTAGACCTGCCACATCTGCCACCACTTGAAGTTCAACGGGAACCTGAGCAAAAGGAGACGATTATGGGAACGGGGCGAGAAAAGGGAGCCGCGGCGCTACCATACCAGGTGTCACCCTCGCACAAGGCCTGAGAGTCATCCACAAGATGCTTAATCTTGTCGCGCTGAGTGGAGGGCCCCGGAACTCCGGCCTCCGCACCTTCTTCGACCTTGGTATCGGCCATGATCCCGCTTCAAGACAGCAAGCACGACGGGAGTTTTTGGCGAACTGGCGGGTGGAACAACACAGCAGGTCTGCGGGGCTCCCTCCAAACGACACCCAACAACGTGAGTGCCTCTTGAAGTCGTAAAGGGCCCGAAAAGTGGCCACACTCAAGCGGGATGAGGCGGGAACAAACACAAAGCTGCGGTCGACAAACCACCCACACTCAGTCCCGCATCCAGAGAAGAGTCACCCAAGGCAAGAACGTGCGAAAGTTCTTAGTTTAGTGAACATTGCCGGCGGAAAAACGACTGCATGTTATGGAAGCGGATCCTGACGAATCTTGTCAAGGCCAAGTCTGACCGTGCTGGGCGTGCCTGCTGTGTGTACTTGAGGTGTGTTGCGGTGAGCGTTGCAGCGGATGTGAATATGGGGCACTGGGGGCGCGGCTGTGGGCCAGGGGATGGCGGAAGTCCTATCCTGCAGAGCGGCAGCGGCTCGACATTTGCTCACAACAGTTGTGTTTGTGCTGCGGAATGCGTGACCCAGCAGGATGGCAAACAAGGCTGAGACTGCCGCACTTGTTGCAAAGTTGACAGACGCACAGAAGAAGCGCTTCAAGGCCGCCTATGATTCCTTTGATGAGGACAAAAGTGGCAGCATCGACGCCTCCGAGCTTGGAGCGCTGATGAAGAAGTTGGGCGAAAACCCGACGCCCGCCGAGGTCGAAGCCATTCTCACAGAGTTCGATTCCGACGGTGACGGTGTGATTTCATATGAGGAGTTCCTAGGAATGATTGCCACACAAATCTCCAACACACAGGCAGAGGTCACGCGTGAAATGTTCAAGGTGCGGTTTGGCGGGCACGTGTGTGCCTTGTGCTGGGCCCGCCCGAGCAGCATCTCAGTGCTTCGTTTTGTGTGTGTGCAGCTCGTGGACACGGATGGCTCTTCCAACATCACAGCTGCTAATCTGAAGCAGGTTCTCAGAGACATTGGGGCCAGCTTTACTGACGCAGAAATTGACGCAGCGATCGCCCAAGCAGACTACAACGGCGACGGTGCTGTCACACTGGAAGATTTCACCAAGCTCACAGTAGCCCTTCAAGCTTAGTGAGAGTTAGTCTCCTGGGTGCGTAGGCGCTGTTGTATTTGCAGAGTTGGTGATGGCGGGGAGACTTCCTTTCTTCTGGTCTACATGATGTAATCTGAATGCTCTTCACTTCCACGCGTACATCACACTGCCTCGCGCCTTGCCTTCACTGTTGCACTGCCCAACACCCAGCAAACTATATTTGGCCCTTCTGTGACAAGCGCACATTGATGGCATGTTCGGTCTGCTTCATGCGGCTGCGGGGCACAACAAAGAAAGCACACACAAACAACAACGAACAAAAAAAAAGCACGGTGAGCAACTGCATGCTTCATCACACTCAACTGCCACACGTAAGCCACGTACGCGTCGCCACCCGACGTCAAATCCTTGAAAGAGGCCTCCACGCTGTTGCGGTGCGTGGAGCTGCGGATGAAGCTCGGGCCCTTCGCAAACTCCTCACGGCGAGTCGAGGCGGTCGGGCGAGGCTTGGACGCAGCAAGCAAGTCCACGTTGGCAGCGGCATGGTGGTGGTCTTGGTCGGCCGGCGTGTACTCTGGCTGGGCAAGGAACTCACTTGGCAGCTCCCTGTGTGTGGCACCCACAACCCCACAACAGCAACAAGGCGTCAAATCGGGTACACAAACATACACATGCAACGCAAGGCAGGCAGGAACACAGCACACAAGATGTGTTACGCACATGACGACGAGGTTGACAACGTATTGCCAGGGCAGCTCCAAAAAGCCGAACAGGATGCACCAGCCCCACTGCTCCGCGGTCAGGTCCGTGACAGTGAAGGCGCTGCCGCCGTACTGAACAATAATGAACTGCGCGATGACGGTACCGACGATGATGGCGATGAAGATGACGTTCCGGGACAGGCCATCAAACACGTTCCACTCGCCGTACAACTTGCGGCTGTTGAACTCGTTGAAAATCTGCATGAAAACGAAGGTGTTGAAAATGATCGTAAAGTGACGGGTGGGCGGGTCGTTGTGCTCGCTGAAGCGGCCATCCGGGACGTCGAACAAGTTGTGGCCGTCGATCAGTATAACCATGATGACAATCAACTGGTACACGGCGTGGCCGATCATGTTGAACCACATCTGGCGCGAGATCATAGGCTGCGGATCGAATCGAAACACAAGGGGAAGACACACACCACGAACACCCAAGAAGGCGCCACACAGGGAAGAGGCATGAGGACAACGGCACAACAGCACTTGGGACGCGCGCGCTCGTGTCGGTATCGATGCAATCCTGCCGCGCACCTTGTTACGGCCGTACGGCGGGCGGTCCAATAGGCGCTCATGAGGCGGCTCCGTGGCCAGGGCCAGCGACGCGAAGGAGTCCATGATCAGGTTCACCCACAGCATCTGGACAGGCTGGAGCGGCGAGCGGTTCAGCCAGATCGCACCAACGGTGGCGATGATGATGGCAGCGATGTTGACGGTGAGCTGGAACTGCAGGAACTTCGCGACAGAGTCGTACACGTTGCGACCCCACTTCACGGCCTGGCAGCAGCAGGGGCGTGAGACCGCGAGCAAGGCATCCAAGCCACCCACAAACATGAAAAAGAAAGAAACGAACACCAGAACCAACAACGTACCGACACGATGTTGCTGAAGTCAGAGGTCAACAGGACGATGTCCGAAGCCTCCTTGCAGATCTCAGTGGAGACCTTCATGGAGAAACCCACATCGGACTTGGACAGCGCGGGGGCATCGTTGGTACCGTCGCCGGTGACGGCAATCACCTGGCGATCCTTGTAGATGGGGGGCTGTCCAATCATGCCATCCACACGCAGCGACCCATGTCACCCAACACGCAGCGCCACACACACATGCCGCACCCATCCACACACGCACCCACCCACACACGTACGCGATCGCCCCACTGCTCCGGAGTGTCCCGGTACACCTTGTACAACGAACTGTTCTGCAAACCCGTGACCAGCGTCAGCTTGTCCTCGGGAGAGGAACGCGCCAACACACGGAGCGTGGGCCAGATCTTGTCGAACTCGCGCTGGTTCAGGGTCCCATCGGCGTTCAACACGGCGCGGCGGAACGCCTTGCCCTCCATGGCCACAAACTTGTCGTCCGCATCCAGGATGCTGCACTGCTTCGCGATGGCGACGGCGGTGTCCAAGTGGTCGCCCGTCACCATCATCACAGAGATCTGGGCACGGCGGCACTTGCGCAGGGCCTCACGCACTTCCGGGCGCAGTGGGTCCTGAATGCCCACGAAGCCCATGAACGTGTGGTTCTGCTCCGCAAACTCGTCCTCGGGCGCGTCACCCTCGAAGTCGTTGCTGGTGAAGTCACGGTAGCTGAAACTCAGGGTGCGGTACGCCTTGTGCGCGAACACCTTGATCTGCTGCATCACCTCCTGCTTCATTTCCTCGGTGAACTCGACGGCAACAACGGCACCGTCAACCAAGGTCAAGACGCGCGTGCAACGCTGCACGATGCGCTCGGACGCGCCCTTCATCAAGCAACGGTAGTGCTTCGGCTCGGCGCCGTTGTCCTCAACCTTCGCGTCCGTGTCAGAGGGAAGCGCAACCTCCTGGAACTGGAAGTCAGACTCGTCGATGTTGATGCAGAGGCTGCCGCGCTTGCGCGCAGAGCTGAATGGGAAGGAAGCCAGGCGGTTCTTGAACTTGGCGCGAGTCAGCAACGGCGTGTTGTCGAAGTCCGCCACGGCGCACAACCAGCGCAGCAAGCCTTGCTCCGTCGGGTTTCCGGCTTCCTTGGTGGTGTCGTTGGGGTTCGCGGGGTTGCACACAGTGGTGGACGGGTTCACGTTCAGAGAGATGGTCTCGCGCAGGGCGTGGCGGAAAGCCACGGGGACAGACGCAGGGAAGTGGCCATCCTGGTTCAAGAACTGGCCCAGGAAACGCCCAGCCACAACAGTCATGCGGTTCTGCGTCAAGGTGCCGGTCTTGTCGGAGCAAATGGTGGTGGCGCTGCCCATGGTCTCGCACGAGTCGAGGTGCTTGACCATGCAGTTGTCCTTCTGCATGCGGCGGCCGGAGAAGGCCAGCGACAGTGTGACCGCAAGAGGCAACCCCTCAGGGATCGCCACCACGAGAATGGTGATGCCCGTCACGAAGATGGCAAGGATTTCGCTGAACATCTCGTTCTCCCACTCGTTGCCGTCAATGGCGAACTCCTTGACGAAGAACTTCACCAACATGATCACAACGCACACGATTGCCACCACACCGCCAAGCTTGCCAATGTCCATGGCCAGCTTATCCAGCTTGGCACCCAACACCGAGCGCCCGGTGAGTTCGTCCTCCGCCTCGTCGTCGTCACCACCACCGCCGCCAACCTCCACGTCGACGTCGCCCGCGCCAACGCCAGCACCGGCGCCAGCACCGGCCCCGGCACCGGCACCCGCGCCAGCGTCTGTGGGGACCTGAAGGGTGCCGCCACCCTCCTGGCCCTGCACCACAAGCTTCTTGATCTGGCCAGTGACAGAGTACTCGCCCACCGCGATCACGACCACAGTGGCGGTACCGCTCTGCACCTTGGTGCCCGACATCACAACGGGGTCCTCGATCGGGTCCTTGTCCAACGGAATGCTCTCGCCGGTGAGTGCCGATTCATCCATGCACAGCTTGTCGGCAGAGCACACGAAGCAATCCACACCCACAATCATGCCCTCGGACAAGAGCAGCATGTCGCCCACCACCAGCTCGGGGGCAGGGACTTGGATTTGCTGGGGCACGCCAGTGGGACTGGAGCGAATCACAGTCACCTCCGTGGTGTCCATCAACTTCTTCTTCAACGCAGCAAACTGCAGGCCCTTCACGTAGTCGTTGCCCGCAGTCACATTCACGACAATAAACACCGCAACCAGAATCGCCGTGCCCTCCACCCTGAAACACGCAACCAACGCCACAATGAGCCCCTCAACCAACACCGGGGCAGTATCACCCCGCAACAGCTCCAACGTACCAAGCCTCGGACGGGTCCTCTTCGAACGCGAAGCCGAGAATGAGACTGATGATGGCAGCAATGATCAGCATGATCAAGGTTTCATCATGCAGCGCCTCCCAAGCCAACTGCAAGTAGGTCGGCGGTGGCTTCGTCGGCATTGCGTTCTCGCCAAACGTCTCAATCCGAGCCTCGATCGTTTTGGGAGAGATGCCTGACTCCACGGACGTCTGCAGCTTGGACAAAAGCCCCTCCAACTGACCAATCTCACGCATGGTGTTGGGGAAGTTGGTTTCGCGACCGCGGCGGTAGGTCTCCATGATTTGAGAGAGCCGCGGGCGGTTAATCTGGAACGCCATGGTGGCCTGTCGATGTCGATACCACCGACGAGGCACACACTCTTCGGTAGCAACTTACACACTCCCAAGAACGCGTTCAAACCGTGCGCCGCACCGCAACGCAGCCGTAATCCGAACGAGAATCCGAACACGGAAGGCCCACCGTTGGTGAGGGTTGATGGTAGTTCCGTGTTTTAGTTATGGTTACCGTACATAAAAGCAAGCCTGCGGATCACATCTCATCTTGGAGCTTGTACACTTCATGTCCATCGCGTGTCTCCCTCTTGGCCGGCGAGGCCGCACAAGGGTGCCAAGAGCCCAGCGTTGGGCATCACCAGTCGCATTGGATGCCTCTACAGCCGCTCACTTGGGAGGTGCTTGCCTTCGGGGTTGGTTGCTGGCCACAATGCAATGTGTCTCAATTTGTACGCTCTCAAACCGGTTTCTCGACACAATGGCTCCTGGCGAGCCGGCACTCCCAGAGCGCACAAGTGCCACAGAGGGCGTTCTCGAATGACCAGCATCAACAATGATCCCAAGCCTACCCTCTCACGTACACCATACTCAACTTGTGGCTCGCGCCCCAGCGCGGGGCCACATCTACTTCAGCGCGACGCGCACACGGCTGTCCGCCATGTCGCGAACAGCACCTGGCTCCGATCGGTCACCCCGGAACTTGGCATATACTGCCCGAAACCTTGCTCGGTCACTTCTTGAAACAGACGGGCGTGAAGAAAGCAACGCCTGATCAACAACAACAACAACACACATACACACACACACACACACACACACACGCACACACACACACAGAGAACACCACACCATCAGCGTGCGTGTTGCTGGCACAACACAACAAAGTGCCAACCTTCTCAAAGTGGTGCAGCTCAATCAAGGGAGGGCGTTTGGCCTTCAAATCGCCTTGAGCCCCAGAACTGTCCGTTCCAGCCGCGGCAGGGGCACCGCTTGAGCGTTCAAGCTGTTCGTGAACGGCCTCCAGCTGAGCTGAGTACATGACCGCGTTCAAGTCCGCACCGGAGTAGCCCTCGCACTGCTCACACGCCGCGATCGCCGGGAGAACGGAAGCAACGGCAGGTGCAAGACGCATGGACTGCGACGCCGCTCGCATGATCTCTGCCCTCTCTGCTGCAGTTGGAAAATCGCAGAGAAGCGACTTGTCCAGCCGTCCAGGTCGGAGTAGCGCCGGGTCCAACAAGTCAGGCCGGCTACTCGCGGCCAGCACAAACACACCCTGGATGGGGACATACACGTGTCGCGGAAATCGGAAAGCAGATGCGCATGACACACAACAACAGCAACCACAAAATGCCGAACACGCAACGGAAACGTAAGCGACGGGCCAGTGTTCGAAGTGTCCCAGCGTTCACCCTCACTCACGCCACGATTCTCTACCCCATCCAAAAACGTTAGAAGCTGGTTGACAACTCGGTCTGTAACACCAGTGGAGCCTGATCCTCGGCGAGGTGCGATGGCGTCAAACTGGACACACAGCAGCAAGTGTTGGAGCAACGGCGTGTTTGATACAAGCACATTCAGCGTACCTCATCAAAGAACAGCACACTCGGTGCCGCTGCAGCGGCTTGAGCAAACAGGTCACGAATCTGTTCTCAACCCAAAGTCATGAGTGCGCTTGCGAGTACGACAACTGCCTGCCGCGCGTGTACGCACAGCCTGTTCGGAGGCACCGATGTACTTATCAAGGATCTCGGGTCCTTTCACCGAGATGAACCGGAGTCCACACTCGTTTGCAACAGCCGCAGCAAGCTGCACGCGAGACACAACACCAGTGAGAAGGGCTGTGCGTCGGGGAATGGAAACGGGTGCGTGATGCCCTTGGAGGGACTCACCATGGTCTTTCCGCATCCTGGCGGGCCATACAACAAGATCCCGGAAGGAAGGCGGATCGGTGCACGTTGAAAGAGGGTGTGAAAGCTGTGTCACCACCCAAGGAGTTCAGAAGAACCCCCCCCCCCCCCACCACCAA
>Ga0213833_1001985_pt1 | contig 13841 bp, 7 predicted proteins | sample SWATP21_FD_160575 | JGI IMG/M metagenome (GOLD analysis project Ga0213833, IMG submission 160575) | Coastal seawater microbial communities from Marineland, Florida, United States - SWA TP2 #1 | ecosystem: Environmental > Aquatic > Marine > Coastal | place: USA: Florida | collected 2016-08-14
TACCTATGGTGAGTTGGTAGTGCTCTTTCTTTTTGATATGCAGTTGGTAATCGCCATTGTAATTTGCTCTTGGGCTGACCAGGAGCTGATACTGACCTGCTTGCAGGTAGACGGAGAGGAGACAGTTTCTGCCTGGGCCTGAATCGTCATCTCTTGCCAGGACCTGTCTTTTTCCAAGGGTGTAGAGTCTGCAGTAGGGATCCACTCTTTTCACTTTGGTGCTGGAGCCAATCAAGTACATTCCAGATTTTACAATGGAGACGAAGTAATTGTGTTTGTCTCTCCTGGAGCGAATGGTCCCTTTGAGTGACGTACCCACGGACAGTACAGGAAACTTGGCTTTTGCTGGAACAGGTTTCGCAGGTTTCGCTGCTACCGGAAGGGGAGCGCTTTTGACCTCTGTGGCGGCCTTTTTTTTGCCTCCAAAGAGCCTTTTTAGCAGACCAACCGCACTTGTTCTGCGAGGTGCTGGTGCTTTTCTCCGCGCTGGTACCGCCTTCACTGGTGCCACTTTTGCGGGGGCTCTCTTTGCTGGAGCTGCAGCTTTCTTGACTGGAACTGCGGCTTTTTTAGCAGGGACAGCAGCTTTCTTTGCTGGCGCTTTCTTTACGGGGGCAGCAGCTCTCTTGGCTGGAGCTGCAGCTTTTGCTTTGGTGTTTGCCTGGGCTGTGAGTGAAAAACACATCAAGGCCAGAGAAAAGAGTCCGAGAGTAAACCATCTCATCTGCTTCGTTCTCCTTGTTACTGTGGGATTGGTTGGAAATGTATCTTTCGCGTTTATGTACTGCGTAGATGATGCATCTTTAGTACCATTTTTGCCCGATGTCATCAAGCGGAGTTTTCTTCCTTTTAGAGGGGGATTTACATCAAAAAGAGTTTTGGTCTTGAGGCGGGAAAGATGTGATGTGGTCACCGAGATGATCTATCGACGTATTCGCAAGTGTTGGTGAATCATTAACAAGAACATTGGTTTATGCGACTGAAGGTCTTTGTGAGGAAGAGAGGTTTATGCGACAGCTTCGCTTTCTTCGATGGGAAGAAGTTTACCAAACAGAGCGATGGTAATGGCACCTGCAAAGTACATCCAGAGGCCAAAAATCCCGGCGGTAAAGAACATAGAGCTATAAAAATCACCGACTCTATCCTGCAAGAGGATGGCGATGGTCATGGCCAGAGAAGCATTTTGCAGGCCTGTTTCCAACGCGATGGCTCGAGTCTGGACATTGCTGACTTTGAGAAGTTTGGAGAGCAATGCACCGAAGATCATGCCTGACAGGGTCAGGATGAAGATGGTGATGTAGAATTTGAAGCCGTATCGAGCGGTATCAGCAAATTTGTCCAGGTTGCCCAAGACGCCCACAACGATGAGGAAGAAGAGGGAGAAGACACCAATTGCCGCAAAGATCTTCTCGGAGCGTTGGGCAAAGTTGGGTGCTTTGTGTCGGATCAACATTCCCACAAAGAGTGGAACGATGACCAAAATCATGATCTGCTTAAAGACATCGCCCACTGGGATACTCAGACTTGGGATATTGGAGATGTACAAGGTCAAGAGAAGTGGTGTCAGTACCAGGGAAAGAACAGTGGAAAGCGCTGTCAGAGAGACGGAAAGCGCAACATCACCTTTTCCAAGGTAAGTCATCAGATTGGAGGTGACACCCCCTGGGCTGGCAGATACCAGGATCAAGCCTGCAAAGATGAAGGGATAGCTGTGGTAGAAGCCCATCAAGTAGCCCAAAGCCGCGGCCAACAAGGGCAGCAAGATGAATTGAGAGATAGGACCTACGATCATACCACGGGGTTGTTTGGCCAACATTTTAAAGTCGTTGGTTGTCAGTGTCAGACCCATACCTACCATGGTCAAGAAGAGCAAGAGTACAATAGCGATGAAAAAGAGTCGATCTAGTGTGCTTCTCTTGGGTGTCTTGGTCAGCTTGGCGAATTGGTAAGTGGCTCCACCGACACTGGCTGTCGCGATTTGCACATCAAAGGACATCTTGTTTTTGACCTTTTTCGCAAGACCCGCATAAGGACCTTTGCTTCCTTTGGCCAATTCGGCTTCACTTTTGGGAAGTGCCAATACAAAGAGCTTACCTGTCTTTTCTCGAACCAGATAGAAATTGCCTTTGATACCAGCTTTTTGGGATTTCAATTTGAACAAACGGAGATTCCCCATGAAGGTCTCTGTTTTTCCCTTGCTCCAATTGAGTGTGTGAGAAGTTGCGGTTAAGCTGTCAAACAGAGCAGACTTGTTGTCACCTGCAAGCTTGTTGAGATGTTTATAAAGTGCATGTCCTGCAAGAGCTGCCCCTGCAGATTTGGCTACAGCCTGCTTTTTTGCGGTTGCTTTGGCACGCTTTTTTGCAGGTGCTTTTTTCTTTGCTTTTTTTGTATCTACTGCTTTTTCTATGGCCTTATTAACGGCTTTTTTGGCCTTTGCTTTGACGCGGGCTCTTTTTTTCTTTTTCTTCTTCGCAGCTTGGGTGGTGTGTGGCATGGCAAAGGCCAACAAAAGGCCCATACACAGTGCATACCAGTATTTCATTTGCATTGTCTTCTCCCTTGGATCATATCGACTACGCTCGTTGATAAAACATTGGCTCAATTGCCAGAGTGCATAAAACTTGTCTGGAGTGGATACCCCGAAATCTTATTTTTTGCAATCCCACAATATGCCCTCTACGACCACAGAGAATCGCAATATCCTTCCTCTTTGCCACAAGGAGGCCCACTGAAACCACTTGCTCCCTCCAAAAAATCTTATTGAAAGAGAGACGTTATGACAGAGGCTCAGAAAGTTATAAAAAAATCCCCAGGATTTCTCCCCGACAAGATCTATGCAAACAAAGCTCGAAAAAAAACTGACGTGTTGTCAGTGAACAATGATGAAAGTTTAATTTTATGTATATGGGAGAGCAAAAATGTACAGGTCGAGACCATGGAACAGCAAGATTGGGTTTGGGATGATGTGGGTATTGTTGTGTGGCTGGGTAACAGGTTGTGGACTTCCCACAATCGATCAGGCGTCGTTGAAAAACAAAAACGCCAAATCAGCGAAAAAACAGCCAGGGAAGTTACTTTCTTTGCCTACCCAGCAAGGAAAGGAGATGTTGAAAACACCCATAAAAAGGCTTTTGGAAGCTTCTCTAAAGGCTCCCCAACAGAAAAAGCTGACCTATCTTCCTCAGCGTGGGCTTCAACTACTCAAACCCAAAGTGGGCTCTTGTGTTGAGAGCAGACGTGTCGAATTGTCCGGATTGACGAGAGGAGTCCCTCGGGATATCTCCAGGAATCCCGCAAATGAGAGAGAGTACGCGATTGTGACCAAAGGTCATGTGTATCTCGTTGAATTGAACGATGGGCAAAAAGGTGTCAGCAGCAAACATGTGAAAAAATCGTTTCCCATTCCGCCACCGATGCAGAAGGATGGCTCGAGTTGGAAAGATGTGCAGCTCATCTGGAGTCGAGTTGGGTGGATAGCACTGTTCTCTGAAAGGTGGGTACTTGCCTGGGAGATAAAAAGTGGCCGATTGCTACTCGAGAAGGCTTTTACTGAGGTCAAAGATGTCCAATTTGCTAGAGAGAGCCACGGATTGTATTTCATCGCTGGCGGAGACTTTTATCTTTGGGACAGCCAAAGAGGCTTGCGCAAACAGGGTGGATTCTCTGGCGGTAAAGTGTTTGGTTACTTCCAAAACCCCAAGTGTGGGAACTTGACGGTGTTTGGAGGCAATACCAAAAAAGGTGAGTTCATTTCGTCTAATTCTGGAAAGGTCATCCCGATGCCAAAGCCCATGCGAGCTGATATGAGATTTGCAACAACGCCCTATGGCCGAAAGCTCATTGCAATGCCTTATACCAAGCAAGGAACACGTTCCGATTGGGAAAACAAAAAGGGCAAAGAAGGACCGAATACTTTGTTCATCTGGGATTTTCATCGCAACAAGCTTACCACTGTCAAGTACGCGTCTCCTTACAATGGTGTGATTACACGGATTTCATTTGTCGGTGAGCAATATATGCTCGTCGAGAGCAGCAGAGGAAAGTTCCCTGGAACAGAGATCTGGGATCTGCACGCAAAGAAGATCTTGTTTACGATGGGTTCAGATGATGGTCTGATCTACCATCTCCGTTCACTGCCTCATAGGACAATGATTTACGGATTTTCCGAAGGTGGTCTGTGGAGTCTGGATTTGAGTAAGAAGGAACTGGAAATACTACAAGGACGTTGGAATCCCGGTCATTCCTCTAGCGAAGGGAGACCCGCTCTTTTGCAAAGCCGGACATCTTCTGCGCGTCAACCAGGACAACAAAAAAGTGACCTGAGGATCTTGGGCTTTCGCGGAGAATCGGCCTGGCCTTCAGATCGATTGATAGCATTGAATGACAGAGCTGGTGCCTGGTCAGCGCAATTTTGGAGCTGCAAAAAGTAGGCGATGCTCAATGGTTTTGGCTATTGTGGTGTAAACATATCTTTATTTGGAATCGCGAGATGCCTTTAAATACTGTTTGCAAAGATCGAGTAGATGTTGATGCATTTGTTTGTCTCTTTTTAGAATGCGTTTCTTTCTTAGGGCAAACCGTTTCTCAAGGTCTTGTTTGCTTTTTCTTCTTAAGGTTCTCTTGACGATGGCGAAGTAGTGGACTTTCCAAGTTTTCTTTAGCTTGCTATATGGGGTTTGAAGGCAGATCTTCCTGAGTTCAGGCGCATTTCGCCGTATGGCCAAGACAGCCGGCATGATGAAACGCAAAGGCCACGTATTTTTCAAACCCGTTTTCTCTTGATCCTTTGAACTTTTGGAAGGCATTGTTAAGGCTGCTATAAAACCAGAGTCCACAAGTCCAAGGGCAGGTACATGATGTAACACTTCCCGAAACCAGTGCTGTACTTGTGGGGCTGTGGTAGGAAATTTCAAGCGAGCCAGGTAAGCCTTTATTCTCACATGAGGGTGTTCGTACCGATACAAGAAATCCAGGATAGGTTTTACCAGGAGATAACTTCCTTTGTAATCGAGGACAATAGAGATGATAACTGCGCGTTTGGGGGTCCAAATGGGGATTTGGTTGGAAAGCTGGATGACCTGCTTGTAAAACTTTGCGACCTCCACATGAGCTTGTTGAGGCGAGCGATTCTCCCTTTTGTAATTGCTATACAGTGCTTTGACTTTGTTTGATATGGCTTCTGTCCAGATGTAGCCACAACCTGCAATCCTGATGACTCTGCCGGAATTTGTTTTCAGACGCCTCATGATGCAATTTGAGCCCGAAAAAGGTGCTACCGCTGATTGATCTTTTGGCAAGACGAGTTTTCTCAATTTGTATTGATTTGAGCAGCTTACCAAGAAGGGTGTACATAAAAGCAGAGTCAAAATTGCCTTTTTTATCATTTTACTTGGTTTTCCCTTACTTATCGGTTGTTAAGAGATACGAGCTTTAAAGCATAACAAGAATGCACTTGCCTATCAAATGTGAGTTCGAGCTTCCCTTCCAATAAATCTTCGAACCAATTCTCTTGATGACACGTTTTCCAAAAGCCCATAATGTAGAGACCTGCTAAACCAACTTGACCAAGTACCATTTGCACACGGGTCGTTGGAGGCTTATCTGTGTTGTCACGCTTTCTTAAGTGAAGGACTCAGATGAGTCAGCTTGATTTTGGACCAAGGAGTTTTCATGAGACGTTTCCTGTGTTTGTGCTTGGCTGTTTTCGTTGGCTGTACATTGAGTTCCGTTGGTTATACAGGCAAATTGCTTGTCCCTTCGCCAAAGGAAATCTGGAAGGTTGAGATAGGAAAAGCACCGATACGTGGGAAAAATCATGTGCCTGTCACCATTGTGGTCTTCGCAGGGTTTCAATGTTACCTCAGCTCGCTCTTGCACAAGAAATGGAGTGGGATCCTTGCCCGATACAAAGGAAAGATTCGTTTCGTCTTCAAACACCTTCCCCAAAGTTCCCAACAATACGGACATCTGGCAGCCCAAGCATCTGTAGCGGCTCATGCACAAGGCAAATTCTGGCAGTACCACGATATACTTTTTGGACATGGAACGGTATTCAATCCCTCAGTACTGGAAAAGAAAGCACTCGGAGCAGGTTTCAGTTCCTGGCATGTGAGACGTGCTTTGAAGCACAAGACTTATAAGGCTGTTGTCGATAAAGATATCCAGCAAGCCAATGGTTTACGCATTCAGCAGGCACCCGCCATTTTTGTGAACGGTCGCAAGGCCAGAAATATCAATCACCTGAATCTGTTAATCCGCCAGGAAATTCGCTGGGTCACGCCTTACCTCCGCCAAGGATGGAAAGGAGATAAGCTTTACGAAGCCATTATCGCTAAAGGAAGATTTTTTACCCCTTTTTCGGCACGTGTGCTCCATCATCCCAAAAAAATCCCGTCCGCTGGCGCACCCTCCTGGGGAGCGAGTAAACCTCTCGCGACCATCGTGGTCTTCACGGATTTTCAAAGTGAAGCCAATGCCAATTTTTTGAAACAATTGCGTCCCATCGCCGAAGCATACCGCAAGCACATCCGAGTGGTATACCGGGCTTCTCCGCAAACCATCATTCATAAAGATGCTCACCTGGCTGCACAGGCGGCAAAAGCAGCACAGGCCCAAGGCAAATTCTGGCAATATCACGACTTACTCTTTGCCAACTATAAAAAGCTCAAGCGTGCTGACCTGGAAAGGTACGCAAAGAGACTGAAGCTGGATATGAAGACGTTCAAACATGCGCTGGATAAGGGTCTTTATAAAGCTGCGGTGGACAAAGAGCATTCACTCAGTGTGCGTTTGGGAGGTGCTGGATTCTCTTATTTTGTAAATGGGCACAAAGGAAGCTACATCCGTACGGCATTTTCGGACTTTAAGCGCTTTCTTGATCCCATCTTGCTCAAAAAGGGTATCAAGCGTAATCAGCTCCCCAAAAAACCAGTGCTCCATATACCTATCGCTGGCTCCCCGTGGAAGGGAAGCCGAAGACCTCTTGTGAACATCGTTGTCTTTTCTGATCTGCAATCTTCCAACAGCGCCCGGAATGCAAAGGTTTTAAGACGCGTACTTCAGTCGTATAAAAAACGTGTGCGATTGGTGTTCAAGCATTTTCCTGGGGGGAGAGGTTCTATTGGATGGTTGGCTGCTGAAGCATCTATGGCTGCCCACGCACAGGGTCAGTTTTGGGCATACCAAAGACTCCTCTTTCGGTATCACAGACGGATGTTGCAACGACGTCACCTTTGGCTTTACGCCAGGATGTTGCGCCTGGATGTGAAGAGATTCCGAAGAGAAGTGCTGCAAGGTCGTCACCGAGCTGCGATCCAGAGAGATGGTGTATTGGCTCGCAAGTTGGGCATTCGGCATCGCTCCACAGTCTTCGTCAATGGACGTATTGTAAAAGCTTCTACATACTCTCAGTATAAGCGCATTTTGGATGCCATTTGGCGTCAAAACAAGCCCAAAAAAACTGCCACTACAAAACCTTTCAGATCAAAGCCAACAAAATAAGTGTATATCCTGGGGACTGCTTTTTTGAGATGACTTGAAAAAGCTTTGAAACCCTTCTATAACAGATTCGTTGGCATCACTTCCATTCACTCACACAATTCTTGGTATAACGGTTCTTTGACCGATGGGAGACATGCGAACAAATCAGCGACAAGCTGCTTCTGTGACGGAACAGAAGGAGTTTTATCAAACCAAGGAGTGAATATGAAAGACTTTCTACGCTTTCTTTGCCTGACTTTTCTCTTACTTTCGCTGGAGGGAAGTGCACATGCTGACCTTGCGGGGAAGCTTCCGAATCTTAACTTTCGTACCTCGAAGTCCAACAACCTTTGGAAGGTAGAAGTGGGAAAGGCACCTGTCAAAGGTCCCAAGAATGCCCTGGTGACCGTGGTGATGTTTGGTGGTTTTCAGTCTCGCTTCACTGCAAACAGTGCCAAACAGCTCAAGTCGCTACTTGTGAAATACAAAGGCAAGATTCGACTGGTGTTCAAGCATTATACGCTCAGCTTTTACAAGCAGGAACAACTCGCTGCTGAAGCGTCTATGGCTGCCCATGCACAAGGTCAATTCTGGGCATATCATGACTTGCTTTTTACAGATAGGCATAAGTTGAAGCGACCCCAGCTCGAAAAATATGCCCTGCAATTAAAGCTGGATATGAAGAAGTTCAAGCATGCCTTGGACAAGAGGCTCTACAAAAAAGCCGTAGATTTGGACAAGGAGCAAGGAAGTGAGTTGAAAGTGTATGGAACACCCTCCATTTTTGTGAATGGTAGGCGTTCGAAGAATTCGCGGAGATTAGAATTTCTTATCAAGCAAGAGCTTCACAAAGCGACCGGGTTATTTAAGAAAGGTCTAAAAGCAGAGACACTTTACAAGCATATCATCGCCTCCGGTAAGCATTATCCCTCTTTTCGAAAACGCCTACTCAAAGTGGTGAAATACATCCCCACCAAAGGTGCCATGAAAGATGGCAAGAAAGTGGCTTTCTCGGTCCCACCAGCACTAAGAGCAGATCTTTGGAAATTGAGGGTTGGGAATTCCCCTGTGAAAGGGCCCAAGAAGGCTTTGGTGACCATTGCGTTGTTTGGTGGTTTTCAGTGTCCTTTTACCGCGCAGGTAGCCAAAAAGCTAAAAGTCCTGCTCCAGAAACACAAAGGTAAGGTCCGATTGGTATTTAAGCATTATCCTTTCGGTTTCCACAAGCAAGGACAACTCGCAGCTGAGGCATCTGTGGCAGCACAAGCCCAAGGCAAATTTTGGCAGTACCATGACTTGCTTTTTACCGATCGACGAAAGTTGAAGAGACCTCACCTCGAAGCGTACGCCAAACAGTTGGGTTTGGATATGAAGACGTTCAAGCACGCTTTGGATAAAAGGCTTTACAGAGGCGTTGTCGATTTTGATAAAGCAGAAGGCAAGGCGCTCAAGGTTTCCGGGACACCCTCTCTCTTTGTCAACGGCCGCAAAGTCAATTCTGGAAAGTTGGAAAAAGAGCTAAAGCAAGCAGCTCTCTTGGCCTCGGCTTTTGTCAAAAAGGGTTGGAAGGCTGAGACACTGTATTCACGGTATGTTTCTTTTGGACGGTATTACGGTCCTTTTTGGCTAAAAGTGATGCAAGAGCCCAAAGCGCTGCCCATCCAGGGTTCCCCCGCGAAAGGTGCAAAAAAACCTCTGGTAACTATCGTCAAATTCACTGATTTTCAGTGTCCTGCTTGTACCTACACAGCCAAGACACTGAGCTTGATTGCAAAGGCTTACAAAAAATACGTTCGCGTTGTTTACAAGGCTTATCCTCTGCCTTCAATACATCCTGATGCGTACCTGGCTGCTCAGGCTGCTGTAGAAGCCCATCGGCAGGGCAAATTTTGGGAATTCTACCACTTGTTGTTCCTGAACACACGCAAGCTCAAACGCGTTCATCTGGGAATGTATGCGATGGACTTGAAGTTGGATTTGGTGAAGTTTTCGGATGCTTTGGTGAATGGCACCCACAAAGCCACTGTCAACAAAGATATGGCACTTGGAAAACGCTTGAAGCTTACAGGCACTCCCACTGTCTTCTTGAATGGACATAAACTCCGTTCCAGCGCCTCTTTTAAGAGCATCAAAAAGATCTTGGATAAGATTTTGTTGAAGAATGGCGTTCCCGCTGCTGATTTGCCTGAAAGGCCTGCCGAAGTGATCCCCATTCATGGTTCTGCTCAAAGGGGAAGTGCAAAACCTTTGGTGACCATTGTGAAATTTTCGGATTTTCAATGTTACTATTGCAGCTGTACTGCCCGGGGTCTTGGCGAATTCACAAAAGCGTACAAGGCTTATGTTCGTGTGGTGTTTAAACACTTTCCACTCAGTTTTCACAAGGATGCACATCTGGCGGCTCAGGCGTCCATGGCAGCCCATGCCCAGGGCAAATTCTGGCAGTATCATGATCTGTTGTTTACCGACACGCGAAAACTGAAGAGACCCCACTTGTTGGCTTACGCCAGGAAACTGAACTTGGATATGAAGAAGTTTACAAGTGAACTCGACAGTAAGATGTACAAGGCAGCCGTCGATAGAGATATCAAATTGGGCAGTAAAGTGGGTGTCAGTGGTACACCCACCATCTTCATTAATGGCCGAAAAAAGAGCGCTTCTAGCTTTAAGGGCTTTAAGCGTCTTATCGATCCCATCCTGATCAAAAAAGGTGTCAAAAAGTCTCTACTACCAGAAAAACCTGCCAAAGTGATTCCCATTCATGGTTCACCGCAAAAGGGGAGTGTAAAGCCTCTGGTGACCATTGTGAAGTTTAGTGGTTTTCAGTGTGGATTCTGTGGTCGGGCTTCTCGAAAGCTGGATATCTTTGCCAATACTTACAAAAAGTACGTGCGAGTGGTCTACAAACACTTTCCTTTAAGCTTTCATAAACAGGGACATCTGGCCGCTCAAGCGTCTATGGCGGCTCATGCCCAGGGCAAATTTTGGCAGTACCACGACTTGCTCTTTGCCAACCAGCGAAAATTGAAGAGACCTCACTTGTTGGCTTATGCGAAGAAGCTGGGCCTGGATATGAAAAAGTTTACAAGCGAACTCGATAGTAAGATGTATAAGGCTGCTGTTGATAGAGATTACCAGTTGGGTGTGAAAGTTGGAGTCAGAGGGACACCCACTTTTTTCTTCAATGGTCGAATGAAAGATGCTTATAACTTCGAAGGCTTTAAGCGTATTGTAGATCCCATCCTTATCAAGAGAGGGGTTAAAAAATCTGTTCTACCAACGGCTCCAGCTCTCTTGATTCCGATCAAGAAGGTCCCTTGGAAGGGGAGTCAAAAGCCGCTGGTGACCCTTGTAAAATTTGGCAACTTTCAGTGTTACTTCTGTTCTAAAGCCGCTGTCAGACTGAAAACATTGCAAAAGCTTTATCCAAAGCGTCTGCGCATCGTGTTCAAGCACTTCCCTCTTCGTTTTCACAAGCACGCGCACCTGGCGGCCCAGGCATCCATGGCGGCCCATGCCCAGGGCAAATTCTGGCAGTATCATGACTTGCTCTTTGCCAATATCAAAAAGCTCAAGCGTACTGATCTGGAGCGATATGCTCAGCAATTGAAATTAGATATGGCAAAGTTCAAAAAAGCTCTGAATAGCGGACAATACAAGGCTTACGTGGATAAAGATTATGCCGATGGTATCAAATTGGGTGTAGCTGGAACGCCTACCATCTTCATCAATGGTCGGGTGGCGCGAGGTTCTTCTCTGGGGGATTTGAAAAGGGGTGTCGAAGCTGCCTTAAAAAGACTTTCCGCTAAGAAGTGAGTTCAGAGAGTCTCTTGGCTAGAGTCCTACGATTTTTTGCTACTTGTTTTCGTTTGTGTAGCGGTGGGTGAAGTCGATAAATTTCTCCGAGAGATTTTGTATCACCTGACCTACCCAGGGGCTGAGTTTTTCCAATTCCTGGTCAATTTCGGCCTTGCGCATGATCTTGATGGTGGTTGGAACGATGGCCTTAACTGTGGCCGTCCGGGGCTTTTGGGTAAATACCGCAAGTTCTCCCACGATATCGCCTTCCCCACGGGTGGTGAGGAATTTTCTCTCACCATCGACCTCTGCATAGATCTCCACATAACCAGCCAGGATCAAAAAAGCATAATCTCCTTCGTCCCCTTGTCTGAAGATGATCTCTCCATGCTTGTATTTCCTGATAGCAAATGTGTGTCCAGCATCTGTGAAAGACTTGAGTTCCTGTAAGATCTCTTTGACGCTTTGGAAGCGCTTGCTGGGATCTTTGTGGATCATACGCATGCAAAGTTGAGACAAGGTCAAAGGCAGATCGCCTCGTAGGACATGAGGTGGTTTGGGTTCTTTTTCTTTGAGAGCTTCGATATAAGCCGCCACATCACCATCAAAAGGATAGGGATGTTCGTGTGTGAGCATAAAGTACAGGATGACACCAAGAGCAAAGATGTCCGAAGCTGGACCCAGCTCATTTTGCTTTGAGGTAAATTGCTCAAGAGCCATATAGGGGGGGGTGCCTGTAATGGAGCTTTCGTCTCGCTTGAAGGTCTCGATGAGTACTTCAAAGCCGCTGTCTTGCAAGTACTTCTTGTAGTGAGAAGGTTCGTGCAGGTGGGCATTTCCCCAATCGACGATGAGGACTTCACCATATGAGCCGGACATAATGTTATCGGGCTTGAGATCCAGGTGGATAACACCCTTGTCATGGACATAATCCATGGTTTCGCAAACTTTGGTGAAGATGGAAAGCACTTCGGAAAGGGGTTGGTAAAGCCCTTGTTCGATGGTGTCGACAATGCGTTCTGTGAGTTCTTTGCCTTCGATGAGCTGCATGGCATAGGCCAGATCCGATTGGTAATCGGTGAAGGCGTCGTAAATGGGAACGATTCCAGGGTGCTGTAGATAGGCTGTCAAGCGAGCTTCATTGAGAAGATACTGCATCTCTATTAGACTTTTTTTGCGTTCTTCTCGAAGAGACTTGACCGCGACCACCCGCTGGAGAGCCTTGTCAAAGTAGCGTTCTACTTTGCCCATCCCACCTTTGCCCAGTATAGAATCACTTCGGTAACGTTTGTTTTCCAAAAGATCCTGAAGAAGGGCTTTTTTGTGCTTGGCATCACTCTTGCGAAAGATCATCAGAGCACTCCTCTATGAGCGGATGTATAGGGTCTACCAACATTCTCATGCTGGGTGTCGGCGTTCCTGTAAAGACTTCGGCAGGATAGCAGCATCCTTTTGTTTGGTCAACGTTTGCTAAAATAGCACCCACCCCTGTCCTGATGTCCATTTTTTACCCTGTTTTTGTTCCTTCAAGTCAGTCCTTGTAAGTAGACAAGAAAAGAACTCTTTTGAGAACACGCCTGAGTTTTTCTTGGCAAAGACACTCCGCCTAAGGGCTGAGACAGAGTATCCAAAAAGTGCAGCGAAAGCGGTTTTTTGTGTGATGCTTTTTGGTCTCTTCTGCTTCTGAATAGAAGAAGTGGACAAAGCTTCTTTAAAGCATTCGATATGGAGGTAGAGCATGAGCAAAGTGCTAACAGAGTTACTAGAACTTTTACATTTAGAGACCATCGAAGATGGGATTTACCGTGGTCAGAGCCAGGATCTTGGCTTTGGAAGTGTCTTTGGCGGTCAGGTGATTGGCCAGGCGCTTTCTGCTGCCAAAGAGACCATCCCCGAAGATCGTTATGCTCACTCTTGTCACTGTTACTTTTTGCGGCCAGGAGATGCCAAGAAGCCTATTGTTTATGACGTTGAGCGGATCCGTGATGGTCGCAGTTTCAGTACAAGGCGGGTGAAGGCCATCCAGTTTGGAAAACCCATTTTTAACATGACGGCATCTTTCCAGATCATCGAGGATAGCCTGGATCATCAAAGTGAAATGCCAGAAGTCCCACCACCCGAAGAGCTGGTCTCAGAGCTGGATATCGCCAGGAAGTACAGTCACTTGATCCCTGAAGGCATACGAGAGAAATTCACTTGTGACAAGCCCATCGAGATGCGACCTGTCAAGTACTACAGTCCCTTGCGTCCTAAGGTGACAGAGCCCATTCGCCACACCTGGTTTCGTACCAATGGACAGCTTCCCGATGACAGAAGAGTCCACCAGTACCTTTTGGCCTACGCTTCGGATTTCAATTTTTTGCCTACAGCCACACAACCACACGGCGTGTCCTTTATGACACCTGGACTTCGCATGACTTCCATCGATCATGCCATGTGGTTCCATCATGATTTTCGTTTTGATGACTGGCTTTTGTATGTCGTAGACAGTCCCAGGGCCAGTGGTGCCAGAGGTCTGGTCCGCGGCCAATTTTTTACCCGAGAAGGTCTCCTTGTGGCTT
>Ga0213833_1001987_pt1 | contig 13823 bp, 11 predicted proteins | sample SWATP21_FD_160575 | JGI IMG/M metagenome (GOLD analysis project Ga0213833, IMG submission 160575) | Coastal seawater microbial communities from Marineland, Florida, United States - SWA TP2 #1 | ecosystem: Environmental > Aquatic > Marine > Coastal | place: USA: Florida | collected 2016-08-14
GCCACCGAGCGCGGTACTGCCTTCCGGCACCTGGGTCGAGGTGTTGTGCGGGCAACCGGAACAGTAGTGCGGCGAGCGCTCGATTTTATCGCGCTTGCTGGCCAGCGATTGTTCTTTCTGCAGGTAAAAGCTCAGGCGTTTTTCAATTTCCTCGCTCTGGTAAAAGCGCCGGATGCGTGCGGCAATTGCGCGCGCCACCATCGCGGGGGTGAGTTCGCTGAGGTTGGGCAGCAAATCCCGACCCTGCTCGTCAAACTCACCGATGACCCGCGGGCGCTTGTCCACTGACCAGTTGTAGAGCTGACCGGTAAGCTGGTCTTCGATTATGGAACGTTTTTCTTCCACCACCAGTATCTCTTCCAGACCATCGGCAAAGCCGTGGGTATTCACCGGCTCCAGCGGCCAGGGCATGCCGACCTTGAATACCCGAAGGCCAATCTCGGCGGCCTTGTTTTTATCTATGCCCAAATCTTCCAGCGCCTGCAGCACGTCGAGATAGGCCTTGCCGCTGGCAATAATGCCCAAGCGCGGATTGGGGCTGTCCAGCACCACACGGTTGAGGTTGTTGACGCGGGCGAATTCGCGGGCAGCGTAGATTTTGTATTTGTTCAGGCGCCGCTCCTGATCGAGCGGATTGTCGGGCAGACGCACATGCACACCATCGGGCGGCAACTCAAAACTGTCGGGAATAATGATGTTGATGCGGTGCGGATCGATTTCCGCCGAAATAGCCGAATCCATATTTTCAGTAATGGCCTTCAAGCCCACCCAGGTACCGCAGTAACGCGACAGCTCCCAGCCGTAGATACCTAAATCAAGCACCTCCTGCACGTTGGCCGGAGCCAACACCGGAATGGATGCCCCCATAAACATATGCTCTGACTGATGCGGCAGGGTCGACGACTTGGCCGCATGGTCGTCGCCGGCCACGGCGAGCACACCGCCATACTTCGAGGTGCCGACCGCGTTGGCGTGCTTGATAACGTCCATACTGCGATCGACACCGGGGCCCTTGCCGTACCACATGCCAAATACACCGTCGTACCTGGCACCGGGAAATAACCCCACTTCCTGACTGCCACGCACGGCGGTGGCCGCCAGGTCTTCGTTCACACCGGGCTGGAATTTAATATTGTGCTGATCAAGATACGGCTGGGCCTTCCACATGGCCTGGTCGACGCCGCCCAGCGGTGAACCCCGGTAACCGGAAATAAAACCCGCCGTATTCAGGCCGCGCTCAAGGTCACGTTGATGCTGCAAAATGGGCAGGCGCACCAGTGCCTCGATGCCGGTCAGATAGGCGCTGGTGGTATCCAGTGCATACTTGTCATCCAGTGAAACCTTGCGAAGTGCCATGGCGAGTCCTGTTGTAAGCTGAGGTCAGTCTATTACCAGCATAGTAGAGAGTTGGCAGCGCGATTTTTATGTTATATAGACCCACATAAAGGCATACATTGAATTAATTAGCCTTATTAATTCATTTTTTGGGCTAATAAATTCATTTCGCACGCCAGAATAACCCAGCCCTCACGCCTCAACATTTGCTTGACGAAATTCACGGCATCCCGTAAAAAGGCCGACCTCAATTTTCTGATCACATCATGGCGTGGATTTCTTTCGACGTTTTGCGCACTCTGGGCTTTGCAGACACCCTGCAGATCAAGCCCGAACAACTCTTTCAGTACAAAACCGAAATCAGTCAGGCCAGCTGGGTATTATTCCCCCCGCACTGGCAACTGAATGCCCTGCAATACGGCTTGAAGGCCCGGGTCTTTCCCAGCGAAGCCAGTTACCGCCTCGGCAACAACAAAATTGAAATGACCCGCGCCTTTGAGCTGGTGGCGCCGGGCAATACGCCGATGACCCGCATACTGGCCAACACGCCAACCAATGCGGAGCTGCTCTGGCAGGAAATGTATACGCCCTTTGTGGCCAAGCTGCCCAAGGCCTCTCAGGGCGACGGGGTGTGGCTGATCGATTCGCGCCAGGACTGGCTGAACTACGTGGCCATCAGCGAAACGCTGTACGTGCAGGAATATCTGCCCATTGATCGCGACATACGGGTTGTGATTATTGGCGATACCGTGCTGGCAGCCTACTGGCGTCAGCAATCGGCCCGGGGCTTTTACAACAATGTCGCCAAGGGCGGTTTTGTTGACTACAGCCCGGTGCCCCCGGCGGCCATTGAACTAGCCTTGCGCCTCGCCCGATCGCTGGACATTAACCACGCCGGTTTCGATATCGCGATGGTGGGCGAGCACCCCTACGTGTTCGAATTCAATCGGCTGTTCGGCAATCAGGGGATTGAAGGCGGCGACGCGAGCTTGCGCGCAGCCATTGTCGACTATCTCAACCGGGAAGCGGCGCCCACCGGCCCGAACTTTCCTTCCCGCCCCTCACAGCCGAGAAGGCGGTTGCGTCAAGTAGCCTAAGATTCTAGCGCCCAGGCGCTAGTCGATAACAATGAGCGCCACCAGCTTTCTCACCAGTGGTGAGACCACGAGTGTAACCGGGAAGGCGACAACAAAGGCAAACACCCAGGCGCGAAGCCAGATGGCAATGATATTGCTCACCAGTCCGACATTAAAAATCGAGATGACGAGCGACATCAGCATCGACATCAACAGCGCCATAAAAAAAGCGAACACGGTCGTCGAATATTTTTGAGGAATAATTCCCCGCGGTTTGAAGCCAGCCAAAAGTGCTTTCCCGTTTTTGGTTGCTTAAAGGTTCAGATCATTCGCGAGCAGACTCAAGCCCACACGCCTAGCCCGGCGCAATTTTCAGGGGCGAATCCACGCCTTCCGGCTGATGTTCATCAGCCAGCCACAGATAAACACAGGGCAACACCAGCAGGGTAAACAAAGTGCCAATGATCATGCCCGCCACCAGAATGATACCGATACTGTTGCGCGCTTCGGCACCCGGCCCGGTGACCAATACCAGCGGCAGGTGCCCCAGCACGGTGGCAGCAGTGGTCATCAATACCGGACGCAGGCGGGTTTCTGCCGCTATCCGGATGGCCTCGCGTTTCAACGCGCCCTGCTTCTGCGCCTGATTGGCGAATTCCACAATCAGAATGCCGTTCTTCGCCACCAGCCCAACCAGCGTGATAAACCCGATTTGCGAGTAAATATTGATACTGGTCCAGCTTAAAAACGGGAACAACAAGGCGCCCGCGATTGCCAGCGGCACCGAGCCCAAGAGAACCACCAAGGGGTCACGCAGGCTGTTGAACTGCACCGCCAGCATCAGGTACACCAGCACCAGCGCAATACCGAGCACGCCCATAAGCGTGTTGCCCTCTTGCCGTATCTGCCGCGACTCGCCCGCATATTCTATGGAATAGCGTGGAGGCAGCACCTCGGCAGCAGCTTTTTCCAGCGCGGCAAGACCCTGTTCCTTGGTGGTACCGGGAACCACTCCGCCGTAAAGCCGGAAGGAACGCTTCTGGTCAAACTTGCCAAGCACTCGCGGAGAAATTTCATACTTCAGCGTGGCGATCGACGACAGGCGCACCAGATCACCGCCGGGGGTTTGCAGAAGCAGATCGAGAATGGTTTCCGGGTCGTGCCGATCAAGATTCTGCACCATCGGAATCACGCGATAGGCCCGACCTTTCGCGTCAAAGCGGTTGGCGTAATTTCCGGACAGGAGGGTGGCAATCTGATCGTTAACCGACTGCATGGTCATACCCAGATCCGCTACCCGGTCACGGTCAATATTGAGCCGCACCTGCGGTAAATCAATTTTCAGGTCGGTTTCAGCGAACATGAACTTGCCGCTGGCATAGGCGCTCTGCACCATTTTGCTGGCGTACTGTTTCATGTCGGCATAGCTGTCGGGAGACTGCACCACCATCTCTACATCAAACTGGCCCGCACTGGGCAGTGAGGGTGGCAGAATCGGAAATGCGGTCACACCAGTCACCTGCGACAGCACCCCGAAGGCCTGAGGCAATATGTCCTTTACATTGAAATCACGCTGATCGAAATCAACAAAACTCATACCGCCAAAGCCCCCGGTGGGCAATACAATCTGCCACATCATCGTGGTGCCCGGCAGCTGCAAAAGCGCGTCTACCACATCGTGCATTTGTCGGTTGGTGTATTCCAGCGACGCTTCCGGCGGTGCTTCAACCACAACGCTGATGGAAGCCTCGTCTTCAATCGGCGCCAGTTCTTTTTGGGAAAACAGCAAAAAGGGAACCGCCAGCAGGCTGAACACCAGCGCCATCACCAGTATTTGCTTTTGCCACAAAAAGATTCCCGTCAGTGCCGCCGCATAGCGTTCGTGCAAGCGGTCAAAGCGCGCGTTGACCCACTGGGTAATACGGCCTTCGTGACCGCCCTCGGGCGTCACTCTCGCGCTCATAATCGGGGCCAGCGTCACCGCAACAATGCCCGAGATAATGACGGCAATAGCCAGTGTAAAGGCGAACTCCTTGAACAGCACACCGCTTAAGCCGGACAGGAAGCCAATGGGCGCGTACACAGCAGCCAGCGTGAGCGTCATCGTCAGGATCGGGGTAAACAGTTCGCGGCTGCTGACCAGCGCGGCCTGCTTGCGCGACAGGCCTTCGCGCATATGACGGGCAACGTTTTCGACCACCACAATGGCGTCGTCCACCACCAGCCCTACCGATAATACAATGGCGAGGGTGGTGAGCAGGTTCAACGAAAAGCCCATAATCGACATGCAGGCCAGTGCGCCCAGAATCGAGATCGGAATGGTCAGCAGTGGCACCAGCGCCGTGCGAAACGAACCCATCAGCGCCAGCACCACCAGGCCTACCAGCAAGATGGTTTCGGCCAGAGTAATAAAAATTTCGCGCAGCGCATTGCGCATATAAATCGTGCCGTCATAACCATCGTCGATATGAATACCGGCGGGCATATTGCGGTTAATCTCTTCGAGCAGCGGGTAGAGCGCATCACCGATTGCAATTTCGTTGGCCCCCGGCAGTGGCCACACGGAAACAAAGACGTTGCTGCGCTGGTTGTAACGCGCGTTAACCTGCCCCTCCTCTTCCGCCAGCTCGATGCGCGCAATGTCACCCAGTCGCAGCAAGGCACCTCCTTCCTTGCGCAGCACCAGACGCTCGAAATCCGCGGGATTTTGCAAGGTGGTGTTCGCCAGCAGGTTGATTCGCTGCCAGTCGTTTTCGGTATGGCCAACCGTCGCAATCACGTTATTGTTACGCAGCGCCGCCAGCACATCAGAGGAATTCATGTCGAAGGAGGACAAACGCGCAGGGTCGAGCCAGACTCGCATGGCAGGATCACGCCCGCCTTCAAGATCCACTCGCTGCACGCCTTCGATAGCCGCTATGATCGGGTTGACCTCGCGCTTGAGATAGTCAGTAACCTCTGCGCGGGTCAAATGATCCGCCACAACATCCAGATAGAACAATGCCGCCGGTCGGTCGGCGCGCTGCACTTCCACTGATGGATCTTCTGCCCCCTGCGGCAGCTCGAAGCGGATCTGGCTCAGCCGCGTCGACAGTTCGGCCAGCGCGGAAGTCGTATCGTGATTAAGCTCCAGCCACACCTTGACCGTGCTGACACCGGCGGTGGTATTCGAATCGACGTAATCCACACCGGGAATGGTGGAGGCCACGCGCTCGATCGGTTCGGTGACAAAACCCTGCACCACATCCGCCGAGGCGCCGACGTAGAGCGTTGTAATCACCAGAGTTGCGCTTTCAATGCGCGGAAACTGCAGCACCGGAATACTCTGGCTGGCACGCAGGCCGGCAAACACCAGTACCACGCACACCACCAGCGCCAGTATCGGACGCGTGACAAACACATCCATGATTGAAGGCTTTTCACCCGTCGTCATGACTTGGGTTCCTCAGCAGCGCCACCTTGCTGTACAGACACCTTGGCATCATCACGCAACTTGAAGGCACCCTTGGCGGCAATCCGGTCGCCGGGTTTCAGCCCCGACAACACAGCCACTTCATTTTTACGGCGGCTGCCCACTTCCACCTGTTGCCTGTGTGCGCGCAGCTCCCCGGTTTCGGCACTCTCTTCCAGCAGGTAGACAAAGCTACCCAGCTGATCTGCCCGCAGCGCGGTGTCGGGAATCAGCGCTGCCTGCATCGGCTCGCCCGCAGGCACCTGCACGTGCACCACCGAATGCGGCAAAAGCGCGTGCCCATCCGCAGAAAATTTTGCGCGATAGCGCAAATTTCTTGAGCTGTTGGACAACTCGCCCTCACGGGCAACAATGGTTGCCTTAAGGCCGCCGGGCTCGGCGATAACGTCAATACGGTCGCCGACATTCAGCAGCGGCGCCGACTGGGGCAACTCAAAATCAAGCCACAGGTGATCCGTTAGTCCTACCAGCGTGGTAACGGTGCTCTGGGCTGTCAGCAGCTGTCCCGGCTCCAGATGGTGAATTCCCGTACGTGCGGCAAAGGGTGCAGTAATGCGCTTTTTGTCGATCTGTACTTTCACCTGCGCCACGTCGGCCTCGAGCGAATCAAACTCGGCGCGAGACTCATCCAGGGTTTGCTCGCTGATACGCTGCTGACGATACAGCTTCTGGTTACGCGCGTAGGTGCGCGAGGCGAGTTCCTGCCGGGCCTGCAGTGCGCGTAAACGCGCTTCGTCCTCACGCACATCCAGTTGCAGCAGGAGCTGCCCCTCACTGACTTCGGCGCCGGATTCAAAGCCCACCGCGTCGACAATGCCACCCAGTTCATTGCGCAACTCCAGCCGTTGCGGTGCAACCACTTCAGCGAATACCTTGCGGGTTGGCTGGTAGGTAGCGCTCTCGACCACATGTACTTCAACCGTTGCCGAGGGCTCGGGAAACGACTCGGCAAAGGCAATGGCCGTCATGATTTCCTGAACCTTAAAGGTCGCCAGGCCGCCAATGACCAGTAGCAGCAGCGCAACGCTGGCCAACCAGCGTTTTGTTGAACCCGTTTTCATCCCTGTCATCTCCCCAAAACTCCTAGCGGTAACCCATAGCCACCAACGCGGCACAGGCTTTGGCTATTCCAATACGTGTCAGCGGCGCCTGCCACTGGTAGGTGTTGAGCAAGCGCTGGGTGCAGACGATCGGATAATCGTCCGGCTCCAGCGGGTACTTCAGCAGTCCTTCCTGCTGCTCACTGCCGCGCACATGCCGCATCAGGGCGATGTGCTGAAAACCGGCACACATGGACCAGCAACCCATGCTCAAGGTGCTGAGTTCACCCTCATCCTTAACGCTAAGCTCACCGCTATCGGCCGCCGCATGAAAAAATTCGGCAAACATCTGATCGATACTCTCTGCAGCCTCACGCATTTGCGCCAGCCACTGCGATGAAGCCCGCCGCAAGATCGCCTCGCTACACACCAGGGTGTTGAGGTGCTCGTCAAAATTGAACAGCCGCGTCTTTTCCGGGTTCAGCAAACTCAGGGCGATAATGCGCTGGGGAGAACTCAGGTCAGAACCCAGTATTTCCCCGTAGAGCTGCCGGGTATGGCGCGACAGGCGGGTGGCCAGCGCCACCAGCAGGTCTTCCTTGCTCTGCACATGCTTGTAGAGAGAGCCCACCGACAGCCCCGCCCGCTTGGCGATGGCGCCGATGGTAAAACCCAGCAGTGAGCTTTCTTCAATGCAGGCTACGGCCGCATCGAGGACGATCTCCTGCTCTTCGTCCGGCGTAAAGCGGGGCGCAGGGGCCATAATATGAACTCTATTCGAATAACATTCGAACGGGATTCTACTCCGCCTGTCCAGCACCCGCAATAGCCGCACCCGCACAAAGCTTGTGCCTGCTAGCCGGCGCGCTCTTTTGGGTTCTCCACTGCCTTACCTGGTCGAAAGACACAGGCAGGGTTCGACAGGTTGCAGGGAAGTTTTAGGTATAGAACTACGCGATTGAATGGATTTAGCTGCGTTCAACTCCCGGTGAGCCCGATTCGGGCAAGCGGCGAATAACCACCGTACCGGCAATCTTGTCGTGCCAGCCTTGTTTTCGCTCGTCAAAGGCAATCCAGAAAAAGCCGATAAACAGTGGCAACCACGAAGCAAGGTAGGCGAAGTAGCGCAGCACCGACTGCGATGGCGTCATCGCCCGGTGGCTTTGCGCGTCGACCACTTCAGCCCGGAACAGCATTTTTCCCGGTGTGGCGCGATATTTAAGCCACAACAGAATGACCGCCACCGTGGGCAGAATGTAGGAAATAACAATATAGGCTGTATCGGTGGCCATCTCCGCCGTCGTGATAGGCGTGTTGACGTCGTAGACCATCAACAACAGTGGCCAGGTCACAACAACCAGCACCAGCGTATCGATCAGTGTGGCGATCGCGCGCGCCCAGAAACCCACATACTCGAATGCCTGTACGCCATCGCTCACCTTACTGCTCCCTCCCCTTATTGGCCCCCGGCCTTCTTCAGAATGCGCAGGGGCAAGCGGCGCATAATATGCCCCAGCAGCCACCAGGTAATGCCCGGCACATAGGCCTTGGGCTTTTCCCGCTCAATCGCTTTGACAATGGAACGCGTGCCTGATTGCAGGTCGGCGCGGAACATGACGTTTTTCATATCCCGGTTAATGTCGGTGAGAATATAGCCGGGGAAAAGGGTTGTGACCTTGATGGGTGAATCCAGCAAATCCATTTGCAAACCTTCCATCAGCACCGCCACGCCCGCCTTGGTTGCCGAGTACACCATGGTGGTGCCCGACATGCCGCGCAAAGCCGCCAGCGACGACACCGCAACCAGATGGCCGGCATTTTGCTCACGAAATATGGCCATCGCCGCATCGCACTGGGCAATGGCGGCCACAAAATTGGTTTCGGCGGTTTGCCGGTTTGCGTGAAAATAACCTTTGCCGAGCGCCTGCCCCTTGCCCATACCGGCATTGACGATCACACGGTCCAGCTGGCCGAAATGCGCTTTCACTTCGTTAAACACCCGTTCAACGGCGTCGTAATCCAGCACATCCAGCGGTTTAATCAACACGTCAATGTCGGGATTGATTGCATCCAATTCTGTCTTTAAGGCCAGCAGCTGGTCCTCCCGCCGTGCACAGATGGCCAGATTGCGTCCCATTGCCGCAAACTGCCGCGCCATTTCATAGCCGAGGCCGGAACTGGCACCGGTTATCAGGATATTTTTTCTCACGCTTTTACTCACGTAATTGCTCACTAAGTTGCTCCTGTCGTTGTCAGCTCAAGGCTGCACTGCAAACCAGTCATTAAAGGCCTGCCCTATAAAACCCGCAAAACAATTCAAGCGCGTATTACCACGCATATCGGGGTGGCGCAGCAACCAGATACCGGTATCAAAGTTCTTGGCCGGAGCTGCAATTTCACTCAGGGCCAGACCGGCTTCCACCGGTAACAAGGCCAAACCCAGCCCTGCCTGAGCCAGCGCCGCCGCGGCGCGCAACGACCCCGCTCGCGCGGTTACACGAAATCGCGGTAGTTGCTTATCGAGCCATTGGCAGGCAGGAATCTGCAGCAACTTTCCCTCGGGTGCAATTACGGGCATCGCAGACACACCGTTGTCGGGTAGCTGGGAAACACCGGCAAGGGTTTCCAGAAATTGTGGCTGACCATAAAAACGCCAGCCCATTTGCCCCAGACGCTTGCCAATCAAATACTCGGGCGGGTTGTTGGTTGCCCGCAACGCAATATCTGCTTCGCGCCGCGCCAGATCAAGATGCTCCTGATCTGCGCGCAGCTCAATCGTCACCTGCGGATACTGGCGGCTGAACTCGGCGATCAGCCCCGGCACCATCCAGTCGAGAAAGGTATCGGGGCAGGTCAGGCGTATTGAGCCTTCGAGCAGACTGTCGCGGCCCGCCACATGACGCTCGACATCGTCCATCATATTGGCCACCTGCCGGATGCGCGCATACAGTTGCTCGCCGGTATCGGTAAGTTGATAGCGATTATCGAGCCGCTCGAACAGGCGCGCCTGCAAACGCTCTTCAAGCTGGTTAATGCGCCGGAATACCGTGGAGTGATTAACCCCCAACGAGCGGCTGGCAGCACTCAGCGAGCCACCCTCTGCCACCGCGTGAAAAAAACGCATATCGTCCCAGTCTTTCACAGGCGCTTGCCGCTGGCATCAAAGCCACTCAGTTCACTGCGATGGTGAGGCCGGTGGTAATCAATCTCGGGGCCGCAGGGCACAATGGCGGTTGGGTTAATGGTGTCGTGGCTGGCGTAGTAATGGGTTTTGATGTGTTTGAAATTAACAGTCTTTTCAACATTGGGCCATTGATACAACTCGCGGGTGTAGGCAGACAGCGCGGGAAAATCTTCAAGCCGCTGGCGGTTACATTTAAAGTGACCGTGGTAAACGGCATCAAATCGAATCAGCGTGGTAAACAGCCGCCAGTCCGCTTCGGTGATGCGCTCACCGGCGAGAAAGCGCTGCCGGGCAAGTTTACTTTCGAGCCAGTCTAGCGCCTCGAAAAGACTGTTATAAGCCTCTTCATAGGCGCTCTGGGTCGTGGCGAAACCGGCGCGATAGACCCCGTTATTGACCTCGGCATACACCCGCTCGTTCACGGCATCAATCTCGGCGCGCAGCTCAAGCGGGTAGTAGTCGTCGCGATTGCCGGTCAGATCATCAAACGCCGAATTGAACTGGCGAATAATGTCGGCGGATTCATTGTTTACGATGCCCATTGCCTGGGTATCCCAGAGCACCGGCACCGTCACCCGGCCGCTGTAATCCGGTTGATGCTTTGTATACAGCTGGTAGTGACAATCCAGTTGGTAGAGCGCGTCGCCGCTGGAGCCGGACGCGCGATCAAAGGTCCAGCCCTTGCTTTGCATCAACGGGCTAACCACCGAGACATCAATCAGGTCATCGAGCTGCTTCAACTCCCGAAAAATCAGGGCACGATGTGCCCACGGGCAGGCCAGCGACACATACAGATGATAGCGCTCGGCCGCAGGCGGGTGGGCTGCATCACCCACAGCGGCCCGAAACTGGCTGCCCTCGCGGATAAACTCTCCACTTTCACCCGTGTCGTACCACTTGTCCCGCCACTGGCCTTTAACCAATAGTCCCATGACTCCTCCCATATTCAGCGTTTCACTGTGCAACCTGCAGTGAAACATACACAGCCACCCAGCCTAAATTGCAATAATGCAATATGGAAGTGCACTTTTACCTAATTTCAAGTTTTTTATGCAAGGGGCAAACTGCAGGGGTGATGTACAAACCCGCCGGACCAAACCCTAAAAAGGCATTGATCCGGCAACACCTTGTCAATGGAGACTTGCTTATGAACACTCACTCACAACAACTGGGAACGGCCCTGCTGCGTATTAGTCTGGGCGTTATTTATCTGGCGCACAGTGTATACCTGAAACTCTTTATTTTTACCCTGCCGGGAACGGTTGCTTACTTTGAATCGATCGGCCTGCCGGCGATTGTCGCCTACGCTACGTTTTTCATCGAAGCCGTCGGCGGCCTGGCGCTGGTCATTGGTTACCAGAGCCGTCTGTTCGCGCTCGCGCTGATTCCCGTTGCGCTGGGAGCGACCTGGGCGCATGCGGGCGCTGGCTGGGTATTTAACGCTGAGGGCGGCGGCTGGGAGTACCCGCTGTTTCTCGCCGTGACTACTGCCGTGGTCGCTCTGCAAGGGAATGGCGCCTTATCACTGCAAGACCGGAGTCCGGCGCTGGAAGTACGCACGGCCTGAGCCGCCATCGGAAATCGTCAGGTTGCCATCGCCGGTCGGCTCAAGCCCGCCGGCATTTTTATTGGTTCTTCGTAAGCTCAGGTGAATAGGCTATTGTGGGAGCGTGCCCTGCGCGCGAACAAAGCCAACCCGGCAACTGCTGATTCGCCTGCAGGGCAGGCTCCCACACATTCATTCAATCCAATTGCTGTTTCCCACTCAAATCTGCGATAAACCTGTTTATTCCCGATATTGCATCAGAATCTGCTTGTCAGCGCTTGCGGCGCCGCTTATGTTTATCCTCCATGAATGACGCCCATGATCTCAATCTGATTCTCGACTCCCGCATACCCATCGTGGTGCTGGAAACCCATGAAGAAAAGCGCGCGCTGCAACTGCTAACGCGGGTAGCGGTCAAACGCGCCTGTTCGCTGCACTGCTGGTCTGTGACCGAAGGCATCAACCACCTGGGCTTTGGCCAGAAAATCGGCGGCAAGCAGGATCTGTGTGACCCGGAGCAGGCGCTGATACAAATTAAACAACAACCTCAGAGTGCCATTATCGCTCTCTGTGACTTTCACCCCTATCTCACCAACCCCACCGTTGTGCGCTTGCTTAAAGACATAGCGCTGAACGCTGAAACCAGCGGCCAAACGCTGTTGTTAATCAGTCACGCGCTCAAACTTCCGCCTGAACTGTCGCGTTTGAGTGCCTACTTCAAACTCTCGCTGCCGAGCGAGCAGCAACTCGAAGCGATGATTCGCGAAGAGGCTCGCGCCTGGGCTCAGGACAACGGTGGCCACAAAGTCAAAACTGACCAGCAAACACTCCAGCAGTTGTTGAGCAACCTTAAGGGCCTCAGCTTTGACGACAGTCGCCGGCTGATTCGAGCGGCGATTCGCGACGACGGCGCCATCGACGATAGCGATCTGCCCGAGATCAACCGCGGCAAATTCCAACTGATGGACATGGAAGGCATTCTCAGCTTTGAGTACAACACCGAGAAATTTTCCAGTGTTGGGGGTTTGCACGGCCTCAAAGACTGGCTGGAACATCGCAAGTCAGCCTTTCTTGATACTGCACCGGCTCAGGACTGCCCGAAAGGCGTCATGCTGTTAGGTGTTCAGGGCGGTGGCAAAAGTCTGGCGGCAAAAGCGATTGCCGGTGTATGGGGTTTGCCGCTGCTGCGCCTGGATTTTGCGGCGCTGTACAACAAATACATCGGTGAAACCGAGAAAAATCTGCGCGAAGCGCTGCAGCTTTCCGAGTTGATGTCACCCTGCGTACTGTGGATTGATGAAATTGAAAAGGGGCTGGCCAATGGCCAGAGCGACGATGGCACCTCGCGCCGTATTCAGGGCACGCTGCTCACTTGGCTGTCGGAACGCAGCAAGCCGGTATTTGTGGTTTGCACCTCCAACGATATCAGCGGCCTGCCACCGGAACTGGTGCGCAAGGGCCGGCTGGACGAAATCTTTTTTGTCGACCTGCCCGATGCCGCCATTCGACAGGATATTTTCGCCATTCATTTGCGCAAGCGCGGGCAGGAACCACAAACCTTTGACCTGGCGCGCCTGGCAATGTCCAGCGAGGGTTTTTCGGGCGCTGAAATTGAACAGGCCGTGGTATCCGGTTTGTATACCGCAGCCGCCAGAGCACAGGCCCTCAGCACGGAGCTGGTGTTAGATGCGCTGGAAAAAACCCGCCCGCTGTCGGTTGTGATGGGCGAGAAAATCCAGGCTTTGCGTCATTGGGCTGCCGAGCGCACTGTAGCCGCATGAACGGCGCGCCACACGCGGTCGACCAGCAGCTACGCAAAATTCCTGACCTATTTTGCACTTGACCCTCTGACAGCGACGGCCACACACTGAGGCAACGCTATTTCGATGTTTGCCTGAGGATTTGCCGGTGCCATCCAGTATCCCTTCTGCCCCACTCGACGATCACCCCGCGCCTCCCGAACTGTGGCACTCTCTTTCGGAGGGCGTACGCGCCCTGTTCGAATGCCAGCAGTTACTACTCGCAAGACCGTTCCTGAAACGCGCGCCTCAAGGCGATGGTCATCCGGTCATGACGCTGCCGGGTTTTGGCGGCGCCGACGGCTGCATGGCGCCACTGCGAAGCTGGATAACCCGCTGGGGTTACGACGCTCGCCCCTGGGAACTGGGGC
>Ga0213833_1001988_pt1 | contig 13816 bp, 10 predicted proteins | sample SWATP21_FD_160575 | JGI IMG/M metagenome (GOLD analysis project Ga0213833, IMG submission 160575) | Coastal seawater microbial communities from Marineland, Florida, United States - SWA TP2 #1 | ecosystem: Environmental > Aquatic > Marine > Coastal | place: USA: Florida | collected 2016-08-14
AAATATCGATAAAAAGCTTGCAAAGGGCTATTCTGAATCTACAAATGGATGAAGCTGGGTTGCTGCTTCCTGGATCTGATAAAGCACTTAGAGACAATCACTCCCAAAATGTATCTGCCGGGAATGGGAGCGTGGCTTGTTCCCAGAGCTTTTGTCCCATCTTATGAAGGTATTGGCTGTCCTCCACCTGTTGTCGCCAGTGGCTTGGAATGGCATCCAAACCCAAGGCTGCTCCGGTAATGCTACCTGTGATACAGGCGATGGTATCTGAGTCTCCGTCTGTATTGGCTCCCATCAAAACTGCTGCTGCGAAATCATCGGGATGTTTCCAAAAACAGTATAATGCGGAGGCCACAGCCTCTTCTGCGACCCACGCTTCTCCCAAGCCTTGCTTTGATAGAGCGATGTGAGGCGGTTCCGAAAGTAGACCAGGAAGCTTTTCCAGACAGGTTCTAAAGTCATTGGAGTGTGGAGCACATGTTTCCATGATGGCCTGATACATGGCTTGAGGAGTGTGACCTTCCAATGCCATGGCTACCAAAAGCGCTGAAGCGGCTGCTCCTTCGATGGCTGCATCGTGACCGTGTGTCAGAAGGCTGCTGGCCCTTGCAACTTCCAGAAGCTTTATTTTGTCTTTGCAGTAAAACAGTCCGATGGGAGCCACCCGCATAGCACTGCCACAGCCTTTAGAGCGTGCTACACCTGCCTGGTGCCAGGGGATGCCACGCTGTAAGTTTTCGCAACCTGTCATACAAGTGCCACCAGGCGCACGATCATTGGAAGGGGAGAGGCTCCACTCTACAAACAGATGGCTCAGGTACTGCATGATGGTTTCCACATCTGCATGACCTGTTTCCAGAAGCGCTTGTGCCACACATAAGCTCATCTGGGTATCATCTGTGTAAGTCCCTGGAGGATAGTCGTTGCCCAATATATAAGGAGGTGGTGTCCAACGTGGATCCTGAATGCCCACAAAATCCACCAGTCCATTTGGCGGAAAGGTGTCCATGATCTTTTGCCGTGTGCGAAATTCGGCTGGATACCCCAAGGCATCTCCCACAGCCAATCCCACAATGCTGGCCATAAACCTTTTCATCATTGTTACCATTGTGCGGTTCCCTTTTTGGTTTGCTCCTGTCGTGGCTCAAGATCATAAGATGACAGTATCACTCACAAAAGCAAAGTGCTTCGCTTCCAAATGGAGATTTTTGATGATCTCTGAATTCCATTCGAGATAAGAGGGACCTTGTTTGTGATTTCTTAAGGGTCCTTTTCGAAAAGAGTTTTTTGTTTTTTGACATTTTTTTCAAGTTTTTTTTGAAACAAATATCAGCATCGGTATCTATCTCACCAAAGGCGCTCAATGACACCCTATTTCCTCGGAGAAATAGCTTGAGGCTTTTAGAATATACGGAGTAAATCGAACAAAGTCTTGCAAGCAGGAATGTAGATGGGAGCTTCTTTGTTTAAGCTACGAGAGAAAGGCGAAGGAAGACAATCGTGTTAGATCTCACATTTGAGAACATAGAGCGAGGCATCAAGTCTCAGCGTAAGGTCGTAGGACACGTGCATCGCCCTCAGCATCCGCAAGTTGTTCAACAAACTAACACGGCTCATTCACTTGGCCTGGAGCTGGTAAAAGAAAGAGGAAGCCAGGTCTTGGATACAAAGCAAGAGTCATACGTTCCCTATCAAGATATCGATGGGGAACAAGCTATCAGGGAATCGGCACAAGAGGCTGAGCACCTGAGACGTATGCTTGCTGGTGACCACCGCGCATTTCAGTGGATGTACCGAGAGTATTCACCTCTTGTCTTTCGACGTTTGCTCCGGCTTCTTGGAGACTTTCAGCAGGCCGAAGAATGCCTTCAACAAGTCTTTGTAGAAGTCGTCGATAAAATGCATACCTACCGCTCCGAAGGCAGTTGGCAAGGTTGGCTCAACAAAATCACGACAAACACCGTTTTGCAAACCTTTCGAAAACAAAAGCGACATCGCTCCTTTTTGGCGAATTTTTCACCTTTTTGGAAGCAAAAGAAAAGCTTTCGCGAAAGTGAAGCCATACCCGAGTCATTTTTTGCACAGGAAGAACGAAAACAGTGGGTGCACGACGCATTAAGAAAGCTGGATGCCCGAAAAAGAATCGTGATCCTGCTGTGTGACCTTGAAGGCAAAAAACTCGATGATGTCGCCCTTGAACTCAATCTACCTAAAGGTACAGTGGCATCGCGTCTCCATAATGGGCGAAATCAACTGCGAAACATCATCTCTTCTGAACTCAAACGGCGCGGGACCTCCGTGGAGGAATGGATCCATGACTAAGCTGAAGCAACATCCACAAACCAATACGCAACAAGTCGGCTCATGGGATACAGTGCCACCAAGCCACCGAGAAGCTCTTATGCGTGTGGAGAGCGAAGCCATGGCGTACTTCATTGAGAAGCGCTCTGCCACAATGCGAGCCAGCAAATCCAAGGATGATACTCTGGTACAATCGAAATTCTTTGATTTATCTGGAGGAATGCTACTTTGGCGACCTCTCTTCCTTCGGGTTCTTGCCGGGGTTGCGTGTTTGTTGGCATTTTTCTCTGTAGAGAACGATCTCGTTCCAAGAGCTTCTTTGCAGAAGTCATCGCCTTTTCAAGCGTCCCTACAATTGGCAGGCTTTTCTTTGAGAGCCCGTGAACCTGCCAAAACAAACAAAGCAGCGCATATACAAAAGGTCGCTCATACATTGGCGCCTGCTGACCAACTTTGTTTTGTGAATGGATTGGAAATTTACAATCCCGACCCACTGGCCCGTAAATGGTATGTGCAAAATCACCATGCAGAACAGCTCAAAATGAACTGCTTAATGACAGAATCCAGCTGTAAGATGTCTCAGCCTCTTCAGATAGCTTTGCGACATCCGGAGCGCAAAACAACGACAATACGTTGTTACCAGGGATTCCAAGTCTCTACCAGGCGAGCCAACTTTCACATCCAGCAAGTCGGACCAAAGCTCCAGGTTGAAGTCTTTCGAGGGCTTCTTGCACTGGAGTTACAAAACAAGACAGAATACATCGAAGGGCATGGAAAGACCGAGCAGGTCCTCACCCCGAAAGGTTGGCGGTCTTCCCCTTCCTCCTTATGTTCGAAACACGATACTGCATGTATCGATTATGCCGAACAAGAGTCCCCTGAGGTCGAAGGAGAAGAGGTGGTGCTTGCTGCTGCAAGTTTTCAAGAGCCCTACACACACAATCCACAGGAACAACGCTTGCTACCCGCAAGCTTTGCTGCGACAAATGCAACTTTGCTATACGGAAGTCAAAAGTTGCCACAGATCTGTGAAACCCAAAAGAGCACGATACGCCACGATTCAATCGTGAACGAGAAGCAAAAGCAGGGACACAGCATACGCATTTCCGTTTTGACACAACAAGGATAGCCACAATGGCAGATAGATTCTTTATGAAAAGTTCTCCTTTCCCCCACTGGAAAGGTGGCTAACAACAATCGCACAACCTTCGGGTGCTCTCTTTGTACAAGAGAGTTTCACAAACCAGATAATACAGAATTACAACAAAGACTTTGGGATAGTGGCAAGATGTGCCGCTTAGACAAGTGTCATTCGCGTCTCTTTTTGCATGCCAAAAAGCACAGGTGAGGTGCGCCAAACGAACTGGCTTTGTTTTTGTAAAACACAAGGGCTTGATTTTGTTAGGTAACCTTGCACGCTTGGTGTGTTGCAGGAGATTTGTATCTTCTTTCCATTTATAGGAGAAAATCAATGGAAAAGTTTGTAAAAAGAAACAATATCCGTATGTTTGCAGTTTTATTTATTGCATCGGTTTTTGCTTTGGTGGCCTTTCAAGTCAATGGTCAAAGCAAAGCAAAGCCAGGGGCGACCAAGTGCAAGAAGGGCGAGTGTAAAAAAAGTGGCTGTAAAAAGGAATGCAAAAAAGGCAAGTGTAAGAAAGGCAAAAAATGTCCCGTGATTCTGGGTATGAAAGCGGAGCTGGCTTTGCTCAAGAAAGAAAACCGCTTGATACAGTGGGAAGTGTCTCTTTTGCGCAAGGAAATGAAGCTTCTCAAAAGAGCCAAAGGACTCGCTGCGAAGGCTGGATGCGAAGGTTGTAAAGACTGCAAGAACTGTAAGGATTGCAAGAAAGTTAAAGAAGTCAAAAAGGCTGCTGCGCCTGAAAAACAGGTCGATCTTCAACTTGCTGGTGCACCTTCTTGGGGACCAAAAGACGCAAAAATTGTCATCACAGAGTTTTCTGATTTCGAATGCCCATTTTGCTCAAGAGGCTCCAACATCATGAAGCAACTCAAAAAGAAGTATGGAAACAAAATCAGAGTGGTCTTCAAGCACCTTCCTTTGAGCTTTCATCGAAATGCACATCTTGCTGCACAGGCATCTATGGCAGCCCACGCACAAGGCAAATTTTGGGCATTCCACGATAAACTCTTCGCAAACTATAGAAACTTGAGCAAAGCCAATTTCATCAAGTGGGCCAAGGAAGTGGGCCTCAATGTAGGTAAATTCAAGCAAGCTCTGGACAATGGTACCTACAAAGCGCAAGTGGACAAAGACCTTGCACTCGCTGGCAAATTGGGTGTCAATGGAACACCGACATTCTTCGTGAACAACCAAAAAGTCGTAGGCGCCCAACCGATACATGCTTTCTCTAGAGTCATCGATGGATTGTTGAAAAAATAGACCTTCGCTTCTCCCTTCTGTGTCCACGTTTCAACCCACCTGAAGAGGATGTTTTTCACACGCCCATTTTCTGCTGAGGTCGCTTTCGGAGATTTTATGGAGCTACCCCTTGCCCACTCGTCTCTACACAAGTGAAAATCAGGAGATGGGGAGTGTGTTCAATTCATTCTTGTGAGAACAGGTAAGATAGCTTCTGCAACTTCAGCAGGACGTTCTTCATGTGAAAAGAGTTTGGTGTTTGGCAACACTTCTAAACTTGCGTTTGAAAAGGTGCCCACCATTTCACGCGCCCACTTGATGGGGAAAAAAGGATCGTCTTCTCCCCATACGAGCTGGATAGGCACATTCAATCGTGCATGGATTTTTTTCAACTCGCGTACATACCGAAGATCGAAGCTTCGAATCAATTTACCCGCTGCCCACCTCAATTTCGGATCTTTGAGCGGGGTTAAAACAAACTCCTCAAATTCCCCATCCAATAACGTACGATCTGTAAAGCAATCCCCCAAGAGATAACGATTCTTCCGTAACCACGGTTTCGATGCGGCCCAGGCAAGCACACGCTCAAATCCAGGGATCTTTCCCATGATGATGAATTGCAGAAACCGCCAATGTAAACCCTGGTGTTGCTCTGTGTTGATCAGGGCCATGGCTCTCAAGCGAGGGTCATCGACCATAGCATGTCTGGCGATCATGCCTCCACTGTCGTGTCCCACAAGAGCGATATTGTCCACACCAAGCGCATCCACGACCTTTTGGACGCTTGTGATGTGATTCGAAAGTCCGATACGCGAGCTGCGACGAAAACGGCTCTGTCCTGCACCTACCAGATCGATGAGATGACAAGTGACATGAGGAGCGAGGTAGGGCAGTAAGCAGCGAAAAGTGGCTCCGCTGACTGGCCAACCGTGAACAAAGAGGACGTCAGGGCCAGTGCCTACACGTCGATAAGCGACTTCTCCCTCGCCCACGTCGATGTATCGTTCTGGAGCCATACGAAAGAGGTCCGATGCATGGGTGTTTGTGAGTGCTGTCATGTGGATCTTCTCCTTTCCAAAGTGTTTGGGATAAGTTGTATATCTGTCTTTACCTGGGGTTTTAGGCTTTCTCTGTCATTTCGGCTAAAGTGTAGTGGGCTCTTTGAGACCTTACAATTACCCGATGAGGTAATTGACCCTATGAAAGGAGTTTCGTACATTCGCTAGAGTTTACGTTCACAGATAGGAGAAGTGAAATGCCAAATGCCACACATCGGGGAGGTCTGTTTCCTGCGCTACTCAAACACTGGCGTGGTCAGCGGGGCCTGAGCCAATTGGATTTGGCGCTTGCTGCGGATGTTTCGAGTCGTCACATCAGCTTTCTCGAGACGGGGCGATCTGCCCCCAGTACAGAGATGATCCTCCGACTTGCTGCGACACTCGATGTTCCATTGAGACAAGTCAATGCGATGTTGCAATCAGCCGGATTCGAGCCTGTGTATTCGGAACCGCCTCCAGAAGAGGCTTTGCCTGATGAAATTGCAAGTGCCATACAATTGATGAAAGAGCATCATGAGCCTTTCCCCTTGATGGTCGTTGACCGGAATTACGATGTGATTGATCTGAATACTGGCTCTCTGGCGCTCTTTGCCTCTGTGATGGGAGGCCCTCTTATCCTTGAGGGAAAACTTAATTTGGTTCGGCTCACCTTCGATCCCAACGGTGCACAACAAGCTTTGCTGAATTTCGATGAAGTGGGAAGTGCGCTGCTTTGGCGGATGCAGCGTGAGGTTCTCGCCAATCCTGAGGACACACAGCTACGTGAACTCCTTGAAGAGATCCTCGCTATGCCGACTGTGAAGGATGATTGGAGAAAGGTGGATTTGAGCGTCCCATCTTCGCCTGCGATAGTGGTGCACTTGAGAGGAAAGGAACACGAGTTTAGATTTATCACCACAATTACCGCATTTCAGGCGCCACAGACCGTTCGTATCGATGAATTGCGGATCGAAACCTGGTTTCCGTGTGACAAAGCCACTGCTGAAGCTTGTCGTCAACTTGCAAAGGATATGCTTTTTTAAGTCATTGGGAATATGTTTCGACAATATTGTCACTGATGAGCGTTTTTCACTTTTGAGTTGGGCTGTCCTCCACACCAAAGTGCGTCTGCCAATTCACTTCGCTCCCATATACAAAGACTTCTGCTACAGCTCGAAGCATTTGCTCATCGAGTGGCTCTATTGATTCACTGGAAAAGAGTGGAAGGGCATAACCTGGCTTGCCACTTTGTGCAGCTTCATCGTTGAAAGAGCGTGCGTAAAGCGGTTGGGTATTCAACTCGATGACATTGGCTTCAGTGGTCTCCAAAGCTGCCTGTATTGCGAGATAACTGTGAGCTGTGTCAAGTACATTCTTTTCCCATAGACCTCGGTGAAGATCGTTTTTCTGAATTTGCCTTCCGTGGATGCTCGAAAACCACGGGATCTTCGTTTTGTCTGCTCGAAAAGATGCTTCAGTGGGAAAGTTCTGTTCTACAGAGGTCTTTAGAAGAGGGCTGTGGTAGGGAAGTGTGATGTGTTCTGGATACATTGTAAACAGCTCTTCACCGGATAACTGGGTCTCTATGGCCTGCAATTCATCCAACGGACTTGCAAGAGCAAACCCTGTTGCTGCAAATTGTGCTCCGATGCTGCTTGTTGGCGCAAATTCTATGAGCAACTTCTTCACTTCATCAATGGGTTTCCCAATGACCACGAGCATACGGCCCAAACCGACTCCGGCCTGGTGGGTTTGAGCGACTGTCTTTAAGATCTCAACGGCTTGCTCTAATGAGTATGCACCAGACAGATATCCCGCAGGCAATTCTCCTACGCTGAAGCTCATGAGCCCATCTACCTGCAGCCCCATAGCCGTTAACTGCTTTGCCAGACAGATGTGCATGGCGAAGATCATTGTGTGGGTTTTCAGGACATAATCTGGAGAAGAAGGTTTCGGAGCTTCTGAAGAAGATAGCAATTCGTGTACTGAGAGCCCCAGGGCTTTGTGGATAGGCGACTCTAGCTCATTCAATGTTGCAGCAAATGCCTTTTGTTGCAAAAGCTGGGTTGGCCTGCACTGACTCCAATCTGTTCCCATTCCTGGTAAGCAAAGGAATAGCTTTTTGGTACACGGCGAGAGTTCTGGAGAGACTATGGCCGTCGAAAGTGCGCTTCCGTTAGAGAGAGCCTCCAGGCTCGTGTGTAATTCGGCTTTTGTGCGAATTGGCAAAACTGCACGGTAGCAGGCAGGCTCTTTTGTGGAGCCCATGAGCATACATAACTCCCTGAGCCTCAACTCTTGGGGAAATGCCTGGAGTTGCCTGAGTAGAACCTTGGCCTTTTGCGTGAGAGCTTTCTTATTTTCCGAAGCTAGAGGAAAAAGATACATCATTTCTCCAGAAGGAATATGCCTTTACATGCTGGTCTCTATGGACACAATCTTTCTCTGAGAAGATTACCACGAAGTTCCAATGTATGAAGATCTTTTTTGTAGATCGTTGTTCTATGAACATTGAGACAGTTTTTTTCTATAGCAAGTGTACAAAATTGCGTTTTTGAGAGTACTGTAGACAATATCGATTGTCTAAACAATTATTCCAGGGGGAAACATGCGTAATTGTTTACTTTTATTAATGTTGTTTGTTCTCTGCTTGGGAAGCTCTTGTGGAGAACCTGTTGAAGAACCACTCAAAGGACAGTACGGAGAGTTACTTGGTGAAGCCACACCGAAAGGAAATGAGAGCTGTTGGAAAAAGCAATTTTGTTTGGTTTTTCCTGAAAAAGCTGTTTCACAGAAAAGAAGCTGCTACCTGAAGGTTGAATCACCTGCTCAAAGCACAGTGGAGCAGAGCGATTTGTTCCATGTAAAGGCCACACCAAACACTTTCGCCAAACCGATAACCATCAAATTTTCTTTACAGACCTTAAAGACATCCCTGTCTCACATAGATCTTGCTATTGGCTTTTATGAAGGCAAAAAGTGGAAAGCGCTCCCTTCAAGGATCTCCAAGACCAAAGATTGGCTGTTGGCAGAGAGCAAGGTACTTGGGACATTTGGAGTCATTCGCCATTGTGCAAAAGGCAAGACCGATTGTGATAAGGCCTGCGTCGATTTGCAGACAGACAAAGACCATTGTGGAGCCTGCAGGAAAGCTTGTTCAGGGCAGCAAAGTTGCCAACAAGGGACCTGCCAACAGAATTGTGGAAAAGATGAGAAACGTTGTGGAACATCATGTGCCAATTTGCAAATAGACAAAAATCACTGTGGGGCTTGTGGAAACGTTTGCTCTGAGAAACAAATCTGTCAAAAAGGAAGCTGCAAGCAGACCTGCACTAAGGGTGATCAACTTTGCGGTGCGTCATGTGTCGATATCCAGACAGATGGTAAGCACTGCGGTGGTTGTGGTAAAGCCTGTCCTGGGAAGCAAGTCTGTCAGAAAGGAAGTTGCCAAACGTCTTGTGGCAAAAGTGAAAAGCTTTGCGGCACATCTTGTGTCGATCTCCAGACAAACAGCAAGCATTGTGGAAGCTGTGGTAAAGCCTGCTCTGGAAAGCAAGTCTGTCAAAAAGGATTTTGCACTTGTCCTTCAGGAACGACCTCCTGTGGCGGTCAGTGCGTTGATTTGAAAAGCAGCAAAGAGCATTGTGGAGCTTGTGGGAAAAAATGTGCCTCCTGGCAGGCGTGCACATCTGGAAAATGTACACCTCCGTGTCCTGCAAAAATGACCAGCTGTAGCGGGGCTTGTGTCGATATACAAAAAGACGTCAAGCATTGTGGGAAATGTGGCAATCAATGTGGTGCAACTCGCCTTTGTCAAAGTGGTCGTTGTGTGTGCCGTGGTGGAAGGAATGTGTGCGGAGGAACTTGTGTGGATTTGCAGGTGGATGCAAAACACTGTGGAGCTTGCGGCGTCAAGTGCCATGCAGGACAATCATGCAAAAGCGGAAAATGCACATGTCCCACAAGGAGAACCAGTTGTTCTGGAAGTTGCATCGATTTGCTCAAGGACAAAAATCATTGCGGAAAGTGCGGAAATGTTTGCAAGACAGGTACTTTTTGCCAGAATGGTAAGTGTGTTTGTTCGTCCAGTGGAGGTATTCTTTGTGATGGTAAGTGTACGGATTTGCTCACCAGCAGTGCACACTGTGGAAAGTGTCGTAATGCGTGTTCTTCTATCCAGTTTTGTTTGCAAGGTGCATGCACTTGTCCAGCAAATGGAACCCCTTGTGGCGGAAAGTGTGTCGATGTGCAGACGGACTCAGCAAATTGTGGAAAGTGCGGAAACAACTGTGGAACAGGACGAAGTTGTAAACAAGGAAAATGTATCTGTCTCACTGGAGAACAACTCTGTTCAGGAAAGTGTGTCAAACTACAGTACGATGATTCCCATTGCGGGAAGTGTGGCAACAAGTGTCCTTCTGGATATGCATGCCAACAAGGAAGCTGTAAATGTCCTGTAGGCAATCGACTTTGCTCAGGGAAGTGCGCCAATATCTTCGTGGATCGGGACAATTGTGGTAGTTGTGGTCGAAAATGTGGCGTTAGAGATCTCTGCGTGCACGGGGTTTGTATGACCCGTTGTTCGATAGCTCAAGTCGTTTGTGGTAGTGTTTGTGTCGATATACAAAAAGATAGCCAAAATTGCGGTACCTGTGGCAATAAGTGTGCCTCTGGAAAATTTTGCATACAAGGAAAGTGCACCAATTGTTCTGTGGGTAAGACCCACTGTGGTGGAGGATGCGTTGACCTAAAGAGCGACGTAAACCACTGCGGAAAGTGCGGCAACAAGTGCGGAACAGGACAAAGTTGTCAACAAGGAAATTGTCGATGTGCTGTTGGAAAACAGAGCTGTTCAGGCAGATGTGTGGATGTCTCATTAGATAGGGACAATTGCGGTCGTTGTGGTCAAAAGTGCAAGCCTGCAGATATCTGTAGCAAGGGTGCTTGCAAGACTTTTTGTCAGACAGGTCAGGTTGTTTGTGGCAGCACTTGTGTGGATCTTCAAAAAGACAGCCAAAATTGTGGATACTGTGGAAACAAATGTCCTTCTGGAGTGACCTGCCAACAAGGTCGATGTACAGGGTGTCCTGCAGGCAAGACCTACTGTGCTGGCTCAGGCTGTGTTGATCTGAAAAGTGATGCCAATAATTGTGGAAAATGTCATGAAGCTTGTTTGATTCGATGTAATGCAGGTAAATGTATTAATTGCACCCCAACCAGCTGTATACAAACATCAAATCGCAGATACTGCCCAGATGGGATTTCGTGTGTAGATGCATGTCAGGCAGGTGTTGTGAAATGTTCTGCCAATGCTATATGTTATATAGATCGCTGTTATTGCAGCAGAACAGGATTTTCCTGGTGTAATAATCGAAAAGTATGTGCAGCACTCCTCACAGACCCCAAGCACTGTGGGAAATGCAACAATGCTTGTGCTGTCGGAAAAACGTGCGTCAATGGTAAATGCTCTTAAAGTGGAGTTATATGTGTTCTTTTGATGCGTTTTCCTGACTCTCCTCGACGTCCAACTTCGATAAACAATCTTTTGCTATCCCAAAAAGTGGATGAATCACTCGTTGAGAGAGTGTCACACTTTTGGTGACACAATGTCCTCTATTTGAGGAATTGTCACGCCTTCTGCTTCCGATTATCTTCAAGCGTAGAAACGAACTGGTTTCATTTGTACGCATGAATAAAAGGAGCAAAAATGTACAGAAAATCATCTCTTACAAAACGAGTCTATTCACTTTTTATTGCGATCCTCATGTCTATGACTTTGGTGGGATGCTATATCGATCCTGGTCCGCTTGAGGAGACAAAACAGGCTATCCATACCAAGAAGCTTATCCCGACAACCATTCCCTTGCCCAAAGGATTTGCACCTGAGGGTGTTGCTAGAGGTTATGGTCCTTTTATCTACGCTGGTTCACTGGCAGATGGCTCCATTTTGAAAGTCAATGTAATCACTGGTAAGTATAAGCCATTTGTCGCACCTTTGGGACGAATGAGTGTCGGGATGCACTTTGATCGGCGCCGGAATCTACTCTTTGTTGCTGGAGGCGTTTCAGGATATCTCTCTATCTTCCATGGCACGACAGGTAAAATGCTGGCTTCGTATAAAGTTCCAACAGTAGTGCCTTTCGTCAACGACATTATCGTCCACCGTGACACAGCTTACATCACTGATTCATTCAATCCTATTTTCTACAAGCTTCCTTTGGGCCGCCGAGGAAAGTTTCCACCAGCCAGTGCGCTCAAAACCATCTCTTTAAGCGGCGACTTTGTACAGACCGATGGATTCAATGCCAATGGTATTGTCCTGTCACCTGATAAAAAGAGTTTGCTGATTGTACACAGTTCATTGGGAACTTTGTTTCAAGTGAATCCAAACACTGGAAAAGCAACAACCGTCGATCTACAGGGAGATTCTCTTTCCTCTGGTGATGGTATGCTCATAGAAGGACGCACACTTTACGTGATGCGCAATGGTTTCGACTGGGGTGGAGTGAGCGAAGTGTCCGTGGTACGGCTGCATCGCAGTGGTTCTAAAGGAGAGGTGGTGCGCGGCTTGACCCATCCCAAGTCCGATTATGCAACGACCATCGCATCCTTTGGACCTTTTCTCTATACTGTGAACGCGCGTTTTGGAACGCCTGCCACACCAGATACAACGTACGATATGATTCGCTTCAAGAAGCGATAAGGTCTGTATTGTCTCTCTCCTTTCTAACGCTTTGTATGTGTGCTAGATTGGGCCTTTTTCAGGAGGAGAATAAAGATGGGTTGGCTTTATGATTGAAACGACAGACGCTGATGCTCTGGTTGCATTTGCGGCCGTTGTGGAAACGGGAAATTTTAGTGCGGCTGCTCGTAAACTGAAGAGCACACGTCAATCCGTACATCGCAGAGTTGTCCGTCTGGAGGAACACGCGGGGATACGTTTGCTTGAGCGCTCCACACGGCACACAAGACCCACCATCGCAGGGAGTTTGGTCTATGAGCATGCAGTGGTGGTCAGAGAAGCCCTTGCAGCTGCAGCAAAGACCGCGACAAGCATGCGCAGCGAGCCGGCTGGCCAACTTAAAATTTCCGCGCCACCTTTGTTGGTGGAGTGTATTTTGCCTCCCTTTTTTATAGAGTTTTCTTCTTTGTTCCCTAAGATCTGTTTAGAAGTTTTGTCAGAAGCCAGAAGAGCTGATCTGCTCTTGGAACGCGTGGATCTTTCGCTTCGGTTGGGTGAACTCGAATCCTCATCTCTTAAGTCCACCCGTTTGACCTCTTTTCCCAAAGTGTGGGTGGCATCTGCTTCTCATACGGAGTATCTTCGGCTCAAAAGTCCCCTTGAGTTAGAAGAATTGCCTTTCATTCAATATGGCTGCACACCTGTGAGACAAATTATCGCACAAGTTGAAGGGCAGGGTGAAGGGCACGAGGAAGTTGAGTTTGTCCTCCGACCAAAAATGATCTCCAATTCTGGGTCACTTGTTCGGCAAGCTGTGAGAGCTGGATTGGGCTTTGCACTGCTTCCCGAATTCTATGTGGCAGATGCCATCGGATCTGGTGAGCTTATCCAATTTTTCCCCAATGTACACACTCCACCCATCTCTCTCCATGCGGTCTTTACAAGCCCTTCGAAAGGAAATCTTGCATTGTCGGCACTTCTCGAACTCCTAAAACGACACCTCTCCTGAGCCTCTTTTTCGAGTGATATTTTAAGGTACAACCACCTTTGAAAATGATCGCAAAGTCGTTTATTGAAGGTTTTTCAAGGCTAGGATTGTGTAGGGTCTGACTGAAGCGGAAGTCTCACAAAGAAAGTTGAGCCCTCCCCAGGTTGACTGTGAAAGGAGAGTTTTCCTTTCAGTGCCAGGCAAAGGTGTCGACATATGGCCAATCCCAATCCCACACCATCGTAATTTCGGGTGTACGTATTGTCTGCTTGCCTAAATGCATCGAAGATCTGCTCTTGTTGTTCCATGGAGATACCAATGCCTGTATCTGCTACGGAAAGATGGAGTTGCTTGGGAGACTTGCTTTCACTGGAAGGTGAGGCTTTTAGAGAAATGGTAATGGTACCATTCTTGGTGTACTTGGT
>Ga0213833_1001990_pt1 | contig 13813 bp, 4 predicted proteins | sample SWATP21_FD_160575 | JGI IMG/M metagenome (GOLD analysis project Ga0213833, IMG submission 160575) | Coastal seawater microbial communities from Marineland, Florida, United States - SWA TP2 #1 | ecosystem: Environmental > Aquatic > Marine > Coastal | place: USA: Florida | collected 2016-08-14
CCAGATTTGGCTGTGACCAATGCCAGGCGACCATTTGGATGATACTCGTAGGTCCGAAATGGATCTTCTTTTCTTTGTCCACCTTGATAATAGAGGTAATTATCGCTGTTGGGATTGTTTCCAGCAAGGTATCTTCTCACCAATCGGTTGGAACCAGATTGGTATTCGTACTCCAGAGTTTGATTGTTGACATGATCAACCCTTTTTGTACGGTTTCCATTTCCATCATAATAATAAGAAAATTGAGGTATGGTGGCTGTGGGGCTGTACTCGATCTGGCTTTTGATCAAGCGGTGTAATTCATCGTATGCGAACTTCTTCGATCTGCTGCCTGCTACGCTTGTCAGAACGGGATTATACCCTATTATTCGCCCAAGTTTGTCGTGTTGGTAAGCACGATCCATCAAGCCTTGATGTCCCGTTGTTCCACTGAAATTGTAACTTAGAGAGGGTCCACTTCTTAGCTTCGTGATGATTGGGCCGTTTGGATCATTTGGATCTTGTGAGAAGTAGTTTCCTGTGTGACCAAAACCAGGAACAGGAGTCGGATCTTTGGCGCTGGTGTAAGCCACAGGCTGGTTGTTTGGGTCCACGTGGGTTAACAAGCTTAAGGCACTGCCCGGAGCGTGATACTCCATGGACATCCAATTCATAAGATGTGTGGTTTGATCAATAGAGGTCCCTGATTCCATAGATAATTTTTCTAGCTGCCCGACCTCGCTGTACTCGTACTTGAGGAATTGAGAGGAAAAGGGATACTTGATTTTGACCAGGTTCCCTTCTTTGTCGTAACGGTAATGTGTCGTCCAGGTAGAGGTTAAATCGCTGTCTTTGATTTTTTCTTCTAATAAGCGACCTGCCGCATCGTACTTGAAATCCGTGGTTCTCGTGACGTTAGAGGAACCAAATTTGTAGAGATTGATGACGACTCGGCTAAGTCTTCCTCTTGCAAAATCTGATTGTGACGTGAGATCGTAGAAGTACTCGACGTCATTGTCTGTGAGAAAGTACGCGTGTGTGGATGTGGATGAAGGTGTTGGATAGTCTGCTTTGATAAGACGCCCCAAACTATCGTACTGAAGTGTCACGATGGTGTTATCGGGACGTTTGACCTTGACCAGATTTCCACCATTGTCGTACTCATATTGCAGGGGGGTACTTGCTGGTGCACGATCTGGGGAGATGATTTGCAACAGTTGGCCAAAATCGTCCCATGTGTATTCTGTTTTGACGCCTTTCCCATCAGTAAAGGAAAGCAAACGACCATCCCGATCGTAGGTTCTTTTTGTGATGACTGTGCTGGTTTGCTCACTGTTATCTTTGACGGTCTTTTTGGTTTCTGTTAGCCAGGAAAAACTTGAATGGTACTTGTATTCTGTTATGTGACCCTTTTGGTTTTCAAAAGATTGAATGGTGCCATCAGGGTTGTATACGAGTTTTTGGGTCCCTTGGGCTGGAGCAGAAGTGTGGCGGGTGAGTTCAAGATAAGACAGAATCCCCATCTGAGGATGGCCTGGTAAGACAGGCTTGTCCTTATGAGTGTATTCTATTTTTTGAGTGAGCGGATTCCCTTTGTGATCATCGATTTGGTGGTTAATGGTTTGCACCAATTTTCCAGCCGCATCGTACACATGACTGTACAGGTTTTTGACTGCTGCAGTACTGTTCTTTTTGAGCTTGACTTTACTGATGCGACCGAAGAGATCGTATTCAAAGAGGACAATACTACCATTCGGATAGACAATACTGCTTCGGCGACCTGCTAAGCTGTAAGTAAAAGTTGTTTTTGCCCAGCTATCCGCTTCACTCGCAGTTTTCTTGAGATTCTTTTCGACAGTAAGGACACGTCCAAGCGTGTCATAGGTGATCTTGTGCGCGATGTGGTTGTCTGAAAGTAAGGTTGTGGGCAATCCGTCACTGTTGTACCGAATGACTTTTGTGGGTTGACCCAGTTTGTTGTAATCTTGAAAAGTCGTGTAGAACCACTTTTCCACACCGTTACTCGAACGAGGATCGTGAACACGTACAGCGATATGCTGTAGCATGAAGCTATTGTTTCCTTGATTGGCTGGGTAGTAGAAAAACTTTCGTTCTTGTCCTGTGAGGGGTCCTGATACTTTTTCCAAACGTCTGTATTCGTCGTAGAAAAATTTGGTTTCACGGGCTTTTACTATCCAATTGGAGCTTCCGACTTCGCGAGTGTAACCTTTTGCGACAATTCGATGGACAAGCCCAGTCGGATTTTTGTTGAAGTCTGTGAGAGTGCACAGATCGACATTTGAGCATCTTCCGACACCTGTGTGCGTATCGTAGTCAAAGATCAGGTACTTTTTGGCTCGAGTGCTAAAACCACTCGGTCCACTGGTTTGATCCGAGGCGCTTAAAGATTCTATGGCGGTTGTCAAACCGGGATATTCAGCGTGGTAGTGACGATCAACCCTTCTGTGGCTGTTGCTGGTTATTTTTTTCGTCATTTTTCCAGAGGCGGAAAAAGCATAACTGTAATACGTTAAACCTGTTTTCCCCTCTTGGTTGGTGTCGGTCAAGTATGTATAGCCGTTGGTTGTGGTCCAAGATTGGGTGACAGCTCCCGAATTACAGGCTGTGGTACAGGTACCGTTTTGACTGGTCATAGTAGAGAGGCTTTTGTTGTATTTGACCTCTCTTTTGTATCCATTTGGACCCTCTACTATCGTTTTGTCCTTGTCTTTGTCATAGCGGAAGTACATAAATCCGCTGGGACCGTCGCTGCTGGTCGCTTGACCTCTCACGTTGTAGGCATGGGTTTCGAGGATTTTCCCTGAAGCATCAGTTACTTTTGAGATTTTTCCCACATAGTAATCGTAACTGATGAAGTCATTGTTGGAAACAAATTGGCGACTTGCTGTGCTTAAAAGGAGTTGGCCTGGGGATGTACTGCTTGGTTTTGTTGTCTTGTACTTAAAGTCCGCAACTGGTTGAGCACAAAACTTTGCCGTTTGGTTGAGTTCGTTCATGCAGAACTCACCACTCGAACAATCACTATTCGTTGTGCAAGTCTGGGTTTGGTTTTGTGTGTCTAGAGTGACCGCACCCAAAGCCCACTTTTCTGGTCCGTGAGAATTGGTGTCCCACATTTTCCAGTAGATAAAGTAAAGGGCTTTGGGGAGAAGGATATCCTGTGTGGAGCCACCAAATGTTTTCTGCAAGTAGACCTGAACTTTGGACAGGCGGAGTTTTCCATTGACTGTGCCGTCTGTGAACTTCAGATAGCTCCCATCCAATCTCTGCAACTTCTTAAGGCGCCCATTTGTGCCGAAAGTCCACTTGATACCTGTCGGAGAAGTGACGACCCAATCCCCTGTGAGCATTAAGCTGTAACCACCTGCTCCCGTTTGAGGTATGTAAGTTCCTTGCTGCGTTTTCTTAAATGACAGGGTGGGGTGACCAGCAAGCAGTATGCGTATGTAGGTCACTTGATTCGGATCTGTGACTGTGAACAATCGCATCTGGTAGTTGTGACGGAAACCAAACCCCAGGGTGCTATGCTCTAACTCATATTTTGCTTCATAAAGACTGTTGTATACGCGGCTGAATGTGAGAGGAGGACCACCTGTTTTGATAGAGGTATCATAATGTGTGAATGTGACGTTTCCTGTTTGAAGATGAACAGGTTCTCCTCGGAACATTGAACAGTCGGGGCCACTACCGCAACCTTCATCTATCAGACCATTTCCATTTTCATCTTTCCCGTCATTGCAGGTTTCTACAGGGTTGTCTACTTGACCGTCACAGTCTTCGTCTTGTCCATTTCCTGGCAAGTCAGGCCCGGGTTTGACATCACAGGAACAGGGCGTCCATTTGCCATTGGAACATGTTTGGGTACCCGTTTTACAGTTACCTTTACATGTAAATGCGCCACTGGCATCCTTCTGGCATCCTTTCGTACCTCCGATGGGACCACTGTAACAGGGACGGGTTGCTCCATCTGAACATGAACCTGCGCCTGTGGTTGGGCAACTTTCTCCGATGCGCCCGTCACAGTTACTGTCGTAGGCATCAGAACAAGACTCTGTGGTTTTGGGGGGTTGAGATTTTCCTTTGCAATCACTCCAGGTTCCTGTGTCACAACTTTGTGTTCCTGTGCGACAAGCGCCATAGCCACATGAGCGTTGTATACTCGCGCTGCACGAACACCCTTCATCGATGGTTCCATCACAGTTATCATCGATTCCATTGTCACAGATTTCGGATGCTTCGCTACCACAACCTACTTCACATCCAATACAACAATCTCCTGGTTCTTTAGGATGACCATTGGGTCTGGAACACGAATTTGTTCCGTTAGTAATGCCTTTCCAGACAACCCTCGGTTTTGCTGAACCCACAACGCAATGTATACCTGCACCGTACTGGTAAAAGAGAGTTGAACCATCACAACTCCTTACGTATACGGTGGCTTCATACAGTGTCCCTGCATCATTTCCTGCAAAGCAACTTGCTCCCTTGTTTGTGTATGTGGTTACGAGCCAGCCAGAGCGAGCAGCCTGACAAACTGCGGCGGTGGGAGTGGAGGAGCCAGAGTTGCAAGTATTGGCTCGAAGAATGGATGGACGCAACAAGATTGCTGTTGTGAAAAGCATTAATATTACATATGGATATAGTATTTTTGTATGCGCTTGATAGTGCGCATAAATATCTCTTGTAAAGGGCATTTCTCCCTCCTAGAAGGATTTAGTCGCCTTTGCTTTTTAGCAATGATGCGACTTTGGTGAATGAAGTTGTTTTCTTTAGAAGTCGTGAACGATATTCGAGAGTCGGTATCTATTTGAGTTTCGAAGGTTTTTCAGTTTTTCGTTTTCTCCTGTATCTTTTTTGAAATTCTGTGAATTTTGTCTTTAGATCTTGTCGTAAACGTTTGACTTGTGAACTCAATATTTCGTTTTGTCTTTTGAGCCATCGCCTCTTTCGCTGTTTCCTTCGCTTGCGACGAGTTTTTCGAAAGTTGTAGAGCTTCTTTTGTTTGAGAATAGCAATAGGCGTTTTGTTGGCTTTTTTCTTGTTTTTGCCCCTCACAAGAGCTTGTTTTTTTTGAGAAACACCTGGCTCATTAGAGCAAGCAAAGGCAAAGCCCAATAGCAGGATAAACGGGTAGAGTAGGAACCTTTTTTTCATGGTATTTCCTTCTGTGTGGTATTCGAATGGATAAAGGGAAAAGGTTTACTGACAGGTAATCGCCATAGCGGTGTCCTTACAGGCTAAAACGACTGTTTTGCTGTCCAAGGACCACTGTAATTTGCCCCTTCGACATTTGAGTTTTTTGGATGGTTTGCCCACCACAATTTCTTTGTACGATTTGGTATCTCGTATAGATATTCCAGGCCAAGAAGAACCCAGTCGAGTCGCAAGCCAGCGACCATTGGGACTAAATCGGACTTCTGTTGGAGTTCCTAAGTGCTGTTTGTCCAATTTGAATTTGGTTAATTCTTTACCTGTCTTTATCTCTCGGATGTAGGATGTTTCATCTGTTGGAAGCCATCCCACGAGTGTCAGGTTATTTGGATGGATATCGAAGAAATAGGGTCGAAATGAGAATTTTATAGAGTGTACCAATTTCCCATCGAGGATACGATAGATCTTGATTTCTTCTGGGCTGTTTTGTGAGATGGCCGCCCATTTGCCGTCCTTGCTTATCATCATTTTTATAATGAATGCACTTGCGATCTTGATTGGTTTCAACTGTTTGCCATCAGAAAGTCTCCAGGTCAGAATATATGTGTACCCAGAACCTGTTCTTATCAAGGCCGAAAGATGCCGTCCATCAAAATGATAAGTTGCGATAGCTATGTTGCCCGTGCTGATGGATATAGAGAAGGAACGAAGCCATTTTCCTGAAGGAACTGAGTATATCTTTAGGGTTTTGCCTGTTGAAATTGCGACTTGCTTGCTATCAGGGCTAAAAGAGCCTGCTGCCCAGGTCAAGTAGCTAGCAGTTAAGAGTTTTAGCATCTGACCTGTTTTTAGCGAATATAGTCTGCCTTTGAGCACAAAGTAGTTTAAGTCTGGAGAAACAACAGGTGTCAAATCATCCTGCCACTTTATGCTTCCCGTTGCATTGTGTCCCCAAAGGACCTTGAAGGTCGATTTTTGACAACAGTCTTCATCGATTTTGCCGTCACAATCGTTGTCCTTTTTGTCATGGCAGGTCTCTTGGGCTGTTGGTACAACCGAGCTTTTGCAGCTTGTCCACTTTGTGCCCACACAGTATTGTACGCCGACCTGACAGGTTCCCTGGCATACCCACTTTCCGTTGACTTGTGTGCATCCCTTTGTGCCTGTGGGATAGCATTTTCGTTCATCGACTTTGCCATCACAATCGTTGTCTCTTCCGTCGCAGACCTCGGGTGTGGGTTTGGGGATATTGCCCAGGCAAGTCATGTTCTTTTGGTCCTTCGAGCATGCCCACTTGCCTATCACCAGACAGTTGTTTGTCCCTATTTTGCAAGGCTGTCCGATTTCAGACCAATTATCATCGATTTTTCCATTGCAGTCATTGTCTTTTCCATCGCAAACCTCGGTGGTGGGGTGCGTTTGCTTTGTACAGGCAGACCATTTTCCCTGCTGGCAAGTGGCAATCCCTGAACGGCATTCGCCTTTGCCTTGTGTGTTGGGTGGGCCTGTGTAGCAAGTGCGCTGTACATCCTCATCGGTCTTTCCATCGCAATCGTTGTCTTTGTTGTCGCAAATTTCTTTGGAAGGGGGTGTCTGCGAGATACAAGGGCCCCAGAAGAATCCGGCTGAACCACACGTTTGCTCGCCTTTGGCGCAGGTTCCGAGTCCACCTTTGCAACTTCTTTTGCTACCGGGTTTGCATACACAGGCATCATCGACCTGACCATTGCAGTCGTCATCTTTTCTATTGCAGACTTCTTTCTTGGGAACGACTGCGTATATACACGGACCCCAGACACCAGGCGTATTGCAAACCTGGACACCCTTGCGGCATTCTCCGACACCTGCTGTTCCTTTGGGGCCAGGGTAGCAATAACGCTGGCTACCCACTTTACAGCTGGTGTCATCGGCCTGTTCTGGTTGGCCTTCGTGTTCGTTGTGATGCTCTTCTGGAGAAGCTTCCTCCACGATATCTTCTGCTGCATCGCTTTGCTCTGCTTTCTCTAAAGAGGGTTCAAAGGAATCTGTTGAATCAGGCTCCTCCGTGGAAATGCTTTTTTCTTGTGTGGTCTTCTCTGTTTTTTGTTCTTGTCTTTGAGGCTCGATGAGCAAGTGTTCTTTTTCGATACCTTTTTCTGGAAAGGATTCCACTGTTATTGGTACAATGTGTGTCCCACAAGAGTATCCACCTGAGATGCCCACTAACAACAGACCTCCCAGACAAAACACGATAGACGCACTTCTCCTGGCGTTTAGCATTCCCTAACTCCCTGATCCAATAATCGATATTGTAATACTAGAAGACCTTTCTGTTTGGAGTCATACCTCCTGGCCATTCTGTTGACATGAAAATAACCTGCGACTTTTTCTGGGTCAACCCACTTTTTTATTTGAAGTGCTAATTGTAGCCGATTTTGAGCAATTTTTCATATACGCAATTCAAGTTGTGGAAAATCTACATAAGCTTTAGAACAAAAAAGAAAATCGTATTCATGCTAGACTGAGTTTGTGAATAAATAGAATAATCTACGAAAAATAAATTAAGTTTCTATTTATAATTAGCCTAAAGTATGTCATGGCCCGAGTTGATATGGTTTCTCTATTTCTACAGGTCCGCGGGTGATAAAGTCTGTAGAGAAAAACGAATAGAGTCTCGTGTTCGTGTCATACCAAATTTCCCCAAAAATTGAGAGAAAACACTTTGATTCATCGATTTGCCTGGCAAGTTCTTGAAGTCAAAAGAGTTCTTTAGATTTTTTTCTACTTGAGGCATTTCGGCATTTTGCTATTCTCTTCCAATCAGAGACATGTGAAATCTGTTGATGAAATCTACCGGTAAACGTCTTTGAATGCTTATGTTTTTTGAACAGTCTATCATCAGGATATTATGTGTTGTGGAATAAGTCTGCGCTAGGTTGTGATGTTTTTGATGCTTTAATATTGCTTAAGTCTTGTGGTCTTGAAAAGAGCATGTTGTTCAAAGAGATCAAATCCCGTACGCGAGAGGAGAAGTGCTTTATTGCGTAGAGACTTATCTTCAGCCAGAAGCAGATACTTCCGCGATCTCTTGAGTCACTTTGGGCTTCGGATATATGGGAGGAAAGGAGGTCGAAATCCTCTCTAGATAGATGAGCGCTCTGAAAAAGTCTGACAGGCGATTTATTGTGGATTCTTGTTGTTTGGCAGGGCTGTGGATTGATTCTGGCTGAGGCTAGCGTTGTTTCCGGTGACCTGTGCGCTGTTTTGGCTGACGATGGCGAACTTGTTCCCAGAGAGGGTGTTATTGTTGACTTCAGCTTTTGTGGCATCCAGGAAGATACCTGCCCGCTTGTTTTGGCTCAGTGTGTTGCCCTGGATGAGCACTTTGGCACTCTTGAGCTGTGTGAGGTTAATGGCATCGGCTTCTTTGAGACCTGTCCCTTTGGCATTTGGAATGTTTTGCAGATCCTTGACCACATTGGCCTCGATGAGGATTTGTGTAGCACCACCGTACACTTGAATGCCGTAGCCGCTGGCACCTGCGATGGTATTCTGTTTCATCATGAGTTGATTGCTGGCCTTTGTTCCGATGTCGTGGAGGACCAGTGCCCGGAAGAGATGCTTTTCGAAGAGGTTGCCTTTTAACTCACCCGCGATGGGTCCTGAGGAGAAGATTCCCGAGTGCCCGTTGTTGGTGAAGTAGTTGTCCGAAGATTGAACCTGAATGCCTGCGCCTTTGGATTGGCTCAACAAGCGCAAGCCATCGCCGTGGCTGATGTCATTGCCCAAACTAAAACGACCATTGCCACTGAAATGATTTCGATTGGCTTGCAATTTAAGCGCTGTGGAAGGGCTGGACTTCTGGGCGATTTGTACACTGGTCGTGATGTTGTCTACAAGGAGATTATGGGTGAAGTCGATGGATTGCTTGACGCCCCAGATGTGTACCGCACTGTGCAAGAATCGCTTTTTGATAAGTGGTGTGGCGAATGGACGTACACCATTTCTTTCAACGGCATTCTCCTGCATCGCGATGGTGTTCACCGAGTAGAAAAGAGCACCTGCAGTATCATTGCTAAACAGACTGTTTCCATTGAAAGTCAAAGAACCAGTCCCTGCGATGACGACACCCACGCCCAGAAGAGTCGGTGCACTTTTGGGATTGTTGGCGTCGCTTGGGCGCAAAAGATTGGGGTGGCAGAGTCCCACTTCGCAGAAGCTCCCTGAGCTGCAGCTGGATGAGCAATTGCCGGCTTTGGAGGCGTCTACGCGTCCCACTGGACCATTGTGGTGGATGTGATTGCTTTCCATGGCCACACGGTGGCTGTTGTCGATGGACACTGATATCTCATCGTTGCTGGCGACGCGGTGGCTGTTGTCGATGGATACGGCGATTTTGCTGGGAGAGATACGAATACCACCTGCGCCATTGCGAGAGACTTCGCATCCTGACACTGAGACATCTTTGCTGCCTTCAATCACAATACCAAAGCGAAGATCTTTGTTTTCCTTTGGATTGAGCTGGAGACTGGAGCCATTCTTGTGAACGTGGCAACTCTGGATCAGCACTTTGTCATTGCCGTAGAGGCTGAGACCTGTTCGCAGATTGGTGGTGTGGTGGCTGTTGTCGATGGAGACAAAGAGTGTACCGCGTACGATGAGCCCATGACCGTGGCCTTTAAAGACCATCCGCCGGATGGTGACTTCTTTGCTGTTAAGGACAGTGAGGGCGGCGTAACTTTCGTCTTGTTTTTGTGGTTTTGGCGCTTCAATGATCACGCCTGTACTGGGATCGTTGGATTCACCTTCCAAAAGGATAGGGCGCTTGAGTCCATCCAGTGTTGCGCTTTCTTTGTACGTGCCAGAAGCGATGTGCACACGCTTGATCTGGCTATCCTTCTTGACCTCAGCAAAAGCATCTTTGAGGGTTTTGATGGTGTATTTACTACCCACACAAAGGGTGTCTGGCTTGGTGCAATCCTGAAAGAAGGTACTTGGCGCTTTAGAAGTTCCCTTGTGGCGCTTGGCTGGGACACAACCAAGGCTTTTACAAGCATCTGGAGCAGAGTCTGCCTTGCATGGGGCGCTTTGAAAAGAAAATTTGGCTTGCTTGTCTGCGATGACATGTGGACAAGCTCGACTTTTCAGGTGTTGCTTGAGAGAGGAGCCTGCCGTTGTCGTGGGTGGTTTTGTGGGTTCACTGCAACTCCAGGACAGACCCAAAAACAAAGAAAGTAGCAAGAGAGACCGAAGCAAAAAGGAGAGAGGCCGCCGTGAGCGAAGGCATTTGTGTGCCTTAGAGACGTGGCGAGGCGCAAATTCTGAGCTAGATGCTTTCACATGGCTTCTATCGGATGCATCGGTGCCTTGGCCGTAAAGCCGCACCCATCCATCATATTGGGATGTTTTCTTCTGATTTGCTGGCATGATCTCTATTCCTTTCGGTCAGATCGATTTCGGTTTCTACTCTTGCTGTGATGGTGTGTGGTATGGAGTAGCAATAATACGAAAACCAGATGCATAGGTTCGAACGCCTTCGGGCCTGGAGCCTCGAGCACCGATTCGCATCAGCGCTTCATTGGAGGCGATCCAACCACCTCCACGCTGAAAAGGGGTGAAGGGGAGTTCCTCAGTCAATTCTTCCTTTGGTAAACCTTGAGCAGGCAATACCCACTCACAGATCGTCCCTACCATATCACAAACGCCATATGGAGAGGAATCTTTTGTGAATGTGCCCACGGGCTCTGGCTGCAATTCTTGAGGAGGTCTGGAGCGTCCCATCTTACAAAAAGTGGGTTCGAAGTAATTGCCCCAGGGGAAGATCCGACGATCTGCACCGCTGGCTGCTTTCTCCCACTGGGGTTCTGTGGGAAGGGTGATGGTCCTCTCTTCCTTTTGGCTACGCCAGAGGCAATACTGGTACGCTTCGAACCAGGTGACGCCCAGGACAGGCAGTCTGCCTTCGTGACCTTCACCCTCTGGATAGCGTTCGGCCACAGGTCCATGAAAGAGCGCTGAACGAGCAGGGATGTACTTGCCATCTTGCAGGCAGGCGTACTCTTCTCCACCACTGCTTCTGGGGATCATACCCCTGGCTTTTTCAGCATCTTTTTGATGGATATCATTCAGAAACTCCAGGTACTCCGAGAAGGTGATGGGGTACTTGGAGATAAAGTAGTCGTCCAGCTCCACTTGTTCGAGAGGTTGGCTCATGGGTGCTTCTTCGTCGCCACCGTACCAAAAAGAACCATTGGGGATATAAACGAAATCTTGGCCGATGTCTTCTTCGGTATATAGCTTGACATGGGCTTTATGAGACTCTCCCCGCTTCAAGTGCACTGGATAATGCACGTCTCGATAGCCTTCTTTGGAGAGAACCACTGTGTATGAACCTGCCGGGATTTCCAGGTCCAAAGGACTTTCGATGCGCTCTTGGTAGAGGACGGGCTGCATCATCCGACGCTGCTCTTCATAGCGGTACACTGTGGCTTTGGCGTGCTTGGGGTGACTGGTCAATTCCAGACGAACATAGCCACTTAAGAGCTGTTTGTAGGTTCCATCGTCGTAGAATTGCACCAGATCTCTGTAATAGATCTGTTGGAGTGTGTCGTGCTGTCTTTCGCTTTCCAAAAAGCGATTCCAGTACAGATCTGCGAGGCCTTTTCGTGCGATGGGATTGCCTGGCTCGTGGTCTAAAGCCTGGATATAGCTTTTGACGATGCCACCGAATTGCGAGACACTTTTTTGTTGGGCTTCGTGCCAAAGATCTTCGCTTTTCCAAAGGGCTTCTTTGTCTGGAGGAGAGGCCCAGGGTTTGACATTCTTGCGATTCTCTTCGTAAAGCTTACGTAGCCTTTCAGCTGCTTCGAGGGTGTCTTCGTGTACTTGTTGAAGGGCCTTTGCCTCTTGAATGCGGATTTGGGCGGCTTTGCGGCGACGTTCTTTTTCGCGGGTTCCCTCTAAAAAAGCCTCTAGCTGATCGTGCACTTCTCGACAAGAAGCAAAACGATCTTCCTTCTTTTTTGCCAACATGGTCAGGCAAATGGATTCCAATTCCTCCGGAATGTGCTTTTCAGGTGTTAGATCTCTTGGTGGCGTTGGAGCCCGTGAACACACTTGAAAAATCAATGCGTACAGATTGTGAGAAGAGAAGGGCAGGTAGCTGGTAAGCACTTCGTAGAGTACGACACCCAGGGCATATTGATCGACTGCAGGGGTGATTTCGCCCGCAGAGAGCTGCTCTGGGGCCATGTAAGGTGGTGTTCCCTTGAGCCCCTGGGATTCTGGCCGCTGGCTGGCGTGAAAACTCAGGTCGTGCCTTTCTCTCTGGATCTTTGCGGTGCCCCAATCCAGGATCAGAACTTCGCCGAATTGTCCAAGCAGGATATTGGAAGGCTTGATATCCCTGTGGATGACGCCTCGCGAGTGTGCGTACTCGAGACCCATGCAAACTTGTTGGAGGATTTTGACGAATTGCACGAGTGTGTGCTTCTTTTCGACGATGGCCTGCTTTAGGGTGTTTTGGGCTGGCAGGACGCGCATGGTGTAAAAGAGTTCGTCTTCCTGACTTAAGCCGATATCGTGGACAGGGATGATATTGGGGTGTTCCAACTGCCCTGTGACTTTGGCTTCGCGCATAAAAAGCTCTACTTCGTGCTGACTGGCCTTTTTGCCTTTGAGTAGCGTCTTACAAGCCACATCTCGCTCGAGATTTCTGTCAAAAGATTTGATGACCAGGCCCAGACCCCCTCTGCCCAGCTCTTCCTTGGCTTGGTAACGCTGAAAATCATTGTTGGCCAGCTCAAACGTGTGTAAAGGGGTGCTGCTGGTAATGGGTCCTATGCTGTCGTCGTCTGGTAGATCTTGCAAAAGTGCAGAAAGAGAGTAGCCCTCATGATCGTCGCTAGACCACTCTGGGGCATGCGTGGTGTTCCAGGAAGGGGCAGCTGTCTTTTGGAGCGCAGGTGGTGGACCCACCTCTATATGTTGAGAATGAATGGTCTGCTGAATGGTTTGCAGAAGTGAATTGTCCCCAGGCAACTGCTCTGGAGTAAAGCTTTTGGCGAGACCTTCGGTTTCTTGTTTTAGCTCTTGAAGTTCGAATTCAGAGAGCCATGCATGTTGCTGCCAGTACGCCTGTAGCGAAAACGGTATTCCCTTTGTGAGCGATTCTCCAAAAGCTAGATAGCTTTGCATCGCTTGTTGGCCTGTCAGTCTCCCCTGACGCATTGCCAAAAAAATCAGCAGGGTGACTTCTTCTGTTTGCTCCATTGCTTTCGGTGTTCTCCGTCGTTTTCAAGCAGCTTAGGTCGATCTCGGAGGCATGATGCAAACGAAGAGCCTCATTCCCAGATCGAAGACACAAGAAAACCTAAGTGTACCAAGGAACGAAGGCAATGTGAAGTTTTCAAAAAGCGATTTTTTCACACTTTTGGACAATAAGTGTACGTTTTCTCCTCAATTTACACTGTTTCCGAACTTTCGTGACAAGAAAATGACAGCTTGGATCTTAACAAACAAATCTTAGTTGATTGATCCCTTTTGCAATCCATTATATTGTGAGGGAAGACGAGGGGATCCCATCAAGAAGTTCTCTTGGATAAAAAACTTGTTGTATTCTTTTGTAAAGCCTCGTTTTTAGTTTGTGTTTTTGGGAACGGAGTACATTTTGGACACCCGCATT
>Ga0213833_1001991_pt1 | contig 13804 bp, 10 predicted proteins | sample SWATP21_FD_160575 | JGI IMG/M metagenome (GOLD analysis project Ga0213833, IMG submission 160575) | Coastal seawater microbial communities from Marineland, Florida, United States - SWA TP2 #1 | ecosystem: Environmental > Aquatic > Marine > Coastal | place: USA: Florida | collected 2016-08-14
GGTGAGATCCCTGCAGAATCTGCTTATAACAATGGTTTCCAAGAGCTTGCCAGACGTCTTGCCCCGTGAACTACCCCCACCTTCGGAAACCTCAGGAAGGGGCCTCTTTACTGCTTTTCACGAGAGGCCTTGCTCACACATGTAAACAAGGAAGATTCTCTTGAACGAGAACACTTACCAGGGTCATTGGACAACCAGAAGTCATCGAATGAACACAGGCAGAGGTCTTTCTCTAGAACAGGCAGCTCTATGCAGAGCCACATCGAGAGGGCAGTCCCTTCCCAGCTCGATTTTTGATATTGGTTGCAGCATTCACATCTCGGCACATTTTGAGACCACACTTCGGGCAGTTGTGTATTCGTTCGCTCAACGCTTTGGGTACTCTTTCCCCACAGCGAGAACAGTCCTGGGTGGTGTACTTTGGGTCGACTTGTATCACACTGCCGCCTCGCATCACGCTCTTATAGGTCGTCAGCTCTACCAGTTTTCCCCAGCCGGCATCGAGAATGCTTTTGGCGAAGTTTTTGCACTTCACCATATTCAGAATGTTTAGGTTTTCAAAAGCGATGTGTGTATAGTTCTTCACCAACTGGAAGGACAGCTTATGCAAGAAGTCCATCCGCTGGTTTTTGATTTTGGTATGAAGCTTCGCAACCTTTTGTCGCTGCTTCTCCCAGTTGTTCGAGCCTTTCTCCTTTCTCGAAAGTTTGCGTTGTGCGCATTTAAGTTTCTCTTCGCTTTTCTTCAAGCATCGAGGGTGTGGAAAGTACTCCCCTTCCGAAGTGGTGACAAGCTCTTTCAATCCAAGATCAACACCAACGATTTTCTCTTTCCCTTCTGGTTTGATAGGAGTGGCCTGTATACAGACCGACACATACCAATCACCATTGGGCGTCTTTTTGAGGTTAACAGTTTTGGCTTTCTTCCAATCGATGGGACGATGAACTCGAACTTTGATGTCTCCGAACTTTGGCAGGGTTATGGTACCCCACACAGCCTTGAAGTCTTTGTCTGGCACGTCCATCGAAACGCCTTCTGGAACACGAAGTTTGACTGTCTCGTTGAAGCTGGACGTGTTCGTCTCTTTGCAATTTTTCTTGGTCCAAACTTGTGGAAAAGTGAAAGAACGATAGCTTCCAAACTTCTTGAAGCGAGGGTAGCCCACTTTGATTTTTGTACCTTGTTTTTTCTTTTCGACTCGATCAAAGAAGCCATCGTAGGACTCTTGAAGACGTCGCAAACAATCTTGTACAGAACCGGAAAACACCTTCTTGAGATCAGGGCATTCTTTCTTAAGTGCAGAGAGCGCATTTTGTTGCTGTGTGTACGAAATGGTTCGCTTATTTTGGGAATAGGCATCCTTTCGCTCTCGAAGACTTCGATTGTACAGCCATCGCAAAGACTCATTCCAGGTCTCTCCGCGCTGGTTTTGTACATCGCTGAGATAAGCACGCATCCGAATGGTAAAAAGCAACTCTTCGCTGTTGTTGTCTTTTTTCTTTTTCCTGGAGCACTCCCTTTTGCCCATGATCTTGTGTTCCTTGTGGTTGATTCTAGGTCCACATCTTCCCGCTACACAGATACGATAATGCATGCATGTGTCATATCGTGTCACACGACGACGAGAAAATATGCAAACAAATTAAATATGTATACACTCAAGGGTTTGAAAGCTGTTCTTTTTTCATATGTTAGGTCCATGGGAGGGACGTCATGACATCAAAGCATTGCAAGTCACCACCGCCGGGAAAGGGGCTTCCCGGCGGAATCAGTTAAAGAAGAAGTAGGCTTTTTATAGCGAGTTCTCTTGTTCTCTATGCTTTATTTACGCACTTAACCACAAATGGAGCAAATCGATTTCTCCTGGGGAGCGGCTTGTTCCTGGATAACACCAAGCCCGATCATGTTTGCTCTTCCATACCTCAGTCTCTTCCCAGGAAAATTCTGAATCCAACTCGGGGAGCTGATAACTGTGTCTTTCACATCCATTAACCAAAGAATCTCCACAAGAGTAACTTCCGTTTGTATAAGCTAGCATCAGTGCTGAAGGCATCGTCCAGGCATATTCCCCATTGATAAATCTATCTATGCCTTGCTGAAGATAACGACCAATATTACGGCTACTATCTAACACCTTGCATTCAGTAAACCAAGCGTCATAATCATCACTTGAACCAACAAGGCGAAAAGCTAGATCTGGTCTTTTGTGGAGCTGAGAACCATCGAAAGAGACTGCACAAGCGTCTCGAGCAATACTCTGGAAAATTGCGGAGCTAAAAGGTGCTAGAATTGTATTATCTCTACGCAGTTCGTTTAGGGAATCCCAGAGCAAAGCAGTGAGGTCGTTTTCGTTGTTTGGTAAGGGTTTCCCCTCTGAGTGAAGGTCCTGGAGGGTGCGCTCCCAAGCGTAGCGAATAGCTTGTAGAATAATTTTTTTTAGATGAGGAGGAAGATCGTCGTGGGGGTATCTTTCGGAGCGTTCACTGTGTCGTCGATACATCAAACTTCTTGTCATTGTGCGCTTCCCCAGTTCAAATCCTTTCTACGAAGAAGATCAAGAGCGAGTAAACGAGCACGACTTTGAGTCCAGAAGCGATATTGAGACAATATACCGACAAGAACCCCACCTTGGTCGAGCTGCAAAATAAATTGGCTTGCAGAGTGTTCATCAGCCAACTCTAAAAGCTTTTGAATTTCAGAAGTTTCTTGGGAGCTCCCTACTCCGATATGGAGAATCCTCCAAGGTGAGTCTGAAGCCAAGTCTATTGAGGAAAGCCCACATTCTGAACCAATGATCGGAATAAATATCCTTTCCAAGACCGTCTTAAAACGAGAAATTTCCTCTTCCGAGGGGTTTCTCTCTGCATTGGAAAGACTATGAGCATAGGGCATATCCACATCGAGGCTATCCATAATGGCCAACCAATCCCACTCATCCAGTCCGTAAAGCTTTCCCAACCAATTCCTGTGTTCAATAAGAAACCCTGGGTTTTCTGCAGAAAGTTTTGAAAGTGAGAGGATCTCAGTGCGTAGATCCTCTTCTAAAGCTTCAAGTCGAGGAACTGGAAATTTTTTCACATCTTCCAAATGGATGCTTTCGCGCTCTACACCAAATTCGCTGCTGCTTTTCAAGCAGTACCAAATGAATAATGGATTGGAGATCAGGAGGTGCAAATAGCTCACCAATAACAAGGCCTCTTCATTAGAGTATGCACTAAATCCGTAGAAAGATTCTGTATAGGCGAGATCTTTCTCGGCCAAATGAACAATTGGTTGTTGTGAGTTGGTGGGTATACTTTTACGAATTAAAGCTAGCGGCCCTTTGTAGATCGAACGCCGTCGTGTTCGGTGTAATGTTTTATGTCGGAATGGTGGCAATTTTTTTAGGTCCAAATAGACTCCACAAGGAAGTTCGTTTGTTGTGAAGTTTGGTAAATTGATGAGAAAAGAGGCATCCTTTTGGTTTGGGCTTGCTGTTACTTGGTATCCTTGCCCCATCGCAAGACCCAGCTCATCTAACCAATATTTCTCTAGTTCGGGTCCTGTTCCATGCATTTTTTCCATAATATCCAAATCAAGCCTTGTCCCTCGAAACAATGTTTTTAGAAACCAGGGTTTTCCTCGTGTTGCTTCTTGAGAAATAGGGTACGCACCTTCTGAGTCAATGCGAATGCGACCACGGTGGCTGGTATGTTCTTGATAGGGTGAGTAAAAGAAAAATGTGTGATGTCTTTCGGGAGGAGTGTTTATGCCGAAAAGGAGAGCAAACGGAGCGGAAATGCCCGGCCAGACAGGGGTTTTTCGAAGTGCCGCCCCATTTAGTACACCAGTCCACTGAAATGCTTTCATGAGTTGGGCGCGTGCTTTTTGGCCGACTTCACTCTGTTTAAATAATAAGCGCCCGTGAATAGCGAATGCAAGGCGGCCATTTGGACGACACCACCCTAACGCACGCCAGATAAAAGCAATATCTGGATTGTTGTCTGGAAGGGAGAATTGCTTTGCTTCTTCATTTCCCAATTTACTCTGTAGAGTTGGGTAGAGCTTTCCGTGTACCTCACCCCAAGTTGTTCTTGTTAAGCTTTTGGAAGTCCATGGTGGATTACCTATGACGATATCATAAGCTCCATCGTGCATAACCGGAACATTAGAGCCAAGGCTCCCTGCTTTGGCTGCATCCGTTTTGCCACAGCCAACATAAAGGAGAACTCTTTCCATCAGAGGCTCAAATCGTTGCTTGCTCAAAGGGCGGGGTTCTGGGTCCAATTCTATCGCGGTAAGATACAAGCTGAGAGCCGTCAACCTGAGTGCGGAAAGTTCGATATCAAATCCCACCAACTGCTCATAAAGTATCTTACGAATTTCCTCGGTATTAGGAGGCATTCCATCAAGCTGCCAGCGACGGGTGAAAAGTTCTCTAAACGCAGCGATTAGAAAAATACCGCCACCAACAGCAGGATCAAGAATTTTTGCCCGGCAAGCCTCTTTTTCACCCTCTTCTTCAAGGCTCAAGAATGCCTCTTTCACCATAAACTCTGCGATGTGTGAGGGCGTATAGTAAATGCTTCTGTCGCTTCTTTGTTTTGGAGTCCAATCTTTTGCCTGTTGCTCATATACCTGACTCAGAATATCCACTGGGATTCGGCTAAAATCAAGACCATCCCATCCTATACTGTCGCCTTCAGGAATTAAGGAAAGCTGGCCTCCAGGAGCTCTATGTAAGATGTTCCCAAGGGCCATCCAACCTTCATCATCGAGGTGAGTCTCCAGTTCTTGTTCGTTTGTTGCGTCAAATCCCAAAGGGAGAAAGTCTCCATTGAAAGTGACGTCTAGCCAGGCATTTGTTTTCGCTGCCCTTTGGGAGCCATCAAATAGAGTGGAGCCAGAGCCACTAGAAATACCCAAGTATGACCAGTCTTCTTCACCCAACAAATCACGATCCAGCAAAAAGCGAGTAAATACTGCACGCCCAACCAAAGACAATGCATCTTCGCGGGTTATGACATGATCAAGCTTTTCACCTCTTACTGAAAGAAGAGCGTCTATCGCATCCTTCATCGATTTGAATAGGGCTTCGTGAATGGCTGTTTGCCCTGGGGGGGAGTGGATGGTGTGAGATGTAGACGAGGGAAGGTTAGAGAAGCTCTCTGATCACTTTCTTCTATCTGCTCCTTACGAAATTTATCAGATGACTTGTTATCAAGACCCAACTCGTAAATATCTAGCCTACCAGGAAGGATAACTGCCAAGAAGGAAGAATCACCTCTTAATGCTAAGGTCCGACGCCAATGTTGTAAGCCTGTTTCGTCGGGTTCTTGTTTCCTCCCATCTACTACGTAGGCCAAGGGGCGTCCTGTCGATTCTTCTACTACAGCCTCAGGATTATATGAAGATGCTTTTATAAGATCTACATAACGAACGGTCTCTGGAGAACATTCTCCAGCTCTCTTACGGATTTTTTTGGAGCTCCGTATTTTTGGAGTTCAGTGAGCAGATCACTCATTTACTGGGCCTCGGGTTTGATATGAGCTTATACGGTGATAGCGGGTTTTACTAACTCTCTCTAATAGAGCTAGGTTCAATGTTCAGTGTTTATGCCTTATACCCAAAAAAGGATAAATGAAAAGGACCCACAGCACAATGCTAAAGATTGCCGAGGATAAAACATCTCTTTGAGATCACATTTAAGAGATCATTTTGCACAAAACGAGCTTTTGAGTGAAGGTCCTGAAGAGTATTGGGGCCCTTGACATTGTCAGCTTCTTTGAAGATAGTTTCATCATACTTTCCTTTACAAGTAAAAAAATGCACGAAACCAGAGAAATAATAGGTGAGGAATCATTATGCCACAAGCACACAGCCAGTTATCCACTCAAGTTACAGATCTTTCCAAAAAGCTCAAAAATACACAAGACCTCATGGATACTTATGGCGAAGGGATTGTTGAGAAACTTGAGCAAATATTTTCGGAGAGACTGCCAAGACAATTCCTCCTCAAGATGGCTAAAGAGTTAGAGTCAGGAAAGTATTTTGGTGTGATTCTCGAGCTTGTTACAATTTGGACACAAACACAAGCTGAACGTTTGGAAGAGGCCGATCTGAATGTTTTTCGAGAAAACCGAGAAGATAAACAAGCCGAGATGGAGCTATATGATTCTGTAAACACAAGCCGCCAAGGAACAATTCGATTAAAACGTGTGCTCAGTGGTATTTACGGTGAAGAAATTCTACAAGTTGTGGGGCTAAGTGGTGAAACACCCGAAGATCGTGTGCTGTTGTTGCGTTTACTTAAAGCTTCGCACAAAGTTGTTCATGGTCTCAAGGAGTTGCCTCCGCCAATTGATGAAGATATGCCTGCGTGGGGCTTGGATAAGCTAAAAGCACGATTGGTCAAATTATGTGGGCCTTTGGAAAAGGCCAACGCAAACATTGGTAAAGAGAAAAAGGAAACGCAAGAGGCCAGATTGGAGCGTGTTACTGAACTCAACAAAACGCGCATTTTACTTAACATATTCAACACTCTTCTTGAGGGTTACGCGCGTCTTGCTGAACGAAAGGATATTGCGGATAGAATTCGTCCGTCTGGAGGGCGTCCTCCGAAAAGGAGCACAGAGTCCAACAAACCCCAAGAAGTAAACACTCCTGCCCAAAATTCAGAGAGTACTTCTCCAGCAGAATAGCCTTTTGGACTGTCCGTTCTGTACGACTTCTCTATCCTCACAAGCTATCAGACCGAACATCTTCGCGTGCCAAAGATTTTTCTGCAATGTGAGCAATTTTGCGCGCAATCACTGTCCTTTTCGCATTTACTCCCACATCCAACAGCTTTTACACACCGTTTGTTGTGACATCTACTACAATCACCAGGACAGTCCTTTTGGGTTGTGCACATCATTCCGCACGATCTGGTTTGGGAGCATAAGCTCTTGCCACTACTTAAGATAACACAGTATGGACAGCTGGTTGAAGAGCAGTCTTCTGGTGACTTGCATTCCAAGGAACATTGATTGGGTTCAGGGGAATCTGAATTGCTTTCTTGGACCGAAGCTGCATCCTGCCCTGTTGCGTCTTTCGGAGGAACCTCTAAAGGGACTTCTTCTCTTATTTGTTCTGGGTCTTTGTGTTCCGCTAAGCTCTTTTGTTCTGTAGAACAGTTTTTTTCGTGGCATGCTGTTGGCGGTGGCACATAGCAGCTAAAGGATGGGATAACGATAATCAAAAAAGTTTTGAGTATTTTCTGTATATGTACTTTTTGTAACCGGAGGTAGTTTAGGTCTTTCATCTTGTATCCACAACCAAAATTCATGTTAAGCAGAAAGGGGCAAATTATTTTCTACGGGAGTATGATTTTTTTGATGGCATGGTTTCCTGTATCGACGACGTAAAGATCCGTTTTGTGGAAAAGGATCCTTTTTGGAAACCGAAAAGCTGCTTTGTTTTTGATACCGTTTTTATGCCCAGGTTTTCCTGGAATACCAGCAAAAGTTGATACTTCCCCGTTTACATCAAGCTTTCTTATAACGTGATTTTCTTTGTCCGCTATGTACAGGTTCCCTTTGTCATCTACTGCGATACCAACGGGATAATGGAACAAGGCTGTTGTTGCAGGACCGTCTCTATACCCTGTTTTTTCTGGTATTCCTGCAATTGTCGTAACTTGTCCATTTGTATCTCGTTTTCTGATCACATGATTGAAATGATCTACAATGTACAAGTTTCCTTTTTTATCAAAAGCAGTATCCACAGGCGTAGAGAACAAAGCCGTTGTTGCAGGGCCATCTCTATACCCTGCTTTTCCTGGTACTCCTGCTACTGTTAAAACTTTTCCTGACTCGCTTAGTTTCCTAATGACATGATTTAGGGTGTCTGTTATGTAAGAATTTCCTTTAGAATCGAAAGCGGTACCGACCGGAGTTGCGAACAGAGCACTTTTTGCAGGCCCATCTTTGTGTCCAGATTTCCCCGGTATTCCAGCAACAATCGAAATGTCTCCATTTTCACTGAATTTTCGGATAAGTTCATTATCAGCATCTGCTATATAAAGGACTCCCTTTTGGTTGAAGGCCAAGTCCGACAAGGAACTAAATAGGGAATTCTGTGCGCTTCCGTCTCGGTATCCAGTTTTTCCTGGTATTCCTGCTACTGTCGAAATTTTTCCGTTTAAACTTAGCTTTCTAATGACTTTGTTACCAGAGTCTGCGATGTAGAGATGTTCGTTTTTATCGAAAGCTATTGCATATGGTGAATGGAGCAGGGCATTTTTTGTATCTCCATCTTTGTAGCCACTTTTTCCCGAGTTTCCCACAAGTGTCAAGACGCAACCCTCATCCACTTTACCATTACAATTATCATCGACACCATTGCAAAGCTCTGTTTGGGATAACGTTTTTTGGTCACAAATACTTGAGAGTTCCATGCTGCAGGCAGACAAGCCGAGAAGAACAAAAAAAATAGACATATATAAAAGACGATGCATCAAATAACTCCTAAAACTTTTTCTTAAGCTATTCTATCATAGTAGGGTTTCCATTCACAGAATTAAGGCAGGACAATTTTTTTGATTAGGTGGTTACCTGTATCTACAATGTACAGACTTCCTTTGTAAAATAGCACTTTGGTAGGAGAAGAGAAAAGAGCTTTTGTTAGGGGACCGTTTTTGTGCCCAGAATTCCCGGGCACTCCTGCGAAGGTTGAGACTTGTCCGTTTATATCCAATTTTCTAATGATATGATTTTCTTTGTCTGCGATGAATAGATTTCCTTTGTTGTCTATCGTGATATCTGTGGGAAAACGGAATAGTGCTGTTTTTGCAGGACCATTTTTATGGCCTGGATTCTTTGGTGTTCCAGAAATAGTCGAAACTTGCCCTTTTGTGTCTAGTTTCCTAATCACATGATTGAAATGATCTACGATGTACAGATTTCCTTTTGGATCGAAGGTCATACCACTTGGAAAGTGAAAAAGAGCGGTCTTTGCAGGTCCGTTTTTGTGCCCAGTTTTTCCCGGAGTTCCGGCAACCGTTGAGACTTGACCGTTTGTACTAAGCTTTCTGATGACATGGTTCAAAGTATCAACAATGTAAAGTTCGCCTTTTGTGTTATAAATAACTCCCACAGGAGATGCAAATAAGGATGTTTTTACGGGACCATCTCTATGGCCTGATTGCCCAGGCATCCCAGCAATAGTTGAGACTTGCCCATTTTTGCTAAGCTTTCTGATGAGTTCGTTGTCTGCATCTGCTATGAAGAGTTCCCCCTTTCCATCAAAGAGCATATCCGATATTGAACGGAAAAGAGCAGTTTTTGCTTGACCGTCTTTGTACCCTGCTTTTTCAGGAATTCCAGCTACTGTAGATACTTGTTTATTGGCATCCAATTTCCTTATGATTTTGTTACCGGAGTCTCCTATGTACAGGATACCTTGTTGATCGAATGCGATTGTGTAGGGCTGGTTCAGCAGAGCATCTTTTACAGAACCATCTTTGTATCCCTTAATCGAACCTATCAATGTGACAACACATCCTTCGTCCACCTTTCCATTGCAGTTGTCGTCTTGCTTATTACAACTCTCTGTTTTCGGGAGTATTTGTCCCACACAAACCCCAAAGGAGCCATTTGTGCAAGTTCTCGTACCTGCTTTGCAGATTCCCACACCAGGTTTGCTGAAAAAGCCCTCATAACAGCTAAGCACAAATTGATCTATTTTCCCATCGCAATCGTTGTCTTTACCATCACAATTGCTTTCTTTTGTTTGGTATTTATTTGAGTGCTGTTGGTAATCGCTTAAGTCGCAATCTTCCCAAGTGCCTTTTACGCATTTTTTCTTAATTCCTTGACATACTCCCAAATATTTCGAGCATTTCGGAGGATTCGGTGGACTTTCATCGATTTGGCCATCGCAATCGTCATCCACTCCATTACAGAGTTCTGCTGTGAAAGGTGTTGTTTGTCCCTGGCAAACGCTCCAGCTTCCTTTATTACAAGTCGTGACTCCAGCTTTACAACGTCCTTTTCCAAGCGTCCCGTTGGGTCCGTCATAGCAAGGTTTGGTAAGCGCTTCGTCTACAAGGCCATCACAATCATTATCTTTGTTGTCGCAGATTTCATTGGATGGTAGAATTTGTCCCAAACAAGCTCCCCACTGGCCTTTTGTGTTACAGGATTGAGTTCCCTGGCGGCATGGTTTTGTTGTGTGGTTTCCGCAAGAGCGCTTTGTACCTGATACACAAGTACATTTTTCGTCGACTTCACCATCGCAGTCATTATCAATGCGATCGCATTTTTCTGTTGTGGCTGTGACTTGTCCTGTACAAGTCTCCCATTTGCCTGCTTTACACAGAGAGCTCCCTTGTTTGCAGACTCCCTTTCCTGCAACTCCTGGTCCTGTGAAACAGTTCTTAGTGAGTTGTTCGTCTATCTGGCCATTGCAGTTATCGTCTTTGTTATTACAGGCTTCTATTTGAGGAAGTTTTTGGCCTGTACAAGGTCCCCATTTCCCTGAAGCACAAGTTTGGCTCCCGTTTTTACAGAGACCTTTTCCGGTGGTTCCTGGTGGGCCACCATAACAAGGACGTGTAAACGAATCCTCAATCCCATTACAATCATTATCCTTCCCGTCGCAAATCTCTTTTTGAGGTGTGACTTCTCCTGTGCAACTTCCCCATTTTCCTCCCAGGCAAGTCGAGACACCTGATTTACAGATCCCCAAACCCGGAAGAGAAGAATTTGGCCCTGTGAAGCATTTTTTAGTGAGTTGTTCGTCTATTTGGCCATCACAATTGTCGTCAATGTTGTTACATATTTCTGTTTGAGGGAGGGTTTCACCTTTACATGGTCCCCATTTACCAGATTGGCAACTTTGCAGACCTTTTCTACAGGGTCCTTTACCCACTTCGCTTGATTTTCCGGAATAACAGCTTCTTTCGGAGATGTTATCTATCTTTCCGTCACAATCGTTATCCTGGCCATTACAATCTTCTGCCTTAGGCAGACTTTCACCTTCGCATTTTCCCCAAGAACCTCCCAAGCACCGCTGCTGACCTTTTTTACAAGGACCCACACCCGAAGTTCCCTGGGGACCGGAATAGCATCCCCGAGGAAGAACATCATCTATTTTTCCATTGCAGTCATTATCTTGCCCATCACAACGTTCTTTTCCGTTGTTGGTGAGCTGACAAACTTTTTCTGGTGAGTCTTCAGAGCTATCCTCTGGAACAAACTCTTGCTCGTTTTCTCCAGCATCTCCAGATTCTTGAGAGGGTTCTTCCTCTTTGCCATTTGTACAAACTCCGTTGATACATCGCTCCTCAGGTTGACATCGATTTCCACATTTCCCGCAATGTCTCAGACTTGTCTTGAGGTCAAAGCATCCGCCAAAGCAAATATTGGGTGTCAGGACAGGGCATGTGCCCACGCACTTTCCTCCACCACAAACCTTTCCGTCCCGACAAGCCCTGGAGCAAGCTCCGCAATGTTGCGGGTTTGCTTGGAAATCTACGCATTTGCTATCACATAGTTTTTGTGTACTCACACATCTGCAACTTCCTGATATACAATGTTGATCTCCACGACATGGCTTATCGCAATTTCCACAATGCATTGGATGATTCTTGAGAGAAACACACGCATACCCACAGGCAGCCAGCGGGGGATTTTGTTCTTTACACGGCTTATCAACGCATTTTCCCTGGTAACAATACTCTTGTTCACGACAAGCTTTTCCGCAATCTCCACAGTGCTTTGAATGGCTTTGGAGATCGACACATTTTTTGGAACAAACAGACAATTGAGAAGGACACTGGCATTTGGCATCCAGACAGACTTCAACGCCTGTACAGGCCTGGTTGCAGGAGCCACAATGCTCATCATTTTGCGTCACATCCACACATCGCTCACCTTCTCTGGGACAGTACCTACAAGAATATTGCTTTTCATAAAGCTTTTTTGCTTTTGCTATCCAGGTTTTGGGGAGACAATGTCCTTTGAAGCAGGCCAGGGCCGGGTTCTCATTTAGACAGGTGGCATCGTTTTGGCAACGAATATCTGGTGCCAGATCACAAGATGTCATGAAGAGACAGCTAAACAAAACAAGGTATTTATACAAGGTTCCCTTCCTTCTCAAAAGGTATTTGTAGATCGCAGAATCGTCTTGCCTGAGAGAATAGCACAATCTTCTTCTTGTAAGAGTTTTTTTCTCTACTAAGACTTCTTTCTTCGTTGTTATGTGTATTGTTGCCTGGTCTTTGTTGGGAATTTTTTGTAAGGTGGAACAAATGCCAGAGTTCTCTGCTAGAAACTCCAGTGACTTTTATATCTGTTTAGTCCTTTACTGAGAGCTTTGGTGGTAGAATTTACTGGTAAGATTTGCTTCGGAGTTCTTCGGTATTTAAGAAAAGGGGTTTTCCTGTAAATAAGAATTCTCCTGGTTGGTCTCGTAAGGGGTTTCTTATAGGTAGAGGCTTACAGAAAAGAATCCTCTATATTTTTTAGAGTTCAGGATTCTTCGCTTGGGTGGAAAAGAGGTAAAATACGGAAAAGAGGTGTCTGGGACTTTGTTTTTTAGGTATTCTGTTGTCTGGAAGTTCTCCACTCTATTCAAAAGGGATTTTCACCTTATTGGAAGAGCTTCCACCCCACTAAAAAACCTTTTTTGGTGTTAGAGCTGATTCAATATTCAGATGCTATAAAACTTTTTGTAAAAGCCTCCGTTTCGAATAGTCATCTTGAAAAGCCCACACAGGGCAAACAAATGGCGTTCAACCGAAGAGGGTTTTACCATGAGCAAGAACAAGATCTGGAAGAGAGTCAACCTTGTATTTTGGATATGTGTTGTATGGAGTCTTGGAGGCACCCTCCACGCAAGTGTGCCCAAAATGCCTCCCTGTCCTCCCAATTACAGCCTTGTATGTGGAGTGAATGGTGTCACTTACACCAGCCCTTGTTATTTGAAAAGAGCTGGCGTGAAACGTAAGCACAGTGGTCGCTGCAAAAAAGTATTTAAAAAGACCAAGTGTTCAGGGAAATACAAACCTGTCTGTGGTACCAATTGGAGGACTTATCGGAATGCTTGCAAAGCACGTGTCCGAGGTGTCCAAGTCGCTTACACCGGGAGATGCAAGTACTCGAGGAGGGCGAGAAAATACCGCAGGGTGAAATGCCCAAGATTGTATCGACCTGTATGTGGTCGAGACGGACGGACTTATAGCAATCGATGTGAATTGAGACGCATGAGAGTAAAGTATCGCCATTACGGTCAGTGCCGAAAAAGCATCCCTGCTGTTCTTCCCCGTCGCAAAAGATGCATCTGCCCTTCCGTGTACAATCCTGTGTGTGGGACTGATGGACAAACCTATAGCAATGGTTGTAGTGCTTCTTGTGCAGGTGTTGGCTACGCTTACCGTGGCAAATGCCGTGGAAAAGGCCCCATCCGCCCAATCAGAGGTCGCCGTCCAATTAGAAGAAGGTGCATTTGTCCCGCGGTCTACAAACCTCTGTGTGGTACAGACGGACGAACTTACAGCAATGGTTGCAAAGCGAGCTGCGCTGGTGTGGGAACCAGACACCGTGGTCGATGCGGTCAAAGAATGATCCGACTTATCAAAACAAGAGACCGCAAATGTAAGACTATCTATCGACCTGTTTGTGGTACAAACGGAAAAACCTACGGTAACGCATGTTTTGCTCAAGCATCTGGTGCAAAGATCAAACACAGCGGAAAGTGCCGAAGAAAAAAGAAGAAGTAGGCAAATTGTCATCCGTTTTTTTCATCCACAAAAAGTTTGCACAATTGCTACAATTTCACTCCC
>Ga0213833_1001993_pt1 | contig 13792 bp, 12 predicted proteins | sample SWATP21_FD_160575 | JGI IMG/M metagenome (GOLD analysis project Ga0213833, IMG submission 160575) | Coastal seawater microbial communities from Marineland, Florida, United States - SWA TP2 #1 | ecosystem: Environmental > Aquatic > Marine > Coastal | place: USA: Florida | collected 2016-08-14
AATTCTGTAGTGAAACAACGTCTGATCTCAGCGAGTAATTTGTCCGACAGCTTACACTTTTTAAGCGCCGTGAGTATGTACATAGTTCGACAGAGATTCTAAGATTAGTGACAAGTTGCTCATCGGTATCCTTGCCCTTCGATGACTATCCTCAGAGCCGTTCGCTGATAGCTCCTGAGAATGCTCGAAGTCAGCTAACGCATCATCGGTTGTTTTTGTTTTTGACCATATTGTACGCGTGTATCGCCCTGCTGATCTTCCGCCTAGGGCCAGGTTGTATTCGCCAAGCCTAAATTTGACGCCTTTTCCATGGTTGGGAACTCTGTACTTTATAGAAAGCTCATCTAGCTTTGGGATGACTTCAGTATAGATCCTTTGAGAGTTTTTCTTTTGTACCGCTTCAGTTGCGGCAGCAACATCAGCTTCATCTGAAACACCAATCAATTTCGCCTCTGGATGATAGGCCTCGATGAAATCGGTAACCGCGTCAACTAATGTTTCATTGCCATCCCAAAAATACTCACCGTCCAGTCGTGAATTGTCAAGGATAGTGTGCAACATCGATTCAACTTTTCTTGCATCAATTTCTGTCCATGCTTTCACAATAGAAATTTTCACAGGGCTTATTGTGCCAAGTAGTTCCTTCTCTCTGCGCTGCGGCAAGTCAGTAGTTACCCCAATCTTCTTTATCGGAGGAAATGATGCCTCTTCGTCAAATTTTTGGAGCTTTTCAGAGAAAATAGGCTCAGCAATATAAAGTGTGTTTTGCATTGTGATCTCGATTATTGATAGCGCTTAACGCCCTGCTCTGGGGCAAACCGGAGCGCAGCGTAGGTTTGTCCCTAGCAGCAGCTTGTTATACGTGAACACCTTGCGCCTCCATGAACCAAAAATCTCCGTACTGCACCCAGCTTAGGGTGTATGATTTGCTAAGGGAAATGCTCACTGGTTTACCGCCGATGGGCGTGGTGAGATTTATTGGACCAAAGCTTGCGCCATTTGAAATATCGTAATCCCAGCACTTAGCATTCTTATTTTTTGGATTCACCAATCTTGGCAGATCATTCATTACCAGAGAGACGCCTTCCTGAGCGATTCCAGATAAGACGTATTGCTCTAGAAGATAGAAATCTTCGTACACATCTTTCATAAAAATATCTGTAGCGCCTCGGGCACCACCAGAAGCGGCCAATGTGCGGTAGCATTTCATTTCTATTGCTATCGAATGCTTTTTCTCTCCAAGTTCACCCTTGAAGAGTAAATCAATTTCCCGGCTACGCCCATTTACCTGAACGCCAGTTTCTAACTCAATTTCAAAATTCTCATTTTCATGAAATGTGATCAGCGGTAACAGTTGTTGTAGCACGTAAGCGTACTGAAGCTGCATTGAGGCTTCTTTATTTATTGGTACAAGCCCATTTCCAACTTTCCGAGAGAACATAATCCAGCTCAGATTTACCGCTGCTCTCATTCTTTCGGAAAAGCTTTCAGATTCGATGCTTGGCACGATTTATCCTTTACGTATAACAGCCAAATAGACGGCAGAGTGAGGTGATATAACACGACAAAGTTTCGTATATCGCTGGCGGGGCAGGGCGAGTCATTTCACTACTTCCTTGTAAAACAAATTTTTATTCTTGTTGGCAGTTTATGCCGATGCAGGATTATTGCAAGACGGGTTCTATCCGGGGCAATAAGGGCAACAGGGCGGGGCTACAACCTCGCTAAACCTTCAACTGCCGCCCAAAATACTCCAGCACCGTGCCAAGCGCCTCACGTGTTGGGTGGCCATCTTCATCAACAAAATCCAGCGTTAGCACCGAGTGCCCTTTGCCGGGCAGGGTATGAAGGTCAATGCGTTGCCGGTCTTCGTTGAAGTGCCGGTCGATACTGGCGAATTTTTTGGCAGTACACATTGGGTCGCCGCCAAAACGAAAGGCGAGCATGGGCGCAGTCTCGTCAATCCGTTGTCGTGTAGAGGCAATTTCATCCGCGCTCATATGCAGCGCGTCCTGGCTGTGAAAGGGCATGGAGGGCTGCGAGGCAACTGCGGCCAATACGCTCTCGTCACCCATCAGCGAGATGGCAAAGTTGCCGGTCAGGCACATACCGATCACGCCAACGCCGGGCATTCCGGTGTCTGAGCAAACCTTGCGACAGAGGGCGCGAAGCCAGTCGACGATGGGGCTGCTTTTGCCGGAGCTGAAAACGGAAAACTCCCGGCGTAAACAGAACACGCGCGCCATATTTCCAACCATCGAGGTTTTACCAATGGGGCCGAACAGGTGGGGTAGGTAAACAGAAAGGCCCGCCTCAATAAACTTGTCTGCCAGGCGCAGTGTCTCTTGCCCTATGCCCGGCAGCTCCTGAATCAGAACGATGGGCGGGCCGTCGCCGCGATGATAAACGTTGTGCTGTATCGGCTGGCTGCCAACAGGAGCACTGAAGTTGTACTGCTGGTACGCGTCTATCTGTGTCGCGGGCATATTATTTTTTGTCCTGTGGGGTGCGGGGCCATGTTGCGCCTTAATCACGGTAATGAAATCACAGCCCGCGAATCATTTATACCCTTGCCTGCCGGTATTGCCGGAAGCCATTTCTCCACTGGGGATGAACGGGTCTCGCTTCGCTTTGCGTCGGGAAAGGTAGAATATGCGCACGACGCCGGCCTGCCCGTAGAGAGCTTCCGGTTTTGTAGGACTCGCTAGCCCGGAATAGCAACGGTTTTTGTTTCGAGGTATTCGTCGATACCTTCCGGCCCCATTTCACGGCCCAGACCGCTTTGTTTGTAACCGCCGAAGGGGGCGTCGGGGCCTAGAAAGATACCGCCATTGATATTAACGGTGCCGGTGCGCAGGCGCCGCGCTACGTTTAACGCGCGCTCGGTGCTGGCAGAGGCAATGGAGCCCGACAGGCCATAGTCGCTGTCGTTGGCAATGCGTATGGCGTCGGCTTCGTCTTCATAGGGAATAACGACGAGAACCGGCCCGAAAATTTCTTCCTGCGCGATGGTCATATCGTTGGTGACATCCACAAACACGGTGGGCTCAACATAGTAGCCGGGCAGGTCGGGCTTGCCGCCGCCGAGCAGCAGGCGCGCGCCTTCGGCTTTGCCTTTTTCGATATAGGCGAGCACGCGCTGTTGTTGCTTGGCGTTGATCAGCGGGCCCATGATCTGGTCTTTGCTGTCGGGGTCGCCGTATTGAATCATCGGAAAATAACTTTTGAGCAACTCTTCGGCTTCGGCCTGCCGTGCCTTGGGAATCAGCATGCGGGTGGTAATAGCGCAGCCCTGGCCGGCGTGAAAACAAACGCCGAGACCTGCAAGCAGAGATGAGCCGAGGTCGGCATCGTCCAGAATAATGTGAGCCGATTTGCCGCCGAGTTCCAGGAAGACTTTTTTCACGGTTGCGGCGGCGTTTTGCATGATGTGTTTACCTACGGCCGTTGAGCCGGTAAACGAAATGGCGTCTACGCGTTTGTCGCGGGTCAGAAACTCGCCAATCTCGGCGGGGTCAGAGGCGGTAAGCACATTGAATACGCCGGGCGGCAGGTCTGTGCATTCGGCGGCTATGCGCCCCATCAGGGCTGCTGTCCAGGGGGTGTCGGGCGCGGCTTTCAGCACGACGGTACAGCCTGCGGCGAGTGCGGGCATCACCTTGGCGAGAATAATCTGGATGGGGAAATTCCACGGTGTAATGGCGGCTACAACGCCTGCTGCTTCCTTCCATACAAGGCGGCGGCTGTTGCTGCCCATCATTTCGCGGCAACCGATATCGCGGTCCCACTCAAAGGTTTCCATATAGTCGAGCAGCCAGTCTTTCATAAAGGTTATTGGCGTGTCGCATTGAATGCCTTCGGCAAGACAGCGGGTGGCACCCACTTCTGCCTGCGCCGCCTGCCGCAGGAGTTCGAGGTTGTCCATCAGGCCCTGATGAAACTGGCGCAAACACTGATAGCGAAAAGCATGATTGCGCGACCATTCGGTGTTGTCGAAGGCGGTGCGCGCTACGCTGAGAGCGTGTTCGGCGTCGTCCGGGTTGGCATCTGCCGCCTGCCCGGCCACGGTGGCGGTGGCGGGGTTGACGTTGTCATACACGCGCCGGTTTTTTGCGGGGCGTAACTGGCCATCAATATAGAGGCGGTCTTCGCCAAAAGCTGGCTGGGTCATTGTTATTCCTCGCGTGAAAGTGGCAGCTTGCCCGATAATCTCTAAATAGTGTACTGTTAGTTTTGGCTGTGAGTCAAAGCCGAAAAGGATGTTTTACCACGCGAAATTAAGAGTGAGCCGCTACGACGGCTTACGCGCTTCTATTAACTGTTTTGGGGATGAGATCGCGCTATGAGTGACACACAAGAAGTTTTGGTGAGCGTTGAAGATGGAATTATGACTGTCATCATCAATCGCCCCGAGGCCAGAAACGCTGCAACCAAGGCCGTGGCCGAAGGCATTGCTGCGGCAATGGACGAGCTGGATAGCAACAATGATATTCGCGTTGCGATTATTTCCGGCGCTGGTGGCACCTTTTGTGCGGGCATGGATTTGAAGGGCTTTTTGAAGGGTGAAATTCCCGTTGTCGAGGGTCGTGGTTTCGCCGGCGTAGCGGAGGCACCGCCGAAGAAGCCTCTGATTGCTGCCGTTGAGGGTTATGCATTGGCCGGGGGCTGTGAACTGGCACTGGCCTGCGACCTGATTGTTGCCTCGGAAGAAGCAAAGTTCGGCATTTCAGAGGTTAAGCGCGGGCTGGTTGCCGCTGGTGGCGGCCTGCTGCGCCTGCCGAGACAGATTGCTCCGCGCCTTGCACTGGAGATGGCGCTGACCGGCGAACCGATCGATGGCAAGCGGGCGGCCGAAATCGGTCTGGCAAATAGAGCAGTGCCCGCGGGTTCGGCCTTGGTAGAGGCTAAAAAACTGGCGGCATTGATCGTTAAAAATGCACCGCTGGCGTTGATAGCCAGCAAGCGGGTGATGGTTGAGCAGCAAGACTGGTCAACCGAAGAGATGTTTGCCAGGCAGGGCGAGATTGTAAACCCGGTTTTCGGCACAGAAGATGCACAGGAAGGTGCAGTGGCCTTTGCCGAAAAACGCGCGCCGGTTTGGAAGTCAAAATAAATAGTGGGGTCAGGGTAAATACTCTGACCCCAACTTACCGATTTTGGAGAGCAGCATGACGGAAGCCTGGATAATTGATACCTGCCGCACCCCGCGTGGCATTGGCAAACCCGGCAAGGGTTCGCTGGCGGATATGCACCCGCAGCATTTGGGCGCAGCGGTGCTTAAAGCCATTGCCGAGCGCAACAACCTCAACACCGCCGAGGTGGACGATATTATCTGGGGCACCAGTAACCAGCGTGGCCAACAGGGCGGCGATCTGGGTCGCATGGCAGCACTGGACGCAGGCTACGATGTGCGTTCAAGTGCAGTAACTCTGGACCGTTTTTGTGGCGCGGGTATTACGGCCACCAATTTAGCCGCAGCGTCAATTATGTCGGGTATGGAAGATCTGGTGGTGGCCGGTGGCACTGAAATGATGTCGACTTACGGCATGGGTGGCGGCGGTGGCGGTGAGGGTCAGTCTCCCTTTATCGACAGCGGCAACCTGCGGCTGCGTGCATTGCACCCGCAGTCGAACCAGGGAGTGTGCGCAGATGCCATCGCAACCATTGAGGGCATAGACCGCAACGCAGTGGATGCGCTGGCCGCCGAAAGTCAGGCCCGCGCTGCCAATGCCATCGAGAAGGGATACTTCAAAAACAGCGTTATTCCGGTGTATCGCGCCGACGGTAGTCTGGCGCTTGATAAGGAAGAATACCCCCGGCCAGGCACCACCGCCGAGGTGCTGGCGAACCTGAAACCCTCCTTCGCGGGCATTGCCGATTATCCCTTGGACGAGGCGGGTACCACCTTTAAAGGTCTGATCCTGCAAAAGTATCCCGACCTGGATATCCAGTACATACACCATGCGGGTAACTCTTCCGGGGTGGTGGACGGTGCCGGGGCGATACTGATGGCCTCGCCTGCTTACGCAAAAAAACACGGGCTGAAACCGCGTGCGCGGGTAGTCGCCATGGCCAACGTCGGTGACTCGCCCACGCTCATGCTGAACGCGCCGGTACCCGCCGCCAGAAAGGTGCTGCAAAAGGCCGGTTTAACGATTGACGATATTGACCTGTTTGAAGTGAACGAAGCCTTTGCGGTGGTGGTGGAGAAGTTTATTCGCGACCTCAAGCTCGACCGCAACAAGGTTAATGTGAATGGCGGTGCGATTGCGCTCGGCCATCCCATTGGCGCCACCGGTGCCATTCTTATCGGCACCCTGCTCGACGAGCTGGAGCGCCGGGACCTCAAGCGTGGGCTTGTGACCATGTGCGCTGCGGGCGGTATGGCGCCAGCGATTATTATTGAGCGGATCTAACAGCAGCCGGCGATTCGCTGTTTCGCACATGTAGGCCCGTATAAGCCGCAGGCGTTGCGGGCGTAGCAATACTGACCGCCTTCCTACTTGCACAATATACAGCACAAGTTATACTTGTGCTTCTTTCTGTACAAGTGTCGGGCAGTCATGCGAGTAATCAATTTTTCAGAAGCCAGAAACCGGCTCAAAAATGTTCTGGATCAGGTGGTTGATGATGCAGACTACACTATCATCTCGCGCCGTGATGCCGACGATGCGGTGGTTATGTCGCTGGACCAATTCAACAGCTTGATGGAAACGGTGCACCTGCTTAAAAGCCCGGCTAACGCAGCTCATCTCGATAAATCGATCAAGCAGTACCAGCGTGGACAAGTTAAACAACATGAGCTGATAGATGATTGAAATTCTTTCATGGACGAAGGAAGCGTGGGCGGACTATCTTTACTGGCAAGGGCAGGATAAGAAAACCTTAAGGCGCATCAATAAACTCATCATGGATGCGCGACGATCTCCCTATGAGGGCATTGGCAAGCCAGAGCCGCTCAGGGAAAACTTGACAGGATTCTGGTCGCGCCGCATAGACGACACGAATCGCCTGGTTTACATCGTTGATGGTGCTCAACTGACGGTAATTTCCTGCCGGTACCACTACGAAAAATAGCGTCACGCTCCGGTATTTCCCGCGCAGAGCGTGCATCTAAAAGTGCATAAACAACACCTTTACCGCCGCACTTTTTCCCTGATCATAGCAGGCCATAAAGCCCGGTTTGTAGTCATCCATGGCAAGGCGGTGGGTGATAGTCGGCGTGGCATCAAAGCCCTTGTTCTGAATAAATTCAAAATACCACTCCATCGCATGTTGGCGTCTGCCTTGCCATTCTTCTATGCCAAAGCCCTTGCTGCCAATGGCCGAAATTTCCTTGAAATAGATTGGCGTCCACTCAAAGCGCCTGGGCGGTTCTACACCAATCAGCACATTGGCCCCGCGTGAGCGTGTAAGCAGCGGTGGTATCCGTTTGCACCGGCGACTGCGGGCCAGGAAAGGCTCGGGGGCTAGGATCCTGGTCAGGCCGAGCCTGGGCTTGTTGTCACGGGAAATAATGGCTTTCATGCGACGGTCCTGAGCGGGTGACGGTGCCCTGCGCAGGGAGACCGGAGTTGGTTGACATATATATAGTATACTAATTAACATGAGTGCTACTCTGCAAATGCTCCAGATAATAAAAACAGCCAACCCGGTTTATTGATTGAGGTGAGTGCCATGAAAGTTGAAGACCTGATTATGGTCAGTGTTGACGATCATATTGTTGAGCCACCGGATATGTTCGAGCGGCACGCGCCCGCAGAGCTCAAGGACAAGATGCCGAAGCTGATTGAAGAGAACGGCGCGGCCTACTGGACGTACGAAGCCATCAAGGTTCCCAACATTGGCCTCAACGCCGTGGTGGGGCGCCCGCGCGAAGAGTACGGCATGGAGCCACAGCTTTATTCCCATATGCGCAAAGGCTGCTACGACGTGGATGCGCGCATTGACGATATGAACGCCAACGGCATTCTCGGGTCGCTGTGTTTCCCCTCCTTTGCCGGCCCCGGTGGCACCACATTCCTGAAAGCGCAGGACAAGAAAATGGCACTGCGCGTTACCCAGATTTATAACGACTGGCATATTGATGGCTGGTGCGGTGCCCATCCCGGCCGCTTTATTCCGATGGCGATATTGCCGTTGTGGGATGTGAGCCTCATGGTGGAAGAGATCAAGCGGGTAGAAGCCAAGGGCTGCTATTCGGTGACCTTTCCCGACAACCCCACCGCGCTGGATTTGCCCAGCCTGCACAGCGACCACTGGAAGCCCTTCTGGGAGGTCTGCAACGATCTCGGCATTATGATCAATTGCCATATCGGTTCGGGTTACTTCCCGCCCAGCCCGTCGATGGAGTCACCTATGGACGCCTGGATTACCACCATGCCCATGTCGATTGCCAACAGCACCGCCGACTGGATTTTCGGGCGCTTTATGCTGGATTACCCCAACCTCAAAGTGGCGATGTCTGAAGGCGGTATCGGCTGGGTGCCGTATTTTCTGGAGCGCGCCGACTTCACCAACGAGCACCACAAGCAGTGGACATTCACCAAATTTGACGGCGTGAAAAAGCCCAGCGACATTTTTCGCGAGCACATCATGACCTGTTTTATCGACGACGAATTCGGCCTGAAAAATCGCCACGATATTGGCGTAGACCGCATCACCTACGAGTGCGATTACCCGCACTCGGATACGGTGTGGCCACGCTCACCCGAGTACCTGTTCAAGTCCATAGAAAAACTCAAGATTCCGAAAGAGGAAGTTGATCAGATCACTCACCTGAATGCGATGCGCGAATGGCGCTATGACCCCTTCAGCATTCACAAGCGTGAAGACTGCACAGTAGGCGCGTTGCGCAAGCAGGCGGGCAATGTTGATACGGCATCGAAGTCGATGGGTGGCAAGAGTCCGATCTTTAACGAAGGCAACCCCGTAACCTTTGCCGCAGTCATGGAAATGTTTGGCAACCGCGTAGCAAAAGCGGATGAGAAACGCGATTCGGAAAAACAAAACTGATCGGTCAGCCATAACGATAAAACGGGATAATTGCATGCAGCTACAACCATCGGAAGACCAGCGACTTGTCAGGGACTCGTTCGCGGCCTTTTTCCGCAAGGAACTGCCCTCGGCACGTATTCGGGAGGCCGAGCGCGCCGGCGGATTTGATACCGCGTTGTGGCAAAGTCTGGTGGCGCTGGGTGCGCCTCTAATGCGTGTACCGGCCGACAAGGGCGGCAGTGATTCAGGCTTGCTGGACGCGGTATTTATGGCCGCTGAGTACGGACGTTATCTCGCGCCCGCGCCACTGCTGGAAGTGCTGGTTGCCGCACGCTTGCTGGCTGCGCTCAACAGCGACGAGTTACTGGAACAGATAGCGCGGGGTGATCGGCGGGTTGGTTTTATGCCTCTGCCTGTCAGTGCAGGCGACACGGTGGTTGTTCCCAATCTTTGCGCTTGTGATGCAATTGTTGCGCTGCGCGACAATCAACTGGTGCTGCTGACAATAGAGTCAGCGCCTTTAGCTCAGAATAATCTGGGGCGCGCCGCTATTGCTCCCTGGCCGGTGCCGGCAGACGCCGAGCTTCTGGCCGAAGGCCCGGACGCAATAAACCTGTTTCAGGGTGCGGCGGAAGAATGGAAGTTGCTGATGGCTTCGGCGGCGGTTGGTGCGGCGCAGCGCGCGATGGAGATTGCCTCCGAATACGCGAATGAGCGCGAAGCCTTTGGCCGCCCGATTGGCAGTTATCAGGGCATTGCCCATCCGCTGGCGGACTCTGCCTGCGATGTGGATGGTGCAGAGCTTTTGATATGGCGTGCGGTCAGTGCCATCGCCGAAAAAGATCCGGAAGCAGATTCGCTGATCTCGCAAGTGTTGTGGTGGGTATCCGAAGTTTGCCCGACGGCTGCACATCGCTCGCTCAGAACACTTGGAGGTTACGGCCTTACCCTGGAGTACGACGCTCAACTCTATTTGCGCCGAATCAAGACCTGGGTACTGTTGTGCGGCGATCCCGAAAGTGCGCTCGATGACGCCGGTGCCCGCCTGTTTTTACAGCAGCATGTTGGCCTGCCACCTGCGGGGGAGGTGAGTATTGAATTTGGTTTGGGTGAACAGGCCTATGCCTATGAGCAGGAAACGCGGACATTCTTTGAGAAAAACCTGACGCCTGAGTTGAAGAAAAAACGCCATCATTCAACCTCCAGTCACGACCCGGAATTTCACAAACAGCTGGCGGCGGCGGGGCTGATTTTTGGCAACTGGCCGGTGGAGCAGGGCGGTCGCGGCTACGACGGTTATATTGCCCACGCGGCGAGCCGGGTATTTGAAGAAGTGAACTGGTCTACGTTTATGGCGGGCACCAGTGGCATGGTAGCCGGGGTTATCCAGTTGTTCGGCTCCGACGAGGCCAAGCGTGACATTCTGCCGCGCATACGCGACGGCGAGATTATCTGCTCGCTGGGCTTTAGCGAACCGAGTTGCGGGTCGGATGTGTTTGCCGCCAAAACCAGTGCGGTAAAAGACGGCGATGACTGGTTGATCAACGGCCAGAAAATGTTTACCACCGGCGCGCACATCGCCGACTACGTGCTGCTGCTTACCCGCACCGACCCCGATGCGAAAAAGCACGCGGGTATCACCCTGTTTCTGGTGCCGCTCAAAGCCGAGGGCGTGGAAATCCACAAGGTTGAAACCCTGATGAGTGAGCGCACCAACATCACCTACTATCAGGACGTGCGCGTGAGCGATGCCATGCGCCTAGGCGATGTGAATGCCGGTGTGTTCGTTATGATCAAGGCGCTGGAATCCGAACACAGCGGCGCCGGCTACCACATGGGGCAGATTTCATTGTGGTTGCATGCCATGCAGTGGGCGAACACAAAAGACGCCAATGGGCAGCGGCCACTCGATAACGCCGATATCCGCCGCGGCCTCGCCAGAGTCAGAACGCGCTTCAATGTTTCCGAAATTTTGATGTTCAGAAGTCTCTGGGCATCGGAAGAAGGTGTTGAGGGAACGCTTTATGGCCCCAAATCCAAATTGTTTGCCTCTGAAAGTTACACCACCAACAGTTGGGAGCTGATGAAACTGGCGGCGCCTTTCTCACTCTTCGAAGGCCGTGAGGGTCTGGGTGGCATTGAGCAGGGTCATCGCCGCGCCTACGGCACAACCATCTATGGCGGCACCAGCGAAATCCATCGCAGCCGTATTGCCGAAAGTGCGCTCGGCTTGCCGCGCACCCGCGGTTGAAGTGAGCTAATACCATGACGGGCGCAGCGAGCAACAACACACTGTACGGGCCGCCGCTGGCAGACGCTGAGGGAATTGGTGCGTTAACACTGGGCAGTTTTTTACTCGATGTAAGCGAGCGTTACGGCGACCGTGAACTGTTGGTCTTCTACGAGGGCGGGCAGCGCATCAGCTGGAGCTATCGCGATTTGCAAGAGCAGGCGCTGGCCCTGGCCAGTGCCATGGTGGCGGGTGGCGTCAGCAAGGGCACCCGTGTTGGCATCGTAATGGGCAGCAGGCCGGAATGTGTGGCGGCAATATTTGCCGCAGCGCTGGCAGGTGCTGTTGCCGTGCCGCTATCGACCATGGCGAGTGCAGATGAACTGGCGTATCTCATTCGACACGCGGATATCCATACTCTTTTTACCCAGAAGGAACTTGGCGGCAAACATCCCCTGCTGCAAACCCTGTACGGAATTTCACCGGAGTTGCGTGAGGCTGGCTACAGCGAGCGTTTTCCCTACCTGAAGACGGTCGTTGCGTTGGGAACAGATCACAGTGAAGGTTGCGTTGTCTGTTGGCAGGATTATTTGTCTAACGGGGTATCAGTGCCGCAATCGCTGATACTTGCGCGTAACAGTGAGGTTTCTCCAGCCGATGCGGGGCTGATCATTTACTCCTCCGGCAGTACCGCCAACCCGAAAGGCGTGTTGCATACTCAACGCGCGCCAACGCTTCAGGCTTGGCATCAGGCCAGAATATTTTGCCGTACCACCGAAACCCGTATGTGGACCACCTTCCCGCTGTTCTGGACGGCCGGATTCAATACGGTGATGGGCGCCACCATGGCGGCGGGCGGTTGCTGGGTTATGCAGGAACTGTTTGAAGCCGGTGCCGCCATAGCGCTAATCCAGAAAGAGCGCGTTACCGAACCCTATGCACTGCCACACCATACCGGCGCGATGGAAGAGCACGCCGACTGGGGAGCAGCAGATTTTTCTGCTGTGCGTTGTGTCAGCGGTCGTTCACCTTTTTGCAGGCACCCTTCTGTAACGGCGCGCGACAAGAACTGGCACGGTGTCTGGGCTTACGGGGCCAGTGAAACCTGCGCGATCAGCATTAGCCACTACGCCAATACTGACCCCGCAATTATTACGGCCAGCGCCGGGCGGTTGTTACCCGGCAATAGTTTGCGCGTGGTGGATACCAACAACGGTGACACGCTTGCCGTGGGCGAAGAGGGTGAACTGTGCATTAAAGGCCCGACATTGATGGAGCGCTACGTAAAAGCGGCGCGCGAAGACTGTTTTGATGCCGATGGCTTTTTTCACACCGGCGACAGCGGTTACTACGACAGTGAAGGCTACGTTCATTGGACCGGGCGCCTGACCGACATGATTAAAACTGCCGGCGCCAATGTGTCTCCGGCGGAAGTACAGCGCGTAATTCAGCGCGTGTTACCAACTTTCAAGATCAGTCAGGTGGTCGGCCTGCCCGACGACAAACTCGGTCAGATAGTGGTGTTGTGCGTCGTCTTGCAAGAGGGCGAGAGCCAAAGTGAAGAAGAGGTTCGCGCTACGCTCAAGCAACACCTTGCCAGCTACAAGGTGCCGCGACGGGTGCTGTTCTTTGATGAGAAAGATGTACCGATGACCGCCAGCGGTGAAAAGGTTAAGGATGCCGAGCTGCGCGAACTCGCTGCAGCAAGGATTAAAAACGCAGAATAATATCCGGCATGTTATTGATAAAAATGTATAAAACAGGAGCAGCATCATGTCCGAACAAGTAAAGCGCAGGGAAGACGGCACCATTGAAATGGATGCATCCGATCTCGATAATTTTATGGGGCGCCCCTTTCCCACCAATATGCTGCGCGAATCGATTCACGTTAACGACATTCGCCGTTGGGTGCAGGGTATGCACTACGCCAACCCCCTGCACTTTGATGACGACTGGGCGGCCGAGAGCCGCTTCGGAAAGATTGTTGCCCCTTACTCCTTTACGGTAGCCACTACTAACGGTCACGGTGCGGCGCCTACCAACATTGGCTTGATACCTAATTCACACCTGATCTTTGGCGGCGACGAATGGTGGTTTTTCGGGCCGAGAATCTACCCCGGCGACCATATCAAAACCTACCCCATGCCCTACGACTACAAGGTGACAGATACCAGCTTCGCCGGGCCTACCTGCTTCCAGCGCGGTGACACCAGCTACGTCAATCAGAATGGTGACCGCATTGCCTTGCAGCGCTCCACCTCCATTCGCTACATCGTTGAAAACGCGCGCAAAAAAAAGGTATTCGCACGCGAAGATGACCCGGAGTGGACCGAAGAAGAACTGATAAAGCTCGAAGAAACCAAAGTCGAATTTATCAAAAGCCTGCGCGCGCTCGGCCACGACAAGCGCTTGTATGACTCCGTAAAAGTTGGCGAAAAGCTGGTGACCAATGTGCTGGGCCCGCACAGCCTCGCTTCGTTCGCCACCGAGTGGCGCGCTTACCCCATGACGATCTGGTTTGGTGCAGTGCGCTCCTCCGGCGCGCGTCAGGACAACAAGGGCTAT
>Ga0213833_1001995_pt1 | contig 13784 bp, 18 predicted proteins | sample SWATP21_FD_160575 | JGI IMG/M metagenome (GOLD analysis project Ga0213833, IMG submission 160575) | Coastal seawater microbial communities from Marineland, Florida, United States - SWA TP2 #1 | ecosystem: Environmental > Aquatic > Marine > Coastal | place: USA: Florida | collected 2016-08-14
ACCGCTCCATCCAAAAAGGTGTTCTGGCGCCCGACCTCATCGCGAATGTCCAACGTGACTTGCTTGATGCGGGCCACCTTTGCATGCAATCTTGCAATCTCTGCATCGTTATCTTGTTCTAGTAACCGTGAGGCCTCTTGGTCGTGGCCGTACGGAGATGTGTGCTGCAACAATCATATCACACCTACTGTGAGTGGTTGCTCAATCCTTCGCTAGCACCCGCCACTCACTGCACTTGTGGTCCTGGGAGGTCCGAACAAGGATTCTCTATGCTTTCTATTGGACATGGTACTGCCTGCTGCAAACTGCATCGGTGTATGCAGAGCTGGACGACAAGCGGCACCAAGGGTTGACAGCAAGTGTCAGAGAAACTGCACAAGTGCAGTGATGTCACGACGTGAAGAATTTTATCCGTGCTGAAGTAACCTACACTCTTCACTTCTGTGCCCGAACCTTCTTCTTCAGGCGGCGTTTTGAGGATCCAGCTGGTCGAAGCTGTCTGTCTGATCGCCACGAAGCCGGTCTGGATGAGCTTCCAGCTGAACTTGCACTGGCAGTCGGCTTCAGCTTGCCTCGGCGCTGCAACTTTTTCTTCGGTGACTTGCTTGCCACCTTTCGGGAGCTCACCGCACGCTGAGCCAATCGTCCTCGGTGTGGCGTACGGGGAGACCCGGCCGGTCGCTGTGGTTTGACTTTGTCAGACTTGGCGCTTCCAAAGGAGTTTGTACGGCCCTTGCGGGGACGGGCAAGATCCTGCCAGCGCGCGCTGAACTTCCCAGGTGTGCTGCCTGGTGGGGTCGGCCGGAACCGACGCTCAGAACTGCCCACCACGGACACACGAACCGAGCCTTCCTTTGCATCATCGCCAGCTGTACTTGCGGCTGCCGCCGCCGCCGCTGCTGCTGCCGCCGCTTCCGCTTTGACGGCCACTCCACCGACGCGACCCCGGAGGCCTTCGTCCGACTTATTGGTGGAGCTGGAGTCTCCGCCGTCCGCGCCGGCCCCGAACTTCCCTTCCGCAGCGCTGTCAAACGACGAAGAGGAACTTGAGGACGAGGAGTGACGCCCCCTCATTCGTCTTGCTTCGCGGTGTCGCGCTTTCATGCGCGCCCGACTCGCTGCCCGTCGCCTTGCGCGCCGCTGCCCATCCACCATGCTGCCAGCACTGGTGCGGGAGCCCAGAGAGGACAGGGTTGATGCAGACGAGTGCCCAGACCCGTGTGCATGGGGGTTATCGTGCCCAGGTGATGGCTTGTGCTCGTCGGAACTGCCGCTTGAATGGGTGAACGAGGTCCCTGTGTGACTTCCAGATGCTGAAGAGCCGCTGTGACTGCTGTCGGTCAAGCTCCCAAGATCGGTGCCTCGTCCGTCCCAGCGAAGGTGATTTCGCAAAGCAGTGTATCTGCCCAAAAGATGCACACCCACAAAGTACACAGCGTGCATGTCAGATGGTGACACTCGCTTGAGCCGTGGTACCACAACAGGGTCGTACAGCGGTTCGATGAACTTGCCCAACAACGTCCGTGGCCGGTTTGGATCGAGCAGGCCGGCCTCAATCAACTTCTCAGTGAGATCCGCACGTGAAAGCGGCTGCAATGAGCACACACAAGGACATTAAAGAATCACACCGGCAATGAGTGGGTGCTGTCGAAGAACAACAACGCAAGACCAAACGCACGGTCCAAGCAATTGCGCTTTCTTCAAGCACGTCCATGAGCTCAAAGTTTTCGTCCATCTCCTGTGCAACATGACCCCGCTCACACGTGAGTCACTGAGACGTCTCTTTCGCAACAACTTGATGGCACGCACCGGAATGTCTCGGTTGCGGTGAAACAGTTCATCAAATAGAACATACCAGTACCTCCCCACCACTGTGTCCAGCCGCGTGTTGAGTCGCCTGTTGTGTGTGGGGCCGTTAGCAAAACGACGACATTCGAACACTCCCAACCGTTCCCACGCACGAGTACAGTTCTTCGACCTCTGCCTTATACGCCGTTAACAAGCGCTGTGTGTATCCACATTCATACGTCTCGAAGTACTTGCGTACAGCTTCCATGGGAGGGATGGGGGACGCGGAGTACCTGAACAACAAGCAGGAAACCTTATTGCTCGTGCCACACAAGACTGCAGACGGCATGACGGTTGACTGCTTGATCGCAAGACCGTCACGTACACAGCGGGGAGAAACAACTCCTGCAAGTCTCTGGTTTGCGCCCGCCTTCTTCGCGCAAGCTGTCCACAATCCCTAGCGTGAGAACAATCGAGGGTGACACGCAAGTGGGAGAAAGCAAAACCGTACCAGCTTTCTGTGGATGGCACGTTCGCGCCGAAGTCGAGGGACATACTTGTCCGTCAGAGCGCGGTTCTCTCGGAACAAGTGAATCATATCTTCTGTCATTGCGTATGTTGTCGAGAGTCCCACAACTCGCGCATCAGTTGAGTGTCGCACACGTGTGACTTCCTCGCCATACGTGTTGGATCCACGACCTGTCACCACAAAGGGGCGTTCAACGTGACGGTTGCAAGACATGCCACCACCCAAAGCTGTCAACGCACCGTCGCGGAACTCGAACACAGGTCTAAATCCAACTTTGGTAACTTCTTGCTTGTCACCCTGCGGAGTGGGCACATCGATTCGCCAACGATAGTCTCTATTGATGACCATGGTAGCCGCCCTGACAACCGATTGCGTGTGAGACACCACTTCCCTGCAGTCCGTGGTTGCGCAGTAACGTGCACCGGCGCCACGAACTCGAATTGGATGGGCCGCTTCAACACAACAGTTCTCTCTTTGATATCCAAGGACGAAACTCCATGGTCCCCCATGACCAGAATGGTGGGCGGTGGCGGAGGAAAGGACTTGTACACGCCATCTGACAGCTTTACAAACTTGTCCATGGTTCGGATCTGCCATCGCAACCGCCGTCAGATCACAAACGGAAGGAGTACCCAATTTGAGGCATACATACGTTGGGAAGGTCTCGCGCAGTTCGTGGGACACGTGGAAGCTCCCATGTCGTGTAGGAAGATCCATCATGTGGACGAACAGGCTTCGGTACGACACCGTAGAAAGGCTTGAGCTTTGATGCTGTCCCCATCACTGCCGCCTTGACCTGAATCGTACCATCCACATCAAGCACGTCGACAGAGAACACTCCGGCCTTGGGACGGCACTCAATTCGGGTATCATCTGCAACGAGAGGGCACCACAAGGACCAGACACTGAGTGCACAACCACGCCATGGCGAGCTGAGCAAATGCACACCTTTGGCAAAATGGAACTCCTCGACCTTCCACATGGTGCCTTTTTGACCAAACAGCGACGGGGCCGGGAACCGCACACGGTGCACTTCGTGGTAAATCCACCGGGTCTCGACAAATTCAAGGTCTCTGCGCCGGTACACGCGCCCTTGCTTGTCTTGCAACACCTGGATTGAAATCTGCACGAAGGAACAACAGACAGCAACACATCACCAGTGTTGCAGACGTGCAGCAACCCGTGGAGTGTGAACGTACTGGGACACGCAGGGTCTTGGGAAGTCGAATGCGTCGATTCTGCAACGCCAAGAGGCGGTCGCGGATGCGGGCGCGGCGGGCAATCTCAGGACTGCGATTCTGTCGCACGAGTCGACGCAGGTCAATGGCGTGCATCGCGGCGTCCTGGGAGCTATCTGTGACCAAGTTGAGCAACTTTCGCCCTTCTCCCACCTGCCCGCGCCGCTTTTTTCGCCTCCTGCGACCGCGCTTGTTCGCCTTGGCCCCACTGGAATCCGTGGGGCCTTTCTCACTTCGAGCAGCCTCGCCACGCTCCATGCTGTCTGCTGATCGCTTGACCTCCGGGGTTCCAGCTGAGGCTCGCGCCTTTGCCCGAACCGCCGCAAGTGTGTTGGCTCTGTCCGCCGCACGAGCAGACTTTCGCTGGTCCTCCAAGTGCCGCCGACCTGCTTCGTTGGTCGCTTCGACTTTCTCCTCCACCCTTTTCATGGCACGTCGCCGCCGCTCAGCCGGATCCTCGGGCAGAGGGTCGTCGTAGGTCAGGTGTACTCGAAACGGAAACCGTGTAATCCAAAGCCGGCCAAACCCCGTGAAGTGCCGGTCCCAGGCCTCGTTTGCCCACGACGGCTTGTAGTACGCTGAACACGCCGTGCTGTGTGTGAGACAGACGCTAAAGGTCAAGGAAACGGCCACCTACGAACCGTTTGCGCCTTCCAAGTTTTCCTCCACCCACTTGATCAGAGCCCAGTTCTTGCGCATGTATGTGGTCGCACGTCCGAATCTGTCGTTCCCCATTGTTTCTGCAAGATCTACGATTTCGTCAAAACGACGGCCGAGATGCTGGTAGAACTCTGTGTTGAACGTGTCCTGCCAGAAGCGTTGCCACACGCGCCGCCGAATCTCGTTTGTCAGGACTTCGTCAGTCATGAACTCTTTAGAAAAGTACTGTGCAACAGACAACGCCGCCCTAGAAGTAAGACGAGTGCAGTAATGTGGACCCACAACAAGCGCCATGTACCTTGGCGGCATCCAATTCAGCCAACTTGAAAATGCGTTTGTGGAGATAGCGCCAAGGAAGTGCCAAGTAGGCAAGCCACACCAAGAGCGAAAAGTAGACCAGTGCCGCCAGCACGCCGCATGCCAGCGATGAGGCAGCGACAGTGGCAAGCGACCCGAAAGTCAAGCTGGTCAACAACGATGCACACACGATCGTGGCTGTGAAGTTTGCAGATGCCTCGAGCAGTGGCGAATGCTCCTGGAAAAACAATGCCGCGAGAGCAAGCACGCCCCCACTCGCAGCATAGGCAGCAGTTGGGTGCCCTGGACCAGCCACAACCACCAGGATTGCCAAGGTGACCTTCGCGATCACGTCACCAATGAAAAACCACAACCCGTAGACTGGACTGGGAGCGGAATACAGCCATGCAAACGGACTAGCGTCCTGGGGAGCGATGCTTCGTCACCACAACCGACAGCCGATATCAACAAATGCCACAGGGGTCACGTACGTGCGATAGCTTGTCCACAAATCGATTGGTTGCGACGCGTCGCCACAGTTTCTTTCGAGCAGGGTGCTGCATGTCGGCTGTTAAACGAAAGAGAACGGGCCTACTTTGGGTAATGAGCCACCAAAGGGTGACCGGTGGTGCCACCATCACATGTGCCACCAGCACAACAGCGAGAAACGTGGGTCCCGCTGACAAGTCAAAGAAGGGACTCGTGTCGCACACGTCACAGGCCACAAGCGGGTGGCAGGTGATGAGTTGAAGAAGAGCAACGCAGCTCTGATTCAAGGCATCGCGTGAGATCAACAAGCCATACGTGCCACCGTTACCACACGCACCGGCAAGAACAGGCTTGACACCGAAAACACAGCCAACGACCACGCTGCTCGATTTGCAGAGTGCATGCGAGACCATTGGTGGGGAGAAAACTTTGCATTTTCCTGCAGGTTGCGGTCAGCGGCATTATGATACCTGGCCGGGGAGAAGCAGTGGACATCTAGATGAGACCGCAAAGCACCAAACTCCACAGCGATGCCCAACATCGCGCGCGTACTCACCAACGCAAATAGTGGCGGTTGAAATATATCAACGCCCACAACACCCACAGCATGATGATAGCCAGGGCAACAGGGAAAATGGCTGTCCATCCGTGACCTGTTCACACGCATACCACGTCACAGACATGCTTAGTGGGGCACGTTACCTTCACACGCAAGTGTCCTCAACGCACCAGGCAGCAGAGTCGGGAGATCAAACGCCACGGCAGAGGCAATTGTACCAACAGAGACTTTGAACGCGTGAGGTAGCTGCAACCCGCCGGCGAGCAAGGCGATCAGCTGCAATCCATCTCGGACCATGCCAACATGAGCGGTTGTGTAGTGCTTCGGTCGAACGGACCCATCTACAAAGCGTGGATCGGGGCCGTGGCGCGTGTCAGCTCCCCAATCGCCCGCCTCCTCGTCCTCCCGAGCGCGAAAGGGCGCCAACACCCATTCTACAAACCAAACCCCAGCAAGCCAAACTGTGTCCCCTGCCTGGCGGCACCTCCTCGCTCCAGAAGCACGACACAGTCGACCACTTCGCTTGCACAGGTTCCACCGATGCCGCAGGTACGGACTCATCCGAGGAGTACAGCAGCACAGCTCGTCCATGGGCTCGCGGGGAACGCCCAAGTCGTCGTCCACCGCGGCAGGGCGACGGTTGCAGCACGTCTCGCGGTAGCAGCACCGACAAAACCAATGTGTCGGGGGACGACGCACCCCGGACCTGGGCTCCTCTGGTCGACTGCCCTCGTTGCCGTGGCCGACCCCCACGCGCCGGTGGCGACACAAACAGCCACATGCGCGGCGGCAGTACAGCGTTACTCGGCGCTTGCAGCCGGTGGGAAGGTCATGGTCTGGCACTGGGGACGCGGGAATTGTCGCCAGGCGGGGACTACCTTGTTGTTTCGCAGCCGCCCGGCGCGAGCTTCCTGACGGTGAGTTTCGCACAAAGTTGCCATGCACCTTTCGAGGAGATCGAGGGGGTGACCGTGGCGAAAGTGGGGACATGGTTGATCCGTCAGGCAGCTCCCTGTCCACTCCAAGGTTGTCTTCACTCACTGAAGGCGATGATGCGCCGACCACCAGGCTTCCGTTACCGTCCGCGTCCGGGAGCTGGAAACTCACACTCCGAACACCTTGTGGAACGCGATCGCGCCCCTTTTCGCGGCTGCTGCTCCCTGCGACTTGGCCCCCGGCGCGTATTCCCACGCCAACCGGGGTAGCGCCGTTGGTGCCGCCAATGGCAACGCCGGAAGTCACAGCCCGACGGGAGCCCGCGCTTGAGATGACACTGGCGACTGAAGCGAAGCGCGGCAAGGAACGAGACGACCCTGGGGGGCTAGCGTCGGCAGACACCATGCTTCCCAGGTGGTTGTGTAACAGTCGCCACACTGCGTCGTCGTGAAGATCATTCCCTGCACCGTCCGTTTCCTGGACGACGAGGTCGGCATCTGACCCTGCACCGTCAACCTCATCTTCGCCACTGCCTTGTGATGGCTGCCCAGCGGTTTTAAAGGACGATGCCAGCGCTGGCGAGGGTATTGCGATGGGTGACAACGAGCTCGGTACCGCTTCGCCGTCTTCACTGTCTTCTTCTTCGCTGCTAGCGTGTCTTGGTGCAGCATCAGGGTCCTTGCCAAGACGATTGCTGCGTTTGGTCAGCACTTGTTTGCTGAACGTCCTGACTGCTTTGCGGAAGCTCTTCACCTTTGTTTGTAGCTGTACGCTCCATGAGAACAGGTTGAACACGTCAATGACACCAAAGAGCAAAGCCAAAATTCCTGCAGTAAACGCACCTTGGAGAGGTTTTGTTGGACTTTTCGGTTCTTGACCGCGCGCTGTCTGCAGCGATGCAGGAAAAACGCGACCAGCAGAACGAAGCAAACCAGCAACAAGCCGTGTGCCAGCACTTGGCACTGAAGAAACCGTCCACACACCATGTGAGTTGTGCCACGGGACAATTGCTTTCTGTGCTTTGCACTCTCTACTCACCTCTTGTCCAAGCGCCATGCACTGCCCCTCGATGAGTCTGGCCATGAACACGCCACAGTGCGGGCACCCGGCACGGCCATCGACTTGTGCGTCGTAGCTTTGCTCGAAGGTCTACAACGACACCCGAACACCCCACCCAACGACAACACATACATAAGCGCACGAATTGACCCAATGCTATGTGTAGCACTACGCGTACCAGTCCAGAGCCCGATGCCGAGGAGCAGTTCCAACTCGCTGGTGAGGCACCGTCTGCGAGCACTCGATTACTGGCCACACATGTCCCTACCGTGGAACCAGCTGCTATTGGATAGAAGGCACCACAAACACTTGCAGGTCCGGCAGCATCTGGGACTGTTTCTTGCATGCAACTCATGCACGGGTTTCCCAGCCAATTGGTGTCCCCAAGCGAATGACACGCTTCGTCTGCTTGCGCACAAGCTGCCATGCCACAGCCAGCTTCAGGCACAGCTTTTGAATACAACTACACCACCAGTGTACGTACCACCTCGGTTCTCCAATGCCATTATTTCTGCCAGTCCGCACAGAAACGCAACCACGAAGGCGCAGCAGACCGTGTGCAGTTGCATGGCAAACACTGGAGTACGGCCAACCTTCCCAGCCGCCCAACCGGATGACGCTTGGTACGTGCTCAGTTCAAGTGGATTCGAACATGGTGGGTTTCATGCACTGCACCTATGGCTCACTCGCCAGAGCTTCGTGGGCTTTGGCAACGGCCACAGCGAGGGTGACTAGAGTAACTTTGTCCGTCGCACTGTACGAAACTGATCGCGATCCCGTTTGTTGCAACGTCCACTTTCGATTGAGTTTCACTGAAATGTTTCTAAAATAGTAAACAAACACTCTACATGCTCCCTGCGCTCCCCACGGACACCGAACGCAGCCTCTCCGCCCGCATGGTGGAGTTGCGTTGAGAAGACGAAGGGGCCTTCACAGGCGGTCCACGCCGGGGAGCGGGAACACGCCGTGTGCGACGTCGTTGCTGCTTCTGGTAGTGGTAGCCCTTCGACACAATGCGGAAGCCGAAGGTACAGACCACCATCGCGGCGGCGTATCCAAAGTACACCCACGGGCTAACGTCGGACGTTGCGTGCACTACCAGTGCAACAATGGCAACCACGGCGTTTCCGGCCGCTTGGGTCAAATACCACCCTGCCATGACAGCTCCTCGAAACCCATCCGGGGCTTGGGTGAAGGCGAACTCCAAACCTGTGATCGAACTCATGACCTCACCACAGGACAAAAAGAAGTACTGTGGGATTTGCCACGCCACATGGAGCGGTGCTGTCCCATCCGCAATCCGTTGCGAGTTGAAGGATTGCACAATGCCAGCTGCCAAGAGAGACATTGCCGTGAAACACATGCCGACGGTCATGCGCGCAATTGGACTCATTGGTCGCCCCATCACCCGTTCAAATGTCGGATACCTGACGCAACATATCGTCAGCAAGACGCCAGCGCTACCCACGGCAGAATAAAAAACAGGCGGGCACGCACACAAGCAAATCAAAAATTGGGATGATGCAGATGTCGATCAAGGGGTTCAGCGCAGTCAACTGGCCTGCCGGAATTTCGTAACTTCCCAAGTAACGATTCATGCCAACCGCAGAAAAGGTCCAGAAACCGTCTGCGGCGTGAAAAACAAAACAACCACCATGTCATATCCCATACGGCGTGTGCAGAGGGTGCGACCGAGCGCGCAAGCGGTTGTGTTGTCAAGACCAGACAGACAACGTACAGATGTTGAAGAACAGTGCCCAGAACACAACAAAGGGGAGAAAGATGCGGACAACCGCCATCAATTTGCGCTTTTCTCTTGCTGTGACCTTTGGAACACGACAGCAGGTGCGTTTCCGGAGGGAAGCAAGGCTGAATCGCGGCGACTCCGTGGGATTCCAGTGCTTTGGAGCAGGCGACGGCGTCACCGCCACAGTCACCAGCGTGCTCCGCGTGTAAAACTTGGTGCCCGCAACAAACAGCAGCAGCGCACCGACGGCGCAGAACCCGAGCACCACAAAGGCATCGGACGGCGACACGAACGCGGTGAGCGCCGGCACACCGAGTGACGAGATGACGACACCGGAGTTGAAGGTGATGTAGAACCACCTACAAACAAACGTGCACACGCAGGACAGGGCACATACACAAAGGAACGAACGTGCACAAGAACCACACGAACGATGAGCGCAGGCGAATGTGGGGGAACAAAACAACAACGCGGAACAGTGAAGCGCGTCGCACCGGTAGACTGAGGGCAACTGCGACGGGTGGCCACGGTACTGGGTGCCGATGAAGGTGGACAGCACAGTGGCACAAATTCCGTTCCCCATCGCCACACCAAGCATCGCAAACCCTGTCACAATGCGCAGGGTGGACAAAGATCCCAATCCAATCTTTGTTGTGATGATGAGCAGGGCGGCACCGCAGATGTTGCAAACCGTGCCGAAAACGACGGTGTGATACTGCCCAAGCACTCGATCGCTCAGCAGCCCGCCAACAATGGCCATGCTAAAGTTCACAAATCTGTATATTGGCAACGCGTGATGGGTGCAGCAGCCAGCGTGAGCATTCACGGCACGAATGACCAGCAAGAACACACATACCCGAAGACATTCACCGCAAACGTTGCCCACTGCTCAGGGATATCCAGGTCGTCGTGCAGGTATACAGCCACAACGGCAGAAAACCCACCGTACACAAACGACACGCCAGTCATAGCAGCCATCACAAAGAAGCAGGCACGGTATGCATACACCCTGGCGGCCCATCCAGACAGCGGGGCTGTCAGTTGTGGAGTGGTTGGTGCGCCAGCCTCCACTACGTCAATGGAGGAACGGCGCTTGCCGGTCGGTGGCTCCTGGGGAACATCTTCGTCGCGCAGCAATGGCTCTTCTGATCCACCAGACGCCATGGCTGCCGGCCCGGGGGCTGTGCAACCCAGCAAGCCACTGTGCGTGGGGGTTGTCACGTGCTTGTCCCGAGGCGTCCGGCACTTGCGGCAGCAGCGCGGGTAAAAATGCACTGACACCAGGGAACCGTATGGACATCCACGGTTATTTGTGGCGAAAATATTGAATTTTCATCCCGATGTAACAGGATAACAGACACAGACAAACCGAATGTGCGTTCCTTGTGGGCATGTTGCCAGTTACGGCTCTGCAGATCGAAGTGGGTGCCCGACCTTTGATTACGCCCGCCCACATTTGTCTCGGCTGTGCTGGTGCGTTGTGATGGACGAGGACCGCGTGGGCATTGTTGTGGACAACGGAAGTGGCAGCATCAAGGCCGGATTCAGCGGCGACGATGCGCCCAAGGCTGTCTTCGCCAATGTTGCAGGACGACCCAAGTCGGAGGAGGCTGCCGCGACCATGGTCCACAAGGACGCCTTCATTGGAGGCGAGGCTCTCGCAAAACGATCTCTCCTAGCTTTGACCCACCCGATTAAGGAGGGTATCATCGACAACTGGGATGACATGCAAAAGGTTCGTTTGACTGTTGACTCCTCGGAACGACAGCGGTTTCTCATCGTGAGGTACTGCAGGTTTGGCATCACACATTCTACAACGAGCTTCGAGTCACCCCAGATGAGCATCCAGTGTTGCTCACAGAAGCACCCTTGAACCCCACAGAGGCGCGTGACCGCATGGTGGAGGTCATGTTTGAGAAGTTCGGAGTTCCGGCGCTCTACGTGAACGTGCAGTCAGTCCTCTCGCTGTATGCCACTGGGCACACGACGGGATGTGTAATGGATTCAGGATATGGCGTGAGCCACACTGTACCTGTGTACGAAGGATATGCGCTGCCGCATGCGATCATGAAGCTCGGCGTCGCAGGCCAGGATTTGACGCAGTACATGGACAAGCTTCTGGCTGAGGGTTACAAGGGCGAGGTGAGCGCCGTGTGTGGTTCGACTCTCCGTATCATTGCGCTTGGCTTGTGTGATGTACCGCGCCTTGACAATCGCCTTGACGATGCATGGTGTGGCTGGGATACAGGACGGCCTGAGTGAGGACTCCGTGCGCGAGATCAAGGAGAAGCTTACATATGTCGCGTTGGATTTTGACCAAGAGATGAAAACGGCTGATGAATCGTCCGTCCTCGAACGTTCGTACACCCTTCCGGATGGCCGTAGCGTCACAATTGGAAACGAGCGCTTCCGTTGCCCCGAAGCACTGTTCCAACCGTCGTTTGTGGGCAAGGAGTCCAGTGGTGTGCATGATACCACGTTCCAAACGATCATGAAGTGTGATGTTGAGATTCGCAAGGAGCTGTACGTCGATGAGTGTGTTTCGTTTTGTGTGTCTTGTTGGTGTTGTGTTGTGTTGTTATCTCATGTGATGTCCATGTTGCTGACGGTTCGTTCCTGGTGTTGTGTGGGCAGGTACGCCAACATTGTGCTGGCTGGTGGCAGTACCATGTTCCCAAAGATCAGAGACCGCATGACAAAAGAAATCACAGCGCTCGCGCCATCCACAATGAAGATCACAGTCACAGCTCCGCCACAGCGGAAACACAGTGTTTGGCTTGGCGGCAGCATCCTGTCTGCTCTGGCCAGTTTCCAGCAAATGTGGGTCACCAACGAGGAGTACCAAGAAAATGGACCCCAAATAGTCAACTACAAGTGCTTTTAGTGTGGTTCGTGGGGTGTGCTCATCTTGTAGAATGTCGAAAAGAAAAGACAACTGATGCATTTGTTGCCCACCGACTCGGTGGACCGAACATGAAAGGCTTCCATCGGAAGCACCGACACGACTGGAAAGAGTATTTTTGCAAACAACTCATCGCAACAGGCCGCCAGCACCGCACATGTACGGCGCTTCGGTATTTGTTGAGACGACAAGCATGGCTGCACGTGGGTTGCTGTGGTCTTGCATTGCGTTGTTGGTTGCGACGTGCACGCTTTCACACGTTCAGGCCGACGAAGATGTGGCGGTGTGTGGTGGTTTCGTGAAGCTGGCGCCTCCTTTGTTGGGGTACGTCCAGCCAGTCTGCCCTCGTGTGGTGCACTGGTTCGCACTCCAGCTTGTTTTCCGGAGGCATGCTCAGGGTCCGATGTTATAGACGCAAGCTGACATGGTGGATGTGGTGGTGCAGGTCGCTGTCGAACGAAGACATGGACTTCTCGTCTGTGCGTGTCAAGCTGGTGTCCTCCTCTGGATTCCTCAAGCACGACACCATGTGCGCGCAGAATGGATACTTCTTTGTCCCATTGTACGACAGTGATACGTACACCATCCAAGTGGAGACGAAGGATGGTTGGTCTTTCGAGACAACCTCCCAGAAGGTGCTGTTTTCTTTGCATGTGAGCCGCAGATCGCTTTCCAGACTAACAGAGTGGTGTTGCGCCTCCAGCTGGAGCCCGACGCGGCAGGGACGTTCCAATGCGAGGACGACATCGACTTCCGTGTCTCTGGTTTCCGTGTCTCGGGTCACGTTGATGGCGCGCAGGGTGTGAAAGTGGTGCTCCACTCCGCTCGGGCCGACCGTGCAGACGTCGATGCGGTGGCGGACGCCTCAGGCGCCTTCACCTTTGACAACATCGCCCCTGGCACATACACCGCTGTGGCTCACCACCCAACCTGGACGATGGATACCACGCCACAAGAAATCTCTGTTGGTGGGGGTGCCGCTGCCTTTGCCAAGTCTTTCACTGTCCGCGGTACGCGCTTTCGTTATGTGTGGGCCGTGCTCGCAGCCACTCACTGGATGTGCTGCTGCTCGTGACACTTGCGTTCCTTGCCGTATCCCTTTGTTGGACAGGATACGACGTCCGTGGCTCCGTCGTCAACTCCTTGGGAAACCCTCAGCCCGATGCTGCTGTGTTTCTGTACGCCGCCTCCACCGTGTCCACTGACCCAGCTTGCACGCCTGTGCCGTCCACGGTTGTGGCTCCAACGAGCTCCGATATGAAGCCAGCATGCTTTGCCACCACTGGTGACGATGGCACCTTCCTCATGTCTGGTGTACCGGCTGGTGATCACACCTTCCGTGTCGCGATCCCCGCTGCCAATGCACCGGTGACGATTGCACCTGCGGTCCAAGCTGCGTCAGTGGCAGGCAGCACGGAACTCAGCCCCTTCACGATCGAGTCGTTTTCTCTCCTGGGCCGCGTTGTGCGGTTTGATGGAGATGCGCAGGGGGTGAGTGGTGCGACAGTGTCGTTGACCACCTCAACTGGGACTACAACGACCACGAGTGCCTCGGATGGCTCCTACTCCTTCGCCAACTT
>Ga0213833_1001996_pt1 | contig 13780 bp, 10 predicted proteins | sample SWATP21_FD_160575 | JGI IMG/M metagenome (GOLD analysis project Ga0213833, IMG submission 160575) | Coastal seawater microbial communities from Marineland, Florida, United States - SWA TP2 #1 | ecosystem: Environmental > Aquatic > Marine > Coastal | place: USA: Florida | collected 2016-08-14
GGTTCGAGATCAACCTAAGATTTTGATTTTCAAATGGAATAAAACTGAATCTCTCGGTTCATTTTCATAAGAAGACCACATTAGGGAATTGGCGAGAATTCTTTTGGACTTGATTACATGTATGCCTTGTGGCTCGACCGACTCATATGACTTTTGTCAAACAAACGAAAGGACTTAATTCCTAAAAATACAATTTGCAGGATCAGAGCTGTTCTCTTTTTGATTTCAATACGTACTGTAGGGCGGAATTGTCACAAAACGCTTAGCTCTTGCATCATTTGAGGTCACCGATGAAAGTACATCTATTGATATCCAAGAGTTTTGGAGTGCTCTTTTTGCTCTTTTGTATATGGTTCATTCCTAGCATCGGTTGCGGACAAGGCACTTGTCAAAGGGATGTTGACTGTCTCAAAAAGCACTATTGTGATGAGCAAAGTTATTGTAACCAGGATTGTGAAACCTCGGCTGATTGTCTTGGTAGTCAAGTTTGCAATACCCGCGGAAAATGTCTGAAACAACAACCAACCTATACAAGCGAGCCTGATGCGGGTGGTCATGATAACGATCTGAGTCATGAAAAAGCCCATGTTCCGGACAACCAACAACCTGAGCCCAAGCTCGAGTGTCAGGACAACTCTCAATGTGAACAAGGCAAGGTCTGCATAAAAAACCGTTGTCTACAAGGTGGTCAGAATTGTACACCAGAATGCAAAGTAGGAGAACTCCGCTGCTTTGGTGCAGCTTTACAAAGATGTGAGGATAAAGGCGGCTGCGGAAAATGGGGCCAAACAGCCAATTGCAATCCGGGCCAGGCTTGCAAAGAGGGTCAGTGTAAAGATCTCTGCAAAAAAGATGATGACTGTGCAAATGGTGAGTCTTGTCAGCATAGGGTCTGTGCTCCCTGCCCTCAACCTTGCCAAGAAGGAAACAGCAAGTGTTCAGGGGACAATGTTATCCGATGCCGCAAAAAGCGAGGCTGCGCCTATTGGGGCCCTTCTGAAAGTTGCGGCTCAGGGAAGGTTTGTAAAGGTAGCGCTTGCACTTCTGGATGCAAAAGCAACAGTCATTGCCCTTCTGGTCAGATCTGTAAAGGTGAGATCTGCGTTTCTGGTTGCCGATTCGATAGGGAGTGCTCCAATGGGTATATCTGTTCTAATGGTAGCTGCAAGACTTCATGCTTCTCTGCTTCGGATTGCAGAAGTGGATACAGATGTAGCAATAACCAATGCCAACGATTGATCCATTGTTACAAAGACAGCTCTTGCCCCAATAACTTCGCATGTCAAGCGTCTACCGGCCGTTTCAAATATTGTGCAAGTTCATGCAGGAACAATGGTGATTGTGCCCAGTACTTCAAATGTTCAAGTGGCTCTTGTATAGCCGCCAATACCTGTAATGTTGCATCCGCTTGTGGTGCCGGCTATAACTGCAACAGACGAGAACAAAAGTGCTATACGAAGTGTGAGCCAGGCGCCTGCCAAACCAATTATGAGTGTGATAATTCAGGCCTTTGCACACCCAAAACCTGCACCTTTCACACCGCTTGCTCCAACAAACTGGCCTGTGGTAGCAACGGACGCTGCAAAACGGTTTGCGGCAATGACTCAGATTGTGCTCCAGGCAATATTTGCAACAACAAATCCTGTATAACGGGATGTCGGAGTGATGCGGGTTGCAGTGGTTATACATGTACGGGTAGTGGATTACGTTCAAAATGCAGGACAAGCTGCAAAAAAACCACTGAATGTGCGTCTGGATACCAATGCAAAAACAGCCAATGTTTGAAGCCATGCATTTCAGCGAGTTCCTGTAGGACAGGTTACAGTTGCTATCAAGGCTTCTGTACTGGAAGGTGTCAAAGCTCCCATGAATGTCAACAAGGTTACCACTGCACTTCCTCTCGATGTGTTGTAAAAGCAATAAACTCCTGTAAGTCGCACGGCCAATGTGGGGGTGGGTATGTATGTCTCCCTACAGCGAAGTGCGCGACGAGTTGTACTGCAGGCTCTGGTTGTCTACGCAGCTTTGTTTGCAAATCGGGTAAATGTGTCCAGCCACCATGTAATCCCGCAGGCTGTGCAGGATACCGTTGCAATCCCAGTGGAACGGCCTGTTTGATTGAGTGCACATCAAATACCCATTGTTGGAATAGCTTTTCTTGTAGGCTGGGGAAATGCGGCAGCAACACTTGTTATAGGGACTCACATTGTTCCTATGGATTTCTTTGTAGTTCAAGGCTTTGTAGAACCTATTGCGCAAGTAGTTCTTACTGCCAAAGTGGTTATACCTGCAAAAATAATATCTGCGGGTAAGACCAATCCCAAGAACATTTGAGAATGCCATCACAACATCCTCTCCAAGAACTCAATAACCACCAAAAAGTGAGCCCGAAGCCAACACTGGTTCAATGCTCATACCTACTCCAAATATATGTCACATACAGACATCCAGGTTCTAGCACCTTTTGGAGGGGAGTGTAAGTTTCTTTTTGGTTTAAGTTGACAAGAGATCTCGAATACGCAGGCCTGCTTTTCTCAATTGCCACATCAGTGTGTCTCTGGTGACACCTAAAGCCTTGGCTGCGGCGCTCCCTGAACCGTGAGCTTGGATGGCTTCTCGAATACTATCCAGACTTAAAGGCTCTTTTTGGCTCTTTTGACGGGCTTTTTGCAGCACTGCCCCCAGTTCCAGTGAATCCAAGCGCAAACGCAGAGAGGACTGTGGTACTTTTTCTGCTTCATAGCCCAAAGCATCGGCGATTTCTGGGTCATTGGCCATTGTAGAAATCACACCATTGTGCTCGCAGATCTTTTCCTCCAAAAAGACCCGAAGCTCTTTTGGTTCCATGGCACTTTTCTTTCGATTATCCTCTTGTTGCTCTCCATACTTTCTTCCAGTAGAAGCCGATGAATCCTTGGATTTAGGAGATGAAGGTCTCTGTTTCTTATGGAAACTTTCCACCTTCGAAAAACCCGAGTGGCGTTGCATCTGACCATGGAATTTAATATCCTGGGCATCCAGCCACGAGAGCTTAGGAGATGCCATGAGGACAGAGCGAGAGATGGTGTGTTCCAGGCCTCGTATATTCCCCTGTTGCTCCCAGGGACACGCTTGCAGTGCTCTCAAAGCAGCATGGGTGAATCCAGTCAATTCCTTCTTGTATCTCTTGGAAGCCTTTTTCAAAAAAATGGATGCCAGGTGTGGGATATCTGCGGGATGCTCACTCAATGGAGGAAGCTGTATGGTGACTTCGCTGAGCCTCCAAAACAGATCTTCTCGGAATGTCTTTTCCTGAACCAACGCCTGCAGATCTTTGTTTGTCGCTGAGATGATTTGCAAGTCCACGACTTCTTCTTCACTGGCACCCAAAGGAGAATAGATTCCCGCCTCCAATAAGCGCAATAAACGCTGCTGAAGCTCAAGGGGCAAACAGCTTATCTCATCGATAAACAGGGTCCCCTGATGTGCCAGGCGTGCCTTTCCCGAACGTCCTTTGGCAGGCGCATTCACATACCCGGAGTGCGGAGCATACCCAAACAACTCCGCAGCCATGGTCTCAGAAGATGTGATCTGAGAACAATCCAGGACCACAAATGGACCCTCTTTTCGGTTCGACGCATTGTGGTAACACTGTGCCAGATGGGTCTTACCTGAGCCTGTGGGTCCCAAAAAGAGCAAACCCACTCGATCTGCATGCCTGATAGTCTCCAATACACCCAACACATTCTCAGCAAACCATGGGTCCTGGCTTTCGTAATCTCCCAAACGATACTGTGAGGAAAACTGTTTGCGTAATCCTTTGACTTCCTCTTGGGAGGCTTCTAGCGCGACTTGTACTTGCTTGAGATGTGAGAACAAATTGAAGATGGGTTGCACCATCCGCGTAAGATCCACCATTAGAGTGATATCCTCTTCGGTAAATGGCTCATCTCCGAAGACCCGGTGAACATAGACACATCCACCAAAGGAGCGAGAGGGTTTACCCGCTGTCAAATCCCACCAAAATAGGGGTACACTTAAGACACCGTCGACTTGGATGGTTGATATGCTCTCAGACGTGAGTCCAAGGTGATCTTCACTGGTTGCAAGCACTGGCTTCTTGGTTTCGCGGACACGTTCGAGCACGCTCTGAGAACCAGAAAGCGACATCTGGCTGTTGTCCAAAAAGATCCCCCTGCTGTTTACTGCAGACCAGCTCTGCGAAGCTCCCTCCCAAAATGCGATCATGGATTCTCGAGCTTGTAGGGCTCTGCGCACAACTTGCGCAAAGTCCTTCAAAGCGCTGTCCAAATCCGGATTTTGCAAGTAATCTCTTGCCAAAAGTTTTCGAAGCGTCAATAGATGTTGTTCTGCTATGCTCATCGTCCAAACTACAATCGGTTGCGTTCTATTTGTTTAGAAGGATCTTACCACGAACGTCCATCAAATGGCAGGTCAACTTCTTGCTCTTTATCAAAAAAGTGTCGCCAATCCTTCACCAGGATATAGCCACCTCTATCCATGTCCCATCTATTGATTCTTTTGTCGGGCTCATTTTGTACACCTGCCACCACCTTGACTCTATTTGATAGGGAAATTACAATTCGGCTTGTTTGAAAAGAGAAGTAAACTTCTTTTTTCACTGGATGTTAGAAAGCGACTCGTCCCTGGCCTTGGCGAAAAGGGTCCATACCAAGGCAAAACTCTCAACATCTTCCAGCTCACAAAGCGGGAGGCTGATGAGGCATGACAGGGCGAGTCATCGAATATAAAAGTATTTGAGGAAAGTATGTTGTTGGCAGGAAAAAATCACATGTTCAATCGCTCTCTGAGTGCGATGCGCCTTTTTGTCGTATTGTGCTTGTTGATGGTGGGTGGGATTGCCTTAGAGGGCTGTCAAGCATCTCGCTTCACGGAAAAGCTGGTCATTACAGAAGGACCCTCCATGAATCACGGTCGCATGTCTGCCACTTTGGGCGCAGTCAGGCTCAAAGATGGTCGAGTGGTTGTGGTAGGAGGCTCCAAAAAAGAATGGCCCTTTGATCCGCTGGATGGAGGACATGCCATCGAAATTCTGGATAGCCAGCAAAAAAAATGGTCCATGACCAACATCAAAGTGCCCTATAAACTTGCAGGCAGAGCTTACGAATTGCCCGACGGGCGCATTATTGTATTCACTTCAGGCTACATCTTGGATCCCAACTCCAGCAATCCAGATCCTGCTCCCAAACTTTCGGCAAGAGTGGCAAAGTACACCCCTTCTTCAGGTGCGGTATCAGCAGTTCTCATCGATTTAAAATCGGGAAAAGTGGTGCCCATCTACCGGCCCAAAGGAAACAAGGCTGGCAACCCACCTGTCAAGGGCAAAGGCGCAGCGCTTTTACAACGAGCCTTTGATAGAAGCATCCAGCTAAAGGATGGTCGGATCATCCGTGTTGGAGGTGAACTCCGTTACCGTAAACCTGCTCCCATTCCCACCTGTAAAGAAAAACGTTGTTACTATTGTATCAAGGACAATTGCTCTTATTTTCAGGACAGTATCGCCATCTGTAAGGAAGACAAAGATTGTCCAGACAGGTGGTTCAATGAGCAAAAAGTTGTTCTCAACCAAATCGAGATCTACACCCCTCCAGACAACAAAAATCCTCTTGGCTCCGTGCGTACGCTGTACATGGAAGAAGCTCGAGCCAGTACCGGCCTTATCGAGTTGGATAACGGTAAAGTCCTCATCTCCGGAGGTTGGGGCCCCAAAGGCGCTGGCAAAAACCAGAATTACGATCAAACGTATCTTTTGGATCCCGACGAAAAAGATGTCAAAAAAGCCCTCACCCAGGGCCCTCGAATGCTCACAAGACGGGAAGATCATGCAGAAGCCGTGTTACAAGACGGACGGATCTTGATGACAGGTGGCACCGACCAGAATGCCAATACCAGCGGGACTTCGGAGATCTATGATCCAAAGGCCAATCGCTTTTATTACGGTCCTCCCATGAGTCTTCCCAGAGAAGACCATCGTGTGGTCACTGTAGGGCCTCTTCTGGTCTTTGTGGGTGGAGAAGTCAAGGACAAAGCAGACCACATCCGGAATACAGCCGAAGTCTATCACGGCGAAGATGCCAGTCACATCGGGCACGTCTTCCTCTTTGACAAATTTGTCGAAGGAGCCGATGGTTTTGCAGGAATCTCTGACTTTGCAGTCGTAAAACTCGATGAAAACAGACTGATGATCTTGGGAGGCCAACAAGGCAAACAAGATCGCGATGGCGAATACATCAGTGGAGGAACGGCTTCAAGGCGAACCCTCATCGTAAAATACACGCCTTGATTCAGTGAGTACTCCGTGACTTTATGGATACTCTATCTGCCATTCTTTCACTTCCTTTCCTTTTTCGAAATAGCCTGAAAACCGTCCATATCTTTCCGTTATCTTCGCAACAATCGTTTCTCTTGCTTTTTCTGATGAAGCACCCATCCTCTTGAAAAAACCGGAGATGGCTTGCCCTTCTTTTCACTATGGCATATGCTGAAATCTCTCAAATAGAAGTAAGTGGAGGACTTTTACATAAAAAGAGTGCTTTTGATAGAGGGTGAAGACAATGCGGATATTTGCTTTTAGCGATTGGCGAGTTCAAGAGCCAGAATTTGCGATTCGGATGGTACAAAAGCTCAAGCCAGACTTGATTCTTTATGCAGGAGGTCAGAGCGAGCGTTTTGTGTCTTCTGCTGGTGAAAACATCTTTGAGAAGCTCGCCAACCGGAGTGTATACGGTCTGGGTGCTGTGTTAGGTGCGGATGCTCAAGCCAAAAACAGGCCGAAGATCCGCGGAGAGAACGTGCACGAACTCCACACCACTGCTATGCAAGCCGCAGGATACAAGTGTATCGGTGTAGAGGGCGGCATTCGTAGAGACAAAAGTACCCTGGGAAAAGCCAAAGACAGCATCCATTACACCGAAGAAGACATTACCAGACATCTCAGGGAACAAGCTGGTGACACACCCGGAGAGCGGCTTCTCGTTGTCTCGCATTTGCCGCCTTTTGGTTGCCTGGATCAAGGGAGTCCTCCTAATGAGGCTTCTGTGGGCTCCAAGGCATTACGAGCATTTATCGAAGCGCACAAGCCTCGTCTGGTACTTTGTGGACATGTTCTTTCACAGGGTGGAAAATACCAGTATCTAGAGGACACCCTGGTGGTCAACATCTCTTCGAATGCACAAGAAGAGTCTCTGGCTCGAGCCACACTACTCATTCTGGAAGAAGATAAGATCCACTGTGAAACCTTCGATGAATGGGACTTCTCACATATTATGCTCAACGATATAGGTTACAATTACAAACAAGATCTCGAGTCATTGGGTGTCTTCACCATCGAAGAGCTGATAGCGCCCAAAAATCGAGAATCTGTCCTGGCAGTGGGCGGAAAGCGCGCTCTCAATTGGATCGCAGAAGCCAAAGCCATCCTGTCCACAGAACAGAACCCAACCCTGACACAAGAACAGTATGTCCCATTATACGATCAACGAGAAGTGGTCCGAATCCGAAGGCATCTCAAGCGACAAAAAGAGCAAGCCTCTCATCAAGAAAGCACACAGCTGCTGAATCCGTTGATAGAACAAGCCCAAAAAATGCAATCGCTCCTACCCAACATCCAATCAGCGATATACCGGATACTTAGAGAACACTCACTGGATCATTTCATTGACCAGTGGGACGAGGTAAACGAGCCAATGCAAGCTCTCGAAGCTCTGAATGTGGCCATCACCCAACAGATACAAGAGGTTGTACATTCACCCTACGGTCGCAAAAAGGCCAACCGCGACCACAAGAGGAAAAAGCGTCTGGAAGAACGTCAACAAAAAGACAACAAACAGATGTCACTCTTTGAAAGAGCCGCAGGTTCAGATGAAACAGAAGATTAGGCTTCATTCTGTCCACCCCACACGTCCCAAGTAGACGGAAAAACACCTTCAGAAGAGAAAGGAACTTCCGGACTACCCGCTCTATACTTTTCATATCCATTTCATATTGAACAAAAGCATGTCCAGAATCTGAACAGATCCAATCTGGCTGTCCAATTTTTGGACACTTTCGCCCATCCCAGCAGGCTTTCAATATCTGTATCCTCCTTTCCCCACGTGTTTTTTCATCAAGAATGACTCTGGCACACAATCTGCTCAACAAGACACCCAAACGATACAAAAATCGAAAAGTAAACGTCAACACGCAAAAATCATTGTAAGGAGAACGAGATATGTCACTGGTCAGCTATATAACACAAAAAGTTATCGCCTTTCTACGCACACACAAAGCCAACAGCAATACAGGTTGTCTTGCTTGTGGTTCAGAAGATTTACAACAAAGTCCACAAGACACCTTGATTTGCCAATCTTGCGGATATGAAGGCTCTCTCGATAGAGGTGGAGAGCTTAGTTTCCAAGATGTTGTGAAATTCACGAGCAAGTAACGCCATTCAATCATCCCAACCAACAATTCAAAGAAGACATCTAAGTAAACAAAGGAACCGCTTGAATCGGACAATCCACCCCCAAAGGAGGTGGCTTTTCGCCCGATTCATGGCTTCGCCACCGCGATTCCAAAGAAAAAAAACAAAACTGGTAGAACCAACCAACTATGACCACCCCCAGAGGAGGTGGTTTTCTACATTGAAATAAAATAGGAAGATAGAAACATGTCCCACACAAACTGTTTACAATGTAGCGATATCGGCATTGTGATTTGCTCTTCTTGCGAAGGGAAAGGTGAGTATGGCGGATTCCTTGGGTATCATACACACGAATGCCACTGCCGAGGCAGGGGAAAAGAGCTTTGCCCTTCGTGTGAAGGGGGAAAAAACAAATTTGAACTCCTCAGACAGCTGTACTCAACCCAAGGCACAACTGCTTCGGCAGCACTTCCAGGACCGAAGCTCCCTGAACCTCCAAGTAAATCACACATTCGATTGCAAGCTCTGGTAGGCTTTTTGTCGACCTCAATCCTCACTGTCTTTTGTACCCTCATAGCAGTGTCCATTGGTGTTATGCACTTCCCAAAGCCTTTCAAGACGCTCCTGGGCTATATCAGCCTCGTGACTGTGCTTCCCATGACCTGGTTTTTGTTTCAAATGATTACAGGTCTATCAACGCGCTCTATTCGCAAAAAATGGCCATCCCTCACTCCCTTCAGACTGTACTTGTATACATTTTTTGGCGTGGTAATACTCGCTACAGCATTTTTTGGTTTATGGGCCGCCTGGCTTTGGCTTACAACCGATTTCACCAGCGTTTGAGTAGGAGTTTAAGATGAACGAAGTAAGCGCACAGAACACAGAAAATTTTGCTCGTCTACGTGAAACTTTGATTGAACCTACCCAAGAAAACTGGAAGGCTCTATTGGAACTCCTTGAACAGTGGCCTGAGGACAGTATGCGACTTGCACTGGACTATGCCAAGATCCACCTCAGTGAATGGCCTGATAAATTACGTTCCTACCCTTTCTGGGAACCTGAAGAATTGCTTCTTAAGCCCAAAGATTGGTTTGTTCATGAACTCGCCACCACCATCGCGATCGAAGAACTTGTGATGGCTGGACGGTACGGAAGAAAGGTAGCCAAAGCCGTTGTCTCCGATCCAAATCTCACCGCAAATCTGCGATATCTGTCTTTCCACTGCTCTGAAATTGAGGATCCGATAGGGACAGCTATTGCCAAAAATGAAAATTTCAAAAATCTCCACACTCTCGACCTCTTTTGTAGTGAATTTATTCATAAAGGAGCGAGAGCCATAGCCAGGAGTCCCTTTCTCAGAAATCTTCGCATCCTCAAAATCAGATATTGCGGTAATGGTGCACAAGGTAGAAGAGTCACTCAAGCTCTTGCCAAATCTCCAAACCTCGCGAACCTTCATACTCTTAGTCTCAAGTACAGTGAAATCGGATTTGATGATATAGAAGGCATCAAAGCATTGGCAAGTTCCCCAAACCTCTCAAAACTCCGAATCCTCGACCTCGAGGATAACTCTATTGGAAATGGTGGAGTGATTGCCCTAACCCATTCCGTGCATATCAAAAACCTCCAATCCCTCGACTTGCGTAATAACAAAATTGGGGATGCAGGAGCCATCGCACTGGCCAACTCTCCAAACTTTTCAAACCTTCAATACCTTGAACTTTCCGAAAATGATTTGGGGGATATGGGAGCAAGAGCCCTTGCCAGCTCTCCAAACCTCTCAAATCTTCAATCCCTCTATCTGGAAAGCAACGACAAGCTCGGGAGTGAAGGCATTCAGACAATTGGCTTTTCAGAAAACTTGGGCACTTCAGTCCGCAGTTCATACTTGAGAAAGCTAACGAAAAAAGCGCTTATAGAGGAATCCTCTAAGCGAGGACTCAAAGGGCTTTCAAAGCTCAATAAAGACAAGATTATCGAACTCATTCTCGAAAAAACATGAAAGCCTGGCCAAAATCGAGCTGGGACCATGAAAGCAAAAGGAGAGAAATGTAACCAAGAGAGGGTTTGGAAGGATTGGGCAAGCGCATTAACATCTAATGTTTCAACAACAATCCACCGGAGAGGTCGTGATTTAGGACACAGTATCCGCAAATCATGCTCAAAAGATTAAGGAAAGAGGCACAATGGTATCATCATTTCTACTACTATATAGCCCTGAACTCTCGCCGGTAGAAAAATGTTGAGCAAAAATGAAAAACATCATGAGGAAATTTGCTGCGACAACATATGAGGGTCTGTGAGAGGTATTTTTGCAAAATTTATGAAGTGCTCGCTCCTTCTAATGCTGTAGGATGGCTCTAAAATTGCGGGTACCGTCCAGTGTTTCTTAGTGAGTGATATTACGAAAAGAAAAAGGCCTGTCCAAGGCAAACAATCAAACAAAAACAGACAGATAAACCTATTAGCAATACGACCTTAGCAAAGGGTGTGGTGCAAAATAGCGCAAAGTCGGAAAAATAGGACAGTCTTTTCTCTTAGCGCAAATAAGACGCCAATCTTCGGATGGGGTGTCGGGGATTTTGATAGTAGATTTTAAAAAGGCCTTGGAATGGTATTATCCCATACATACGTTGCATTTTTAGGTGAAATTTGACAATGGCATCTTTGACATCTTCAGGTCCATGACGTAGCACTTCAAATCGCAAATATGCCAGGATCTTTCCCGATGTTTTGCCTTTGTTGCGCCCACCAGTGATATGCAGTGCAGCGATGGTCCATTTGCGATGTACAAGTGACATGGATTTCCCTACACCCATACGAATAAAGCCACGGAAGTTGTGTTGTCGAAAACCATCCAGTCGTCGGACTCCAGGTTTTGAGCGATGCTTTCCTGTGCTTATCCAGGTTCGATTTTCGTAAAAATAACTGTTTTTTTCCCCGTATGTGTATAGCTCTTTGAAAAGTCCCAACTTCTTGTCAAAAGATATATCAAACATTGCCAAACCGATCTGTTCATCTCGGCTAAAGTGTCGAGTATGAGCGCGCTTTGTTTTGCCAGGGGAAGGATAACGATTGAATAATCCAGGTTCCAGGCGCAACTTATTCAGCATGGCTCTAATCTTCGGCAACAGCCGATTCACATCTGGTCCTTTGAGCATACCAAGGCGCTTTAACATGTAAAAATAGGTTGCTGTAAACAATACAGGATTTTCGTTGTCTATACCTTTGTTCTTGCCATTATGAGGGTGGAGTCGAATGAAGCCATGGGTGTTTAACCACCGCTTGTTCACTTCCTTGATAATTGCTTCGACTTGCTTGCGTTGTCTTGGGTTGAGCTTGACTCGTTTCGCCAAATCGCGAAGGATCTTATCACGCAATCTATGACAAATACGACGACATTTCTTTCTTTTGCTTTTGCTATAAAAGTACTTGTTAAAGCAGCGTGATTTGCAATTGTGTTGGTACTTGCGAACTGCATGCACAGATGGGACAGGGACAACAAATAAAAGGACAGCAAAACAAAAAATGAGTTGCTTCGAACTTGGGACTCTATGGACTATGTGCTTTAATACCAGGTTTCTCATCACCTTTTCCTTGACTGTGGTTGAATTAGATCATCTTTTTTGAAACATAGAGCAAAATCTTTTGGCTTGCAGAGACCGCCTTTTGAGTCACTTGCAATGTTACGATATTCGTCACAGCTATATCTGCGACATTGAGAAACACAGGTTTTATCTCTCATCCCTGGACATTTGAGGATGCACAGATTCTCACAGAACTCCACGACCCAAAGCCTTCGTTGACATCGTCCTTTTCGAGATAAAGAAGTATTACCGATGGTAGGTTTAAACAGACCGATGCAAAAGTCATGACTTACAACACATGGAGAACCGACCAACAAAAGTAACGCAGTGCATATCAAAAACCATCTCCAAATGCTTTTGCCTCTCGGAGCTCTGTGAGCAGTAATGTGCTCTTGTGATGGATGAGATGACAATTGAAGCGTAGGCTCTTCAGCACCTCGAAGGAAGTAAACAAGTTCCTTGAGATGGGTAGGTGGAAAAAAGATCACAAGAGGTCTCAATTTACGTTCCTGCTCATCGACAGAAAATAACCGCTGCTCGATTCTTTGCTTATCCTCTTCAACGGGCCATTGGAGAACTTCAAAATCCAACGCCTTGAGTTGGGTGGTAAGTTGTGACCTGGCACCCAAAGGAAGGAGCATTACCGCATCGTCTTCACACTTATGCTCTTTACAGAACAAATCAAACACGTCCAACTTTAGACCAAGTTCTCCCTGTGCTCTGACAGAAGGAGGAGAGGTCATTTCAATCGCTCCAGAAGCCCATAAGTGTCGACATTCCGTTTGAAATGGAAGGGCGGCATGACTGACCGCCAAAAAAGTGGCCAGATTCGCAGAGGCGCCTCTCCAGGTGTGAAACGGTGTATCATTTCCAGGATGATGTGTAGGCTCCCAGGCAATCGCATCAGAAAGCTTGAGTCCTGGAAAGATAGCTCCAATAGCCTCTTCTGCTCGACTCACAGAAAACCACTCCAGGCTCAATTTCTCAAAGTTTTTTTCTCCATCCTTCGGTACCCACACCCTCGCATACCCGACAGGTTTTCTTAATGCCAGAGGGAAATAAATTTGAGGTGTACTTTCCTCGCTTTGGATCGCTTGTCTTTCCTTCACTTGTTCACATCCTGAGAACTTGAGGGCTGTTTTTGTCCTGCACTGGGAGTCGAATCCACAATTTCTGTCTCTCTCACGTAGACCATATAACGAAAAGGTGTAGAGTAAGGATCAAAGCCTAGTACCTGTGAAGTAAAGAGTTCATGGCCTTCTAGCTGGTTGCCCAATTCGTAATCTAATGCTGGTAACTCATCTGGATCTTGATTGAGAAAGAAGGCAATCCACCAACTCTTGGGGTTGGGTTCTGTGGCTTTCCAGCTCAATTCCAGATACCCCTTTCCACTCTGGTCGCGTTTGAGATCCAGTACGAGTCCAAAGCTCCCCAATGACCACTTCGAGAAATCGATGCTCTCTCTTGTCTGATCATGTGCTGCATGGGACAATTGCAGCTCTCCTTGTTCGCACCATGATGGCACTCTCATTCCAACAAAAGACGAAGTACCTTCAGGAGTCTCCCAAAGTTGCTTGCGTTCACTTTCACTGAACCATCCTTTTTGACCCGCATGTTCGAGAAATCCTTTTGCGAGTGCTTCGAGTTGGCTTTCATTTATCTTCATTATCATCATCCATTTTTTCAATTTGTTCCAAGGGAAGGGATGAAACGTTCAGGATATAGGCATATTGTAAGAGCACTTTTAGGCTGTATTCTCCTGTGCCATTCT
>Ga0213833_1001997_pt1 | contig 13774 bp, 16 predicted proteins | sample SWATP21_FD_160575 | JGI IMG/M metagenome (GOLD analysis project Ga0213833, IMG submission 160575) | Coastal seawater microbial communities from Marineland, Florida, United States - SWA TP2 #1 | ecosystem: Environmental > Aquatic > Marine > Coastal | place: USA: Florida | collected 2016-08-14
CTGCCTTCTCTTGCATTTGTCGTTCCAACGCATCAGCCTGCTCACGTTGAGCCCGCAATCGTCTCTCACGACTGGCACCTGGGCCACGAGCACCAAAGATGTCGCCACCACCAGGAGCATCACGACCATGCTCTCGTCTTTGGCGATCCTGCTTCTCCTGCATCTGCCTCTCCAGTGCGCTAGCCTGCTCACGTTGAGCCCGCAATCGCCTTTCACGACTGGCACCTGGGCCACGAGCACCAAAGATGTCGCCACCACCAGGTGCATCACGACCACGCTCCCGTCTTTGGAGATCTTGCTTCTCTTGCATCTGTTGTTCCAACGCATCAGCTTGCTCGCGTTGCTTCTGGCGTTGCCGCTCGCGTGTGCCGACACGCTTCGACATCACGCCGGCACCCGACCCGTGGTCATCACGTCCACCCCCTCGCTCGCCACGTTTTCTTGCTTCTCGCTCGCGGATCTGCTCCTCCAGCGCATGCCCATAGGCGTCGGCCTTGGCTTTGGCTTCTTCATACGGAATCGGCTCGTGGTACCCAATCCGCGCTGGCGACAGGTTGCTGACGACGGAGGCGCTTCGCTCGTGCCTCGGCGGTCTGCCATCACGCTGCCGCGCGTCGCCATTGGGGTGGGAATGGTGGTGCCCATGGTGGTGGTGCGGGTGGTGACCGTCATTGGCTTGCGGTGCGTCGTGGGTGTGGTGGCCTGCGTTCTCAGCATGGGCGACATGCGCGTCGAGGACGTCGCCTCGCTGCCTGTGGTTGTCCCGGCCGCCTCCCACCGGCGGCGCGGTGTCCCCAGCCTTGATGCGATCAGCAAGGGAAGGGCCGCCCGAGCGGGGACCGAACGGCCCGGACATCGACGACACTGGCGTCACGTGGAACCCCCCAGGCTGCGGCTCTGGTGCACCGGGCGGGGCTGGAACCACCGGCTGCAACGACGACACTGCGGCAGCCCGTTGCGCGGCCCGCCGCCGCCGTTTTTCCTCCCAAATGGAGTCACGTGTTGCGACGTCACCCCCGCTGCCATGCCCTGGCTGGTGCTCCTGGTGGTGGTGGTGGGCTCCTGCCCCCCCTGCGTTGCTGTGCGTGTTGATGGGCGAGGCGGTGGACGTTGCGGGCACCATGAGGCCAAACTTCCGTCGCCGGCGTTCCTCCTCCCGCAACCGAAGGCGTCTGTCCCGCTCAGACTCACCGACAAGAATGCCGCCGCCGGAGGGCGCACCGTGCGACACTACAGCCGCGCGCGGCACGACACCACGCGGCTGTGCGAAAATGTTGGCACGCATTGGCGACGGGTGTGTCGATCAAGGCACGGGGGGGGCGCCAGAGTCGAGAGGGAGTGCAGTCCCTCGCGTGAGTGGTTCGTCAAGGGGCGTAAGACAGAACGCACTCACTGCTTGGGCAGCTCAAAGGTGGGTACAGCGCCTCTAAATCGGCATGCGCCGCACACACATGGCCGGGCGTGCCCGCCTCAACAGCCCGCCGCTGGTGAAACTCAGTTGGCTCAAGACACGAGCATCATGCGTCGGTGGCAGGACAAAACGCGCAGGTTCCGAGTCAAACGGGTGAGTTGCTGCAGCGTGCAGTGCTTTGTCGGCCAATCCGGGCGCGTAGAGCGACTCCTCGACGCCGGAGAAGGGAGCAAGGAGGTTACAAGCAGCACGAGCAGCGTCAGTTCGCAACGAAAACAACGAATACACATATTTCAAAAGGCACTAACAGCTGGGTTTCCCGTGGTGCATGCTTTGGCCGTTGTGTTGCTGGAGCAGTCCGTGTGTTGCTGGAGCAGTCCGTGCGTCGCTGTGGAAGGAACACTGCTGCCCGGCGTTGGCGCATGTGAGGTTGATACGTGCACGCCTGGCTTTGTCGGAAGGTTCAATCAAAGGGGGCAAGGCAGCACACGCAAGCGTGGGCTAGCAACAACACAACAATGGGTGATCACATCGTGGCTTTGATTCCTTTGGATGAGTACAGTTCTTTGTCTGAGTTCCCACCCTTTCTTGCTGCCGAGGAAGGTACGCCGGTTTCAGGCCGTGCATGTTTGTCATTGTGCACGTACAAACGGTCTCTAACGTGCTACCCTCGCATCGGGTGTTGCCATTCCGCGTCGCAGCTTGTGAGGGTGACGGTGACTTGGTGGACCCATCCGAGGCGAGCGTGGTGAAAGACGAGGAGGTGAAGTGTGAAGCCATCGAGCTGTATGGATCTCAAGCAGTCATGGAGATCCCCTGCCGTTGCGAACTTCCGTACCTGGTGCTTCAGCTCAAGGACGTGGAGCGATTTGTGTCGTTCACCATCACAGTTGCGGACCATGAGCGTCGCATTCGACACTTGACCGTGTCGAATAAGCAGTCCATGGCCCGAGTCAAGGCGTTCGAGTGCAGCATGCCCTTGACGTTGAAGAAGGGGTGGAATTACATTTGTCTGGATCTGCCAGACCTGGTGCAGCGGGCGTTCGGAACACAGTATCAGCGGTGCAAGTGTGTGACACTGCGAGCGAACTGTCGCGTGTTGCGGGTGTACTTCCAAGACCGAAAGTACGAAGACGTAGAACTCCCTGCTTTCCTTCGAGTCATCAAATAGAATAGACGTGGAGGTGGTAGATGCCAGACGGTTTGGGAGCAGCTGTGGCGGTGTACCCGTTGAGTTTTCGTTGCGTGCCTCGTTTTGCACGCGTGCTTCTTCTTCACCCGTCATGCGGTGAATCATGGCTGCCGTTTGTGTTCTGTTCGTATTCGGTTTTTTTGCTAAGACTCGTATCAAAAAACGCCTTACTGTGCCTGTGCCTCTACATGTAAAGGAGGACGGTGGGTTCGCAACCCACCCCATCATGCCCTCCGTTTGATTGTATCTGCCTCCAGCGCGGCAGCTTCAGCAGTGTGCACCGCCTTACGCATTTGTCGCTTGCGCGCCCGTGCCTTCAGAACTTTGTACTCGTCTGCGCCCCTGTGCCAGTTGGCTGAGGCCACGTTGAAGCGGTAGCCATCCGTCAAGTACCCTTCCAGCTCCTCGACACGTCGGTGTGACTCGCCATCCAAGTCTGTCACCATGTACCCCTTCCTCAGCTCCAGGTAGCCGTCCGCTCGTTTCTGCACAGGGGAAAGAAAGCAAGGGCGCATCGGCGTGAACAACAAACACGTGCAAGCGGGCAACGGGAGGTCCAGTTCAGCAAACATCAAGATAGGTGCCCAAGAAAAAAGAAAACCGCCAGGGAAGGGAGGCATACGCACCGGAATGTTCTGTCCCTCCAGCAACACCCCGCTGTCATGATACACCTTGTACTTTCCACTCCGGTTGCCGCTGACACGGAACACCGCCATGGGGAGAGCACCTGCCACACGCTTGTGGAGTTCTGGGCATGCTTCTAGGCAGTTGTTAGCGACACCCAGCACTTGAAGACTCGACAGCCTAAGAATTTCGGGTGGAAGCTCCGGCCCAATCTGTCAGGGCCACACAACAGGAAGAGCGCGCGCATGGCACACAAACATGGGAAAGGAAACGTGTTATAATCACTAGCACAAAAGGGTGGGTACTTACGACCCAACTAGTCGGCATAATCGCACCCGGTTGTTGTCAAGGTCCAGCTCGATGAGGTTCGTGAGCCGCCGAATGCGCGGCGGCACGGACGTGATGTTGTTGTGGCAAAGGTCCAGCCGGCGCAGGTTGCGAAGCTTTGTGAGCGACACAGGGAACCGGGACAAATGGTTTGATCCCAGGCGCACCTCTCGAAGCTGCGCCAACTCCTCGAACTCGGGGGGCAGCGCCACCAACTCATTGCGGGCGAGCAACAACCGTTCCAAGCGCACACACTTGAACAAGGGGGCTGTAAGTGATGTGAGGCGGTTCCCACTCATGCACAGTGTCGTGAGACAAGGCATGGATGCAACCACCTCGGGGATGGTACTGAAGGCATGGTTTGTCAACCACAGTTCGCGCAAACTTGAGCTGCGAAATGCAGAGATAACAGGTTGCGGCAGGCGGTCAAAATGGAACCGGAAGGTGCTGTGTGAAGTTTTTCTGGAAGTCCCACACCACACCACAACACAACGACAAAAGTGGATCCGTTTCAGTGAGCGCAGCCGGCATTGGAGGCGGGCTTCGCACGCCAGTTGACCTACCGTGGGTCTGCCAAATCCAGCCTCTGAGACTTGCGTGCAAGCGCAATGCGGCGCTTGAGGCGCTGGTTGAGGTGTTCTTCGGCATTCGTCCTCCAGTCTGCTTCGGAGGATGGCTGCAATTCACCTACTTGAGACCCATCAGTCCCTTTCTCCTCTTCTGCCATTGTGTCGCCGCACAACCGAGTGCTGGGCAGCGTCAGCAGGCAGCACAACGGACTCTGCTTTTTGTGGGCAAAACATCATATTTGCCCCATGCTTTGCAGCCGGCTGCTGATTCGTCCTTGACACTCTGACGTTCCTCCACGTGACGCCCGAGCGGTGCGGCACCCTGCGTGATCTTGTCAACACCGACAAACAAGTGGTGTCCTATCACGTAAACCTCGCCCTTTTTCGGCCGCTGCTCCTCCGCTGTGTGTTCACAGGTGTCAAACACACTTCCGGCCAAGCCCAGCAGCTGCGCTGGTACTGCAAATTTCTGTTTTTCATAAATCACACTGCAGTTTCATGGTAGTTCTGCAGCCACCATTGACCGCTGTGTTCGACAAGCACGGCAAGGGGCCACAAATGTGCTGCTGGTGTTGCATTGCGTCATCACTCGGCACTCAACTCCGCCCACCGCGTTCCCCCTCCGCCACGTTCCTCGTCCGCACCTGGCTGACGTAGATCGTCGGGTCACTTTGTCACAGCTGATAGCAGAGCTGTGACCTCACCCACCGAACCGTTGGCAGCGCTGCGGGCCTGCCTTCACTGTCCGTCCACTGTGCCGCATTTCGTCACCTCTTCGCACTTCTCCTTTCCGTTCGCTCTCTCCCCCACTCCGTTTCAATTCCCCGCTCCGGCCAGTTGTTGTTTGGTGCTGTGCCAGACATGATGGCACACCGTGGTACCACCCCATCTCCCCAGGACATGGACCCAGTGCACATGGACCACTCCCACCAGGCAATGCCACCTGCTTCAGCCCCCGCACCAGCCAGTGGCTTGACGTCCGCTCACCTCCACTTAAACTCCTCCCTTCCGCCCGCCGGCCCTGGCCCAGCATCAAAGCCGTTCATGACGCATGCCTCCACCGTGTCAACGTCCTCCTCCTTTGGGACCGCGCGTGACCACGGTCCCGCCGGCTTGCACATGCACAATCTGGGGTCTTCGTCATCGTACGAACTGTGGGCGACAGGGCCTGGTGGTGCACGTACCGCTGGTCACGCCGGTGGCCACACGTCATCCATGGCTCCCTCACGCTCTGGCGCGCCGCCGCAACAGCACTACGTCGTCCCTGCCAGCCAAGGCCACCTGGTGGCGACAGCTGCCACGCGGCTAACGACAGGTGATGGCTACATGCAGCACTCCAGCGTTCCCACCGGTGACTTTCGGGAGGCCCCCATGCACAGTGCGTCTGGCATGCCACACGGCGCTGACATGTCTGGCAGCATGGGCCCTAGTATGGGCAGCAACGCTGCGGAGGTTGCCGTGTGGCAGCTGCGGATGGAGGCGAAAGTGGATCGGCTGACCTCAGAGATTGCTCAGCTGCGGCACTTGTTGCTCAACTCGGGTGTTTTGATGCCAGCCGGAAAGAGTCCTGGCATGGGCGAGGCCGCGCCAGTGCACATGCCGATGTCTCATGTGCGCGTCGGCATGGTGCACTCGATGGTGCCGAACATCCCGTCCTCCAGTGGCCACAGCACGTCTGATAAAATTGATGCCCGCCGGCGCCGGTATCCTGGCTTCCGTGGCGTCCCCATCTGCGCGTGCTGCAATAAGTCGTTCTGCCTGATTTTCAACAGCCCAGGCGGCAAGTGCAAGCGCGGCGACCAGTGCGAGCATGCCCACCACTACATGCCGCCCAACGCCCCCACAGGCTCCATCGTTCGACCCCTGCCTGTGCCTGCGTCCTTCAAGTAGGACTGCAGTGCCCAGTGCCAGTGCCGTTTGATGGAGTGCGCAGCGTGTGGGGGGGAAGGGGGGCTGTGAGGGTGTCCCTTCCGTCGCGGTATCCATCGGTCGTTCGTCCTTCGTCGGCTGGCGCACACCTCACACACGATGCGGCGATTGTCTGTTTCGTGGAACGAGTTGCTGGAACGTGCTTGGGTCACTCGACGCCGTTGTTGCCTCGGGACTGGGTGCCACCTTTCCCTTGTTGTTGCATCGGGACTGGGTGCCACCTTCCCCTTTCCCACCTTCTTTCTCTCCTTCCTGCCATCTTCCATTGCCTGCTCCTCTCTCCCCTCTCTGCTCCTCACATTTTGGCGTTCCGTCGTCTTCGTGTCGAACAGCCAACCTGGCTCGTGTGTGCAATCACGCACTCTGCATGCGTGTCTGCCGGTGCTTACACACTTGCGTCGCCTTGCTTTGGGCCCACATTTTGTGTTTGCCAGTAGCGCTGGTTCTTCCTCCTCTTCTTCTCCCCCCCTTGCCCCCTCCCCTCCCTTACCCCCTCTCCCCCATCCTGTTTTCTCTCCCGCTCACTATGTCTCTCTTTCTTCTCCCCCCCTCCATCCTCTCCCGTTTGCCCCTTCACCACCTTTAGTTGTAGCTAGTTTCTTTGCAGCCCACCGAGGCTGCCTGTTGCCATGTGGTGTGGTGAGCAACTCTCTGAAGTTGCTGCTCAACTCGCACCTGTCCCCGTTTGTGTTGTGTTGCCACTCAATTGTTGCTTGTTGGGTTTCTGTCACTGCAACGTGCAGCAGTTGGTTGCAACCTCTTGCGCCTTTGCCCCGTAGCCCACCCTTTCTCTCAAGTCTTCTCCTATGTTTGTGGGGCGGAGTTGCATCAACCAACACTACGGCGGGTGCTGTTTGTTTCGAAAGAAAAAAAGCATGTGCACATTGCACTTCGCGCCAGACTATCGGCTCTGGACTCACACACACGCACACCCATAAGTATCCACGTATTTTCAGCACGCACACACAACTTGTTTTGTATTTTACTTTGACTCCTGCACCACAGTGCGCTGCAGCCGCACCACAAGCCACCCTCGTTGACTCCACCAGTCGATGGCTTCGTGGACACCGTCCTTCGCCACTGCTCGGGCAAGATTCACCCACACCCCTGCATCCTGCGACGCGGCTCCGGCCTCAGCCGCCGGAGTCTCCACCGTGGCGCCAACAAGAGGGAGCAGAGCGGAAGCGATGGTGCGCCGCAGCAGCTGTGAGCTTGCGGCCATCGCGTCGCCTGTGTGACCCAGCGCACCCACGCTTGACTCGCGTGGGCTCATGGTCCGCAGCACGGACGCCACATGGACGGTGACCAACAACGTGGCGCCGTGTGCTGGGGACGCTTTGGCCCACCAGCGTTCCGCTGCGACGGCCACTCGGCTGGCAAAGGCGGTCCAAGGACAGCACTCCAGCACCATGCCCGAGCTGTTGTGGTTGGAGCCACGCCCGCAAACGGTGGGATCGGACGGCCACAGGCGCGAAGCATCGACCACCGCCACGTTCACCGCTTCAAACGGAAGCATGTCGCTTGGGTCCATGCTGTCACGCCGCAGCCAGTCTGGCCAAGGTGTGTGCACCATTGGCAAGCCAAAGGTCGCCAGCTTCGCGCCACAGGCAGTACCGACGACATGCGCGCCGCCACCTGCTGCGTGTGTGTGTTGTTCCTCGGCAGCACGTTCCACGACCATCACTCGAGCCCCCCACTCGCCAGGCAGCAAGCAACCTTCCGCGTCGTTCTCCTTCCCACTCCCACTTTCACTCTCCTTCTCGCTCTCGTTCTCGTTCTCGTTCTCGTTCTCGTTAGTCCGGCTTGTCGCGACACACAGCGCACGGTGCAGCGAGTCCAGCACCACCGACGTCACGGCGAGGCACATGTGGGACGGCACATCCACGACTGCTACGATGCCGGCAGGTGCGTTCACCCTCCGGGACGATGGTGAGGACAGCTTGTCGGGAGCAGGCACGCGCACCTGTGCGGCCAGGCCTGTGTTCAGCGCGGCGTCGGCTGCCATGCAAGAGCGAAGGGACGCCATGGCATGGGGGTGCGTGGTGACAGCTGACTGCTGGAGCGCCTGAAGTCTGGTTGACAACGGCAGGCCGTCCGTGGATCGGGGTTCGGATCTGGCGTGGAGCAAGGGCTTCAGCGACTGGGCGCCGGCGTTGCAGAGTGTTGCCACCATTGACGGGGTCGGTGGCACAACTGGGTTGGTGACCATGACCGCAATGGGCGCCCATTGATGGGACACGACGCTTTCCATGCGCCCTCCCAGGCTGAAGGCGTGGTACCTGTGTTGGGGGGACATGGGAAGTCGCACACATGCCGGACAACAACAACAACAAAACAGCAACAACACACAACGAACAAACAGACACCAAAAAAGAGCCGCGCGTCATAGCATGTGGGCATGGTGGGAAGAACTGGTCCTATGGAAACGACAGCAGCCGGAAGTGGGGGAGGCATTGGCATCAGCAACGTACCGCAACGGGTCACGGAACCCCGCACTTCCACCCTTCCAACTGCGCAGTGCTTGTGGCAACGCGGGGTACTGGGTGTAGGCAAAGGTCTGCTCCAGGTGGTACTGTACGCCGAGGGCAAGTCCCGCGCACACAAGCCAGTCCAGCTCCCGAAGCTCTGCGAAGCGCGGTTCAGACGCATGCGCGAACGAAGCAAGCTGGAGCATGGACAAGAACAACAAAAACAACAACAACAACACAGACACAGCAGCGTGTTTGTTCATTGAGACGGGCCAACATCGCAACATGTGGGCTATGGTGTGGCACGATGGGGCACCTTGGTGTGAATGCCATCAAGGGAAGCGAAGTAGGTAAGGTGCCATCCGGCGTCAGGGATCACGTTTGTGCTGCACACCACACCACACCACACTGGAACATGAGACGAACCGTGCCCAGCAAAGCGACCACAACAGCAAAACAACCGCATTGACGAATCCGTGCTGCGTACTCAAACTTGCTTCGCTCGGCAACATAGCAGAACCTGCATCGATGCAACACCCGTGAACACGATACAACAACACGCCGATTACATGGAAATACCCAACCTCAGCCTACCCTCGGTTTCGGAGCGTGGAGACGGAGTGATGTGCCAACCAGCCAACCTCCACAAGCAGAGCCTTGCGCCAAGGCTCTTCAGTGGCCCAGTTCACGGAGTAACTCATGTGTGTGAATGATAAGAAGGCTGGAAGGGGGATGTCACAGCGTCGCACACGTTGCAGAACCTCGGCTCGAGGTATTTCGTCAACGTCTGCGAGCAGAAATCACAAACATGAAATAAAGAACACGGAAGTTGCTCACACAAAGCGCTCTGATCATGCATGCTTTTGTCTGACCCTTCTTCCTTCTTACCTGCGATGTACGCCACATCTTGTGGTTGTAGGTGCAGTTCCTCAAACCCTTGCAAGCACGCTTCCCTGCCCACGCTCAGTGTCATGAGGCCCAGGCGCACACACAAGCAAGGCACAGCAAGCACACGCATGTGCAGTCCCACCTTTGGCTGCCCTCACGACTCCAGTCCCCACCCTTGACCTGGGAGATGTTGGAGAACACGACGGGGTGGAGTTTTGACCGAAAGCGTCTGAACAAGTGGAAGTTGTTTTGGAAGTGCAGCGGCTTCGTGTGCCCGCTGTGTGTCACTGGCGCTTCCACCACGACAACCTTATCCACGTGGGGAGCCACCTGCTCCAAAAACAGCCGCAGCATGTCCACCTCGTTGTGGAACAATATGCAGGCGACCACCTGCGCCGCAGGTAGTCGGGGCAGACATGAACACCAAGCGTCACAACGTCAGGGTCCTCAGGACCCTCTCTCACACATGCACAACGAAACAACAACAGCAGCAACAACAACACGCCACCACCAGCGGCCACCACCACCAACAACACGCCACCACCACCAGCGGCCACCAGCAGCAGTCACTTTGCTACCTTGGGAGTGGCCGGCGCAGGTCGACTCGGACACCAGTCTTGCGGACGGACATGCAGCGTGGTGAGGGAGTGGGGTCCAGACTCGCCGGACGTGGAATGCCCCACCCAACTTTCTAGAGCGTACGCGCCCTGCATCACGAGTTGCAGCATGGACCGCGTGCGAATGCACCCCACAGTGTGGCCGTTCAGGCTCACGCACAAGGAGACGTCAGCCGGTAGCCGTGACATCGGCACCGTGACGGGAGTCCCAGAGGAGGAGGAGGAGGAGGAAGAAGAAGAAGAGTCCTCCATATTCACGACGATATCAGCGTCCACACATATCCACGACCCTTGAGCCACCCAAGTCTCAGAGGTTGGTGACACGACAGCCGTGGACACCTGCTGAATGCTGGCATGCGTTTGCGCGTCGGCGGGCACCACAGCATGGATCAGCAGAGCCACGACCAGCCAGGCCAATGTCGTACAGGCCATGACCCTACATGGAATGCCACTTCTCGCCGCCGCAACCGAACGCCCCCCTCGCGAGCCACTGAGCATGAAAGGGACACTGCAAGCATGAGTAGACTCATCCAAGCAGCTTTGTTGCGGGGGTCAAAATTGCACAAATCCAGCTGCTGCTGCTGCAGCTGTGTCTTACCTCCGTGCCATCCAGACATGGCATGGCGAGAGCAGGCGTAAACCCTCTTTGGCGGGGTACGTAAGGGGAGTGTTGTGGCTTGTAGACTTGTTCACGTGGCGGCTGCGGGTCTGGTTCCCGAGTGAGTGAGCACGTTCCTGTGGTTGCAGGCCGGAGTGGCAGCAGCAAACAAGCCGAAGCCACAGAGTCGGCAGGCAACGCCATGGATGATTCGGACTCTGGCGATGCAAAGGAGGATCATGTTGGTACGCAAACACCACGTCGTGTTGTATGCCATGCCCTGCCATGCCCAGGTTGACTGTGGCGTGTGTCTGCGGCATGCTTTGGTGTCTATCACTCGTCAGATCTTCTGGAAGAGTTTGCCGCGTCAGTGGCGGAGGATGGCCTGTTGGACGATGTATCTGTCCGTACCGTGGATATGGCCGCGCTGCACGGACTGTGAGCTGTGTTGTCACGAAGGTGGTGGTGTCGCGTCACACGCAGGACTTTCTTGAGAGCCACATGGGCCAAATCCTGCCCACTGATGGCGGCTCCGAGTTTTCGCACACGTTCGTTCGTGTTGTTGATTTGATGCGCCTGCTGTCTTGGCTTCCTCCTTGTGGCCCGGTCACCATGCATGTACACGCTGTTGTGACACTCTTGCGTGCGCACATGTGCTGTGTTCAGAGCTCATGACTGTTACCGACAGTATGTGGAGCTCGTGGAAGATCGGGTGCAAGGTACGGGGATTGGATTGCATGGCGCCTCAAACTCGGAAAATGACGTTGAGGAACCATGCTGCTTCTGTGCTGGGAGCGTACAGGCTTTGTTGACGAGTTGAATATGACCTCCAAGCAGTTCCAGCTAATGTGCAACGCGGTCAGTGGCGTGTTGTTCGGTGTGTGTCGGCGCGGATTGACAGCAGTCAGCGCTGACACTGCTTGCTGGCCTTGCAGTTGATGGAATCGAATCCTTGGATCGTCGTGGAAGGGACCAAACTTCGCGCGGAGGCTTTTCTTTCCGCCTTCATTGCCTCATGGGAGTTTGCGGCGTTCGTGGACATGGCACGGCGGCTATACCTCAGGTCTGGTTCCTGCGGAGCCACAGCCTGTGGTGGGGCCGCATTGGCGTCTGTATCCGCAAGGCGAGACGTGAAGCATCGCGCTGTGGGGGACTCCCAAGGCGCCCGCTACAAGTGAAGTCGCGCTGGGCGGACCTCCATGGCGTACCGAAGGGTAGTATCATCACGTGGGGGTCCCGACAACAGGGTTTTCAATGAAACTTTTCATCCGAGAGAACACAACAGAATGTGCAACTTGACGTGACTTTCAACCACCAATGCACAGTCGTTCCTGCTGCAAGCTTGTTTTGAGTCAAAGCCTGACCCGCATCACCACTGTCAAGGCGGTGGGTTGTTTGGGTACCGCGGCTCCACCTTCCCTTCCAGGCTCCAAGGGTTTCAAGCGACCTTTTGTTTGATATCCGTGAGCGGGGTGACGATTGGAGGGCTGTGTTCCTGCTGGAAGCGCGGGTGTTGCGGCCAGCAAACAAACCGTCCCAGTGTTGTCCGGAACCAAACGACAGCCACCATGCGTGGCGCCTGGAGTTAACTGCCACCGTCCAGCCACAGCGCTTTGCTATTGGCCATGAGTGTTTCAGGCCAGCCTGGCCCTGGTGCGGGCCCCACCGCAGGCCAGCCCCTTGGTCCCGCGGACATGCACACCAGCGTGGACGCATCTTTCGCGAGCCTGCTATCCGCGGGTGGACCCGCTGGGTTTGGCGATTCTGTTGTCATTGACAGCTGGGATGCTGGTCAAGGCGGCACTGGGAGTGCCCACGCCGCCGCGTTTACTGGCGCCTCCGCCACGGACTTCGGCAGGCCGCCGGCAACGTCAGAGGATGGAGCAGCTGCGGCGGCAGCGGCAGCATTGTCCACCGCCATGCACAGCCAGCGTCGGCCCAGCGCCACTGCTGCCACCATTGGCAGCGTTCAAACGTCCTCTCACAACATCCTGCTCCACGCGTCGTTTGGTGGTGACAGTGGTGTGGCATCCACGCCTTCGACGCCGCCGCGGCACCGCGGCGGTCAGCAGGCACACCCCCCCACAACGCACCCCGGGGGTGCCCTGGCTTCGCCACCCCCACTTTCCCTGGCCCACATGCGGCCGCCGAAGGTTCCCGTGACAAGCAGCAGTGGCGGCCTCCAACTCCAGGGCGTTGCCGGCGGCAGCGGCTTCGCGACGACCACTACCACCCCGCCGCTGCCGCGCCAGCAGCCGGTCTTCACGGAGGCAGTGCCTGGAAGTGGGCACGCGCACCCCCCGGTCCCCCCCCACTACTCCCACCCAGGACAGCCACGAGCATCTACTGACGCGGCGGCGGCGGCGGCGGCGGCGGCGGGTGCTGTTGCCTCGCCACCCCTGTCGCCCGCCTCTTCCCGTTTCGACTGGCGACCGCCGGTGGGGAACTCACCCGCCAGGTCCACGTCCTCAACCGCACGCTTCCCATACGGGGCAGGTGGTGGTGGTGGTGGTGGTGGTGGTGGTGGTGGTGGTTTTGCGACGGGAGCAGCAGCAGCAGCAGCAGCCTTGCCCCCCACCCCAACCGGATTCGCGGCTTCAGCGGCTTCACCTGCATACACTGCGCCGCCCGCCTCCGTGACAACCCCGCTTGCGCCCAGCGTGTTCTCCACCCCCACAAGTGCGGCGGCAGGTGCAGGTGCAGGGCAAGGCACGCACGATCCACCGTCCGCGGTGGGCGCGCTGTGGTCTCAGGCTCGGGCGGTCACGTCCCTGCAGCGCGCCCTGGCGACTGCCAAAGCCGCGGCAGCCCACGCCGACGACCGCGCCATGCGGGCGGAGGCACGGGCGGAGGAGGCGCAGCAGTCATTGGCCGAGGAGCGCGCGACGATGGAGCGGCTGCGCGAGGAAAACGAGGAGCTGCGCCAAGAAAACGCGCGGCTGCGCGCGGACATGCAGCTGGTGGAGCTGCTGCCGAGCCTGGACGACGACGACGGCGGCGATGGCGACGGCGATGGCGACGATGGCCATGGCAACGGGACCGGCGGTGTGGGTCTGGGTCTCGGTGTCGGTCTCGGTGACGGTGTCGGTGACGGCGACAGTGGTGGTGCCGTGGCAGGGTCCCGAGACCACCACGCACGCGGCGTCACGTC
>Ga0213833_1001998_pt1 | contig 13771 bp, 15 predicted proteins | sample SWATP21_FD_160575 | JGI IMG/M metagenome (GOLD analysis project Ga0213833, IMG submission 160575) | Coastal seawater microbial communities from Marineland, Florida, United States - SWA TP2 #1 | ecosystem: Environmental > Aquatic > Marine > Coastal | place: USA: Florida | collected 2016-08-14
AACACCTGGCATACAGCCAGGGTAAAGCACGCGGCATCTTGCCTGTTTATGACGCCGGGAGAGGGCACGCTGAACGCAGATTCTCCTGCGGGTTGACTGCAGCCATGAACATTTTGACGGAGTGCAGGACTGCACCTCCCTGATTCTTTCCCCGCGATCTGTGACACATCTCGCACAGGATGGCTGCCAGATAATTAGCGCTTGACATCCGCAGCCTTAATCGCAAATGATAACCATTATCATTTGGTTGGTGCGGAGGCTATCGTGAACTATCAGTTTTTATGTACATCCCACAGTGAACAGCTCGCTTCACATTTGGACGCCACAGCGCCAATCTGGTCGAGCTGGATGCGCCAGGGTGAAGCTGCTCGCCGGGCATCCAACCTTGAGTTGAGTGTTCAATACTTCGGCTGCGCTTTCGATCTCGCTGTTTTACTCGTCGAACGTTTTACCGCCCATGCCGAAGTGGATGGCCTGCGCCATTGCGAGCGGCTCTTGCAGGCGGGGGCAGACCTGGCTGAGTCGTTGGCGAGATGCGGCCACCTGGCGCTGCGACGGGAGTATCTGAACAGGATTCGGCAACTGATGTACCAGGAGCAACTGCGCACGCCACTGCTGGCTGACCGCTTGCCCGAGCCGGAGAAGAGGCTGACGGTGACTCTGGATGCCTATTCCGGTTCGGTGCGCCGGGGCAGCCGCAACTCTCACGCGGCGATGAGAGCTGCGCGGCAAAGCCTCAACTGATATGGAGCCTGGCTCAAAAACCGTCAGCTTGACCGTGCCGGAATCGGTGCTTGAGCGATTGATTGCCAGCGGTGCCCTGTGTGTTTCCGAGATGTGTTGTCAGAGTATGACCGACAAGCAGCGTGTTACGGCTATTTGCAAACGATGCTGCGCGCGCAGCATTGTTCGCTCGCCACCGGCGTGAGTTCGATTTATAGCATTAACTCGCCGCGACCCTCTTCAACGTCCAGAACCTGCACTCGCACTTCACCCACCGCTATGCCGAGAGCGTCGAGCAAGGGGTCGAGTGTCAGTTCGGCAACGCCGCCCAACAGGGGCGCCAGGGCCAGCAGCAAGTTATTGACGAGAGTAGATTGATTGCCCGTCGACAGTGTTATGGGGAAGCCCAGAAACCTTGCCGAAATGCTGCCCACCAGACTACTACCTGCGGAGGTAACGCCATTTGTGATTGCGTTCGACAGGCTGGTCGAACTGGTTCCCTCTTCCGTGGGGAGGGCGTCGGGCTGCGAGAGGTCAACGCTGAATGGAATGGTTTCGTCGCTGCCATTGTTGAGCGGCAAACTGCCTGCGATGCCAACGGTTGTGCGTACCAGGCCCAGACCCAATAAGGACAGATCTACCGACAGGTTTGCCGGGTCGGCCGGGTTTGCCCCGTGCAGATCAACGGTGGCGATCCCCGGCGAACTACTGACAGTGAAATCAAAATCTCGCGACAGCAATCTGGGACACTGACTGATCTCATCCAGCCAGGCTTCCGTGTCGGTAGAGGTCACGCCAATCGAGATGTCGCCTTCAACTGTCAGCAGTGAACCGAGCAGCGCATTAAGCAGCCCGCTCGTTCCCGGGCCGAAATCCACATGTACGCTGGTTAACAGATCCAGCGCTGCGGCTCTGGCGAGGGTGCGTGGCAGACCACTGGTATCGTAGCCAAAGCGGCCAATGGCAATGGTGGGAACACTTTGAATAACCAGGCTAACAGTTTGGTTCAGGGTGCTGCCGAACACCTCGCTAATCAAGGGGATGCTGGCAGTATCCACAGAGAGGTTCAGGTTGACGGTATCGCCGAGATTGATCTCCATCAACGAGGCGGTGATTAACTGCAGCGGGGTGAACTCGCTATTGTTTGCTTGCGAGCTGCCGGCGTAATCATCGTCAACCGACAGAACAGAATTGAGGTCAATACTTTCGCCGCTGGCTCCGGATGCGATGGCTTGATTCAGCATTTCGTCTACCGCAGTAATGGCAGCGCTGCTACCGCCATTGACGGTCAATGCGTCACTGAGTGCTGTCAGCAATTGCGCAAGCGTTAAGTCCAGATCGCTTAGATCATCGAGACTCGCTGCAGCGCCGAGGAGCCCCGCCGCAGATAATTCGGTAATTAACTCGCCGAAGGTGAGGGTGCCTTCCAGTAAGCCCTCGTAGCTCGCTACCGAGAGGTTGATTGCCGAGCCGAGCAGGCCGCCGAGCACGGCGTCGAGTGCGGAGGATCGTTCAGAATCAACACTAAGGGCTGCGTTACCGGCCGACAAGGTAGCAATAAGGTCACGTTCGGCCACCGACGTCGCGGTTAGCGTAATGTCGTTGAACAGGCTGCCGGCGAATAGCGCTGCGGGTACTGAGCGAGTGAGTACCACCTGAATGGACTGAAATTCCGTTGCGTTGCTAAACACACGTTTGTTCGCAACGGTACTGATTGTTCCCAGCCCTACGCTCATGGAGTTGCCCGTGCTGTCTGCGTCAAAGCCGCTGCTGAGCAGGGCCGCTTTAACGCCCGCTTCAACGGTTGCCAGCGAGTCGAAACCGCTGCAGTAAATCTGGGCCGCTTCCAGCGCGGCAATATCGGCTTGCTGCTGCAAACTGCGCTTTTCCAGATACAGGCGTCCGGTATCGACCGCCAGGGCGACAAAAAGCAGTACGGCCGTCAGTACCGTAGCGGCCATTATGGCGATAGCGCCACGCTGGTTTCGCCGGCTGGCGCTGATGGGCACGTACCGGAGCCGGATCATTATTCATTAAACTCTTCGTTGATATAGATGTCAGGAATCGGGTGGCTGAAACTGTTTATATAGCGCTCGTAGATTTTGTTTTGTGCCGGACCGGGCAGGCGTTGCTCGCTACGTGAGGCGACTTCGCCCGAGCGCTGCAGTTGCAGTAGCCGGGCAGTTGCACTGCTTTGCTGGGTACGCATGAGTTCCGCCGGGTCGCGCGTTTGTTCCGGGCTTGCGAGTGCCATCTGAATGTTGGCGAGAAATACCACATTGAAGAGAATAAGTTTCATAGTGACGATCCTTTGCGAACCAGAATAGGGCGATCAATGCCGGTATCAGGATTGTTTAACAAATGCGCAACACGCTGTTTGTCGAGTTGCTTCTGAAATTGCGCTGCACGCCCCATAAGATCCTGAAAATCACCCGGCGACATTGCATGATGGCTGGCCACTGTCCATGCCATTTCGGTATCGCCGCTGAGAATTAGCGACAGCACGAGATTGCGCGCGGCAATGCTGAGATTGTTATCAAGCTGGATGGCCGTCACGAATTCCTGCCGCGCCGCTGCAAAGTCACCGCTTGCAAGCAGGGTGAAGCCGTAGTCGTTGCGAATGTTCGCATCGGTTGGCAGTATGTCCCGGGCCTTCTTCAGCTCGGGCAATGCATCGCCAAGCTTGCCTTGCACGGCAAGAACCTTGCCGCGACCCAGATGGCCAAACGCTCGCAGGCAACCTTTTTGCAGGCGCTTGTAAACACTGGCTGATCTTTCCAGTTGTCCGGTTTTGCGCAGTGATTCTGCCGCCAGAAGTTGCGCCCCTTCGGACTCGAATGGTTCCCGCTCCAGATGTGCCAGCGCCGAATAATATTGGCCGCCATCGACCAGTTGTCGAATCAGGTCAAGGCGAACGCTGCGCTCCTGATTGCCTTCCTGATAGCATTGATTGCCGCCTTCAGTCATATCTTCGCTGACTTTTGGTTGGCTGCTGCAGGCCGATAGCGCCAGTGCGGTAAGTAGAATCATCGTTTTCTTCATGGCATTAGCCCCCGTTGAGAGTTGCCAAAGCTTTGGATATCGCAATAAACCCCGGACCACCGATAACAATGATGAGCGAGGGAAACATCATCAGCATCATCACGATGGACATATTGGCAGATGTCTTGCTTACCATTTCCTGCAGGCCGGTTTTGCGACGGCTTTGCAGCACTTCGTATAGCTCTTGCAGCGCAGCGTCTATGCCGCCACCGCTGGCAGACTCCTGACGCAGAATAATAAGATATTCGCGGAAGCCTTCAGCTACCGTGTTATTGGACAGCTCCTGCAAGGCGTCGTCCTGAGCCTGCCCCGCGTCAATCCGTTTAACCGCAATGCGTAATTCCGATGCAGCATTCGGGGTCAGGTGGCGCAGTTCGTCGCAGAGAATGGCGAGCGTTTTGGGCATGGAAAGCCCGACCCGCCAGAGCATGCGTGTTGATTGAATCAACATGAGTGATTCGTCTTCAAGTGCCTGTTGGCGACGCCCGGCACGCGATTTCAACGTGCGGTTCATTGCTATCAGTAAGGTGATCAATGTGGCCGCACTGTACAGCGTTGCATTCACAGCGGAACTCATTGCGCTTAGCAATACTGCCCAGACGCAGAGGGTTATCAATAAGGCCGAACCGAGCGCAATAATCAGGTGCCGGGTTTGCTCGGCGGCACTGTTGATGCCGCAATAACGAAACTGGCGGGCAAGTTCGTCGATGCTTTGATATTGACGCCGCAGTTGCTTCCACGGTTCGAGTTGCATGCCTTGCAGCGCGCGCTTGCGACGAACCGTTTTTTCTAAAGCTCGCTGTTGCTTGTGAGGTGCTGGCGGCGCGACTTTCGGTTGTTCTTCCACGCGCGAGGCCATCAATAGCGCGGGTACCGCGCCAATCATTACCAGGCAGGCGAGAATGAGCAGATGCCACGATTCCATCAGACCATCCTCACCATGCGCCAGAGTGACAGTGCACCGACGCACTGCAACACCGCCGCAGTAATCAGTAGGGTCTGCCCCAGACCGTCTTCCCACATTTGGTTGAGAAACTGGGGGTTCATGCTGAGCAGAATTGCCAGCATGGTGATGGGTAGCAAGGTCAGCACCATGGCGGTAATCCGTGTTTCGCCGGTTTGTGCTTTCAGCTCGCGTTTACCGAGGTCGTCGAGCCGTAAAATCTGCACAATATCGTCGAGGATGGAGCGAATGCTGCCGCCAAACTGCTCATTGATATGCAGAGCCGTTGAAATGATTAGCAGCTCCTTCAGGCCGTTTGCGCGGGCTTCCCGCTCAAAGGCCTGGTACAGCTCAAGACCTAGCCCTACGCGTTGCATAACGCGCTTCATGGCTAACTCCAGGGGGCCATCGATATTTTCCATCGAGTCGGTAAAGGCGTGCTCGACGGAAACACCTGAAGACAGCCGGCGTGCCACCTGATTGAGAAAGGAGGGCAGTGATTGCAACAGCTTTTTCTTTTGGCTGGCACCAATTGCCTGCAGTACCAAATGCGTAACGGCGAGCAAGAGTGCGCTGCCCAGCAACGCTATTTTGGCTGGCTGCAGTACGAATAGGGCAACGATTATAAGCGCCTCAATCCCTGCAATTGAGAGGACCAGCCCGGCTTGCAGATTCAGGCCCAAGCGGTTCAGATAATGCGTAACCGCCGGTATGGTCCAGCGCGATTGTCTGGCGTTCAGCGGGTCAAATTCCTCCTCTCTGTCGTCCTTGCGTGCCGGAATCTGTTGCTGCTTGCTCAGCAACACCAGCGTCAGCCCGGCACCGCAAAGCATGAGGCTGGCAAGAGCCCAGATCATGACAGCCTCCCGCCGGTCTGCGGGGTGCGCGGTTCGCTGCGGCGCTCCACACCGTTTTGATTGCGGGCTTTGCGAATCATGGTGCGGGTTGTCTGGTCGTAGCAGAAAACAGGCTCCAACTCGCACTGTTTCCCGGATACCGCTGCGATTTCGAAAACCGCACGGTGGCCGTCCTGACAGCGGCCAACGTGAACAATATAGTCCAGCGCGCTGCTGATCATTTTCTGACAGAGGGTATCTGAACCTTTGAAGTCTGCCAGACCAACCATCATTTCCAGACGTGTAATGGCATCTTCAGCCGAGTTGGCGTGCACCGTGCTCATAGAGCCGCTGTGGCCGGTATTCATGGCCTGGAGCATATCGAGTACCTCGCCCCCACGGCTTTCACCGACAATAATTCTATCGGGGCGCATACGAAGCGCATTGCGCAGCAGCTCGCGTGCAGTGACCTCGCCAATGCCTTCGTTGTTGGGCGGGCGCGTTTCCAGCCTGACAACATGACTATGCTGGAGCTGTAGCTCAGCGGCGTCCTCGATAGTGACAATGCGCTGTCCATCCACAATGTATTGGCTCAGTGCATTCAGTAAAGTCGTTTTACCAGATCCGGTGGCTCCGCTGATCAGGATATTTCTCCGTGCATGCACGGCGTCTTTCAGAAAATCCATCGCCTCCTGTGAGATCGCTCCACCGCTAACAAGGTCGTCTTCGGTCAAGGCTTCCTGTCGGAATTTACGAATGGAAAGGCAGGGCCCCTCAAGTGACAGCGGCGGTACGATGGCATTGATGCGGCTGCCGTCGGGCAGGCGGCCGTCTACCAACGGGCTGGATTCATCAATGCGTCGCCCCAGCGGCGAGATCATACGACGAATAACACGCAACACATGGCGGTCATCGAGAAAACGCAATTTGGTTTTTTCCAGTATGCCATTGCGCTCTATAAAGATAGACGTTGGGCCGTTGATCAGAATATCGTTGACGTCGGGGTCTTCCAGTAAGCTTTGCAGCGGGCCATAACCGGCTATTTCGTCGAGCAATTCCTTTTCCAGAACCGCTTGCTCATCCTCTGCAATCGGGAACTCGTAAATACGGCAGTACTGGCCGATGTAGGCGGCGATAGACTTGGCCAGACGCTTGGTATCGCCATCGTAGAACACATCTTCGTCTTCTATGCGTTCGATGACAAAGCGGTGCAGGGCGGCCTTGAGGCGCTGGTACTCGTCAGCGGGCTCTGTTTCCGGTTTGTTGATATCAACAATATTCATTGTGATCCCCGCTCTAGTTAGCGAAACCAACGCCGGGAGAAGCCCAGGTGTTGCCGTTGTGGTCGGGCTGACCATCGCCAAACAACAGGTCTGCGAAGCTGGGATTGTTATGCCGGTAGACTTCACCCGGCAATTCGGGCAGCTGGGTTTGCGCCGCCATCGGGCGTACCAGATGGGGGGTGACAATCATGATCAGTTCCTTGTCTTCGCGCTCGTAGCGGGTAGATTTGAAGAAGGCACCAAGAATCGGGATGTCTCCCAGGCCGGGAAATTTATCAGCGTTGCCAACGGTGCGGGAACTGATCAGTCCGCTGAGAATGAAGCTCTCGCCAGAGGCTAATTGCACCGCCGTATCGGTACGCCGAACACGCAACAAGGGGACTGATACACCACTTGCCTGCAGGCCATTGATAAAGTCCAGCTCGCTGACTTCCGGCGCAACCTTGAGCATAATATTCTGCTCGTCGAGTACGGTCGGCGTCAGTTTCAGTCGAATGCCAAATTCGCGGTATTCAATTTCCACTTCTCCGTTCTTGTTGCTTTTCGGATAGGGAAACTCGCCGCCGGCCAGAAAGCTGGCTGTCTGGCCTGACAACGCTACCAGTGAAGGCTCGGCGAGCGTGTAGGCGTAACCATTTTTCTGCAGCGCATTGATAATGGAGTTGTACTGGCGCGGCGCGCTGTCTTTCATAATTGAAATTGACGGGCTGTCCGGCGTAGAAAGATTGCTGAAAGGGCGCAGTAATACACTGGTGGCGCTGCCGCTGCTAAGCAGTTCCGTTATCGACAGGCCGCCACTCAACGATTTCAGTTCGTTGCGGCTGACTTCAACAATGCGAATATCGGTTTGAACCTGTATCGGGCCCTTGGACTGGGTTGCGTCTACCGCCGTTTTGCCGGCAGCGCTGATAACTTGCTGGTGTTCTGCGAGTGAACTCACAATACCACTGACGAGCAGTCCACCCTCCAGCGGGACTGCCTTCACCGAATTTGAGTGGGTGCCCAGAGATGGCGTTACCGACACAGCGTAGCGCAGCGGATTCTTGTATCCTTTCTTCCAGAGCATCAGTGAAGTGCTGCCGTTCGCTTTAGCCGTCAACAACAGTTCGCGACTGTTAATCACCTTTGCGGTCAGGACATTCGGGTTGCCAATGGCTGTTCTTACCACCGGTTCGGGTGAGCGCATCTGGTATTGCTCACCTGTTACCAATTGCAGGTCTGTGGTTTGTGCAGCGAAGGCGGCGGTCGTGTTTGCCAGCAGAGACAAGGCCAGCGCGAGTGTCGCGGTGGGTCGAAGCAACCGGATAGGGTTCATGGCTGTGTCCTCACGGTTTCCACGCTGTCGCCGTGGTATACGTACACGCGTGGTGGCGGTCTGCGATTGGCAGCGGTTCCCACGAGATCGCCGATTCTGGCACGAACCTCCTGGCGTGATTTCGGGTCAGTTTCCAGTTTGATGGCGTTAAGCTCGCGCTCGCCCACGGCAGCGAGACGAAGGGAACCGGAGGTTTCGGCAAGCAGCAGTTTGCTGATGTCGGCTTCAGGAACCTCCAGAACGGCTGTGCGGCTGCGTTTACCGCTGGCATCTTCGGGCTTTACCGAGTTGCCTTGAATCACATTGCCCTGAATGACATTGCCGAAGGCGAGCACGGTGACATCGCTCAGGATACGACGGGCTACGCTCTGATTACCGGTTTCACGGTTGGCGCGGGTGGCAAAGATTATGTCGACCTTGTCGCCCGGAAGAAGATAACCGCCGGTACCGATGGTTTCATCAACGCTGACGGCCATGGCGCGAAAGCCCGGCTTAACCTGCTCAGACAGGATGCTGCTCATTTCAAAATGATGGGTACGCAACACTTCACCCTTTGGCACTGCTACGTAAACTTCCTTGCCGATAAGGTCATCGGCCTGGGTGTAGGTGCCGCCGGTACTCAGAGGGTAGGGTATGGATTGCACATCTTCTGCGGTGATAACGGTATTGGGTACCAAGTCGCGGCTGGTAACCATAACCCGATAGGGCGACTCGGGAGCCAGAGCAACTGCATTACCCGCAGGCTCCTGGCTGAGACGAATACCCACGATGGCAAGTAGCGCCGAAAGGCCGATCAGTGAAAATGCGAGAATCTTTAACGTTCGGGCTTGCATTGTCTCATCCTTGTCAGTTTTTCATTCCGCCTGCGCGATTCGGCACTTACACCCGCAAACTGGCGCGCCCGACCAAATCCTGGGGAATACGGGGTATGGTGCCTATAGCCGGCAGCGTGATAGCCGGTATCAGCGGGTTGCCCGCGTAGTTGTTGTAGCGAACTTCTACTGTGCAGGTGCCGCCACTGCAGTCGACCACAACCTGATCACCGTCGGTGCCTAGCACCTGTGACTTAACGCTGGCGGGCAGCCATGACAGGGAGCTTACCGCTTGCGCGCGAACCGCCGGTGTAATGCGGTCGTCAATACATTGTTGGGATGTCAGACCGTCGCAATCCACCGCGATAGCTGCGCGCAGCGCATCTTCAGAGGCATAGGTAAAACCCTGAATCAGCATGAATACGGTGGAGTAAGTGACAATCGAGTAAATCATCGCCAGAAATATTGGGAACACCAGCGAGAATTCAATTGCCGATGCGCCGCGCTGGCTGACTTGCCCGGGCTTCATTCGGTTTCTCGTGTTCATATGATGATGCTCAACAGTGCGCCGAGTGCGAGGGCGGTACCCAGCGGCAAACCTCGCAGCCTGAGTTCAGCCATGGTGGGCATCGCGCCGCTGGCTGCGTTGCCCGTCAATACCGGTTGGCGGCGGATTTTCAGGGTGTCGTGCACAATACAGCCCGCCAGCAATGCCAGAATGCCGATACTGAATGCCTGCAAAAACTGATCGGTTGGCCAGAGCAGGGCCAGTACGATTAATAACTTGGTGTCGCCAGCGCCAAAGATGGATTTCAGCGTGCCGGGTATGGCGATAAGGAGTGCCAGCAGCACGTTGATGCCGTGGACTTCCAGTACCCGCTCCAGTTCTACTCCCGAGAACTGTGACCAGCGAAGGAGTGCGCAGAGCAGTAGCGCAAATACCGCCAGATTAGGAATCCGGCGATAGCGCCAGTCCTGCCAGGCAACCAGAGTCAATGTTGCAGATGCAACTGCGACGGGTATGATTGCCATGACAGGGTGTCCCACATCCATGACGTACGCTCGGTGTTGGTCGGGTTACTTAAGCGCAGCCACCAAGGCTGGTGCAGATGGTGGTAAAGAAGGTTTGTACGCTGGTACCGATACCGGTTACCGCAACAATGATCAGCGCGCCAATCAGGCCGGCAATCAGGCCGTATTCAATTGCGCTGGCGCCTTCTTCGTTTTGGGTGAAGCGAACCATTTTTGCTTTCAGTTGCTTGATCATAATGTAACTCTCCGAGTTTGGGATTAGGGACGAGCACCGTGGAGCTGCGTCTTGGTACCGATTGTCACGCCGCCACCGGTTTTGAGAAATAAGTACATACCGAGAGAGACCAAGCTATTGAAACTGGAAGGAAAATCGCCCGATGAGCCGGTAAAACCCGCAGAGCTGCGCCTTGCGGCCATGGATTTCCTCGCGCGCCGCGAACACAGCCGTGCAGAGCTGCTGGAAAAACTGGGGCGGCGATTTGAGAAAACACAGCTCGAACCCGTTCTGGATGCGCTCGCGGATGAGGGTTTGCAATCGGACAAGCGGTTTGCGGAAAGCTTTGTGCGCCACCGTGCCTTGCGAGGATACGGACCCGTGCGAATTCGACAGGAGTTACGCCAGCGCGGAGTGTCGGATTCCGACGTTGCACAGGCGTTCGAGAGCAACGCGATTAATTGGCTCGATATACTTGGCGACGTTGTTGATCGCAAGTACGACGCTCCCCCGGCCGATCTTAAGGAAAAAGCGCGGCGCCAGCGTTTCTTACAGTATCGGGGCTTTTCCCATGACCAGATTCGAGATGTGCTGGAGTAAAGACAGCAGCGCAATTACCTAAAATTAAGATGCATTGACGAGGGCGTCTTTTAAACTCTCCCACGTGTTATTCAACCAGTCCCCTTCAATCAGAGAGTTGCCATGCCGGAACACGTAGATAATCAGCAGACCATTTTTCAGGCCGCTTGCGCGCTGGCCCCGGTGGGCATGGAGATAGCCGCCGTAGCTGCTCGCGAGCCTGAGCGCCGTGCCATTGTGTCCGAGCATGGCAATCGCAGTTTTAGAGAACTAAATCAGCGCGCCAATCAACTGGCTCGTTTGATGCGTGAAGCCGGCCTCAAGGCTGGCGATCCTGTTGCGCTGCTGTGCAGCAATCGGCCCGAGTTTGTTGAAGTGGTGATGGCGGCCCATCGACTGGGGCTGCGTCTAACGCCGGTTAACTGGCACCTCAAGGCAGAAGAAATTGCCTATATTGTGAATGACTGTGAAGCGCTGGCACTGTTTGCCGATGCACGCATAGGTGAAGCGGCGGGGCAGGCAATTGCCGGAAATGCGGTGCTGCGTATCAAACTGGCGATTGGCGGCAGTATTGCCGGCTTCGAGTCCTACGATACGGCGGCGGTGGAACTGTCAGGTGCCGATATCGACAGCCCTGCGCGCGGCAGTGTGATGCAATACACCTCCGGCACCACCGGCAAGCCAAAGGGTGTTCTGCGCAAGCAGGCTGACCCGGCCAAGGCTGCCGATATGCAGCAATTGCTCACGGCGGTGTTTCAGTTTGAGCCTGACAGCGGCAGCGACTGCGGACTGGTTACCGGGCCGCTGTATCACGCTGGCCCATTTAATCTGTGTATGCAGACGCCACTTACCTCGGGCATTGGCATCGTGATGATGGATCGCTGGGAGCCGGAGAAAACCCTGGAACTGATTCAGGATTACGGCATCACCCACGCTTTCTTTGTGCCGACCATGTTTACCCGAATGCTGCAATTACCGGCTGAAACACGGGCGCAATATCAGCTCTCGTCACTGCGCTTTGTGATTCACGGCGCGGCTCCCTGCGCAAAAAGCACCAAGCAGCAGATGATGGACTGGTTTGGCCCCATCATCTGGGAGATGTTTGCCGGTACCGAAGGGCCGGGTACTTTCGTCAGCCCGCAGGAGTGGCTCGCGAAGCCCGGAACCGTGGGCAAACCGGCACCGAACCAGATTCGCATACTGAACGATGAAGGCCAGGCGCTTGCCGCGGGCGAAGAGGGGCAGCTGTGGATACTCAATCCGGCCGATAGTCAGTTTGAGTACTACAAATCTCCGGAAAAAACGGCCGCCGCGCAGCGTGACGGCTATTTCACTGCCGGCGACATTGGTTACCTCGACAATGATGGCTACCTGTTTCTGACCGGCCGCAGCGCCGAAACCATTATCAGTGGTGGTGTGAATATCTACCCTCAGGAAATCGACGATATATTGATCAAGCACGAAGCGGTGGCTGACGTTGCCTGTGTGGGTGTGCCCAACGTCGAGTGGGGCGAAGAGGTGAAGGCGCTGATACAACTCAAAGAAGGTGAACGCGGCGATAGCGCATTGGCGGACGCCTTGATAGCTCATTGCGAAGCTACACTTGCCAAACAAAAAGTGCCACGCAGCGTTGAGTTTCTTGACCTGATACCGCGCAGCGAGGCAGGCAAAGTCTACCGACGCGCGCTGCGGGATCGATACTGGCAAGATCAGTCGTCCAAAATTTAACGATAAAAAGACGAGGCTTCTATGGATATTCAGCTCAGCCCCGAACAAACAAAGCTACGCGGTGAAGTGCGCTCGTACATGAACGCTTTGATGACTCCTGCCCTGATAGAAGAGGGGAAGGTTCCCGAATTCTCGGAAGGCGGCGGCCCCGAACACCGCAAGCAGTTTGCAAAAATGGGCGCCGACGGATGGATTGGTGTGAGCTGGCCCGAAGAGTGGGGCGGTAAGAACTGGACCACAATGGAGCAGTACATCTTTACCGAGGAGGTGATACGCGCCGGCTTTCAGTATCCCTTTCTCACCACAGAGGCCATAGCGCCTGTATTAATGGAACACGGCAATGATCGTGTGCGTGACGAAGTTGTGGGTGGCATTCGCAAAGGCGAGGTAGCTATCGCCATCGGTTATTCAGAGCCTTCGGCCGGCACCGATCTTGCCAGCTTGAAAACCCGTGCCGAGCGCGATGGTGATGACTGGGTGATCAACGGACAAAAAATTTGGACCAGTCTCGCCAATTTTGCCGATTATGTCTGGGTAGCGGCACGCACCGACCCGGACGAAAGCAAAAAGCACAAAGGGTTGACCATGTTTTTGGTGCCCACGAATACGCCGGGGTTTTCGTGTACTCCCATTTGGACCCTGGGCGTACGCACCAACGCCACTTACTATGAGGATGTTCGTATTCCCGATAGTTACCGCGTGGGAGAGGTGAACGGTGGCTGGAAACTTATCACGGGGCAGCTGAATCGCGAACGCTTGTCGCTGGTAACGCACGGCATGGTGGCGGGCTTATACGACGAAGTGCTGCAATGGGCTGCCACCACTCGTCAGGGCGGCACCTTGATCATTGACCGGCCGTGGGTGCGCAACAATCTGGCAAAAGCGCATGCAGGGCTGGAAGCGCTCAAAATGATTTGCTGGAAGCAGGCCTGGGCTATTTCGGCGGGCACGCTTGAAATGGCTGACGCCTCGGTTGCCAAGGTATACGGCACCGAGTTTTTTATTGAATTGTATCGCTTGCTGCTGGAAATACTGGGCGAGGCGGGCGCTATTGCGGCCGACTCGCCGGGCGCCTTGCTTAGGGGCAAACTTGAACACCGCTATCGAACCGGTTCCATTTTGACATTTGGAGGCGGTACCAACGAAGTTCAACGGGACATTATCGCCATGGCCGGACTCTGGATGCCGCGTTCGCGCTGATCCGGAATCGTTATCACCGACCCGTGACAAAGCTAACATCAGGAAGCGAAACGATGGATTTTTC
>Ga0213833_1002000_pt1 | contig 13762 bp, 19 predicted proteins | sample SWATP21_FD_160575 | JGI IMG/M metagenome (GOLD analysis project Ga0213833, IMG submission 160575) | Coastal seawater microbial communities from Marineland, Florida, United States - SWA TP2 #1 | ecosystem: Environmental > Aquatic > Marine > Coastal | place: USA: Florida | collected 2016-08-14
CTTGGTCTCCCCTCAGAGTTCGTTTGCCGTTGTAACCCCCAACATAGGCTTGCCCCCTTTCCTCACTGTCTGATCCAGTATATGCCCCGTACCAGGCATCACAGCAGCACAAGTGTCGCGTACCACAGGGCATGGGTATTGTGGCAACTTCGCCCTGAGGGGTGCTGCAAGTTGATTCGAGCGTAGCGTTGTAAGTGATGCAGAGGCAATCAGGATTGTGTCCGGGGAATGAACGGCAGCGATGTTGGGCAGGATACTCACCGCGTAAACATGCAAAAACACAAACACTCGCGCACACAGAGACGTCCTTGAAGCAGTGCGTCGCGCATATCCGTGGCGAAGTACAAATACCACGGAGCTGCTGCATGAACGCGACTCCACACCAGTGTGAAATCATGTTCCGCTCCACCTCATTTCTGGGATGTGGGTGCATGCTGCTGCTTCTAGTTTCGGTAGGAGCTATGGATTTAAGCACTCGTGTTGTGTTGAATGACGGCAATACGATGCCCGTGTACGGCTTGGGAACGTACAGGGTGCGTGTGTGTTTTCATGTGCTGTGCGAGCTGGTGCAGTTACCTGTGGAATTGATCATGTGCAGGCGCCTCCTGGCGAGGCCTACGCTGCTGTTTTGACCGCGTTGGCAATGGGGTATCGCCATATTGACACGGCGACAAGGTATGAGAACGAGGAGGATGTTGGCCTGGCAATCCAGGACAGCGGAATTCCGCGCGAGGACATATTTGTGACAACGAAGCTGTGGTTCAATGATCACGGCTACGAGGAAGCTCTTGCTGCATGCGATGCTTCGTTGGAACGTCTTGGTTTGGGTAGGTGTCCCGTGCACGCACTGCGCGAGCTTTGACTGTGGGCGGGTTTGACGGCATCGCCTGTGCAGAGTACGTGGATCTGTACCTGATTCACGCACCCCACCCCGGAAAGCGCCTTGAGTCCTGGAAGGCACTGGAAACACTGAAGCAACTCGGGAAAGCCAAATCCATTGGCGTGTCCAACTACGGTGTCCACCACCTCGAGGAGCTGCTTGAAGTGGCAACGGTGCCTCCTGCTGTCAACCAGATCGAGATGCACCCGTTCTTGGTTCGGCATGAGCTCGTGGTTTGGTGCGAGCACCACGACATCCAAATCGAGGGTTACAGCCCACTGGCAAAGGCGCACAGGCTTGATGACCCTGATCTGGTGGAAATCGCTCGCAGGTTTGTCCTCGTGTTTGCACTGTGCATGTACAGTTGGTGAGTGCGTGCTCGTGCCGACATGCTCGCAGGCACGGAAAAACCCCCGCCCAAGTGATGCTTCGATGGTCCCTTCAGCACGGGTTTGTGACAATCCCCAAGTCCTCGAACGCTGCGCGTATTCGTGAGAATGCGGAAGTGTTTGACTTCGAGCTGTCACACGAAGAGATGGCACGGCTTAACGTCAAGGACGAGGGCATGGCGACGGGATGGAATCCGGTGGAAGACCCAGAGTTCAAGTACGCGTGCACATGAGTGATTTGCTTTCTCTTTTTGTCCTCCCCGCCAACAAACAAAAAAAAAACGTAATCCGTCTACACCATGTTGCCACCATTGGCGGCACCGTTGCCCCGACCTTGCTGTGTGTCTTGCTTCATTATTCTCCTCAGCTCTTGCTGTATCGTCTGGAGGTACTCGTCATGGTTAGCTGTCCACAGCACTTCGCAAAGCAACACAGTCATTGCAATGCACTTACTTTGGATGTCACCAACGTTGTTTGACGGGTGCCGGCAGGCAGCATCAACTGCAGAGTGATGAGGATCACAATCGTGGCGCCCCCAACACTTGCAAACACAATGCCTGCGCTCTGTGTATTGTACTGCCGCTCGAAACGCTGCCACAGCAGTAGTGCCGCGCACAGCACCAATTGAAATGTGCCCAAGTAGAACAAACGATAGCCCCATTTCGTAATATGCCGGCAGTGACAGTGATAGTATCCCTTGAAGTTGGGGTGGGGCTTGTTGCAGTTGTATCGGCCGTTGACATCTGAGAGGACACAGTGAGCACACAAGTGCACACTACTGCACCTATTGTGGATGACAGGCTACACGCACCGAAAATATTATATCTGCAGTCACAGCAGCACATGAGGTTACACAGGAACCGCGTCTACACACGAGCAACACGGGAGCAACACGCACTTGCTCATTCGCATTTGTAGCTTCATTGCGAGCCATGTGGAAAGAAATAGCATGCATATTGCTGAGCTCACTGTAAAGGAGAACATGTGTAGCACCCAACTTGGACTGTCCTCAGGCGGCATCCCTTCGATGATAATCGCGAACCCACAACTGAACATCAGAGTGTCGGTGCTGCAAGCACATAGCAAACGGTTGAACACGACATCAACGGCACGCGCCCACAACACAACACCTTCACCCACATCACTGAAGCACAACCACCGATTGGAGGCCGGATCAAGTGTGCCACAGGCAAGGAACACGTGAGACTCAGCACAGCGATGGCACCCCCAAAATCCGCAACCAGGACGTACTCAGAGTTTGTGCTCTGCCCAGACCAGCACGGGACACATGGAGCACAAAGAACACACGTCGTCAACCATGGATCGAAGTATCATACAAGAAACACGCACGTGTTGTTCTTCTGCGCCCAAATGTCCCTGGAATTCTCCCGCATGGCAGAAAGCAGGTCAAAGTCCATGCTTTGATTGTGAAAACGCTCCGCTTGCGATATGGCTTCTCGGTGAAGACTCAAGGACTTCTGCCACGCATCCTTGTGGAGCACCATCGCTTGGCCCACTCCCAACACCCCACTGACAGCTCCAACAACCTCCATCGTGACGAGCAAGTCGGTACACGCGACGTCCGCGTGAAGTGCAAGTTGCGATGCACGCCCATGCCACGGCCCCCAATCTCGCTATCAAAAATAGCAATTTGGGACTGTGAGTCCTGCCACCGCCCACGACAACAGCTGTCGCTGCCATCATGAGGTTCATACGACGTGATGCGTTTGTCCCTACCAGGGCTGGGTGGATGATGTTGGTGTCCCTTGCGGCTGGGTCAACATCCGGGGTGTACGCGATGAGTGCGAACACGATTGTGTCGTACATGGTGCTCGCCACTGTGCTTGGATCTTGCTTTTTCTTGTACCTGGGCCTCTTCGCTGAGCGCAGTTTTTTCCTGCTGCTTGGCAACATGCTCTGCATTGCTGCGCACATCGTCTTTATTATGATGTTGGCAGAGCAGGACGGTAATCCGTACTGGATGGTGGGCTTTGGAATGGGAGCACTAGCCAATGGCATCGGAGCACTGGCGGTCATCAAGAAGTTTCGTGAGCACGGCTGCGGTGATGACGAAGACAGCGAGGATGAGAGTGGTGGCGAGTACGATAGTGGCGACGAGCAGCCAGTGAGCCAAGAGCAGCGCATGCTGATGGACAAGGCCACACGCCGGCAACAAAAAAGAGCTGCGCGCCGTCGTCTCGCCAGAAAGATGATGGAGAAGCAGGACTGAAGCAGGGCGGTGGGGCAAGCGGTGGAAGTGGTGTGACACTGAACTGAACTCAGTGCCTTTGTGCGTGTCGTGTACCTTCATTTGCTGTTTTACTGTGTTGGTGTCATGCCTGTAACACTGAAGTGCACGTGACAATAATAATTGCACGTGTCCACATGCCTAAGCAGGATTGCGGGCCTCCAACCGTTCAAGCCGAACACTCAGGCGTTCGATGGCGTCGAGAAGGCGTGTGGTGCTGCCGCCACGTTCTTCCTTCGCGTCCATGCTCGATGATCCTGTTGGATGGTCCTCGACGCTGTTGTCGCTGCCAGCGAAAAACTTGGAGTGCTGGGCCAGGTCCACGATCTTCCGCTTTGCGGACTTCATGGTTTGCAGAACGAACACCTTGTCCACGTTGAAGAGTTTGGTTGAGGCAGCGGGGCACGTCTGCACGAACGGCATGTGGTTGCCGAGCGGACCGTGTCCAAGGTGGGTCCATACTCCCCGGTACAGCCCAACCACGAGCACGGCGTGGTGAATCATGAAGTCATGGAACAGCTCGCCATACGTTCGGCCTGCAGTTTGTCGACATGACCCACACAAAATCAGAATGAGGGAAGGGGGAGGGTGCGCGTTGCACACCTGGGACGAAACCAGACTGGAACAAAAAGCAGGGCACTCACCCTCAAACGCTTTGGGCATGTCAATCTGCTGCAGAGCGCACCGCTGGACAGAGTCTAGATTCATGCTGCCGGCAGCATTGTCAGGTTGTGCTTTTCCCTCGTCCGCAGCAACCTCTACTGTTTCCGTTCCGTCCCCTGCAGACACCAGACGCTCAATGGCGCTGGTCACAACTGGGTTGTAGAAGGCTTGGCATACAATTGCGTCTGACTCGAAACACACCAGGCAGGAGGCAGGACACCCGTGTGAAAACTTCAGAGTCACCGCAACGCACACACTGACATTGGGCTACGGGTGTCATGCCATGGTTGTTGCGCACCGATGAGAGACGATGAAAAGACGCGGCCTGCTGCGAAATGGGGATACAGGTGGTGGGGTATTCTCTTCGTGTTGAGTGCGAACTGTGAACCAAACAGTGCACGTCAGTGCCCACACGCAGCGAGCGCTACCACAACGATGTGCCACCTTGTGTTCAACTGGACTGACAAAGGGAATGTTCTCTTGTAGCAACAGCTCCGTGAGAACTTCTACGTCCGGGTTTTCGCGTGCGATGGCACGGTGGGCAAAAATTGTGCCAGAGTCCACCAAGGCTTCAAGGGAGCCCTTGTTCTGTTGCCCACCCCTGGAATTTGGCCCATGGTACACAAGGTGGCAAGCATTGTCAGTACCCGAGGCAGTGCGTCGGTTGTGTGACACCCTCACGATGCACAAAGCACACGAACGGTTTGTGAGGCTTCGCAAGCAGGACTGCTTTTTCTGCGGTTGCGATACCGGCTCTTCGGAGCGAAACAACCTCTAGAGCCGACCCTTGCACGTAGTACACTTCGGGAAAGAATGCAATCTTGGACCACAGGTGTGGCGCCAAAGTTGGAGCCAACAACACAATGGGGCGCACAACACTTCCGAATCTGGTCCTCAACGTGAGGATGAAATGGTACAAAGAGCGGACGTTGCCACAAACAAGCACATGGTTCTTCACATTGGGGAAATCACGCTGCAGGGATGACCTGATGGTGACGTTCTTTAGGCAAGCAGGGTGCTTGAGAACATAGAACAGCCTGGAAAAGCTGTACTCACATCGCTGTCAGAGACCGGTCATATTTTGTGCGAATAGCACAGTCACGTACTGATCGGGATCTCGGACGTATTCTCCTTCATCTTCAATGCTGATGATCTTTGCAGCAGACTCTTGACGATTGAACCAAAGCCTGGACGCACCACCCTGCAGGTACAGGTGAAGCGTGTACCATACATGGAGCACAACATAGCACCAGCGCACGCACTTGTTCTGCACCGGCACTCGGTGCCGAAGCGTAGCCGCGCTTGTACAATGCCCCAATGTCCCGTTTCGTTCCTTGCGAGCCCATGATCCATGAACGAAACGACAGAGCCTTGGTGGGTTTTGGCGGTTTTGGTTGCACCACGTGCTTGGACTGACTTGCGGAGCTTCTGCCCATGAGAACGGCCCGGGTTCGCAGTGTGTGTGTGTGGCTGCGATGTGGCGGCGGCACGGAATCCTTTTTCGAAACGCTGGGAACCCCAAGGGTGGGCAGCTCCGCGTTTTCGAGCGCAGGATTCTCGACAGTGGGTGGGCTGTGTTTCGGGCGCTCCGTCGCCACCTTTGACTCCGCGATGTCGACGAGCGCTGACACAGTGTCCGCTTGCGTGTGGTCTTCGGGTGCGGTCCTGGCGTGCGTGTCCTCACTACTTTTATGGCTTGGAGGGCCCGACAGTGCTGCTGGAGCGCTTCGTCCGGGTCGCTTTGGTGTAACAAAGGCCAAAGGGGGAGTAGAGTGTGGCGGTGGAGTCGGGCGGAGGCGCTGCCGCATGATACGCAGGCGGTTGCGCATGCGAAGCGCTGCCTGTTGCAACGCAGGTGTTGTATCCACACCCCGATGGCGACCACACTGCTGCACATGGCACCGCTCGTCAGTTGTGAGTAACCCCGCAGCACCCACCGCACATGCGCGCGAAGCGAGCGCACCGAGCAGCCGTGACGCTTGAGAGCCGCTTGGCTGATGCAATCGAACGTGAGGTCAGCAGCCAGCTTGGTAGGTGCAATGACAAACGCCAGCACGCAGTTTTGGAGCAGCGGTGGAATGACGAAGTGGCCCGGATTCAGTAGCACCCTTGGGTGTTGACCCTCAACGGTCACCTCCAGAGCAAACAGGGTGGATCCAGTTTCTAGTTTCATGTCAGCGAAGACCGCGTGGCGCATTCACATTTCCACGGCTCCCACGCACCTTGAAACACAACCGACACCGCATCGCTGAAACGAACTCCTTCAAAGTCTCTCGCCAGCGGTGTGCTGTAGAGCTCGAATGCTGTTCCGTCCGCATACGCGTCCATCCATGTGGCATCCAACCCAGCGGTTGATGACATGGGTGTTATCAAGTTTGCAATGAATGCGATGACGCCTGGCACCTCGCAGCTCTGTAGCACACACGGTCAGATGCTGACACCACAGCATGCACAACCCCGTCCATTCCACACCTTCGCTAGGAGCTTCATTTTCAAACGCTCTACGCAAACGACTTGGTCACGGCTGAGCAAGTCCGTGGATGTGCTTTGGGTGGTGTAGAGAAAGTAGTTGGCGTTTTCGGGACGAATGATTTGGATGAGGACGCGCAAGCGCCGTCCGGCACGGTTGGCGACAAATCTGTGGTCGACCCAATGCGTGATTCACTTGCTTTGCCTTGCCTTACCTGGCGACCTGCGTACCTTTTGACCGCCATGGCCATCAACACAATCTGTGCGTCAGCTTCCTCTGGCTCCGGGGCAAACTTATTCGTCAACAAGAAACATGCTGCGGCGTGGTGCATCCCAGCTCGCTCCAGGTCGCGGTGTTTGAAAGGTGAGCCTTGGATGTATGTGATGCGACTGCTGAGTTCGGACTCGTTCAGAAGGCGCAAGACAAACGCGGACGGAGGGTAGGGGCTCAGTATTACAGCCTGCAAATCCTGTTCCTCAACGCCGTGATCAGCGTGGAACACTTCTCGAAACACCTCATCGAGGCTGCTTGGGGAAAGGTCTCCAGCCACCACAACGTGTGACTTTGTTCGACTTGGCCTGTGGAAAGCAGCGTCGGCATTTGCGAACAACAGACACCGAGGCGCCAACAACTCAAAACCGCGCACAACGCTGCGAACCGATATGACTGGCGAACAAATACGGAACGCGAAGAAAGCAAGGCAAGCAGACGCTCCGCTTGCTTTGGAATCAAGACAAGGACAACGATCAAGAGCAACGTGGTCACTAGCTTCCCAACCACAGACTTGGGCACAACATCACCGTATCCAGTGGTGCTGATGGTGGCAGCAATGAAGTCTGCGAGAACGATTGGTCACAATGGGCAACACGTTTGGCCCCGCACATTACGCACAAAAGACATCATGCAGCATGAGCTGATCATGTTCAGCTCGCGTTTCGTTTTCAATGAAGTGGATGGCACCAGCCCACACAAATCCGATCGAGCAAATTGCCAGCACCATGACAAACACTTGGCGATTCACGGCTGACCCCATGTACCAGAACATTCGTTGCACGCGAAGCACACGGGCAACGCGGAGCAGTCTGAGGATTTGCACAACGTTCGACTCTCTTCCGAAAATGTCGCCACCTCCCCCCCACTGGGCGACAACCGGAACGATTGTGACGAGGTCTACCAACGCTAGTGGGGATATGATGTACAAAAGCCTATGTTCTGTGGCATGGTGCAGTATGAGCACGGACAGTGTGAGCGAACTTGTCCATCTCGTGAATCGCTCCTCCCACGCACCGGCAATAAAGAACCGCAAGACGTAGTCGAAGCTGAAGAAGGACACCATGGCGTACTCCAGATGATTGAACAGCTGGTGGCACAACCAATATTAGACTCAAGACAACACGAGATGTGATGCTCTCACAGACTCGGACCCTTTCGTTCTCCTGAAAGCTTGGGTAGGTGTCCAACACATACAGGACGCACGCCATCAGAGACAGCAGCGTGTTCAGGACATCGAGGATGACACCTACAACCGTTCGGTTGATAAATGCCACAACCTGCTTCCGCCACCGTTCCGTCCAGCTATCAGGGATCTCAAAATCAATCTCTTGGAGCCTTCGGTTGTAGCTGTGACACAAGGCACGTGAGAGAGAGAGGGACAGAGACTAGCAGCAGGGGCAGTGGCATGCGCCGCGCACCGCTTCGGGACTCGCTGCAGAACTCCAGCGCCGTACGTGGACACCCGACCCCAGCTCTGCATGGTTTCCTTGGTTGCTACAGCCGGACGCGTGCGACTACCAGGGCTTCATTGCTGCGTGCCGCACCAGCAGCGGAAAGTAACACAGAAAGTGCTCTGCGCGGCCGTTTCGCAACACAATGACCATCTTAACAACAACAAACGACAAGCATTTCGCTACTCGATCTACTGTGACGGGGTTGCGGTGGCCTTGCTTTTGCGCTTGCGGCGTCGCTTCTTGGGTCGCTGTGGAACTGGTGCCTGTAAATGTACGAAGGAGCACAAAGGCGAATTCTGTGACTGAACTGACGAAGCAACAAGGATTGAGGATACCACACGCGACGTACATTCGATGTTCTTTGCTTTTTCTTCATGGAGAGAGGGTTTGGGCCCTTGGGACCCTTGGGTTTTCGCCGGACGGGTTTCTCAACCGTCTTGGAATCACCAGCACCTACGCTCTCCTTCGCTTCGCTTCTTTGCTCCTCGGTCGCAACCCCGGCACCAGATGCAGCGTCACCACGCTTGCGTTTCATTGCAGTGGCTTCGGCTTGCAGAAGGCGCCGCTCACGCTTTGAAGGTTGGACTTTCTTCAACTCGCGCTGTCAACACACGAGGCGCATTGGCGGGATGGCACGCACATGCAGCACGGCGCTGGGACAACACAAACCTTGGACGCCAGTTCGAGCGAGGCCCGCGATACTTTGTCGAGCACCAACACTTGGCGATTGAACAGAAGCAAAGGTGTACCTGGGATATCACGCATGTGCGCACGAAGCTCGGCATCTTGCGTCGCGACGAAATAGTGCTTGTTGTTGGCGCCCCCTGGTGGGTGAGACACAAGCGCTCACGTGATCGGCGGGGTGCACAGCAACCCACCACTTCAAGACCCACACGTACCAACAAGTGATTGCAGACACTCCGACGCGCTCACAGGGTTCTTGTGCTTGCACTTGGCAAACTTCATTGTGTTGGCGAGTTGGCAGGTGTCGTCAAAGTCAGGCCCAAGGGATCGGAGCTCCGCCAGCACACATTTTGTGACAAACAACACAACCAAGTGGGTTTGGAGCAACTTTGGAAGCATGTCATGCAGATCCACCTTGCACATGCAGGCGATGTTCAAGAAGTTCCCATCAATGAGCACCTGCCGGCAGACAGTCAGTGGCACAGAAACAGCCGCACACCACCACGCCGCTCTGACCTTGTACTTGGGAACAATACCGTACAATATTCGGTACTGCTGCAGAATCTTGCGATGGTGCTTGTTGCGAAGGATACGCATGATGACACGTGTTCCAAAACCTGTTCAAGCGACCTCACACGGACTAAAGGCGCGAGTCGAGTGAGCGCAGTGAGACTGCACCGGCAGCACACAAGCACACCCGATGATGTCACGACAAATTAACACACACTGCTGTGCAGGATCGTTCAGGACAAGGTGGCTGACTCGAGGTGCTTTGCAGCGGCGGGAATGGCAGCTGGTATCGTGCACTTCGGTGAGGGATAGCAAGTTGCTTGCATTGTTTGCTTTGTGGTGAAGAGGCGACTGCAGCCTCACCATGAGCACAGACTCTGACTCCACGGTCCGTTTCAGTTTGTGTTGAGTGTGTGCGGTCTCTCGATTCTGTTTTCTCACCCCCTTGTGGCCTTGTCCAGTTTGGAGACGATGATCTTGACTTCATGCTGCCAGACTTTGGTGGCCCGCGCCGCCCTGGCACGACAGGTCCACGAACAGCCACAGCCACAGCCACAGCGGCTGCCCGGAAGGCCAACACAGGTGCAGCCGCACGCCTGACCGCCGCCGACTTCGGGTTTTCAGACACCGACTCCGCGTCGCAGTCTGGGAGCTTTCGACGCACCGCATCACATGACAGCATGCCCATGTCGCCAGTGTGGGTGGCGTCGGCCAAACGCCACAGCGTAAAACCTAACCGGGCGGCCGCGCCTGCGTTGGAGTCTGCGCCGCGTCCAAGTCTATTGAATAGCTTGGACTGGACGCCCTCACCCACTATTCCGCTCGCCACCCCCACTGACTCTAGTCATGGTGGAGGTAGCCCACCTACTCACACTGGCGGCGGAGACAGCCAGCGACGCGGCACCCAACCCGCTGCTCCAAGCTTGACCTCTGATGCCCGCATCGGCGCCACGCACGCAGCCGCCGCCGCCGCCTCCGACACACGTGTGCGGAGTGGTGTGGCATCAGACAGGGAAGATGGTTCTGTGTCCACCAGCGGGACTGATGGCTTCAGTGACTCCGACCGCGGTGGTGTTGTCGGAGTTGTCACCGACGAGGTGGTTGAGGCGGCACACACAGCACCAGCACGCCGAGATGACCCATTTGTTGCTGGCGGTATCAGCATGGTGCAAGCAGTGGCAGGTAGTTTCTCGTCCTCGCACACTTCCATGAGTGACCGGGAGTCAGGGAGCGACGGTGAGAGTGCTTGTGGTAGCAAGAGAGGTGGGGGTGCTACACACGGTGAGGGTGACTCGCCCCCCGAAGATCGGGGCACTAGTGGTCAGGATGTCCAAGGTAATTTGCGTGGACAGCATGGGCAAGTCGGAGACGTGTCCATAGCAGAGGGAGAATCAAGCAACCGAGTGAGCACCCAGTCCCCTCGACCGTATCCAAGGCAGGAACCAAGCGACGTTGACACCCAGGGTGCTGGTGTTGGCGATGGTGTTGGAGACGGCGGCGCTGATGGTGCTGGTTTTGGCGAACCAAGGTCGTTGCTTGTTGTGCTTCCCCAACATGACGCCGTCGCACGTGTGCAACAATCGATTCCCCGGACACATTCCTTGGAGAGCGAGGACAGTGAGATTGTGGGTATCACGCAGCAGCCGAGCCCACTCCCAGCATCCGAGCGGAGACTAGTCGCGACACCGCGCCAAGCAAGCTTTGGAAACGAGTGCTCCCCCACTCAGACAACTTCTCACGCCCAGGTGGGTGGGTTTGACCCACACAACGGCGTGGACTACTGCCTCCAGCACTGCACTGGCCCTCGGTGTGTCGTTGATGCCACCACGGGCCTGGTGTTGAGTGGTGCCCAGCTTCGCGCCGCCGTCAGCGCTGTGGCCGCAGAACTTTCGTACGTCAAGAGTCAGCCTGCAGCAGCAGTGGTCGTGCATTGTGCATTGTGCATTGTGCATTGTGCATTGTGCATTTTGCACGTGCACTTGTGTTGGTGTCGTCCTATGGTCGTGGTGTCCTCACCGCTTCATGTCATGGTGTCTACCTGTTGGCACTCAGGGTGCTTGGCGTGCAACACGGTGACGTGGTTGTCATGCCACTTGGTGCGGACGTCATGGTAGCTGTGGCTGCCATGGCTGTGGCATATTTAGGTGCCGTTGGTGTGGTACTCGACTCTTCGTTCGGCGCTGAAAATGTGCCCGTGGTGACAAGCCACACTCACCCAAGGTTGGCATGTTGCGTCGCATATGCTTGCCGTCGACTCACACCCTCGGGTCTTCGTTTGTATGCCACGCAGCTTGACGTGTGACTTGAAGAACGTGCCGGGCTTCGGTGTGTCAGCGTGCGTCGATCTGCTTGCACAAGCAGCTGCTCGTGCTCGCCAGTGGGGGACACGACTGGTGGTCATTGCTCGTGCACCGCTGTCTGCAACACCCCGCTCGAATATCGTTGTTCGAGCGCGGGAGCGCGTCTTCTCGACCGTGTGCACTGCTGCGGCTCGTCAAGGCGCCTCGGCTGTAGTTGTGCTGGGTGCGGACTCTGTGGCAACCGAGGCCGCGGTTGCTGTCGCCACAGCGGCGATTGCATCGGAAGTGAGCGAGTTTGATACGCGCCATGTGGTTTCCTGGACGCGATGTGCCGATGTACGTGTCGAGAGTTGTCGTGGTGCTCCGGTGTGGTGCAGTACATTCATGCGTTGCGGGCTTTGCGTTGGTGGTGTCGACTGGCGCTCATTGTGTGTACGTGTCTATGCTGCGGAAGCAGGGCTTGGCATCCACCCCTTCGGTTGTGCCGGTGGCACGTCACACCCCAGAGCACGATGTTGCTTTCTTTGTTGCCTCTGCTGGATCTGTATGTCCGCCACGATTGTACGTGTCTCCATTGGTGCCCACGGTGACAAGCTAACACACTGACCCCGCGCCCCCCTCTCTTCCCGTTTCGCCCTCCTTGCGTGCTGTACTTGCCTCTCACTTGTCTGTGTTGTCACACGTAGGTATGCGAGAACGCACCAGCAATTGCGGCAGTCCTGTCAGGACATCAAGCATGCGCTGGGTTGGTGCCCTGGTGATGTTGTGGCAACAGCTGCTCTGTCTTGGACAACCGGCTGGCTCGAGTTGGCGCTGCTGGCCCCTTTGGGAGCTGGGTGTTGTGTGGTGTACTGGCAAAACACACCACGGGCAAGTGGGTTTGAAGCGTCCTCGTTTGTGGAGGTATGTTGTGTTGCGTGCCCCCCCCCCCTCCCTCCACCAGCAGCGGCGAAGGGTTTCGATTCGATTCGATTTGGTTCGCTCACTTCTGCCTGCACGCACTTGCTCCTGTGATGTGCCCCCAGGCTTCCCGGAAACACCGCGCGATGTGTTTGTTGGTACCGCCTCGTGCCCTGCGCAGCGTGTGTACCACCACCGTGGCGAAGCACCTGAATGCGATGCGGGAACTGCAGTTTGTGCTGGTGGGCGGTGGAGGTGTGTCTCCCCGCGCCAGGTCGGCCTGCGTGGCGACTGGGTTGGTGTTGTGCCAGTGGTACGTCATGAGAGCACACCCACGGACCCACAATGTTGTTGTTCACATGCGTGCACTTCACATAGCCAGACATCTGGTGGTGTTGGTGAGGCGGCTTTCGTGGGCATCACCAACAATTGGTGTGTATTGGTGTGTGCCTCTTTCGCTGTCCAGGTACGGCACGGCCCAGTTTGGAGTCAGCCACATGAGCTCCACATCCGGCGATGGTATTTTGCGGCCTCTTCCTAGCATCCAGCACAAGGTACGTTGCGAGTCCTGCTTGTGTCGGCTTATGTTGTCGGGATGCTGTGCTGTTGTGCTGCAACAATCAGGAGGACTTGGCCTGACACGCAACCTCCTCGTTCGATTCATCGTGAATGCTACCTGACATCGTCGTCAGGTGGTCAACATGAAAACTGGAGCTGTAGTTGTGGCGGGAACCGTCGGGGAGTTGCGGGTTGCCGGCCCGCCTCACAGCCGCGACTTGATGCTGCCCGTCGATGCAGCTGGGTACATTTGTTCGGGTGACGTGGTTCGAGAGGCGCCTCCCTCGGAGCAGAGCAGCCAGCGACGTTCTGGGCCGTCGACGGGGCTCGTGGTGTTGGACCGTGTCGCGGAAGTGTTGTGGGGTCACAACCACTCCATGGTACATCACGCGTGGAGTTTTCAAGGAGTGCCTGCTTGTGTGTGTGTGTGTGT
>Ga0213833_1002002_pt1 | contig 13752 bp, 11 predicted proteins | sample SWATP21_FD_160575 | JGI IMG/M metagenome (GOLD analysis project Ga0213833, IMG submission 160575) | Coastal seawater microbial communities from Marineland, Florida, United States - SWA TP2 #1 | ecosystem: Environmental > Aquatic > Marine > Coastal | place: USA: Florida | collected 2016-08-14
GGTGTAAGGTACTTTAAACGTGGGAATGTAAGAACCCTGTGCGTGAATCATTTCCTGCAGCTCGTGGGCCAGCGCAACGCGGGTGGGTTTGTCCTGCGCGGCGCGGTAGGCCTCTATCTTGCTGTCAATCCCGGCGTTGTCAGTGTTGGTGATGTTGTTGGTTTGGGGCTTGTGCGCGTTCACCGAGTGATAGAACTCCCAGAACACCGGTGACAAACCGCCGCCTGACCAGCCCATCCACGCGATTTGATGCTTCTTTTCCAAAATTTGCTTGAATGCGGTGGAAGCATCCAGCAACTGCAACTGGAAATCGATGCCGGCTTTGAGTGCTTCGCGCTGCAGTATCACCAGCCGGTCGTTGTGGCTGCTGCTCATATAGGTGATGCGAAGGCTCAGTGCCTTTCCGTCCTTCTGGCGGATGCCACGACGATCGCGTTCGGTCCATCCGGCTTCATCAAGAAGCTCGTTGGCCTTCTCAAGATCAAAACTGCGCGCGAGCACGGCAGGATTGGTGTAATCCCCGTAGCCTTCATACTGGGAGTTCAGGCGCTCGTAGTCGCCGCGCAGAACGGTGTCGATGATTTTCTGGATGTTGCTGGCGTGGGCAATGGCATAGCGCACGCGCTTGTCAGCCAGAAGAGGGTCGCTTTCATTCAGAAACATGCCCTGCGAGGGCTGCGGAACGTCATTGTAGAATTTAATTTTCGCCGCCCAGCCGCGATCATATATTTCGCCCTGCGCTTTCTTGTGCCAGAACACCGGTGCGACAAGCCCGAAACTGTCCAGGTCGCCCTTGGCGAAATACTGATAGGCCAGATTGATATCGCGAATGACCTTGACCCTCACATGGTCAGGGTTAAAGCGATGCTTGAGATAGCGCTTGTTGTTGCCCCACCAGTTCGCCTTGCGATCAAACTCAACGTATTTTCCTTTGCGCAATTCTGCTATCTGGTAGGGCCCGGTATTGGGTTCGATTTCCCAATTGAAATTCCGTACCCACTGGCTGTCGAGTTGGTGGAAGTGTTCGGGAGTTGGTCGCAGGCCGTATTCAAACAGAAGTTCATCGCGTGGTTTGGGCACCGCGCCTGTCACGGCAATGGTGTAGTCATCGTATTTGCGTACATCCACGATCACGTTGCTGTAATAGTTGTTGTACCAGGGCGCGACGATATGCTCCGAGCGCATGAATTTGATGGTAAAGAGGTAGTCGTCGGCAGTCACGGCGCTGCCATCTGACCAGCGCACATCGGGGTCGAGCTTGTAGTACACGGTTTTACCGTCGGGATCGAAAGCCCAGTGGCTGGCAAGCATCGGAATAGGATTCAGGGTGTCAGGGTGTATATCAACCAGCGCGAGGGCATTGGCGCGCAAATAGCCGGCAAAGCTACCGTTGGAATCCGGCCCAACCAGTCGCAGGGTGAGAGGGAAGGTGGTGATAAAACTGCGAAAACGACCGCCACGCTTGGCCTCGGGTGAGGCAAATACCGGGTCGTCCAGGTTGGTTTTCCAGTCGAGATTTGCCGGCAGTGTTTCGGGAGCCGCCCATAGCGACGCAGACAGGAAAACAGCCAGAACAATAAAAAGAAGCTTATTCATAATAACTAAATTTGCGCGGATCAAAGGCTTCACGAATGGCTTCGCCGATGTAAGTGACAAGCATCAGTATCAGCGTCATGGCGCCGACGACCGACAACACCATCCACAGGGAGTCGAGGTTTTCGGTGCCCTGTTTTAACAGTTCACCCCAGCTGGGGGTGGGCGGCGGCAGGCCAAAGCCCAGATAATCGAGCGCGGTCAGCGAGGTAATGCCGCCTGCAACTGAAAACGGTACGAAGGTGATCAGGGTGGAGACGCTGTTGGGCAGGATATGTTTAAACACAATGCGGGTGTTGGAGGCGCCGATGGCGCGCGCCGCCATCACGTATTCGCGTGCGGCTTCCTTGTAGGTAGCGGTGCGCATATACCAAGTGATAGAGGTCCAGCCAAAAAACACCATAATCATCACCAGCGTCCAGAAACCCGGCTGGATGATGGAGGCGACTATCATAATGACGTACAGAAAGGGGATGTTGGACCAGATTTCGATCAGACGCTGAAACACCAGATCAAAGGCGCCACCCCAGTAGCCCATGAGGCAGCCAATGCTGACGCCAATCAGGTAGTTGAAAACAAGCAGCAGCAGCGAAAACAACATGGCAATGCGAAAACCGTAGATGATGCGCGAGAGCACATCGCGACCGCTGGTATCAGTGCCCAGATAATGTTGTTTGGCAAAGGAAGGCGCGTGCGGAGGGAAGTCGCCAACGGCCAGATCGGTTTCAAGTGGCCCGTAAGGAATCGGTGGCATAATCACCCGGCCACTGCCACTGCTTTCCAGTGTGAGCTTGAGCGTTTTGTAGTCGGTTTCGTATTGATAGTCGAGGCCGAACTGCGTTCCGGGAATGATGGCGCCGTAGGTCGGGAAATGCCACTCGCCTTCGTAAATGACCAACAGGGCGCGTTGGCTTGCGATCATTTCAGCGCCGAGACTAAGCACAAACAGGCAGGCGAGTGCGATGGCCGACCAGTAGCCGCGGCGTAACTGTTTGAAGCGATCCAGGCGTTTACGGGTAACCGGGTTGAGCTTAAGCATCAGCGCGCCTCACCGAAGCGGATGCGTGGATCAACCATAGCGACCAGAAAATCCGAGATGATATTGCCGATCAGAAACAGCAGCGACGTGATGACAAGAATTCCCATCACTACCGGGTAGTCGCGCTCGAGAATGGCCTCGTAACCCAGAAGGCCAATGCCATCGATGTTGAAGATGGTTTCGATCAGAAAGGAACCACCCATAAAAAAAGCGATATTGCTGCCAAAGGAAGTGGCGATGGGAATCAGACTGTTGCGAAAGGCGTGGCGCCATACCGCAGTTTTACGCATCAACCCTTTAGCGGCGGCGGTACGCATGTAGTCAGCGGCCTGGTTGTCCATCAGGGCGTTTTTCATCATAAAGGTGGTCAGCGCAAAACTGCCTGCCATGTACGCGATTAACGGCAGGGCGCCGTGATAGAAAATATCCTTCAGCTTGCCCCAGGTGTTGAGGTCGTCGTAGTGGTCACTGACAAAACCACCGAGGGGGAAAATGTCCCAATGAGCAGCAAACAGTCCCACCAGGGCAATGCCTACCACATAGCTCGGCAGGGCGTAGCCGAGAAAGACAAGCGCTGACGAGGCATTGTCGAACAGACTGTTGTGCCCCAAAGCCTTCGCTACGCCGAGTGGAATGCAGATAAGGTAGGTGAGAATCAGCGTTGTCAGCCCGTAGAAAATGGAAACGGGAAAGCGCTCTTTGATAATTTGCCAGACCGGATCCTGATAGCGACTCGACTCGCCCAGATCCAGTGTGATCACCTTGCCCAGCCACAAGGCGTAGCTCTCTAGTACAGGCTTGTCAAAACCGTAATAGGCTTCCAGTTGCGCAATTTGGTCGGCGGACAGCGTGCTGCCGCTTTGGGTGTCACGCTGCACCTTGCCTGCCTGGTCGCCGCTGACCAGCGAGGCGGTCATCATTCGTTCAATGGGCCCACCCGGAACAACGCGTGTTACCGCGAACACCAGCAGGGTAATGCCGATAAAGGTTGGCACAATGAGCAAAAAGCGACGAATGAAATAAGCTGTCATTCCGGCCGCCTGTAGTGAAGAGCGGGCGTTGCCAAAGAGCGCAAAAATGTTCGCAGGGGTTGCCGCATGCAGCCTCAGATGTGTATTTAACGGGTGATAAACCGGCGCAGACTACCGGCCGGAGAGCTTCGTGACATCGACATACAGACTGAGTACCTGCCCCGGCATCAGGTACTTGCCGGTGTTGATCTCGTTCCATTTGATAATGTCGTTCACGCGCACGCTGAATCGCCGGGCGATAGTCGCCAGCGAGTCACCGCTGCGTACAGTGTAGCCCACCTTGCGGATGGTATTTCGAGGCGCAATTCTCGTTCGGCTTAATGCGCGGCTGTCGGCATCTTGCCAGACAATCAGCTTGCGTCCGGGGAATAAGGGGTCTTTGGGCACCATATTGTTCCAGCTGGCTAGCGACTTCACGCTGACACCGTAGCGACGAGCGATTGTCCACAGGGACTCGCCGCGCTGGACTTCATGGTAGAGCGATTTCTTATCGCTGCCTTCCCCACGTTTCTGGGCTGAGGCCAGACGCTGGTCGGCACTGAGTGCATATTGAGCCTTGGAGGCGCTTGCGGAGGGCAGCATCAACACCTGACCGACGCGGATTGTATTGTTATTCAGTTTGTTGGCCGCCTTTATGGTCGCGACGTCAGTATTGAAACGGCGCGCGATCTTGATCAGGTTATCGCCGGGCTCAACCGGATAGCGGCTCCAGCGCAGGCGCTGTTCGGCCGGGATTTTGGCAAGGTTTTCTTCGAACTGCAGTCGCTGCGCTACCGGTATGGCCAGCCGGTGGGGACCATTCGGGTCTGTGGCCCAGCGGTTGTATCCGGGGTTAAAGCGGTATATTTCCTCAATGCTTAACCCGGCCAGCTCCGCGGCCTGTGCCAGATCTATCTGGCCGCCAATGTCCACGATTTCGAAGGCAGCGATATTGGGAATTACCGGCAGTTCAATGCCGACGTAGGGGGCTCTTTTTATGAGCTGGCTAAGGCCAATCAGCTTGGGGATGTAGGCTTCGGTTTCTTCCGGCAGTGACAGAGACCAGAAATCTGTATCCCGGCCGGCCTTACGGTTGCGGATGATGGCGCGATTCACTGTTGTGGCCCCGGAGTTGTAGGCGGCCATTGTCAACAGCCAGTCGCCGTCAAAGCGGGCATTGAGTTCCTGTAAATAATCCAGTGCGGCTTCAGTTGCGGCGATGACATCGCGCCGACTGTCATACCACCAGCTGCGTTTCATACCCATATGTCTGGCGGTGAGGGGCACAAACTGCCACAGGCCCGCAGCCCGGCCATGGGAATAGGCAAAGGGGTCAAATGAACTCTCGATGGCCGGCAGCAGGGCAAATTCCATCGGCATATCGCGTTCGCGAATAGCCTCAACGATAAAGTGGAGATAGCGGCTGGAGCGTTCGGCGATGGTATTGATGAATTCCGGGCGGGCGCGGTAGTGTTCGAACTTTTCGACAACAAGGGGGTGGGCGCTGTATTGGGTGAGCCGATATCCCCGGGTAATGTGCTGCCAGAGGTCGTCAACATCACCGGTATCAGTGGTTGGCAGGCCTGCCAGTTTGCAGTCGCCTTTATGAATGCTGCCGTGCTCGCAGTTACTGGTGGCGATTTCGGTCGCTGCTGCAACGTCCGGCTCGCTGGTGGTTGCGCAAGCCGCGAGAAAGAGGCTGGAAACTATATAAAGAAGGTGTCGTAAGCTATTATTTTTCATCTAGTTAATCAGATTATTCCAACAGCGTGATCTGACATGCTGAGCGCCTTCCCGCAAAATGTCCGGGAGAACTTTCCGGCCGCAGCAATGCTAAAAATTGTCTTTCCAGTGTCGAACTGCCGCGAAAGTAGCGACCTCATCATTGAGCGCCATACTAGCATATTCGCCTGCGGTGTCTTGCACTTCGTCAACGTGGCTGCGCAGGAAGGGGTTGGTTGCGCACTCCAGAGCAATGGTTGAGGGCACGGTGGGTATTTCCCTTTGCCGCTTGGCACTTTCCCGCTCGAAGCGCTCGGCAAGCGCGCGGCTGCCGGGCTCTACCGCCTGGGCAAAGCGTAAGTTGGCCAGAGTGTATTCGTGGGCGCAGTAGACTTGCGTTTCAGCGGGCAGGGCCTTGAGCTTGCCAAGCGAGTGGTGCATTTGCTCGGGCGTGCCTTCAAACAGGCGGCCGCATCCACCGGCAAAGAGTGTGTCGCCGCAAAACAGAAGCGGTGGTGACTCGGCGGCGGCGAAATAGGCAATATGGTCCAAGGTATGGCCGGGCACTGTGATGACCTCGAAACTCACGCCCAGAGCCTCGACGTTTTCGCCGTCTGACAGCTCGCGGCTGATCTGCGGCGCTGCGCCTGGCGGGCCAACCACCGGTATCCGGCGATTTTGCAACAAGGCCTCCAGACCGCCCACATGGTCAAAATGGTGATGGGTAATCAATACGCCCGTCAGTTTCAGCGAGCGTTCGGTCAGAAAGGCTTCTACCGGCGCTGCATCGCCCGGGTCGACAACCACGGCTTCGCCGTTGTCATTATGCAGGCACCAGATGTAGTTATCGCTGAAGGCTGAAATGGGATCAATGTGAATCATACGTACTCTGAAAATCGATTTTAGGTTACGCTAATCCAGTGTCGGCTGAACTGCAACTGTAACAGCAAGTTACCCGGCAGTTCGCTTTCAATAACCCCCCAATCTCAGGAGCTGCACGTGGCCATATGGCGCCAACAGGCACCCGATAGCGACTTGCTGCCAGCGCTAAAGCGCTGGTTTGAGGGGCCAGTGGGTCGCCAGCTCCTGAAAGAGGAAAAGCAGCTGCTGCAGGATTCACTGAAGGGCGTCTTTGGCCGCTCATTGCTTGAGCTGAGTCTGGTTACTCAAACCCTGGCCAGTCGCCCTGACGGCATTCATCGCCATTACTCTATAGGTCCTGCTGTGCAGCGTGATCTGGGCAGGGCGCTTGATGCCGTCGCCGACTTCACGCAGCTGCCGATAGCGAATGAAAGTCAGGACGCTGTGGTACTGCATCATTTACTTGAGTTTGTTGCCAACCCTCACAACATGCTGCGTGAGATCGAGCGCATTACCGTGCCTCACGGCAGGGTGCTGATTGTGGGCTTTAACCCATTTTCGCTGCTGGGCTTGCAGCTGCAGTTTCGTGGACGATTGCAGCGAAACAGTGTCTGGCAGCAGCATGCGCTGACAACTTACCGACTGATCGATTGGCTGCACCTGCTCGGCTTTGAAGTTAATCATTGCTGGTATGGCTTTCACCGGCTGCCGCTGAGCAAGCCTGCATGGTGTATGCGCCACCGGTGGCCAGCACCGGAGTTGATTAAAAAGCTGCCGGTAGGTGGAAGTTTTGTTCTGTCGGCGACAAAATATCGCGCTCCGGTTACGCCAATAAAAATGAAGTGGCGACGTGAAACGATGGTTAACGTTCGCCCCTTGGGTGCAGCCCGGGAGGGTTGCCTGAATTCAACACAAAGTGAGTCACAATGACAGTAGAATTATTTACCGACGGAGCCTGCAGGGGGAACCCCGGGCCCGGCGGGTGGGGCGCATTGTTGCGCTACAACGGCGTTGAAAAATCTCTTTATGGTGGCGAGCCTGAAACAACCAACAACCGTATGGAGCTGATGGCCGCTATCAAGGGGCTGGAGGCCCTGAAACGTCGAAGTGACGTTGTGTTGACCACAGACTCCCAATATGTGCGCAAGGGTATTACCGAGTGGATTGCCAACTGGAAGCGCCGAAACTGGCGAACCGCAGATAAAAAGCCAGTTAAAAACAAGGATTTGTGGGTGAAACTTGATGAATTGTCGCAGTCTCACGATATCGACTGGCGCTGGGTTAAAGGCCACAGCGGGCACCGCGAAAACGAGATCGCTGACCAGCTGGCTAATAAAGGTATCGACGAACTGACACTCAGCTGAGCGCGCACGCCCGGCGGGCGAAAATTTTAGCAGGGCAGGCTCCTGCAACACCTTCTTGGGAGATAGTACACGTGTCACGACAGGTTGTTTTGGACACCGAAACCACTGGTCTGGAAACCAGCCAGGGCCACCGCATTATCGAGATCGGTTGCGTTGAGCTGGTTAACCGGCGCCTTACCGGCCGGCATTATCACCAGTACATTAACCCCGAGCGTGAGATAGATGCCGGGGCGATGGAAGTTCACGGCATCACCAACGAGTTTGTGCAGGACAAACCCGTATTTGCTGCGATAGCAGACGAATTTCTCGAATTTATTCGCGGGGCAGAGCTGGTTATCCATAATGCCCCCTTTGATGTGGGCTTTATCGACTACGAATTGAAGCTGCTCAAGCGCAGCGAGAAGGTCGCGGCCTGTTGTTCGGTTATCGACAGCCTGGTTATGGCTCGCCAAAAGCACCCCGGGCAGCGCAATAGCCTGGATGCATTGTGCCAGCGTTACGGCGTTGATAATTCCCAGCGGGATTTGCACGGGGCTTTGCTGGATGCCGAGATTCTCGCAGACGTTTATCTGCTGATGACGGGCGGGCAGATTGGTTTAACGCTGGCAGGCGAGGGAGCCAATGCCGGCGGTGGTCCGGAAATCGCCAGTGGTATTCGGCGTCTGGCTCCGGGTCGTCAGGCCTTGCCGGTAGTTCGCGCGTCACAGGATGAGATGGCTGCCCATCAGGAACAGCTGGAAGCGATAGACAAGGCCAGCGGCGGGAACTGCCGCTGGCTGCAAAGTTGAGAACGGTGACTTACAGCGCGTAAATCATCATCAACAGGCCGACAGTGGTCATTACGATGGCGTTATCGCAATCGCCATAAGCTCAAACGCGTCAGGCGTCCCGCGTCAAATGCTTTTACCTCATTAATGCTTGTGGCAGCGTCTGATTCATCTACATTCCGTATTCTTTTGCGAGGGGCAAAAAAGCGGCCGCCAGCATGCCTGCTGAGGGGAGGCCTTCAAAAGATCTTTCGGCAAGAGTACTTTCTGCGAATATTCACACTTTCTTGCGGTGGCGCAGCCGCTATCATGGGCTAAAATTTATAGTCTATATTTAACAGAGACTTATAGACGCTACCTTTAAGATTTTGTAAGCCCCTGCCGTACATGGGAAAGTCGTGTAAGCTGGAACCCATGCGGTTACACATAATAAGTATGTAGATTCAGCGCTGCCATTCTTGCGTGCGGCGAAAATCAAGAACGGTGAGCAGCACGTTCCCCGAAAAAATTAAGTGAGGTCAAACCGGTGCAGTATGAAGTCGCGGTAAACCTGTCGTCACTGGATCTGGTCAGCACAGAATTGGGCGTGACTCTCGATCAGGCAATCGATACGTTTGAAGAGTTCCTTTCCGACCAGGACAACAGCGCGCTGCTGGAGAATTGTCTCGGGCTCGTCTGGCAGGTAGCCGGCACCCTCAAGCTCATTGAAGTATTTGGCGCAGCCTTGCTTGCGCGAAATATGTACGCGCTGCTCGACGATAGCCAGAAATCCGGGAAGCCCTTGAACGATAAACAACTCGAGGCCTTGAGCGCCTCGTTTTTTGTGTTGCCGCGCTACCTAGAGTCAGTGGCTGCACGTAAATCCGACAGCGCGCTGATGCTGCTACCCCAGATCAACGAGCTGCGCCTGTCCCATGGGCGCGAGATTCTGTTTGAACACAGCTTGCTGGGCATTAAAGACCAGCAATTCACTAGCACGTCCGATTTTGGCGTGAAACCACACGCCGATGACCAGGCGGCGTCCGATGCCATCAAACGCTTGCGGCACATGTATCAGGTTGGCTTGCTTGGTGTCATACGGGAATCGCAAGTGGAGCTGCATATCCGGCTGATGACGCGCGCCCTGCAGCGCCTGTGCGGATTGATAGAGCCGGGCCCGGCCCAGCGCTTCTGGCTGCTGGCCAGTGCGGTGCTCGACGGTTTTCAGGAGAGAAGCCTTTGTATTAACAGCACCCGTCGACGCCTTTTTGGTATGCTGGACAAAGCATTACGTTCACTATCTGTGAAACCGGATGAAAGAAATACTGTCCCCTCGGTGCCGGGGCTCGAGCAGGAGTTGTATTATCTGTTGCAGATTAGCGGCGCTAAAGCCGGCACAGCTGCAGCCCGGTTTATGGCTGGCGCCGGGATTGAGCCACTGCCCTTGCGTGATATTGAATTGCAAAGCCAGATGCGGCGTATGTTCGGGCCGGGGCTCGATGCGATGGCTACCGTGTCCAGAGAACTGCGCAGCGAATTGCGCAATGCTATGGATATTCTGGAAATTCTGATGCAGAGCGGACGCACCGACGCCGATGAAATTGAGCCGTTGCAGACAATCCTGTTGCAGCTGTCCGGTGTATTAAAAGTGCTTAGTCTGCCGACATTGGCTACCTACCTTGCGGCGCAGGCCGAGGCGGCTGGCAAACTGGTTGGAGCCGGTCATACGCAGGCCCAGCAACAATTGCCCGGCATTGCTGATGCCATACTGTTTATAGAGCACAGCTTCGACAAGCTGGACAGAAATCAGCTCACCGCCTCTGAGCTTGAAGACCTGACACCCGACCGGCAAATGGCCATCAGTAACAGCAGTCAGCTCGAAACGTCTCGGCTACTTGTCTTTAAAGAGTCGGAGGCCGGTATCAGCATGTCCAAGCGTGCAATCACCTCCTATGTCGAGTCTGAGTACGACATTGCCCATATCTACAATGTCGGTTCAACACTGGATACCATTCGAGGGGCTTTCCAACTCCTCAAGATGGAACGGATTACCCTGGTTCTAAAAGCGGCGGTAAGGTTTGTGAATGACTTTACCGAGCGCACGGCAGCTCACGGCAGCGGCAAAGCCCAAGAGCTGCTGGAAACACTCGCAGACGCCTTGATCAGCGTCGAATACTACGTACTGGAACTCTCGCGGCAGGAGCACGCTGACGACGATTTGTTAACGCTCGCCGAGGAAAGCCTCGCCGCACTGGGTTATAAAGTGCAGGCTAAGCCGGCCGCCTAAGATGAGCATTCTGATGCTTGTAGTCTCTCTGGTTCTACTGGCGCTGCCACTGGGCTTTATCGCGTTTCGCCTGTTGATGAACATTCCTGTGCTAAAGCATTTTCTTGTCGGCAGTGTCGCGGTCATGTGCGCGCTGCTGGCGCTAACGGCCCTGTTGTCGGCCTGGGATCTATACTCCTATCGCGCATTACTCGAAGAAACCCCCGTTGCAACCGTAGACTTCCGCCAACGCGGCCCACAGCATTATGAAGCGCTGGTTACGGTGGGTGAGGAGTCGCTTGAGTACCAATTATTTGGTGATCAGTGGCAGCTGGATGCGCGAATGATCAAGTGGGGTGCAACCATGGCTCGGCTTGGCCTGGACCCGGTATTTCGCCTCGAGCGAATTTCAGGGCGCTATCAAGCGCTCGACGATGAGCGCAACAAGCCCCGCAGTGTGCATGCGATACAAGTGTCAGAAGTGTTTGATGTATGGCAATGGTTGAAGCGCGGTGAACCTCTGCTTAAATTCGCCGACGCCGAGTACGGCACCGCGACCTATCTACCGATGGCCAACGGCGCGCGCTATCAGGTCACTATAAGCAACTTCGGGCTGCTGGCCCGCCCCGAAAATCGCGAAGCCGAAATGGCGCTGGATAATTGGTCTTCTTGACTTGGCGCAGCGCTGCCGCGAATATGCCTCGCTGCCTTGAGCTGTCAGGAGAACACATTTGGAATTTCTGAGCGATTACGGTCTCTTTCTCGCAAAAACAGTCACGTTTGTCGTGGCGCTGGTTATCGTCGTTGGCGTAATAGCCTCACTGGGGTCACGGCGCCGGGAGCACGATGGTCACATTGAGGTAACTGCGCTGAATGATCGCTATGAAGACTGGGAAGACCAGATCAAAGCCATGGTGCTCGATGAGACCAGCCTTAAGCAAGAGCGCAAGGAACAGAAAAAGAAGCACAAAGCCGAACAAAAAGCCCGCAAGAAAAGCGAAAAACCCGAAGAAAAGCCGCGCCTTTATATTTTGGACTTTGACGGTGATATCAAGGCCTCCGCGGTCGATAACCTGCGCCACGAAATCTCTGCGATTCTTACCGTTGCCCGCGAGCAGGATGAAGTTCTGCTGAGGCTGGAAAGTGGCGGTGGCATGGTTCACACCTACGGTCTGGCCGCGTCACAGCTGGCCCGGATTCGCAAACGGGGTATCCGGCTTACGGTGGCGGTTGATCTGGTAGCGGCCAGCGGCGGTTATATGATGGCCTGTATCGGCAATCGCATTCTCGCCGCACCTTTTGCCGTCATCGGCTCTATCGGCGTGATCGCCCAGCTCCCCAACTTTCATCGCTTGCTTAAGCAGCACAATATTGATTTTGAGATGCACACAGCCGGCGAATTCAAACGCACCCTTACAGTATTCGGCGAGAATACAGACGAGGGGCGGGAAAAATTTCAGGAAGAGCTGGAAGACACGCACGGCCTGTTCAAGGAGTTTGTTCGCGAGCACCGCCCCCAGTTGGCAGTAGAAGCTGTAGCGACCGGGGAAGTCTGGTTTGGCAAGAATGCCCTCGACAACGCATTGATAGACGAGCTGCAGACCAGCGACGAATACCTTTTGGACAAGCGCGACTCCACAGAGTTGTTTGCGGTGAAGTACGTAGCGAAGAAAACCCTGGCAGAGAAAGTGGGCGTTGCTGCACACAGCGCGTTTGATACGGCGATTGGCAAATGGCTTAGCCGCTTGAGCCAGCGGCCGTTAAGCTGAGATACTCGCATTAGCGTTTGTGCAGAGGTGCATCTTGGGACAACATAGCCAGAGCGGTCTGACTTTCCGCGAAATACTGGTTTTGCTGCTGGTGATTTCGGCGGTTGTAGCGGCCTTGTATCCGGTGGTACATGCGCGGCTTGACGACTATCGTCTCGCCACCGCGCAATCCCAGCTCGCAGAGCTGGCTGAGGCGCTGGAGCGCTACAAGCTGGACAATCATTTTTACCCCACCACCGAGCAGGGGCTGGCGGCCCTGGTTATTATGCCCACAACGGATCCCGTGCCCCGCAACTGGAATAGTCGCGGCTATCTATCGGGTTCCGTGGTACCCAATGACCCCTGGGGCAGCCCCTATGTCTACAGCAGCAGGGAAGAAGGGCGCTACTACGAGCTAAAATCGCTCGGTGGTGATGGGGAACCCGGCGGCGACGACATGGCCAGTGATATTCCCGGCCCCGTGGGCGAAAACTAGTCCTCTGGCACCGCTTTGCCCGCCAGCGCTTCTGTGTTAATAAGAACGTATAATAATCAAGGAATCGACAGGACCTCCTATGAAGCAATTGGGCGTACTTGATACCGCTTTTATCAATCTGGAACAAACCAACACACCGCAGCACATTGGCGGCCTGGGTATATATGACCCCTCCACAGCGCCCGGTGGGTTTGTGCGTTTCAAGCAGGTTATTGCCAATTTTGAAAAGCGCCTGCATCGTTTGCCACTGTTTCGAACCCGCTTGCACGAAGTGCCGGGCAATATCGACCGGCCCTATTGGGTGGTTGACGAAAATTTTGATGTCGAGTTTCACCTCCGCCATATCGCCTTGCCTCACCCCGGCGACTGGCGCCAGCTTTGTATCCAGATCGCCCGCTTGCACGCACGCCCCCTGGACATGTCGCGCCCCTTGTGGGAGGCGTATATTATCGAAGGTCTGGACAATATCCCGGAGTTGCCCGAGGGTAGCTTCGCAATTTATACCAAGATGCATCATGCCCTGGTTGATGGGGCTGGCGGGCAATCCTTTATGGCCGCGTTGCATGATCTGGAACCAGACCCGGAAGAAACCGATTACATACTGAATCAGGCGCCACTGATTATTGATCGCCGCCCCAACTCGGGAGAGTTGGTAGTCAGGGCGGTTATGAACCAGACCAAAAATACCTTCACCATGGCCAGCGGCAGTGCCGGGTTGGTGAAAGATTTTGCCAAACTCGGGTATGGCATTCTGCGCAAAGATATTCCGCGCCCGGATATTCAGGCCCCCAAAACACGTTTCAATCGCCCGGTAGGCAAGCACAGGGCATTCGAAGCCACATCCTTTAATGTTGAAGACTTTAAATTCATCAAAAACGCCTTTGGTATGAAGGTTAACGACGTGGCG
>Ga0213833_1002005_pt1 | contig 13738 bp, 9 predicted proteins | sample SWATP21_FD_160575 | JGI IMG/M metagenome (GOLD analysis project Ga0213833, IMG submission 160575) | Coastal seawater microbial communities from Marineland, Florida, United States - SWA TP2 #1 | ecosystem: Environmental > Aquatic > Marine > Coastal | place: USA: Florida | collected 2016-08-14
AATGATCGTCACCGCTTACCCGATCCAGTCGCCAGTGGCGATGGCGGGCAAAACCGTGTGCCGGCATATCGGTATTGTCGGGGTGAGGGCCAAACCACGGCCAGCACAAGGGAATGCCGCCGCGAATCGAGCGGCCTTGCGCAAACCGGGCAGCGGGGCTTAGCCATAACAATTCTGGCTTACCCTGTGGTTGAAACCCTAAAACCTGGGCGCCGTACAGGGAGATGCTGGCAGAACTCCGGGCGTTACGGATGTTCAACACGGGAAAGCCGGGAGCCGGCGTATCGATGCCTACCTGCTTGGCGCAGCTGGCAATGGTCGCCTGCAATGCTGACAGGTCTTGTGGGGGCACTGTCCGGCCTCTTACATAGTGTGGCCGGACAGTGTTACAGATTCCCGCTGCCGCGGGAATACGTTAAAAGAGCTTGCGTAACTCTATGCCGAAACGGCGCGGGTCGCCGTAAGTCTGGAAGAAGGTGGCAGTGGAATCTGCAACGGCTGCTATGCCGATGTCGTAACGCTTGTCGAGCGCATTTTTAACGTAGCCGGCGATGGTGGTGTCACCGTTGGCGTTTTGCCAGGTCAAGCGCAGGTCCACCACGCTGTAGGCAGCCTGCCCTGCGTTGTCCGGGTTTTCTTCGTAGATCGTGTGCGCGCCGTCATCCAGGCCGTAATAGACATCACTTTTGTAGCTGTAATCGAGGCGCGGGGTGAACAGCCCGATATCGGTATCCATCGCGTACTGAATGCCGAAAGCAAAGGTGGTTTCCGGCGACACGGGGAAAGTCTCGTCGCTGCGATCAATAAAGGTGGGGTTGCTGAGCGCGGCCTGCAGCAGGTCGTTGTCGCCAAAATCAGAAAAGCTGTAGTCGTTATTGCTTGCCGAAAGGTTGATCATCATACCGGGGCTGGGCATCCACTGGAGCTCCAGTTCGGCGCCCTTGATTCTTGAGCTACCGGCATTCTGATAAATCACCACCAGGTTGTTGTTAGTGTCGGTATCAACCTGGATCAATTGCTGGTTGTCGAAGTCCATGTCATAGAACGCCATGTTGAAACGCATCGAGCGATCAAAGGCTTCAAGTTTGAAGCCAACTTCGCGGTTCTCGACTTCTTCCGGTTCAACTTGCGCGAGGCCATCCACGCCCTTGGGTTCGAAGAAGCCCGACTTGAAACCGCTGCTCCAGGTGCCGTATACCATCAGGCTGTCGACATTGTCGGGCAGCGATTCAAACTGGTATGACAGTGATGCCATGGGGGTAATCTTCTCAAATACGCGATCCTTGCTGTCAGTGCGCAGGGGCTCCGCGGCTTCGGGAAAATCGTGCAGACCATCGCCGTCAGCATCGGGGAACAGACTCATGGCCAGCCCGACCGGGTCCTGCAACCAGGTGCCGAAAAAGGGATTAAAGCCCTGCACAGCGGGACCAAAGCCAAGGCCGGAGGTAAACAGTCTTTGTCCTACGGCTTCGCGGTCCGTGCCGCGCACGACCAGATCCGAACGGCGGGTTTCTTCCGTCCAGCGAATACCGAACGTGAGCTCCAGTTGCTCGGTGGCATTCCACGACGTTTGCAGAAAGGCGGCGAGGGTTTCGTTTTCAAGGTCGAAGGCCGAGTGCAGTATCGGGTCGACCAGTATGCCAACAACCGGGCTGGTGCCCAGCGGTGTGAGCGGCTGGGTTGGCCGGTTGCCCGCAGCTATTGCGGCCAGCGAAGCTGCGTCCAGACCGTTGAGCGAGTTGATCAGGGTAAATATCTCGGTGTTGGTTTCGCGCATGCCAAACAGGCCTCCGGTATAGGTCACGGCGCCGTCGAACATCGTGCCGTTGAGCTGCAATTCCAGGCTGTAGGAGCTGCGTTCGCCGTCACCGGTGTTATAGGACTCATTGAAGTTGGCTGGGCCGCCATCCTGATCGCTGCTGATCAGCGGGCCCTTGGTTTCGTCGCGGGCGCCGCCAATGATTTTCATTGACAGGGTGTCGCTGAGTTCCCAATCGACAGTGGCAGCGAGCAGGTAGGTGTCGAGCTTGCGATCCATCAGATTGTTGGGGCCCATATTGCTCTTCAGGTCACCGAGCCGTTCGCGTGAGTTACTGGCGCAATTTTCCTTGTAGGCGGTGGGGTTGCTGGCGTCAGTGTCGCCGGGCCACATCAGGTAGAGGCCGCGATCAAGCACCGCATTTTCATTGTTGATAGGGGTGCAATAGGAGCCGGGCAAACGCTCGTCTATTTTGCCTACGTAGAGCAGGGTATCGACCAGCACCGCGCTGCTCGCTTCCCAGCGCAACTGGCCCAGAAACGACATTCTGCCCTTGGAGGTGTTGGTTTCGTTCTGGGAGTCGTCCTCAAAAAAGCCGTCATCCTTCAGGTAATTGAAGGCGGCGCGGGCGAACAGGGTGTCGGTAATCGGGGTGTTGTAGGCGCCGCGCACCTGATGGCGGCCGTAATTGCCCAGCGAACCGAATATATAGCCTTCGCGCTCATCCTTGGGCTTTTCCAGCGTAAGCACCATGGCGCCGCCGGTGGTGTTCTTGCCGAACAGCGTTCCCTGTGGTCCGCGCAGCACCTGAATGTTTTCAACGTCGACGGTATCAAGCAGGTGGCCGTCGGCGCGCGGCAAAAAGATATTGTCCAGATACACACCCACGGTTGGGTCGACCCGCGCGAACGCCGAGCGCTGACCAATGCCGCGAATATAAATCAGATTGGACACGCTCTCGGTGATCTCGACACTGGGGATGCTTTTGGTCAGCTCGCCAATGTTGATAATGCCGCGTTCCTGCAACTCGGCGCCGCTCAATGCCGTTACGGCTATTGGAGTTTCCTGCAGGGATTCCCGTCGGCGCCGGGCGGTTACCAGCACTTCTTCCAGGCTGGAGCTGACTTTCTTGCCGCTGCTGGCGGCGGGGGTTTCAGTTTGGCCGAAAGCGTGAGAAGACAGGACGGCGGCGCTCAACATGCCGCCGGCAACCAGCATAATGCGTGGGGATAGCGTAGTTTTCATGTAGCCCTCAATTTTATTATTGGTTATGAGCTTGTATTTAATATGCGGGTATTACTCCTGCTATGCAATAGTGCTGGTTGTTTTTTGTCCAGGGGCGCTTTTGCAGTTCCGCGAGCAAACTCTGTGATCGCTCAGGCAGCAATGCACATCACTCAAATGGGTGGGCTACCGAAGGCACGTTATTTCGGGGGCTGCTATAGCGGAAAATAGCGTTTTTCGCTTGAAGACAGCTCTCAGCCGAACACGCTCGCCATGGCCCCAAGCTCGCGTTCAATATCGGGGCCCAGCGGCATATACAGAATCTCGGTTACACCGGCCTCCTCCAGTTCCGCCGCTTTGTGCCCGAGTTCGGCGGCTGTGCCGGTAAAGGTCAGCGGCGCCATACCGGCTACGTCCAGATGCGGGCGATCGTGATCGTTCACACCCACGCAGTGCTCCTGATGCAGGTGCAGATGCTGCTCGTCGGCGGGGAACTGTTCGATCATGGCGCGCCAGGCAGCGCCGTTGGGAAAACCGTCCACGCCTTCGCCCATGGCCTCATACGCGCCGTGGTAAAAGGTGGCGATGGCGGGGCCAAGGGCTTCAAACACACGCGGGCTATCCAGCGCCTCGCCCTCATCCAGCACCGTGCCCGGTTGCAGCAGCGCGCTCCAGCCAAAGCCGTCAATGGGGGCCTGCACACTCATCACGCCGTCGCCGAGCTCCCTGGCCACGTCAATGCCCTTGGGGCCATTGGCGGCAACGATAATCGGGGTTTTCAGCGGCAGTTGCGCCGACATGCCTGCCGGGTGCATCAGCCGGGTTTTGGCGCCGTCGAGGGTAATGGTTTCGCCGTTCAGCAGGGCTTTTAACTGTCGAATATAGTCAGCGGTACTGGCCCAGCTCAGCGGCCCCTTGCCGAACAAGCGCCGGGCGGTAAAGCCGGTACCAATAGCAACGGCCAAGCGCCCCGGTGCCTGCGCTTCAATGCCGCAAATGGCGGCGGCGTTGACCATCACATGGCGGGTGGAGGGCACCAGCACCGCTACACCCAGGCCAATGGTAGAGGTGTTGGCCGCCACCTGTGACAGCGCCACCCAGGGGTCTGAGTACAGGGCCGGAGAATCGCCGACCCAGACCCGTTCGTAACCGAGGGATTCTGCCAGTCGAGCTTGTTTGACGAGGTTAACGCTGGGGGGCAGTGAGCAACTGAGTTTCATGGGGGCGGCCTTATAGTAAGAACGTAGATGCCGGCAACGAGTGCCTTATGCGGGCCTACGGACGGGGTAGGCCGGAATAAGCGCCAGCGTTTCAGGCAGCGGTTATTGACTGCCTGCAATTATTGCAGCTCGCCGCCGTTGTACCCTCACAATCCGTTAATGTTCCGGGTGCTCAGTTAACGGTACCGGCCTTGCGTAACGCGGCAATGTCATCGTCGGACTTGTTCAGCAATTCGCGCAATATTGTGTCGCTGTGAGCGCCAAGTGGTGGGCCGGGCCAGCGGGTTGATCCGGGCGTTTCCGACAAGCGCGGAGTGATGGCGGGGATATGCACCTGATCGTTACCCACCGTGATTTCTTCAAACAAACCACGTGCCTGAAAGTGCGGGTCTTTGAACATGTCTTCGACGTTGTAAATCGGGCCAACCGGCACGCGCACCGCTTCCAGTGCCGCAATCACGTCTTTGGATTCGCGAGCGCTGCACCAGCTCGCAATGGCGGTATCGATAGCGCGTTCGTGTACAACGCGGCCGGCGTTGTCAGCCATGGCCGGGTCGTCTGCGTAGTCGGGGCGGTCAATGGCATTCATCAGCCGCTTGAAGATGGAATCGCCGTTGCCGCCGATCACCACAAACTTTGCGTCCAGGCAGCGGTAGGTGTTGGTGGGCACAATGCCGGTCACAGTGGTGCCGGCAGGCTGGCGTACTACGCCGGCGCCGCTGTATTCGGGAATCACACCTTCGAGCAGGTTGAACATGGATTCGTACAATGCTACGTCTACCACCTGACCACTGGCGCGATTGCGCAGTTTGGCCGTGAGCGACATCAGGATACCGATCACTGCATGCAGCGACGCAATGCTGTCGCCGATACTCAGGTTGGGACGCACGGGTGCCTCGTCCGGAAAGCCGTTCAGAAAGCGAAAGCCGCTAATGCCTTCACACACCGAGGCGAAGCCGGGCTTTTCGGCGTAGGGACCGGTCTGGCCGTAGCCGGAGATGCGGGTGTAAATCAGGTCGGGGTTGTCGGTCTTGAGGTCCTCAGGCCCCAGTCCCCATTTTTCCATGACGCCGGGACGAAAATTTTCCACCAGCACGTCGCAGGTTCCCGCCAGCTCACGCACCAGAGCCTGCCCCTCGGAGGATTTGAGGTCGAGGGCGATGGATTTTTTATTGCGGCCCAGACTGTACCACCACAGTGAGGTATCGTCCTTCATCACCCGCCAGCGACGAATGGGATCACCTTCAGGCGGCTCAACCTTGATTACTTCGGCGCCAAAGTAGCCGAGAATGGATGCGGTAAAGGGGCCGGCCAGTAGTTGGCCCAGCTCCAGTACGCGAATGCCGGCCAGCGGGCCGGTGGGGTTTACTTCAGGATTCATGCTTGCTCTCCGCTGAAGGCGAGCAGTCTAATCACAGTGGGCGCTCATTGCCAGTTGGCGGGGTCTCGCGGCGGGCTACTGGAGTTGCGTGAATCCCCACAGCGACTGGTTGGTTTGCGGTTGTGTCTGGCGGTAGATCAGTTCCATTCTCAAGACACCGTCGAGCCGCCTTGGAATGCCAAAGCGCAGCACGCCTTTGGGCATATCCCATTCAACAATGCGTTTGAAAGAGCCGTTGGCGAGCTGGGTGGCGATATTGCCGCTGAAATCGCCGGTTTCAAAATTGCGACTGGGGCTGCCGTAGTTTCGGATCAGCTGGCGCAGGGTGCTGGCGTAGGTTTGCGCGATATTGTTCAGGTCACCGCGATTATCGAACTGGAATACCACGCCGCTGGCCTGAAGTTGGCCGCCCGAGAGTTCGGTGACCAGTGTCTGGCTCTGCACCACGTCGTAAAAGACCGGGTAGGGGTAGGCGCGGTAGTTGCCTTGCTGCTGTGCCTGCCTGAAGTTGTGGCTGTTCAGTGATTCACGAGTCTGCTCTGCACTACTGCCCGGAGGCAACATCAGCAAGTCTATGGCCACAAATTCTGCCGCAGAGCTGCTGCCAACGGTTTGAACGGCGGTAGCGTCGCCACCGTTGCGATCAAAATAAAATGTCCAGTAGAGGGAGGCGCGGTAGGCCTCGGTGTCTGCTCCGGTATCGGGGTCGCGGTCAAAGCGATCGTATTCCGCACCGAAGACATGTTGCCCCCAACGATATTCGTAGTTCGCTGACCATTGCGAGGTATCGACATCAACGCCGCCCTGAACGCGGCTTCTGTCCTGGATCAGGGTGTTGTACTGAACTTCGAGTCGGTGATCAAAGCGCGTCAGGGTCATTCGCAGGGCGGGCTGAAGTTCGTCCGACTCAATGGCTGTATCGCGAATATCACGCCAGACGAGCCCGGGCGAGAGCAAGGCATCCATGCTGCGGTACTGAAAACTATAATCTACAAACGCGCCAATCTGCCGTACCCGGCTGTCGACATTTACGGCGCTGTGATCGTCGATGTGCTGGTAGTACAGGCTGCTGCGACCGTGTACGTTATGCCGCAATGGACGGCTGAAATCTGCAGTCGCCGTCAGGATGTCCTGGTCGACGCTGTTATTTTCGTTTTCCTGGGTTTGCCTGAAGATGTCCACTGCGCTGCTCAGGCCGGGAATGAAGGCGCCACTCAGGTTGGCGCCAACGGTTTCGGTCGTCAGCACGTTGGCCGTTTCATAATTGTCTTTGTAGCGTTGTATGCGCCCGCGCAACTGGCTGCCACTGAAGCGGTAGCCTGCATAGGCCTGTAGTGATCGGCGGTCGGGCGTAATAATTGCGCCTCCGGGGCGATAATCCTGACCGAAGTGATCGGCGCGCAGCAGTGCATCCCAACGGCCGGAAAGTGGTGCGCCGCGCAATTCGACGAAGGCAGCATTGTCGCTTCGACTCTGGCCACTTTGCGCGCCGCTCAGACCACTGTGGTCGCCCGAGAAATGTGCAAACTCGGATTCAATGCTCAGACGGTGGTCGGCGATCAGAAACTGCTTTTCGCCAGCCAGGGAATATACGGTTTGGGTTTGGTCCAGCGTATTCAAGAGCGCGAAGCCGTCGCGTTCGTTGCGCACTACGTTCAGGGCAAAGTGACCGAGCCGGTTGTGTTCAAAAAGCCACGACAATCCGGCCACCGTATTTTCGCCGAGATTCAATCGGCGCCAGTCAGATTCCACTTCGCCAACATTCACCACAAAAGAGTGACGACCAAAACCGGTTTGCGGCTGCAATTCCAGTTGTGCGCCTTTCAAAGACTGCTGCAGCGTGAGCTGGCTGTAGTAGGCGAAATGATCACCCAGCTCCGCGCGCCAGGGCAGGGAGCTGGTGCCCTTTTGTACGGTCAGGTTTACGCGCTCGGCGGACACGCCGGTTTGCGGATGACGGTAATCATCGGCGGCATAAACGCCGGTAAGCTGGGCGCTGCTGTAATCGTAGGCGTTGCTGTAGTCCTGCAAATAAAGGGCAAATTCGTCGTAGGCCATACTGCCTTCAAAGGGGTAGGGTGCGGCTGGCCCCTGTGCATCATATTCAGACAGACGCAACGTGTTGCTGCCACGATACTCCAGTGCTGCCACGTTCTGCTGCAGTATCAGCAAGCTGATGCCGCTCAGGGTTGTTAGTGTTTTCACGGGCACGTCTCGCTATGTTGTCTGTTTTATACAGTGCTGCACGATTCGCCTTCGGGCCACTGTGTCAGGGGATTGCTTCCGTAATTTCCAGAATGAATTCGTTCACGCCCGAACGACGGACAAAGCCCTGCGATGTGGAGCTGAACTCCAGTTGTGTTTGCGCAGTGACAGATACGATGCTGACGTTATTCACCGCGCCGGTAACAGAATCTTGCTCAGTGCGCTGACTTAGCGTCTGCACACCGCGAATAGCTTGTATGCGCAAGGCCGCATCGCGCGGTAAATTTTCTGCAACGTTGTCGCCGAATTTGGCGGCGTCAAAAAACCGTTCCGACAGCGATGCCTGCATTGCGGGAGTGTTCCATTGCGCGACAATCCGGGTCAGGGCCTCTACCGCCACCGACCGGGGAATTTCCGAACCGGGTGCGAGTGGCTGGGCATCGGCAGGCGTCGTGCTGTCGTCGGCAGCGGAAAATGAAACCATCGTTCTGAAACCGCGCGCCTGAACAGCGCCAGCGATCAGTGCGCACAGAACCGCGACTACCAGCAATCGCGCGCAAGCCCTCGAGTCATCGATGCGAGGTAAAAAGGTGTGACCTGAAAAATGTCGCATAGTGGCTCCTCAGGGATTCGCGCAGTTTGCCAGCGGGAAGTCGAATTCACTGCCAACCAAACCGTAGCCGCAGTTCGACGGTGCGGGATCGGGAACACTGGTTCCGTCACAGGCGATGGCCGACGATGCGTGGTAGTGATCGCCAGCGCAGCCAGCTTCCGGGCCACCAATTCTCAGTTTGCGTATGGGAATAATGCGGCCGCTCACATTCACCACCGAGATGTCGGCGCCGCCACTCGGCGGCGCAGTGGTTGGCGGTGTAGTGGCCGGGGGTGTTGTTGCCGGTGGCGTCACGGTTGTTGGTGTGGAGGTGCTTGTGCCGGGCCTTGCTGCATCGGCTGCTTCCGGGTTTTCGCGATCAAAGGGATTGTTGCCCGAGACATGGCGAACGTCGATGACTTTGACCGACACGCCCGGTTGCGGCGGCGATACAAACACCTGACTGCTGTCGAGCTGATAGTTCTGATCGAACAGGCGGTGCTGCCTGTCTTCCAGATCAAAGCAGCCCATCTCTCTGGCGCGGCGCATCAGGTCATTGTAGATGGAGCGTGATCGCTGTTTGAGTCCTGCCCGTTCGTAGGCCTCAATGTGTTTCAGCAATTGTTCACAACGCGCAAAACCTCTGCATAGGCGGTTTACGCAGTCGTCCAGCGCCGCCTGCAAGTTATCGTAGACAGCAATGGCGGCTTCGCGGGCGTCATCCAGCGCGCTGATAGCTTTGTCGAGTGCGCTGATCTCGGCTTCGGTTGTTGCCTTTTCCTGTTGGGCTTGTTCCAGTTTTTGTTTGATGGACTCACTGCTCTCGCGCTCGCGAAAGCGTTCGGAAAGGACGTTGCCATCCGCGTCCGTTACGGTGATGCGCACACGGCCATCGCCGGTATCGTAGGATGATGTGGTTAGCCCTGTGCCGGAGTCGAAAGATTCGCCACCCGTACCACCTTGGCCGGCGAGGCGGGATTCAAGCAGCCGGATGCGTTTTTCGATGCGGGCTTTCTCTGCCAGCTTGTCATTTTTCTCGCCGAGTTTTGCGCTGCGCTCCGCACGCAAGGCAGAAATTTTCCGGGCTTGCTCGTCAATTTTCTGTTGAATGGGAGTACAGGCCGGGCAGGGGTTACTGCGATCGTATTCGACAACCTCCGGCTCCGGCAGTCGAATCGGGGGCGGCGGAGGTGGCGGTGTTTGCGGAGGAGGATCGCTCGTTTCCGAGCCGCCGCCTGTAGGTGGAGGCGGTGCATCGTCGGCCTCTGGTTCTACCAGCTCGTCGTCATTAAATATACCAATCAACTTGCCGGCGCTGTTGAACAGGTAGCTGGTATCCGGCGGACGGCGCTGCCCACAGCATTGGGCCTCCAGATGTAAATCGCGAAACGGCCGGACTTTCCAGCCGGGTTGGTTGTTACCGTGCCTGACGTAGACAACGTCAAACATGGCCCGCACATGCCCGGACTTGGCCTGGCTGGCGCTGCGACAGTCGCAGTCACTTACGCGCGCGCTGAAAATGATGCGCCCGCCGCGCGCACCGGGGCGTGGACGTTTGGCCCAGTAAAAGCGGTATTCAACCTTGCAGCCGCTGGCGCTGCTGGAGTCTGACACTTCTTCCGAGGTGCTGCCGTAGGCTTCATAGGCGCTGCGCGCCTGGGCAAAGGCTTCATCCCAGCCGCGATCGAAAGCGACGCCAGTGACGGCTCCGGCCGCGCCTTCGCCCAGTTGCGTGCCAAGCCCTGAGCCGAGTGCTCCACCCAGTGATTCTCCGCCTGCGCAGCGGAAAAAGCCCTGCGCAGTGGTCTCGTCCATGGCACAGCGCATAATGCCGTAAGTGGTCAGCGCAAGCCCTGGTGCGCCGAGCAGGGAGGCTGCTGTTTTCGCACCGGATTCCAGCGGTTTAACCACCACTTCCTTGAAGGCCGATGTAAACAGTTCGCCCTGCAGCGAGTTTTGCACCTTGTCTACAAGGTCAGGGCTGCACTGTGGGCCGCGTGTGGGCGAAAAGGTTTTGAGTTGCCCGTTAATATCGCCCAGCAGCTGATAAAACTCGGGAGAAATAGCGTATCCGGGCGAGGTTGTAGCGAGCATCAGCAGGCTGGTGAGCAGCCCCCTGCACAGGAAACTGCGGCAACGGGCAACAACGTGAGCCTGTTTGCGGCCCGTATTATTAGAATCATTCATGGCGGCTGCCCTGGGCTGTAACCAGTGGTTTGGCGCTTCTGGCATCCCCGCTGCCGACAGCATCGCTCATTTTTTAGTCTAGTAGATTGTGAACTGAGGTCAACCGTTTCTGTGCAGGCGCCGGCTTGAGCACTTAATGGCGACGCAGGTATGCTGGCGGTTTGAATTGATAGCGCGGCTAAGGGGCTTTAGTAGGCGCGTCGGAGCTTTCGTATGGAAACAACCTTTACACCACTGGCTTCTCTGGCCGGCGGCATCATGATCGGCGCAGCGGCTCTGTTGCTGCTGTGGTTAAACGGCAAGGTGGCGGGAATTTCCGGCATTGTGGGTGCGGCCATGACGGATTTCAGTCCGGCTTCCTATTGGCGCTGGCTGTTTATTGCCGGTTTGCTGACCGGAGGGGCTGCAGGTCTCTACGGGTACGTGGGTGCAGACGAGATTGTTTTGCGCGCCTCCACGCCGGTGTTAATCATGGCCGGCCTGCTGGTGGGTTTTGGAACACGGCTTGGTTCGGGTTGCACCTCGGGTCACGGGGTTTGCGGTATTGGCCGCCTGTCGCCGCGTTCAATCGTGGCGACGCTGGTGTTTATGGCGGTGGCGATTGCTACCGTGTTTGTTCAACGCCATGTGCTGGGAGGCTGATATGAAGCAGGGAATTGCAGCCTTGGTAGCGGGTGTGTTGTTTGGGCTGGGTCTGGCCGTATCCGGCATGCTGATACCGGACAAGGTGCTCAACTTTCTCGATATTGCCGGGCACTGGGACCCCAGCCTTGCGCTGGTGATGGGTGGCGCCATTGCGGTGACCCTGCCGGGCTATTTTGTGGTGACAAAACGCGAGCGCCCTCTGTTTGCCGAAGGTTTCAGTCTGCCGGCGGCAACGGCGATTGACGCCAGACTGCTGGGCGGCGCGGCCCTGTTCGGGCTGGGTTGGGGTTTAAGCGGTTTGTGCCCGGCACCCGCGCTGGTGAATATCGCCAGTGGCTTTGGCGATGTGCTGGTGTTTGTGGCGGCCATGCTGGCCGGGATGTTGCTGCACCGGGCTTTGAAATTATAAGCCGGCCGGGTGCGGCGGCTATTGAAATGCAGCACTCAACCCGCGTACATTGCGCCTACCCATGATAGGAAATTTCTATGGCGCATCGCCCGACACTCAAACAGTTAAACTACCTGTGTGCGGTGGCAAAGCACCGTCACTTCGGTCACGCCGCCAAGCACTGCCATGTGTCGCAGCCCACCCTGAGCGCTGGCATCAGTGAGCTGGAGGACAACCTCGGTGTTTTGCTGGTGGAGCGCGACAATAAAAGCGTTCTGCTGACGGATATCGGGCAGGAGGTGGTTGCCAGAGCCCAGCGTATTTTGACCCAGGTTGATGATCTGGTGTCTCTGGTTGAATCGGCGGGCAAGCCCTTTAGCGGCAGCCTGCATCTGGGTGTGATACCGACGATTGCGCCCTTTCTGCTGCCGAAATTCCTGCCGCGATTCCGGCGCAAATATCCGGATTGCCAGTTATTTATTCGCGAGGATCTGTCTGTCAATTTGATCAAGCGGCTGCGCGAGGGTGAACTGGATGTTGTGCTGCTCGCATTGCCCTATCCCACGGAGGGCCTGGACTTTGCACCCCTGTATAACGATGAGTTTCTGTTGGCCTACTACGAAGAACACCGCCTTGCCAACAAAACACCCCTGTTAAGCAGCGATCTGCGCGGTCAGGATGTGCTGCTGCTGGAAGACGGCCACTGCCTTCGTGACCACGTGCTCGAAGCCTGTCATTTAAATGACCGCGATATGGCGGCGCCGTTTCAGGCGACCAGCCTGAATACGCTGGTGCAGATGGTGGCGAATAATATCGGCGTGACGCTGCTGCCCAGAATGGCGTTGGACGGCAAGTTGCTGGCGGGCACGCACGTTAAAACGCGGGCCTTTGAGGAGGAGACGGTGCAGCGCTCAATCGGATTGTGCTGGCGCCGCAACAGCCCGCGCAAGGAGGAGTTTCACTTGCTGGGCAAAGTCATTACCCAGCATCAGAGCTAGCAGGCTGTTGATTTTCTATCTGCGTTGCCACTGCGGCGTTAAAAACTGGCTCAAATCGGTCATTTATTGCGTATAAACTCCCTCATTTCGCCAGTTTTTGCCTTGCATTGGCTGCCTCGAAAACGAAAATCAACAGCCTGCCCTGCCGGGCACGTCTGATTAACTCGGCGCTTTTATTCCGGGCTGTTTTCAGGAGCTATGCCATAGTAATCGCTGTAGCGTTTGAAGCTGTCGCGCAAGCCGCCTTCGCTTAAACCAAAACTTTCCATGGAATAGCTGTGTTTGCCGAACTTGCCTTGCGGTTTGTTGTTGAGATAGCCCGTTATTTTGGCGGGCATATCATCGGCAAAGGGCAAGCCAAAGTGGTCATAAACCCGTTTGATGGCCGCCACCGGATCATCAATTAACTCGCGCAACTGAATGTCGGTAATTTGTGATTCAGGCAGGCGGCCGTCGATGCGCTGATCAATCACATTTTCCATCGCAAACTGAAAACCAAAGGCAATTTCCTGACCCACGGCGAGTGAGTTGACGGTGTCGCTGCGCTCCCAGCGCACAGTGCTGGTAATGCTGGCCGTGGAGGGAATACATTTCACCGGGTCGCGGTGGGTGTGAATAATGCGAACGTCCGGGTAGACCTCCTTCACCACATCGAGAAAGGCCAGATGCGCGGGCGACTTCAATAACCAGGTGCGATTGTCCGGCTCGCCAACTTGCATGGTCTGCAGTATGCGCTTGTGCCATCGATAGGCATTGAGAAAATAACCCTGCTCCATGCGCCAGCTGTTCCAGGTGGGCATATCGGCCACCATGCCCCAGTAGTCGGCGTGGTAGTCGGTGGACATAAAAATCAGGCATTCCGTGGGCAGCTCCGCGCCAAAGTCGTGCATGCTGCGAATTTCGGGCTGAATATCCACCCACAGCTCCGCTTCACACTTGGCCTTGTCGATGCGTGCGGCTTTGTCGTCAGCGGATTGCAGCGGCAGCGGGTCGAGGCACTTCCAAGTATAGGGCAAATGAAATTGCGCATCCTGCGACAAGGTTTCCTGCAGGATGGAAGTACCGGTGCGTGCCGCGCCGGCAATCACAATGGGCGCGATAATCGGTGTTTCCAGCACTTGCGGGTTTTGCTTCCAGAA
>Ga0213833_1002006_pt1 | contig 13736 bp, 22 predicted proteins | sample SWATP21_FD_160575 | JGI IMG/M metagenome (GOLD analysis project Ga0213833, IMG submission 160575) | Coastal seawater microbial communities from Marineland, Florida, United States - SWA TP2 #1 | ecosystem: Environmental > Aquatic > Marine > Coastal | place: USA: Florida | collected 2016-08-14
GCAAGTCCGCCCCCGCTACCGGCGGCGTGAAGAAGCCCCACCGTTACCGCCCCGGTACCGTGGCTCTGCGTGAGATCCGCAAGTTCCAGAAGAGCACTGACCTGCTGATCCGCAAGCTGCCCTTCCAGCGCCTCGTCCGCGAGATCGCCCAGGAGTTCAAGAGCGACCTGCGCTTCCAGGGCTCTGCCGTTCTGGCTCTGCAGGAGGCCGCTGAGGCTTACCTGGTTGGCCTGTTCGAGGACACCAACCTGTGCGCCATCCACGCCAAGCGTGTGACCATCATGCCCAAGGACATCCAGCTGGCCCGCCGCATCCGTGGCGAGCGCTCTTAAGCGTCTCGTCTGCAGTGGTTCCTGTTGCATGAGCGGATCCAGGGTGCAAGCGCCGCATCCGGACCGTCTCAGCTGCAGATTGCCTCTGCGACCCCCTTCACATCACGGTGTTTCTCAACACCACACTCCTTCATTGAAACTACACCAGTGCTGTGCTCGTGTTTTGTGGTTGCGCTTGCAATGAAAAAATACATGATTGCATGTAGTTAGTGCAATACAAAACTGAAAACTGGTGGTTCAAGTCCACTTTCGAGTGTTGCCCGTCCAGAAAACACCAAGCACCCTTCAGTTGTTTTGAATTGCACGACGTTGCACATTTCGAGACGACCGTTGGGCGGCTTTCATTGCTCGGAGCTGTTTCCATCGTAGCTTCTCTTGCTCCTCTTCCGTTAGCTCCCGTGACTTTTTCCTTGGTCTCAACCAGCATCCTGTGGTCTCATGCGCCTGCAGATTACCGGCCTTCACGTCTTCCCCGCAATGCTGACACACTGCCGTCCGTTCAGGGCACTTCTTCTCCACATGCACGCGCAGCAAGGAACGCTGCACGTAGGTTTTGCATCCCAGGGGACACCACTGCTGGGAGTAGCGGCACTCAAACACCTCATGCTGTTCTCGTTTGTCTGCCCTGATTTTCTTCCAGCAGTTGTCGTTGCTGCACAAGACCGTCCGTCTTGGGCACGTGTGCTCGCGATGATTGTGTACCGCTTTGGCTTGCAGCCGTGCACCACATGCCTGCGCACGCCATACCCGCATCAGTTGGAACCCCTCCACACAGTCGACTCTCTCAGGCGGCGATTATCAACGTACGAGTCCGCATTCCACAAGGCGTTCGGGGCAGTTGTCTCGTTCGTGCGTGTGCACATCGGCACCGAGCAGTCGCTCGCCGCAGCCCAATCGACACAACGTCCATCGCTTGTTGCACGCGTTCGTTTCGTGTGTTTCGAAATCCCGGGGCCGCACCTGTGCCCGCCCACCAAACGTGAGCCAGATCCACGCAAGCCCAAATAAACACGCACGCACCCGCTGCACACCCACCTTGATGCAGCAGCCGAGGCGGCAATCCACAAACCTGCCGTCGCAGGAATTTGCAAGGTGGTCTTCCAGCTCCCATGCCTTCACCAACCCGTTTCGGGCCGCAGCGCATTTGTTGGGACACGGTGCCGGTCGGTTGGGACACTCCTCTGCTTCGTGGTGGGGTTTCCCCGCGGCTGTGCACCTGCTCAAGGAGAGCCAAACGAAAGCCAGGCACCCACGCGTGTTAGAACCCAACCGAGCACACTGTCTCGCGGGGGCAGGGGTGCGCAAGTCTGCCACTGCCACTGCCACTGCCACTGCCTGCCACTGCCACAAATCGTACCCTTCACATCCCCATTTGCAGGCCACAATGCGATTGTCGCAGTGGTTTTGCTCATGCGCGTCTCGGTCTTGCAGCCACATGTCAAACCCACACTCAAGGCGACAGCGAACCGTTCGCGTGCCGCAGACCGTGGCCCTGTGTTCCCGCTGGTCGCGATGCTCAATGGTCGCAACACACCCGTAGGGGCACGGGATGGGGCGCCGAGGGCATGTGCTGTCTTGGTGCGTTTGCCGCAGCTCCTCACGCATGGACTGACCACACTCGTACCTGTGCCCGCAGTGGAAAAGTCAAGTCGGGCCGCAAGCACCGCGTGGACATGTGACCATCCGGTCTGGCCCCAGCCCAAGCAGCGTGGATGTGCAGTACGTACGGGCACTCGACTACTCGCTTCAGGCACACATTCGCCACATGCGCTGGCATGTCCTTGCGCTTCACCACCGAAGTGCAGCCCAATGTGCACCTGCACAACCGTTCTGGGCACTCTTCTCGCTGGTGCTGCATCAGGTCCTTGAACCACAGTTGTGGCTCGTCGCATCCCAGCGGACAGGGAACGACCTGTGTCCATTGCAGGTTCCGTCAGCAGCAGCAGCAGCGGCGGCGGCACAGAGCAGCGCAGCAGCAGCAGCAGCAGCAGCAGCAGCAACAGCAGCGTGCCCACAGAAAGCCACACACATAAGTACACAAACAAACACACTCACTCACTGCGGCGGCTGCAACGGCAGCAATAGCAACGTACCCTCTTGGGACACTCCTTTTCGTGGTCTGTGAGCTGGCTTTCCGGGATACCTTCACCGCAGCCCCATCGGCACATGAAACGCACATCCGCGCTGCCTTTGGGGTGGGCTTGCATTTCATAACCACTCGTTCCGAAGTGCATACGCTCCGAAATGGTGGCAGCACAGCGCAAGAAGTTACGCTCCACGGCCAACATGCGCGGTGTTTTTCCGTCGTCGTCTTTTCCATCCATGGTAGCCCCGGACTCGCACAGCATGCGGCATGTTCTCCACTTGCCATTCATGGCTGCGTGGTGGAGCGCAGTTTTCCCATCCACCATGCTGGAACAGGAAGGAGCAGTTGTCAGACCGGACACGCGCCACGTTCTCTACGCCATGCAGCGGTGGTGACGAACGTACCGAAGGTTGAGGTCAGCACCTCTCAGCAGCAAAAACTCGAGGACGTCATCGCGACCGTTTTTTGCGGCCAGAGTCAAGGCGGTGTGCCCAATCGGCAACACACGGTCCACTTTCGGGCGGTGTTCCTTGCGGTCCAACAGCAGCTCCACCGCCATCACATCCTTTCCTTCAATATCGACGGCCCGAGACCCACTTGCTGCTGCCATACCTAGAGCCGTGTACCCGGTACTCGTGATGTGATCGATAGCCCCACCCATCTGTGCCAACTCCACCACCCGCTCAAACTGCAGCAAGTGGATGGCCCTGTCCATCTTGTTGTTCAGAATAACCTCGAGATGGGCACGACCTCTCCTGTTCAGCTTCTCCCGTTTGAGGGCCTTGGAGGATGCGATAAGAGACACTTGTCGCTGCAGCAACCCAGGGCATTTCGCGTCACACAAACTCACCACACCCAAGCTTGACACACAGCACACACCTCATGCAACTGCACGGCATAGTCCACCGTCTCCTGGTGTCGACCGTGCTCCTGCCACCCTCTGTTGTAGAAAAAGGACGAGCCACCCAACAGCTCCACCCCCATCAGGCTCGTCACGATGGCATCCATGGGCCGACGCAGCGCCCAGTAAAACTTCACTCGGACGCCTGTCAGGGTGTCCGTCGTGACCGCAGAAAGGGCGGTGGGTGGGCGGCGACTCGACACCGACCCAGGCCCGCCCAGATTGCTTAGCTCTGCCTCCAACGTGCTGCCGAAGATGATGGCACGGTCCGTGGCCTGCGAACCGAGCACAACGAGCATTTCCCCCGTTAGCCCTCCTCCAAAGTGCAAGGCACGCATTTCACAGAGTGTTGTACCCAGACACGCACCTGCATCGTCATGTCCGAAGTGACCAAGCGGGGGTACATCTTTGGAACACCGGCTTGCGGAGCGAACGGAATGGGGCCTTCCGGGAGAATCTTTGTGGTGTGCCACGGTGAAGCCCCGAAGCGCATCAACATACGGACACATTCAGTATGGCCGTTGTACAGTGCCTCTTGCATGGGCAGTCTTGTATTTTCGCGTTTGCGATTCATACGCCCCACGACCCATCGCAGGTAGTAGTGGTTCGCAAGGTCTTGTACACGATGGATGTGTGACAACTCTGACTTCCACTCCTCGCGCCTGTGCGGCAATCAACCCACGCCACCGTGAGAAAATAAAGCGTTGCTTGAAGCTGAAACGGACGCCAGCGTACTCGCGATAGAAGCGACACTGCTTGTATGCCACTTGGATGGCTTTGGCTGCGGCATGGAGAAGCGCGTCCTGATGGGCTGGTGGGCCTCCAGACGACAGAATCAAGCCCAGGATGTCGGTTTCCCCAACTGCAGCAGCCCAGCTGACAGCTGTATGCCCCGACCGTGCTCGCCTCGACACCATTTGTGCCACTGTCAGGGTGCGCTCCAACTTTTCGACCTGAAAAATTAAAACCAGCGACGGGAGGGTGTTGGGACGGACAATCGTCAGAGAACCACGCCGTATCTGCTTCGCCACAACCGACGAACCATAAGATATGCCTCACGGTGGCTCGCGAGTGCCGATTTCAGCTCCACGTTTATTGCAGCCACCATTCGATCTTGTGCTTCGATGTCCACTTTCACTGGTGCCATTTCTGTGGAAAGGGCTGTGGCTTTCGCTCGGAGCTCCCGAGAAGCCTGTTGCCATGGAGCAACTGTGCGCGTGGCTCGCACACACGCAACCATTCCACGCACCCACTTGTTGAATCCCCACAGGATGGGAGATCTGAACACAACAGACAAGGTTAGGTGTGCAGAAAGCAGCAACCTCACCTAAGCGACTGCGTACGCAAACTTGATGTCAGCGTCAATGACACCGTCTGTGTCCATTCTTTCATCCAACAAAGGTATCAGTTTGGAGCCCACTTCCTCAGCTACGTCTGCGTCGACTTCACTTGCATCCTTGTAGCCCATGCGGATCACCACAGATCCCATGCCTATGAGGCGCTTTCCTGTCTTCCACCAGTCTGGCTCCTGCACTCCAAGCAGCAGGAGTCAGCGCCACCTCCACCACCACTAAGACGTACAGCGTACCTGTCGATCAGGGTTGTAGCGATCTCTTCGCATCACAGGCTCAACCCCCATGAGAAGTGAGCAGCATCGTAGAAGCATCACCATCCATTTCTTCGGCTTTCCAATTTCTCGAACTTCTGTCAAGCGACGCCCAGGAAGGTCTTCCAGGAACTGGCGCACGTCTCGGAGCTCAGAGTTCACGCTTTCCATCAAGTCATTGCGCTTGGTGTCGAGCTCTCCAGCCTGTACGCGCGATTGAGTGAGTTGTGCGGAAAGCACACAAACACACGTCGTTGCAGCCGTGCTATCCGACCTGTTTGGCAAGCCTCGCCACCTCCGCGGTTTTCTTCTTCAGAACTTTCATGGTCGCTTTGCTGCGAGGCGCCTCGACACATAGTCGCGCTTTGAGAAACGAACACTGTTTGTGTCTTTCCAGCTTCTTTTCTTCCCAGTCCGCCAGTTGAGCTGTCAGTGTGGGGATAGTATTCATGTCGTGCTTTCGCTTGATGCCGCCACGAAGAATCCTCTGCACCCGCTTGTAGTCACCACTACAGAGGCATTGTAACTTCAAGTTAGATCCAACGTCACTGCGAGTGCAGCACGCGCCAAACGCACAGGTTGATGGCAATGAACAGATCGCCTTGGGCGTCGATTATGCGTTGCTGTTTCTCAAGCTGCTTCACCAGTTCCATTTGCCCTTCCACCCGGGCCCAATCGACTGCTGTACGACCATGTCGTGAGCGGTGCTGAATGTGAACCTTGTGCTCGATCAGCAGGTCTACGAGGCGTTTGAAGCCCCCGCGCACAGCGTAGATGAGAGGCGTCCTGTGCAGACGAATGGAAAGCAGAGTCAAGGCACGCTCATGAAATACCTGCCATAGTGTACACGTACAACCCTCTGGTGGTTTCGTAGTTGGCGTTGGCGCCTCGCTCAAGAAGGAGACGTGTCATTGCGTAGTTCCCCTCTCGACACGAAATCGTGAGGGCAGTTTCGCCCTTTTTCGTTTCAATGTCAATGCCTTCGTTGTTCACCAAGTTGAGCAAGTACTCGGCCCGTCTCATCTGAAGGCATCGCACACGCGTTTCAACTCACTTGATGGTCACTACCACCTCCACCAGCAAACGCACCGTGTTCTTGAGGCAGAACCACGTGAGCACGGATTCACCATGGTTGCTACACACGACAAGATGATGTGTTGGATCGAATTCGCCGTTTCTCCGCGTCCATGAGCGAAGCTGACGCCGACACTCGTGGCTGCCAGAGCAACATGCAGACGGTGACGCAGGGGGCAACACGCGCAGTAACATCCCCACAGTAGCATCTCGACGAACCTTCCCGATCCGCAAGGGAAGGTGACATATTGGCACATCTGCACATGATCCTGCAACGCCTCCAGGCGCACGGGCTCAGGGCACTTGTGTGGGCACGGCACCAACCGCTTCTCGCATCGGTTGGCGTTGTGCTCGGCGATGTCCGTGTCGTTTGCTCGAACAAACAACGCACAACCAGCGGGGCACTTGATTTGGCGATGGCGGCACTCGTTGGCCTCGTGATTTTCTCGATCCGCGCCCCGCACCCACTCCCCACACCCCATGTGGCACTTAACAGGCTTGAATTCACACGTGGCTTCGTGGCTTGCTTTGTTACGGCTCATGACCTGCTCACCACACTTGAATCTGCGGTTGCATTCACATGATGAGCACCACAGTCTCGTAGCGACACGTTGCCCCGCAGCGTACTGGCATGTGACGATGCGGTTGAAGCAGGTCTGGGTGAGGTGATGCTTCGTGTCACGTCGTGCAAATCGAACCTCACACTCCAGCGGGCAGTCGATGAGGACCATTCCACACTCGTCTGTGTGAGACTCTACCTCTCCCATCCAAATCTCGAGGTTGCAGCCGAAGGGACATTTTACCATACGCTTCATGCAGTGTTGGTCCATGTGTTCCTGCATGTCCATCCTCCGCACACGCTCGTTGCATGCGTTGGGGCAAAAGATCAGCTCTTGAACACATGTATCCGCACGGTGGGCTTTGTACTCGTCCCACTTAACCGTGACGCCACACTCGCATACTCTTGGCCTGCACAACAGTTATTCATGAGGTGACGACGCCGCACGCATACGAATTATGCAACCCCGCCCGACCGCTGTACCTTAGGCGGCAGTGATTATCTTCATGAAACCAACGGTCCTTTTCATACAGAACAGTTCCACACCCGAGCGAGCACTCTGTCTTGTGGTTTCCACAGCGTTCTTCGTGCGCCTGTGGGGCACCACCACGGGCATTGGACACTGGCGGTGTGTTTATTGTCCCCTCGCCCCCCGACGTACCTGGACTTGCCGAGCTGGCACTGTTTGCCCGCAGCCAAGACGGCACGGAACCGGTCGAAAGGGGCACTCATTTTTCATGTGGTTGTCACGGGCATCCCAAGGCATCGCCCCACACTCGTAGTGCGGTACTGTTGTGCCAGATAGAGCAGTAGACGGCGTCAGTTGTGTGCCGGCAACGCGACACACGTTTGGCTGCGCACGAACCATGCTCTGGGTCCTCCACGAAATCCAAGTTACGTAGACGCCCAACCCATAACTTGCTTGTGGTGTGATTTCGCACGGTATGCTGGTGTGTCTCCACGTTGTAGTACGTGACTGTGGCTCGCTCGTACGTTTTCTGCTCAGGGCTCCAACGCACCTGGATCCATTTCTTCTTTTGATCTGCACCAACTCGAGGTAAGTGGCAGAACCAGCACATACTAGAAGATGGGAAGACGAACCATGGTGACACCGAACCAACCGCTTGACACAAACACCCTGCTCTCCCTTGACTTCGTGAGCACTTTGCTCGGAAAGCGGCATCTCCTTTCCACATCCGATATTGCACTCCACAGGACGCAACGGACAAGTCGTTGACATGTGGTGCTTCTTGTCTTTTGCCAGCATGCCTTGAATACCACAAGGTCGATCACATTTCACCACACGAAGTGGGCACACGGCTTTCATGTGCAACCGGAGCTTTGACGGTGGAGAAATCGTATCACCACACCCCAGTGGGCACGGCTTGGGCACGTAGATGCAATCCACAGACTCGTGATGCTTGCGGTCGCACTCGCGCATGGTTTGTCCGCACTCGTTGTGGCACTCCACAATACGATGAGGACACACGAAACCGTGGGCTGCCTCCTTCGAGAACGGAATCCAAGCACCACAGTCCAGGCGACAGTCGGTCATACGTTCCCGGCACAGCGCCTCCTCGTGGTGCGACCGCTTATCGTGATGCAACTTGGCACCACAACCGAGCCGGCAGGTCACCAGCCGTTTCTCACAGCGGAGTTTCATGTGCATCGCCACTTTCTCAAACGGGATGCGCACACGGCACCCGAGGTGCAGTCGTGGACACGAAACCATGCGCTTGACACAGTAGTTTGCCAAATGTGCATCGAACACAGCCTGCTCCTTGATGATGTCACCACAGGCGTCGCACTTGATTGTGCGGCGGTCGCAAACCAAGGCTACATGCCGCCGCATGTCATCCGCTCGACACACCAGACCACACAGGAGCGGGCAGTGCTGAATGGCAGCGTTGACCTTTCGTTTGGCAAGCTTCACCTCTCGCAGTACAATTCTGCAACAACAGTGCAGCATGAGCATCGGACGCAATCAAAGGGGCGGGGTGAGCTCAGACCACACCTCTTCTCAGCGTCTTCCAGGCAGTCAACGATGTCAGTAAAGCCGCCGCTTCGGGCTGCCTCAAGCGGTGTGATCCCGTGCATGTCAGGAATGCGGAGACTGTGACGGTACGCTTGCAACCAGTCCCTGTGCATTAAATCAAGCCGCTCGACCTCTGTTCGGGCTTGAGGGGCGTCTCTGCGACACCGTGCTTGAAACTCAAGAGATCTGGGGCGGGAAATGGAAGGTCAGCAGTGCGTACCGTGTGCACTTTGCTAGCACTCACTTTTCGATGATTTGCTGCATCAAAAATAGCACCAACGACGAGTGGCCGTTGGCGGCGCAAATGAACAGCGGCGTCTTGCCTTCCTTTCCGGTTTGCTGATCAATGTTGGCACCATGGCGAAGCAGCAAGCCGACGACTTCCAAGTGCCCGCATATACATGCCCATGTCAGAGCGGTCAACCCCCTCTGTGTTTCGTAGTCGACCTGTCCGTGCAAACACAGTGTGAGTGCAGTGCACATGGAAGATGGAGTCGTCGACTTGGCATAACGTACAATTACAAGCTTGCGTAGAAGAATGTCACACAAAAACAGGTCGCCTCCAGCAGCAGCCTTTGTCAGCACTGTCCACCCAGAAGGGGTTTCCACGTCCAACCAGAACGGCGTGTCAGGTGGTAGGCGAGCAAAGTCCATGACCTTTCGAAACTGTGCACGTGTGACCGATCCTGTTGTCACCATCTCCGACAGCTGAATGCCAACCACAGCACATAGGTGAGCCACGGTGCCCCAACCGTATTTGGTGTGACATGCGCCACCTACCGTATCCAGCTCCGCGCCGGCTGTGATGGCTTTTGACAGGGCATTTGCTAGCCCTTGATTGGTCGCTGCAAGTTCATCAAGCTCGGCAGCTTCCTTGGCTTCAAGAATAACCCGACGTTCCGCTGTGATGCGCGCTTCCATGGCGTTTTCAAGCGCTGTGGCGACAACAGCGTGGCGAAGTCGACGGGCCCAGTCCAGCGCCGTCATTGAACGCTTGTCCAGAAGGAACATATTGGCCCCCTCTTCCACCAGTGCTTTCACCACGTCCACGTGACCCAGTGACGCCGCCTTCATCAGTGGGGTGCGTCGGTTGATGTTCGTGCGGTTCAAATTGGCACCGCTGCACCACATTCGTTCCAACCAGGTGAGCGCGTGTTTGACACCACCACAGCCACAAGCACCAAGGTCGCGCACCAGGCGATCATAAACTTGACCACGTCAACGTCTCCAAACCCTGCCGCAGTGATCAACGGTGTCTCTCCCTTTGCGTTAGGATGGTCAATGTCGTAGCCGTTGCTGAGCAGCCAAGCGATCTGATGAATGAAACGCAGTGATGAGCGACTTGCGCAAAGCAGGTGCACAGAGCATTGTACCTTGCTAGTGTCACGCAAGCGAATCACATCGTCCATGGTCTGTCAAGGCAACCACTCGTCGTGTGTCAGAGGAATACAACATCATGTATCACAGGCACAGCAATAAAGACACATACCAAGGAGCCAGGGGCTGTGATATCGAGTGAGGAAGAGTGAGCGGATGTTCGTGCCAGCGACCTGGCGAAACTGACACTTGGGTCGACGACAGACTCCCGGACCAACGAGCTGGTCATAGCAGGGGTTTGCGGGAGGCTGCTAAGTGATGCGACGAGCCCCATGGGGGCAGTGGGCCGCGCCGGGTTGTTCAAAATGGCGTTGATCTCTGGGTCTTGGCTGACTTGCAGCGCGAGGCTCTTCGAAGTGCCTGGGAACAGCATTTTTGCCTCTGTTGCTGGGGCCCCGGTTCGCTTTCGCATGGCGTCCAACAGATCCGAGGGACTGGCTTTGCGAGCCCAAGTCGGAGAGCCACGCTTCCCTGTGGCACCGCCAGCAAGAGCCGCCATGGCAGATGATCGGGCAGGGCCACGGGCGGTGCTCGTCACCGGAATCGACCGAGAGAGGGGACCCGGCGTGCGGTCCATGGGAGTGGCTGGTACAGGTGACTGCACATGATGGAGTTGTCGCTCCCCTAGTTGTTGGATGCGGGGATGTGGGGCCGTTCGCGCCATCGTGGCCGGGCGTGGGCGCGTTCGTTCATGCGGGTTCGGTGTGGCAGAACGGAAAGCCGCCATGGTGCACTCGGAGAGCTCTGGCAACTCCCCAAGCGGCGGGTCCACCGAGCGCTGCCTTTACCACTTCAGTTTGGTGGTGGCACTGTACTGTCCATGCAGCCACTGTGCATGCTGACGACTGCTTTGGTGTGGATGCCCACAGTTCTGAAGCCGAAACGTTACACTGCACGATGCGTCAAGAACGGGCGAATTTGAAGTGACAACAACAAACACGTTTCGGCTTGTTGGCGACTGCTTGAGAACAGAAGACTGCGCGGCGCGGGTGTACCCTGCCGGCCGCAGCCTGTATCAGCTCCGAAACAGACGTAAGACGTTGCGATTGTGTACCAGCAAGTCACGTGACGCGTGGGTCGCCGGACCGGAACACGCAGCATCACAATGAAGTCGCTACGGTCACCGGCCCCGTCACCCAAGTCGCGCGCTTGGATGCCCGCGTCTCCCGTGTCTGTGGCATCGAGCCGTCGCTCTTCACGCAGGGCACACCACCGACGCGAGTCATCTGGTGGTCACCATCTCGCGGATCTGGAGGTGGAGCTTGCTTTGGACCCGCTTCCAACATCAAACCGCGGCAAAGTGGAGCATGCGCTGGGACAGGCTCGGGAAGACCTTTGTGTGCAGGCAAAGCCCTGGACTCGACACGGAAAAGGTGAGTGATGTGATGGAACTGTGGAGGTGTTGTCTTACGTCCCGTGCTTGCAGCAAAAGCGTATCGGAAACGGACATCAATCACACGGCCCTGGGTTGGTGCGTGAAAACGACGCGTGCTCGTGTTGCGATTGTCTCACCAGGTCATGCTCATGCTGTCGAGCGCAGACACAACCGCCTCGTTGTACGGGTTGTCAGACAAACTGCTATCTCAACGAAAGTTCAAGTCTCTGGCAGCTCGGAATGCTGACACTGCCCCAACAAAGAAGAAGAAACCACATGTGATGGACGCAGACATCAAAGAACTTCATGGTTTGTGCTGTGTGGAGTTGCGTGCTTCCCTGTCGGTGTGCTGCTCTTTATCCTCCCATCTGCCTGCAGAAACTGAGAAGCGCCTAGCCCAGCAGCAACATCGCGCCGGCATTGGGTTACGACGTTCCTCCTTTCGTTCGTTCAGCAAAACAGGGTACGCGTCGATGCGAGAGCAAATCAAGCAGAGCATGGGCCAAAAACGCAACACTGCGAAAGGGAGCTGGGCCTTTCAGACAGAAGCACCACCACGTGGCAGCACAGGGTACAAGCAACCCGCTTCTCCCTTGCGAAGGGCACCGTCTTCCAGACGAAACAGACATGGTTCGACGCGGCGGCTCAGCTCATCCGGTGGATTAGCTTTACGCCCAGGGTTCAACTCGAATCCGTCCTTTCGCAAACCGAGACGAATGGCCAGCTCTGCTTCTCTGAGGCGCGTGTACGGGTCCCAATTGTCCATGGTACGCGCCGTGCTTAGTGCTTGTGCTGAAATCAGTTGGTTTGGGTCTCACGGTGATGTGCTGCTTGTTGTGTTGGGGCGAACGTTTCATTCACAAAGATGGTGCATGCGGCTGCCTCGACACGCAACGTGCGAGCGGCGGCCGCAAATGGGTATCGCGTGGACATACCAACCGACGAGTTCAACATCGACACAACGCCGGTGGATGAGATATTTCCTGTTGTTTCTGGAGATGACAGTGTGCGTTTTGCGTCATGTTCCTCGCTCCCATGGTGGCGTCACTCGAACATGTCCTTCGGCAGATGATCATGTTAGGGAGTGACGATGCAATGCACTTCTTTTTGGCCGAGCTTGATGCACACGTATGTGAACGGCGTGCAGCTGGTGCTATCTGCTGGGCATGCGACCTGACCGTCCACATTGGCTTCATTGTGTGCCAGCCTGACTTGGCAGTGCGAACTGCTGGGCGCGTGATTCGGAAGTGGGGAATGGCTGTGGACGGGCTGGACACGACATCCTATCTGGTGAACAAGGTTTGGTTGCTCACTGACCAGTGTGCCTGTTGTACGTCCCGGCCACAGGCGTGACTGGTGTTCGTTTGCATTGCCCAGGTTGCCGAACAAGCAAGGGCAAGAAGAAGCAATGAAACATCTCGCAATGCGGCGGGGGTGCTTGGGTACTGGCTCCAGCTTCGAGCAAAAAGGGTGGAACTCATGTTGGAGAAGCTAGAGAAGCAAGAGCAGGTGTGGTCACTGTTGCTGTGTGTGCGTGTTCTTCCAGTTTTATTGCGAATAACGACCCTTTGAACGCATGGTGTGGCTGACAGGAACGGCAAGAACACCAGAAGCGGCTCCATGCGCATGTGGCAAGCGTTGACACCTCCCGAAACGCCGAACGGGAGGCTGCATTGGATCGCCTGCGCCAGGTGTTATCGTCCAAAGCCCGCGACCCGCGTCCTCGTTGGCTGCGGCTTTACCAGAAAGCACTGACCACCCCTGCTGCAAAGCGGTTGGTTTCAACTGTGAATAGCCACATGAAGGCTGTGGTGGGGCATATTATGGAGAGGACGGAGCAGCAAACCCGCATGCCGAGCGACATCACGGAGCTTCGTTCGTGGACGAATCCCCAGGTCACGCGAACAGGCCAAGTGCACATTGCCCAGCCAATGGAGAGGGATGATATAGAGGACGATGATGGTGCGGAGGGGTGAAACCATAAAAGCAATCGCAACAACGTTCCCGCACAGCTAGCTCACCAAGCACGAGGGACGGGTCAGGCAGATTGGTTTGTGTTCACGCGGCGCCTCACTCGAGTGACTCGAGATCGTGCAATGGCAGCCAATCACAAGTATCTGTTGCGCATCATCCCCGCCTCGTGCGTGCATAAACTCAGTGGTGCGGCGCTGGAGACAGGCGATTGCTAGTTGGCGATGGCAACTCGAAAACATCAGCCAAGCACGTGCTCCTCTCTTGGTTTGCCAAGCACTCCGACACAGCAGATACACGCGTGCGCACGACCAATACCATGTACGACGACGACACAAATCCACAACAAAGCAGCTAACCACACCCACACCCACACGCACACCCACTCCAAGCAACCCGACCACCCCAACCCGACCACCC
>Ga0213833_1002007_pt1 | contig 13736 bp, 12 predicted proteins | sample SWATP21_FD_160575 | JGI IMG/M metagenome (GOLD analysis project Ga0213833, IMG submission 160575) | Coastal seawater microbial communities from Marineland, Florida, United States - SWA TP2 #1 | ecosystem: Environmental > Aquatic > Marine > Coastal | place: USA: Florida | collected 2016-08-14
TGTGTGGGTGTGTGTGTGTGTGTGTGTGTGTGTGTGTGTGTGTGTGTGTGTGTGTGTGTGTCTGTGTGTCTGTGTCTGTGTGTCTGTGTGTCTGTGTGTCTGTGTGTCTGTGTGTCTGTGTGTCTGTGTCTGTGTGTGTCTGTGTGTGTCTGTGTGTGTGTGTCTGTGTGAAAATGTGTGCGGATGTCTGGGTGTGAATGCGTGCATATGTGTGTCGTATGTGAACCTTGCTCACATCTTCCGGACACATCATTGTGTGCCGGCGGCGTTTGCGTGCTGCTGTGGTTGTCGCCATGTTGCCCTGCATGGGTTGCGTGCGTGTGTGCGTGGGGCGTGCGTGGGAACCATTGTATGCCCCTCCCCCACCACATGCACAGGTACACCTTCAAGGCTGGCAGTCGAGTGCGGGTTGCTCTGGCTGGCAGTGACACCGGAAACTTCGACATCCGCAACCTTCCCACGCAGCTCGCGGATGTGTGGACCATCCACCATGGGGAACAAGTGCCCTGTGCTCGCGAGGGCACGCAGCCTGGGTCCTTCTTGCAGCTTCCAGTGGAAGTGTCGTGAGTAGCGAGAGAGAAAGAGACAGAGAGAAAGGAGAGGGCGCGCCAGCGCGCGCGCGCGCGCGCGTGTGTGTGTGTGTGTGTGTGTGTGTGTGTGTGTGTGTGTGTGTGTGGTGTGAAATGTGTGGGACGGAATGGAAGCACGGATTCGGGGTATTGGTTTGATTGACAGCGCTACAACGACACCTCGCGAACAAAGCACCTTCTTGACTGGACTTGACAGCAAAGCATGGGCCCAGAGATGGCCGCACACACAGAACAAGAACGTGGAAGGCTTTGGAGCGCGAGATCCCAGCCGCCCGCCCACACCAAGGGCGGCAAAGCAAACAAGCCGATGTTCCCCCCCACGAAAGAACAAACAAAAACGGAGCAACAACAAGGGGGAAAGGAAAAAAAAACACGCACACAACGGCACACACGTAGCAACACAGTGCATGGTTTGAGCAACCACCCTCTCGCTACGTGACAAACACACATCCCACCAGCCTGGCAGCTTGCCATGGCGCTCCACCGCCACAAGAGCGAGACAGACAGACAGACAGACATGCACACACAGACAGGCACACACGGACACGGGACGTGCATGACCACGACCCTTGGTTGGGGGGGAAACGAACAGGCGCATACACACACCCGACCAGTCAGTCAGTCCATGGCAAGGTGCCCATCCGCGGTCAAGCGGTAGCTTGAGGTGTCCCTCGACGGTGCGCCGCCCAGCCCCTGCAACGCAGACGTGGACGGGGTGGGCAGCGTGCGGAGCTGTGAGTGCCAGCTCGGAGAGCGTGACAGGGAGTGACTGGACATCGTCTGCACCAGCGGCGCCGCCACCGGCAGTGGCGATCCATCCAACGTGGTGCTCGAGGGCCGAATGCTCACCGTGCGTTGCTTCGCGCGCCGCAGCGACCCTGTGCGAGACGAAGGCGTCATGGCGCTGCTGCGTGCCCCGGAAGGTGTGCGGGCGCCGTTGGGGGACGGAGGAAAGAACAGTGACGACGACGACGAGTCAGGGGAGCCCAGCGGCGCAGCAGCGTCCGCCAGCGCGGTGGCGGACACACCCAACGGGTGATCACCCTCGCCACTGCCACTGCCACCGCCACCGCCGCCGCCACCGCCGCTGGTGGCGCTGCGAGGACTGGTGGAGGGGAAGAAGGCGCGCATGGAGCGCGGTGTCATGGCGGGCGTGGCCAAGGACCGACCCCACGCCGTGGACATGTCGTCGCCGCGACCGCGACCACGACCACCCCCGTACCCACCACCCCGACGACGCGACACCACCACCGCCGCCGCGACACCCACGGCCACCAACACGACGCCCGCCCCCGCCGCCGCCACCACCGGCCACGACAGGTTGGGAATCTCCAGGCCGCCGATGGTGGCGCCGCCGCCGCTGCCGCCGGCACCACCGCCGGCCTCGTTGGCGCCGGCACCACCACCACCACCACCACCACCATCACCAGCGATACCACCACCACCGCCGCCGTCACCACCACCGGGGCTGATCACCAACACACCCGTGACCAACGAGGCGGTGGAGACGTGGGTGAGCCCCGGCGCCGTGTCTGCCCCGGCACCCTGGAGGGACCACAGCAACACGTCGCCCGCCACCGCATCGCGCACCGCAGCCGCGGCGGCGCCGGGTGTCACGGCGCCCGCGCCGGCGCCGGCCTGCGGCACCACCAGCACAAACCCCACCCGTACGGCGGGCGTGTCGCCCTCCACACTGCGCCCGTCCTCGCCCAGCCACACGCAAGAAGACCCAGAAGACCCAGAAGACCCAGAAGAGGAGGAGGAGGCGGCGTCACTGCCGCTGGCGGGGCGCACGACCTCGACGAGGGCATGGGTGGTCGGCAGGCCCGCCACGGACGCGACGGCACGCAGGAACGCCTCGCGCTCCTCCTTCCCAAACCGGTCCGCCACGACGCCGGAGAGCTGCACGTCACCTGCCACCACCGCCGCCGCGGGCTGGGAACCCTCCTCGGAACACACCGCGGTCCCGACAGGGCAGGCACCGCCAGCGCCACCGCCAGCGCCACCGCCAGCGCCAGCGCCGGCGGGGAGGACGTCCCAGCACACCGTGTTGGCCTGCTGGCACACGCCGGAGGTGCCGGGCCAGCACCCGGAGCAGCGGCCCGGCGGCGGCAGGTCCGAGGCGGAGCACAGCGTGGAGCCGGCGGGGCAGGTGCCCACCCCCGCCGCCGACACGGAGGCAAAGGCGACGCAGGTGCCGTCGTTGGTGTGGCGGCAGGGGCCCGCCGTGTCGCCGACGCAGCCGGCGCACGGGCTGGCGCAGGCGGCGGTGCCGGCGGGGCAGGTGGTGGTGCCGAGGTAGTACCCGTAGCACACGCCGTTGGCGTTGTTGCGGCAGGGGCCGGCGGAGCCGCCGGCGCAGTTGCCGCACGTCGTGGTGTGGCACGGCTGCGGGTTGCACGCCCGCGTCATCGTCTCGACCTGCGCGACGCACTGCAGGTCGGGGTACGCGGCCGGCGGCACCCACGCCGCGGTGCGCGACTGCGTGCCGCCGCCGCACTCGGCGGAGCAGGCGCCCCACTCGGACCAGGGCGCGACCTCGCAGCTGGCGGCGGGGGGGACGGTGCACTGCGCGCCGCTCCAGCCGCCCGAGCACACGCAGGTGCCGGTGCCGGCGCCGTCGCCGTCGCAGGTGCCGTGGCCGTGGCAGTACGTGGCGCACAGGTCGGGGCGCGAGGCGAGGCAGGTGCCCAGCGGGGCGGACGCGAACAGCTCCGCCGACGGCGCGCCGGCGACGGCGTCGCGGAACACCGCCTTGTCCGAGGAGCAGGCGATGGACTGGTGGGAGGGCGAGCACGCGGAGGCGTTGTGGAACAGCGGCGTGCCCGAGGCGGCGGTGCCGACGGTCGTGGCGCCGTACGCGTAGCCGGTGGAGCACACCACCGCGCCGGGCGCCACGGCGTCGTCGCGGCGGCACGCCACCGGCGGGCCCTGGGACCAGTCCACGACGCTCCACACGCCGGCGGCGGGGCAGGATGCGGCGGTGGCGGCGTCGGAGGGGCACGTGGAGGCCGGGCACGCAAACCGGTCGGGCCAGGTGCTGCACAGCGCGCCACGCTCGACGATGGTGCACGACACGTTGTTCGCCAACGGGACGTGGTCGTCCCCCTCGACCTCCGTCCACGTCGCCGTCACCCCCAGCTGCCCCACCGCGGTGGCGAACACAAAGGCGTGAGAGGTGACGACGGCGCCGGGGGTGGTGACGGAAGGCGTGGTCAGGCGGCGCACCGCGCGGCGCCGGACGGTGTCGAAGTGGGCCGTGCCGGTCCACACGGTGGCGGAGTCGTAGGAGCCGCCCGGGTAGGAGCCGTAGGCGCGGGCCTCCACCCACACGTTGGAGGACCAGCCGAGGGCAGGGTACAGCGCCGGCTCCACCGCGCCGGAGTCGTGGGTGAACAGGGCGGCCACGCCCGGCGACGACAGCGCGGTCGGCAGCAGGCGCACGTTGTCGAGGGTGCCGTTGAGGGTGTGGGTGAGGCCGGCCTCGCCGTACGGCGGGCGGCCGCCGAGGAACGTGAAGCCCGGCGACGACGCGGTGCCCATGGCCACGTCACCGGCGGCGTGCAAGACGCCACCTGCGGCCGCAGCGCCGTCGATGAACAAGCCCCACGAGCCGGCGCTGGTGCGCGTCACCACGACGTGGTGCCAGGCGCCCACCGCGCCCACGTCCGCCCACGGCGTCGTGGTGGTGGTGACAGACGTCCCTGCGCGCACGGCCAGGCGCACCGTGTTGCTGCGCCGCTGAAGGGCGAAGAACGGCGTCGTGGTGCCTGTTGACGCGGCCGACGTGGCGGTGGTCACCACGTCCTGCACCGTGACACCGCCGCCGCCCGGACCTGACGCGAACGCCGACGCCGCGTCCAGGCGCAACCACAGCGAGACAGACCATTGGTAGCCGGCACGGGTGTCAAGGGGCTTGCCCACCACCATGAACTGCCCGTCGGCGCCTGACAGCTGCGCGGCGCCGCGGCCAAACTTGGCGTCGTCCTGCACCAGCATGTCTGGCGACCCCCCCACCACCTGTGCCACCCAGCCACTCCCAGACACATCCGCAAAGGACGCGCCAGGGGTGGTCCAGGTGTCAAAGGTGTAGAAGGCGAGGTCGTCGTCGGGCGCGGGCTGGGCGGCGGTGGGTGCCGCGTGGCACAGCAACGCCACAGCCACGGCGGCAAGATAGAGGAAGGAAGAAGCGAACGGCGACGTGGCCATGCCCGCGCGGCGCCGGCGCTGGGTACCACGTGTGTCCACTCGAAAGAGTGCTGTCATGGTGTGTGGCAGCCGGAGGAGGGATGGAGGGAGGCCACTGGCCATGCAGCCTGCAACGCTCACTACTTTTGCTGGCGGCCACGCAACAGCATTCCCAGCCAGGAGGGGGCGAATCACGCAAAATGCCCGGGCCAACGTTGACCCGCCTGAATGCGTCCACAGCAGAGCGATCACAGCAAGGTGCACACGCTGGCTCAATGTGAACCGCCGCAGCTCAACGCCACGTTTCCGTGCTGCTAAGCCCTTGTATCACAACATGATCTCGCAGCAGACATGAAACTGACAAAGTGGTATTTTTGTGATGTGCGACGTCATGTCATGTTCACCCGTTTTGGCTCCCGCGGCCGTTTCGTGTTTTCCAAGCGCTACGTCGGGCGCAGCAGGCCACTTTGAGCGGCACACAGCTGGCGTGTGCGCGCTGCAGTGCGTGTACTCGGGCGTGTCTGCACATTTCGCTGGTGTTTTGTACAGCGTGCACTGCCCTGCTCGCTGCAATAGTCACGGGCAGCTGCAGCGGGTACCGGAGAGTCAGCTGTGACCCGCCCGAGGCAGTGAAACCCTGCAAACAGGTCTGCCCCCTCCAAGCGTCACCAGGAGCAGCATGACAGAAGAGGGCGGGGGGCTCCCCAACCCTGGGTTGAGTGGCACCGTTCGGGCTGTGAAGGCCAATCTGAGGCAGTACGACAGTGGCCGGAGTGAACATGAGCAGGATTTCCTGCAAAAGCACCTGAACCCCGAGTTTTTCAGCCGTGACGAGGTGCGCGAGGAGCTCACAAACCTGGACTACACCCCATGTGTGAATCGTACGTTGGGCGTGTGCAGCGGGGTGTCGCCAAGAAGAGGGGAGGACGTGTGGTGATGGCGGCACCGCTGGGTGGAGCGTGTTTGACTGTTTCACGTTGACACCCTCCCCTGCTTGTTTGTCTTCTTCTTTCCCACTCTCAGGACGACCGGTGGACTTTGTCGGCGCGTTCCGAGCAGATCGATTGCTGCGGGACATTCAAATATGTGTGGTTGTGACGTGCTACAACGAAGACGCAGAGGAGCTGCGAGAAACACTGCATGGTCTCGCGAACAACATGGAGGCGCTCGAAGATTTGGGCATCTCCTGGCGCCAGGTGCAGGTGTGCGTGATCATCGACGGCCTCAGCAAGGCGTCGGAGAGCATGTTGGTGTACCTGCAAGATGAGCTCAAAATCTACGACCCTGCCCTTGTGCGCACCCAGTTCCACGGGTCAGATGTCACCATGCACCTGTTCGAGAAAACCATCCAGCTGTCACGACATGCCACGCAGCGCGAGTACTACCTGCCGCTGCAACTCATGCTTGGACTCAAGGCCAGAAACGGCGGAAAGCTGAACACGCACCTGTGGTTCTTTTCTGCCATTTGCCGTCAGCTCCGCCCCGAGTTTGTCATGGTATGTACGCACACGTGGTGGTGGTGTGTCCGGGCACGATCTGACACTAGTGTGGTGTGATTGTGGTGGTGTGGGCTGCGCCATCGGCGGCAGCTCGTAGATGTTGGAACCAGACCACGCGCCAAAGCCGTTGCAAAGCTCATCCGTGCCATGATCCGTAACCCACACCTTGGTGGCGTGTGCGGGGAAATCGCTGTGCGTGACCTGCGCGTGTACAATTTCCTGGAGGCGGCCCAACACTTCGAATACAAGGTGGGTACATGCAGCGCGTGGGTGCCAGCCGCCCACACAGTCGTACAGGTGGTGTGGTGGAGCCACTCATGCGACGCATGATACGTTCGCAGTTGAGTCATGTGATGGACAAGAGCATGGAGAGTGTGTTTGGTTACATTTCTGTGCTCCCCGGCGCTTTCTCGGCGTATCGGTTCCGCGCCATTCGTGGACAGCCACTTGGAGCGTGCGTTTGTTGCCGTGTGTGCTTGTGCGCGCGCGCGCGTGCGTGTTTGTGTGTGTGTGTGTGTGTGCCTGCGGGTGAGGCGGTGTGTTCACTCAACATGAATTGTCGGGTGCTGCAGGTATTTTCGTGTGGAAGAAGCGTCACTGGCTCGAATGGGGCCCTTCATCGCCAACATGTACTTGGCAGAGGACCGTGTGCTGTCCTTCGAAACGGTTGGCAAGGCATTCAACAAGCGCAGCTCGCACCGCGAAGTACCTTGGACATTGCATTATGTGAAAGGCGCCGTCGCGGACACGGATGTTCCTGACACATTGACGGAACTCATCAAGCAGCGGCGAAGATGGCTGAATGGGTCGTTCTTCTCGTTGCTGTACTACATCATGCATTTCAACAAGTGAGTACTGACGGTTCGGAAAGAGTTGGCAAAGAACACGGGTTAACCGCGCTGTTGCTCATGATGTACTTGTGTCCCAGGTTGCTTGTGTCACCCCACTCAGTAAGTCGGAAGGTCGCCATGTCTTTCCAGTTTGCATATCAGGTCGTCAACATCGCAATGGGATGGTTCCTGGTGCGTGTGTAGCACTCACACAACGGAACACAGCTTGCTCATGTCGTTGCTCACGTGGTTGCTCGCGTGAAACATCCAGGTGGCGACACTGTTCTTGTCTCTGGATGTCATCTTCTCGGCATCATTTGCTAGTTTGGAGCACGGGGACGAAATGCACTTTGCATTCACATTGTCGTACGCCACAAGGGTCGCTGCGTGTTTGCCTGTTTGCGTCGCTTGCGTGTTTGGCTGTTGACATGGTTGAGAGGGATTCTCTCCCGAACAGGTACTTCTTTCTCTTTCTGTTGCAAGTGCTGGTTGGTCTGGGTGGCACCATCGATGCCAACGCCCGAGTGTATCACTTGTGCATGATTGCCTATGGCTCCCTCATGGTGTGTCTGACATCCCACACAAGCACACCTGTTGCGCCAGTCCCACTCACACTTCCTTTCATTGTTTGCTTTGTTTGGACAGGCACTGTCGACTGTGCTTTCCGTGTTTCAACTGATGGAAGGCACCCTGCCTTGGTGGATGGTGATCGCGGTCGCTGCTTCCCTGGGGTCTTACTTCTTCACTGCTCTACTGCACGGAGAGGTGCTCGGGATCTGTGCTGTGGCGCTACAGGTGCGTGGCAAAAGGCGTGGGTGGGCTATGTGGCTAGCTCCGCGATGCACCCCCATGAAATGATGTGCAGTGTGTGCGGTGTGTGCTGTGCGGTGTGTGCTGTGCGATGCATGTGTCCTCCGCGTCCTTACGACATCACTCACCACTGGAAACTCTGTGCCAACAGTACTTGTTCATGTTGCCAACGTTCGTGAACCTCTTCTCCGCGTTCTCCTTCTGCAACATGCACGACATCAGTTGGGGAACCAAGGAAGGCAACCTTGCCAACGAACGGCGCCGTGCTCCTGTGAACGAGGGTGCCATGGAGGCCATGAAGCTCATCGCGCACAAGCGCCGGCGAGCGTCGATGGTGATGCTCCAGGCCAACGCTGCGGTGTCTCCTGTGAAGCGCAGTGCACACCGCATGGTAAGCATGGAGGACATGAAAACCAAGGGCCCGGGCATCCAGGCCATCCCAGCCGACGCATCGCTGGCGGACACACATGCGGGCGACGCTCCGGCGCCCAGGTTCAATGTGCCGGGCCGTCGCCGCAAGTCAACGTCACCGGTCATGAGCAAGGAGGCGCTGGAAAAGTCACTGGCGACGCGTGACGTACTGAAGAGCCAGATCGAGGCGCTGTTGAACGCGGACACGTGTGAAGAGGGCAGCAAGGTGATGAAGTCCGTGGACAGCCGCATGGGCGACGTGTACAAGAACGCACGGCAGCAGTACCGTCGGATGAGCGGCGCGGAGTCCAAGGCTGGCCCCGGTCTGATCGCTGTGCCGAGCCAGCACACCAACAGATTGCAGCCCCAGACAGGGGGAGGCTCGAAGGGCAACGTGCGAAAGCGCCAGCAGCGCTACGCCAAACAGGGGTCACGCGAAGACAGCGCTCGCAGCATTGACAGCACGCGCGACAGCCGTCGCCACTTGCAACCGAAACCACGTGAAGCCCCGAAGCGGTCTCTGAAAAGCAGCAAGCAGGTGGAGAGCGAAATTCGCAAGGAGAAGCGAAAGGTGGCGGTCATGTTTGCGGCGTTCCGAACCCGTTTCCTGGGCCTGTGGCTCGTCACCAACTACTTTTTCGTCGCAACAGTCAGCCAGTTCAACCTGATGGAGGAGTTTGCGACTGCCTTGGGCTTCGTCATCTTCTTCATTGTCGCGTACAAGGTGCTGGGCAGCACCTGGTACATCCTGGAGCGAATGTTCAAAGGATGCGTGTTGTACGTTGCGGTGGCCGTGTGGAGTGTGTCGCACGCGTTGGTGTTGGTGCCTGGTTGGGGTTTCCATGACCCATGAGGACTGCTACATGTGTACAACAACGCTCACGCACACATGCACTGGTGATGCTTGCAGCCGCACTCGATGCTGCCGCGCAATGGGGAGAAAGTACCAAACCGACAGAGTTCCTTCGGGGTTGTCGTGCTGCTTCTGCTGCTGGCGGTATGTACCATGGACGGCACCGGCTGTGACGGGGCTCGCGCCCAAGGATGAAGACGAGCTAGAAGAGGTGGAGAAGGCCTTGGAGGAGGTGGATGAGTATGGTCGTCGCAAGCATGACAACCACCGTTGGGTGGGGCGCTCGGATCGTGGACTGTACTCTTCGTCGGACGATGACACCTCTGACGACAGCTCCGTGTACTCTCGGGACAGTGATTCTCCGTACGTTGGCGAACCCATGCAGCGGTACTCGACAGGAGGAGGACGTGTCGTTGTTTGTGTGACTGCTTTGCTGCTCTGCTGGTGGTTGTACGCGAGTGCTCACGTTGCGTGTGTACATGTAATGCATGTCCCCGCCCCCATCTTGATCTTGTGCAGACCACCACCACCGTCCCGACCCAGGTCGCGTCCCAAGCAAGGAGCCCGACTTGTCCAGGTGCGCCCCAACAGTCGCCAAGGCACCAGTCAACGCGACGGCAAGTTGCGCTCGGTGCCGTCCAAGCGGTGGGGGAAAGTGTCCAGTCTCGCTGCGGCAGTGGGGCTGGGTGCCAAGGGCAAGCGCAAGCGCATGAACTACTTTGAGCGCACGGCGAGTGAAGGGTCGCTCATCAAAACCACCGAGGGCAAGTTCCGCGTGGTGAACTCGAGTCACAACGGCAGCTTCTTGGACATCGACGCCGTGCTGCGGCAGGGCGAGGAGGAAGCAAACGCCGTCATCCAGCACTGCAACGTGGTGTCCGGCAGTGGTGGCCTGTCCGTGGACATGGGACTGGGCGAGTCCATGCTTGGCTCCCACCTGGCTGCCATCACCGAGGCCGACTCGGATGCCGACAACAGTCCCAGTGCCCTGCCGTCGAAGTCGGCCGTTGCAACACTTGCCAAGGCCCCAGCTGGTGGCGGTGTTCCCACCACTGGCAGTAGCGGTGGCAGTGGCAGTGGCAGTGGCAGTGGCAGTGGCAGTGGCACCAGCAGTGTCACTAGCAGTGTCGCCGGCGCTGCCACCTCGTCGTCCACTTCAACTGCTACCACCAAGCGCCAGCAACACCGGGGTGGCGGCGCCAGGACCATCACGTCCGTCACGACGACGACAACGACGACCACGCGCACCCGCGGCTCGGGTTTGCCGGCCGGACCGCCTCCGAACATGGCGACGGCCGTGGCTGGACTGCCCGTGGGCCCACCGCCATCGTCGGTGCGCCGCGGCAGCTCCGGTCGCGGTGCCACGAGTGTGGGACCGCCCCCGTCTGGCTCGCACCGCACCACTGCCTCTGCCTCTGGTGGTGCACCCGCGTCCTCACCCTCACCTGCACCGCCATCCGGAACCGGGGCAGGATCTGGGTCTGGGCCAGGTGCTGGGGGGTCCGCCGGTCGGGTGGTGCTGCCGACTGGACCACCGCCGTCCATCCTGCCCGGGTCACTCGTGTCCCCTGCCCGCGGGGCCGGTAGCAACGGAGTTCCGTTGCCACCGGGCCAGCCATCGGGTCGGTCGTCTCTTCTCGACAGCCACCCGCCGGTGCCGGACAGCGGCGTGTCTCGCCAGGCTGCGATGCACTTGGACCCGACGCCGCCGTCGTCCACCACCCAGCAGCAGCAGCAGCAGCAGCAGCACCACGCCACATCGTCTGCCACCTCCTCGACTGTCCACTCAAGTGGCCACACCACGGTCGCGCGGACGATCACTACGCAGTCTACGTCGTCCACGACAGTGTCTCGAGGCGGGGGTGGCGGCGCCACGAAAGCAAGTTCCGCAGCCATGTCGCTGTCTGCGGGTGGCCACGCCATCGGGGCTCCGTCCCTGCGTGGACAGGGCATGGCTCCGAGCCGGCGCAAACTCGTGGGGACACAGGTCATGTTTGACTCCACAGCTGACATGCTTCGCGACTCGAGCGACTCCAGTGACTCCTCGTACTACTCGAGCTCTGACAGCGACGCCTACTAAGCCTTGTGTGGGCATGTCGTTGGTCGTTGGTCGTTGGTGCGCTGTTGTTGCTCAAGCTTGCAGCAGCGACGTGAGGAGGGACGGAATGCGTGGCGCTGTTTGTTTGTACGACTGAGCTGTGAAATAGTAGTGAGTCTTGTGTTGGTATCTTATTCGGTGCTCAGAGTTTGTGTGAGCACAAACAACACGCGTGAGTTGCGTGGTTACAATGTATCATCATGTCATCATCACCATCTTCAGTTTCGCTTGTTGTTATCACTTCATCATGCATGCGAGACACCAACACCTATCTTCCCACCAACCAGCTCTACTCTGCCCCTTCCGGCTTGCAGTACTTGCTGGCATACGAAGCAGCTTGCTTTTCAAACGCTTCAAGATCCGATTTCATTTGTGCCCCGACCTCTGCCTCAAGAGCGCCGTCTGGTACCCCCTCACGTCACACGAACAAGGTACCGAACGTTATGCATTCTACACTAGACCAACACGACAATGGCATGTGACACGTTCGTAGCACCCAGGTCGTTCCTACCTGGCTCGGGTGAGGCAAGTAATTGCAGCACCTTCTCTAACACGTCTCGCACCGTCATTTTTGGGGTCCACCCGCCGGACACGAAATCAGCACACATTTGGCCAATGCTTTCGCCCTTCAGCACCACCTGTGGGTGGTACACTGGGACCTCAAACTTGACCTGGGTGGACGGTACCAGCACGCGGGCGTATATCCACACAAGCGGCGTGAGCCAAGCATACAACCACCGCGTCACAGCTGCTGTGACAGTGGCGAACACACCCACCTTAGGAGGTGTCATGGGGTAGCTAGCTTTGAAGGTGATAGACAAGGGGAACACGCAACCGGCATAGGGAGAGCGCCGTGCCTCGGAGCTGCCTGTGGGGTTCAGGGCGTACTCAGCCTGCAAGCAGTGCACAGAGCAGTGGAACACCTTTTCAGCTTCCAGCAAGATACCACACACGAACACACACACAGGCATCCAACAATACAGCCGACACGACGCCACATACCGGTCCTACAATGCCAACTTTCCACTTCAACTTGTCAGCGGCGGGCTGGAGTGTGAACCAAGCGTCGTCCTTGGTCTCTGCGACCTCACTTTCGAGCTTGCGACGTTCCTGCATCGGGCAGTGGGGTTGTGTTCCCCCGAACAATGAGACGGGTCTCGGGCCATCGCCAGCGGGGCAACGCTGCCATTGATATGCATTCGTACCTTGGCAAGACGGCGCATGGTTGGAGTAGTGATTCAAGTGTGCGCTTTGTTGTGGGCTCGGCGAAGTGTCCACAGCACCAGCAAGTGTCTCGAGCTGTTGCGCATTTGACAAGCATTTGTTGACGGCTAGTGTTTAGTTTTAGTCAGTCTTGGTTTGTGGTTGTACGTTGGGTGTTCTCCGGGTCTCTCTAGACCTGGGTTCGTAGTGGCTGGTAGGTCACTGGACCGTGGACGGTAACAAGTGGTTGAGGACATAAGGAGTGTCACAACATTTGGTAGCGGAAACAACCTCCCTGATCCCGACAGGAGGACTCTGTGACCATGCCGGCAACGTCGACGACGAAGAAGGTGGCAGACCTCGAAACCCAAATGGCCGAGGTACTGCGGAGGCTGGAGGCTGTTGAAGGTCTCAACGAGGAGCTTGTAGGACGGTTGCAGGCTTTTGAAGCTCGCAATGAAGCTCTTGCTAAAAGGTTGGAGGACGCCGCAACCCAAGGCAAGGAAGCTGCGGCTTTCAACAACCAGCTTGAACCAAGGCTGGAAGCGGCTGAAAACGCGGTGGCGACGCTCCAAACCACCGTGAATGAACGCCGAGGTAACGTCGCGGAACAAGACGACGGGGCCGAAGAGTCTAAGGGCGGCGAGCGTGAAAAGTCATCAAACGGTGACTGTTTCAACATGACGCTTGATGAGGCGTTAACTGGTTTGGCCGAGAAACCATTGGACGTGCAGGGACCGGCCCAGCGGAACAAAGACATAAAAGCGGCCACTGCGCCCGACTCAAGTCCGAAAACGACGACGTCGCAACCAAAGTCGAAGAAGAAGATCATCTCCGGCTCATTCAGGGAGTTCATGAAATTCTTCGATCAGGCCGCCAGGTGCGATTGGCCAGTCTGGCTGTCAGGGTTAATCAGTTCCGACCAATCCCCACGGGACATCCTCCGTGAGGAAATCGAGGCGTTAAAGTCCCCTGCCAAGCGGAATCTGTTGACCAACAGGCGTGACGTGGCGCCAAACATGGCCGGTTTCAGCGACGACACACGGAAAAAGGTTGAAGATGGAACCATCAGGACACTGGTTGGTGCCATCCGCCACGAGGCAGGCCTCGAGTTGGACGAGGACGACGAGTTCGATGACCTACATCGGTTCAAGGACATCGAATCCGGCGGATACCTTGGCAAGAAATGGGAAACCAATGTCAGCACCCTGTTGACCGATCTGAGCAGGGCCAAAACCCTGGGGTTGCTCCACA
>Ga0213833_1002008_pt1 | contig 13732 bp, 14 predicted proteins | sample SWATP21_FD_160575 | JGI IMG/M metagenome (GOLD analysis project Ga0213833, IMG submission 160575) | Coastal seawater microbial communities from Marineland, Florida, United States - SWA TP2 #1 | ecosystem: Environmental > Aquatic > Marine > Coastal | place: USA: Florida | collected 2016-08-14
CACCCCAGTTCCAACCCATGGCCGGCGTGGCACGCGTGAAGCAGCCTGTGTTGAAGTGGGACAGCAAGCAACTGCGTGCCACACACGCGCACACACACACACACACACACACACACACACACACACACGTATGCACGTACGGTCTTGGTTCACTTGTAGCACCCTCCCGACAGAAGACACCCGTGGTTTTAGCGTTTGCCTCCGACCCTTTAATGGTGTTCAGGAATTGGACAGATGGACGTCGGCGTCCCCAGGAACTCGGTGGTACACGACAGTGTGGGACGTTTTGAGGAATGCCATCTCGCGGAAAAAACAAATGAAAGAACAAACTCCCCGCTGTGATTGTGGGTTCCTTTTTTCTCAGCTCTCTTGCTTTCATATGTTGTGCGTGTCTGAAACGACCACGCTTAGCGTAACCACGGGGCCGTCTAAACAGAGGTCAACTGGGCGGGAGCTTTTTCCCAGAGAAAACCGAAACTTCATTGAGAAACCGGAAATTCACTTCACCAACTGGCTTCACCCTCCTCCAGCACCACGATGGGTGTAGGGCGCCTGTGGAGTCAAGTAAAGGTGCTAAAGCTGTTCGAGGATGTGAAACTTGCGGTGGCAAACGTGTCATCGGAGGCACGTCGGCCGTCCGTGCTTGTGGTCGACGCGAACTCGCTTGCCTTCTCGCTGTACAGCCGATGGAAGCTGGACATCGTGCTGGGCGGAGCGCACGCCGACTTTGTGGCACGGTTCCGAGCATGGCTCGCTGCGTGGAAGCGAGTGGGAGTTGCCTTGGTGTTTGTCTTCGATGGTGGCGAAACGACGGCCCTGAAGCGAGAAACAGCCGCAGCGCGGGAGCAGGACCGGGCGCGACGGTGCAGGCGGTTGTGCCACCCTGCTGTGTTGGGACGAGGCCTGCCCGGGAAGTCCCTGCCCACGTCTCCTTTTGTCATGCCAAAGATGGTTCTGTCATGTTTCAAGCGCGTGCTGGCGGAGCTGGGACCGTGGGGTGGGTGCTGTGACCCGTCACGACCCGGGTGTTGTTGGTACGACGTGTGTGTGGCTGGCAGCGTGGCGTCGTTTGAGGCACCTGGCGATGCGGATCGTTTCGTTGCGGCGGTGGAGCATGAAGCAAAGCGACACAAGTTGGAATCATTGGGGATTGTAACAAGCGATACCGACTTTCTGGTGAGTCATTGTGGAACAACACGCGCCTTGCACAATCTCGCGCGCACCCAGCTCACACCCAGCTCACACCCCGTGTCTCAGATTCTTCCCTGTCGTGGGATGATCCGCGCTGATGACATCCAGTTTGAAGAAGGTGCTGGGTGGTTTTCATTAGTTGCGATGGATGTATCTTGGTCAACTCAGTGCCACCTCCACGTGTTGCATGATGTGTGTGTGCATCGCTCTAGGCGGCGACGTTTGTTTCCGTCGGTACGGTGGTGACTTGTTTCGCAAGCGCCTCCGCATCCCGGAAGACACCCCTCTTCCACACCCTGTTGCCACATTCGCGTGCATTGCTGGGTGCGACTTTATCAAGCACAACACCAGCTCATACCTGCAACAGCGTGCCACACAGTGCACCGCTATGCGCGCCAGAGCTCGAGGCCGGCTGCGACGAGGCTCCCCACTCACCGCCATTCACTCGGGTTTGAAATCGTGGCCGTACGTGTCATCGTGTGACTGGGGGTCGTCAATGTACCAGCAGTGCCGTGGCGACTGGGGCTGAGCAAATGGCGTCGCATGTGGGGTACGCCCTCCTGTCATCGCAGAACCAATCTCGCTGTAGCAGCAGCTTTTGTTCGCATGCCTCCCGAACCCATGCAAGCATCTGGTGCGGGACTACTGCGACTGTTCACACCACACTCCTCCGTACCGTTGCCACCTCGTTCCGTCCCAGTGGCGAAGGAGGTTGCAGCTGTCTTGCAGTTGTATCAAGTGCCTAGCGGCCGCGTCGTGTGTTCCCATGCGGAAGAAGCGAATGACGCCCCTCGTGCAACCGGTGCCCATGCAGGCCGACCTGGCGAGGGTTCTGGTGCTGGCTGTGGGTCTACACGAGCCCTTGTACCATCTGAGGCCTCGTCCATCCCCCTTGCTTCTACTCACCTCTTTGCTGAGTCGTGGAGTGTTCCGGGGCCGCTGCACATGCTAGATGTCCCGTGCCGTACCATTTTGGCACGCCGCCGTGTCCGTCACGCTCTTGTTCCATCCACAGCAGCAACGCCATCGCGCAACGTGTGGCTTGCTCGACGCTGTGGACTGGTGCCACACATGGTGATGGAGCTGTTGCTTCGACGTGAGTGGCACTTGTTGTCAGTGGAGCCGGCTCCAGGGCGTGCAAACCCGTTGCCTAGCTGTGCTGTTGTCTCTGCACCGTGTCGTGCAGCTCTGTATGCGTTGTTGTTCCGTGGTGCACCTGGTGTGATGGTCAGCGAGTTCGTTTCAACCACAGCCGGCCGCAAGCTATATCGACGTGTTGCCGCTGGGCCTGTGGTGGTCCCCCGAAAGCCCTGCACCAGTGCCCGGCAGTACTGTGAGTGGTTTGCATCGCTCCTTCACATTCGTCAGTGGCCACTTCTGTCAGCCGATGCCGATACTGACGTTGACGTCACGACTTCTGTGGCTTGTTGTGAACCAAGTCTGCGGCACAACGCCACGTCTGGGCACGCCCATCGAACTGCCTGTTCAGACCTCCCGCTCGTGTTGCTTCTGGCCGCCCGCGTTGTGGTTGAGGCATGGACGACACAGTGTGATTCGACTGGGTTTGTTGCCTCTGGCAGCAGTCGCGCGCGGTTTGCGACGTGTGTGTTGAGCGTCGCCATGGCGGTAGTTGCTGCTGTTCGGGTCAAGGGCAGCGGGACAGCAGGCTGGACAGCAGGCTCACACGGGGGTGATGGCGCTGATGCACTCCACCCTGATGAGGACGAACCAGCAACTTGTCTGACGTCTACAACTGTGACGCCCAGTGTCGCGCAAGCTTGTGATGGAGATGGTGTCGACAAGGACGCCTTTGCAGGCGAGGACAAGGCGAGCGATGAAGTGAAAGAACCTGAATCGGTGCCCTTGGGTGTTCTCCCACCGATGACCGCTGTCGACTTCACTGCGGCTATGAGCGGCTTGGTGGACGCCTGCCATGCGTGCAGCATGATGAACATGGTCGCAGGTGAAGTACTGCCTGTCTTTGACCACTCGACGCTGGATGGTCCACGAACCGCGCAGACGTTTGGGCGTGCCACACGTTGCTTGGTGGCGCAGAAGCGAACAGGTGGAACGTCTGCTGAAGCCTTGGCGAAGCTGGTGATATCTGATGCTTGCCTTGGCGACGTGGATCACATTGAGCGTTCTGTTGTTGCACTGGGTGTTGTTCTTGGTGGACGGGCGCGGCTCGTTGACGTGTTGCGTGCGGTCGTGACCCCGCAACCCACACAGGCTTCACCCAAACGGCTGCCGCATCGACCACAACCGCCGCAACGAAATGTGCGCGTGAAAACGTCAGGGTCCTTGCCACCACCGCCCCGAAACAAGTTTGCCCTGCTTGATTATGAAAGTGATAGCAGTAGTGAGTGCGACGGTTCGGACACATCGTCGTCTGTGACAGCGTTGTAGAACATCGGCTACACTGTAGTGGTGACTGTGTTCATTCGCCCTTGCGCTCACATACAACATGAAACATAACACACGACAGCCCGTTGTTGTTGAGTGGCTGTTCTTTGGCAATCGTTACGCCGTCAACACGATCAACCTGAATGGGCGACCACATGGCGGTGTCAATGAAACATGTCGGCGCCACCATTCAATCGGCCAACGTACGGCCTTGCGAAACACTTTTTTCAGGAGAGTCAGAAGCACAGCACGTCCATTCTTGCGCAAGACACGCTTCAACTCACACAAGAACCTATGTCGCGAGTTAGTGAGCACATTGATTCGCACAAAAAAAAGAGCATGAGTTGGTCCACCTGCGTCCAGCTCAAACAACCCAAAGATAGCGGCAGTTGGCTGACGTACTGAGGATACAACTTGCGACATGCTGCCACTGTGAGGTGCCGTTTTCCAAACGGCAAGTCAACCAACACCACATCAACACAGTTGTCCCGCAGTGGCAACCGAGTCGCAGACCAGCGCACGAATCCGCAGCGGCGAGGGTATTCCGGCTTCCAGGCAACCTCATCGCGTCCTGGCAACCTGGGTGGGCGTGGGCGCTTGACATCTCTTCCACCACCCTCGCCGACACAACATGACTTGCGTTTGACACCAGCAGCGCCATCTCCACCGGCGCCAGTTCTTGAAGCACCGGGGCCCGCACCAGTATCAACACCAGCACCAGCACCAGCACCAGCACCAGCACCAGCACCAGCACCAGCACCAGCACCAGCACCAGCACCAGTACCAGCACCAACACCCGCGCCCGCGCCCGCGCCCGCACCCGCACCCGCACCCGTGCCAGTGGCAGCCGCGTCAACGTCCGCTTCGGATGGACTTGGGCCAGCCGCCTCAGAACCTGGTTCAACCGCTTCACACTGAACGTCCGAGTTGAGGAGCACAGCTGTTTCGTACTGTGGACCGCATTTCACCGTGTCTGCCATTTCGCCACCGAGGGAGATGATATTGCATCCATGCACCACTGACGCTTCGATGGGGATCACACCCGTCCCGCACATTGCATCAAGCACGATGTCACCGGGCTTGATCTGCACACCACATCAGATGAGGACCTCGCTGCTACCAGGCCGTGTGCGCGACGAAACCAGATACCAACCTTCGCCTCCATGACCATCACGTTCGCGATGGTGCTTCGCAGGGCGGTGACATACCTGCAGAGCACCGTTCCATGTTCACAAAAACTGACCTAGGGGCGCGCGCCGCACCCATCGCCACCACGCATTCACAAGGCACACCCCGCTTCCCTCACATCTACACGCATACACCACCCCACCTCACACCACCCCACCGAACATTCACCGTACATGTCACCAAGATAGCGGTTTCGTCGCCCCACCCGAGAGTCCGTGGGCGTCAGCGTCAGCCCCACATCCAGTCGCCCGGACCCGGTCATAAACGACGCGACGTCCAGGTGGTACTTCGTCAAGTTCACTGGACAGTCCATGAATGCGTGCCCAAAAGCGCCGCCGACCATGGCCGCGATGTGGGGCGAACGGAACTCGTGCCATCCACTTCGATCCGCGGAGCCCCGAAAGGGCGGGTTGCAGGATGCTGCAGGGTACATGAGATGCCACAGCCGCTTGGCGGGTGCCCACGCGGCGTGCTCCACAACCTGCCATTTGAGCACCTCCAGGTCCTGCTTACGAACGCCCAGGCCTTTCCATGTGCCCACCCAAGCGTAGGCGTCGTCGATGCAGCGAAGTCGCAGCAAGCGGCGCACCACGCTGGACATGTCGCGCGCGCCGTCGTGGCTGATGGAGAAACCGATCAAAAGGTAGCGCATGTTGGCCTGGAGCACCACAAGTCGAGGATCTGGCATGTCCTCCATAAAATCCGCCTCCACGCCCTCCCCCTTTTCCTTCGGTGGCGCCAGGTCGTGGTGGAGCGACGGCGCGTTGCGTCCACCGCCAGCCCGCTTTGCCCGCCGGCGTTGGCTGCGCGTCATTCGTGCCGCCGGAGCCGCTCCAGGCACCGCATCAGCATTCTTGACCTTTGCAACAGAGGTCGTGGGGGGAGCTGGGGGGGATGTAACGGCCTTGGGAGTGGGAGGGGGGGTGGGTTTGCCGGTACCGGCGCTGTGAGGCTGGGGAATCGCTTGTTCCGCTTGGGCAGGCTGGACCGTCACCACTGGAGCCCCAAACGGCACCAACAGGTCACCATACTCATGCACGAGTGCAGTTGCTGCATGCGCCCCCGCCCCGTAAGGAACACGCACAAAGAAATGCTCCATCGCTGGCGGTGCGAACGTGGGACGCGTGTGCCGCTCGGAGCGGCCCGACCACTTCCAACATCCGTGGTGTAGTACTCACCACGCCTTCTTTCTTTTTCTGTCCGTCAGTCGCTTTCCCCGATTCCGCTCGCGCTGTTGGTGGTCGACCATGAGCGCTCTTCATGCCGGTGCGACGTCGTTTCAGCCTTCGACACGCACCTCAACTTCCCCTGTGCGCCCCCCTCTTGACCGTGTGGACGGTGCTGGGGCAGCGGCTTTCTACCCACTCCACTGCCTCCCGTTTCTACCGTGCGATCACGGTGACTCAGATGCCGTCCTAGACTCCGACGTGGTCAAGTTTGCCTGCGATGATGTGAGCGCCCTACTGCGCATGCCGTATGCTCACTTTTTGTCGCTTGTAGTGTTTCACAAGGGCGTACGAACCTTGGTGGACACTTTCCTCCAACACCGCCGCCGCTCGTACGAGACAATCGTACGTCAGTGTTGCGTTGCGTGGGAGGTGCGGGGCGACACATCAACCTTTGGGGCCGGGCATGAGGACGCTGTGTGCTTCTTCACTGTGTGCTTGTGGACAGCTTGAGGATGACATTGTGGTTGTTGTGGGGTGGCGGTCGGTGGTGTCTGGGTGCCCAGGTCGGCGGCGAGCGTCGAGAAGAGCCGCGCGGACTCCGGTCATTGTCACGTTTGATGCTGCTCACCCTTCACCGACTTGTGGGTGGAGAGCACGAGCAGATGGTGACGGCTGCGCAAGCTTCGGGTGTCAGCGCGTTCGGAGAGCATGCCAGCTTGGGCGACTTGCTGTACAGTGAGTGGGTCCTGGATGTCCCGAAGCTGTTTGATATCGCGGCGCTGTTTGGTCGCAGCGCGCGATCCATCGTCTCGAGCTTGCTCCACAACCTCTTCACACTCCAGCCAGCATACTTTTCAGACATCGCCGAGGCGCTGCCTGTCGTGTCTCAGACGCTACAGGAGGTGAGCAAAAAGGTTGCCGCTTCCAAGTCTGACGCCGCTTCCGCCGAAGACGCGGGTCTCGTTGACCTGCATTCCTACTTGGGGGACATTTCTGTCACCCTTGTTGAGCTATTTAGTTGCTATCCGGACGCGGCGTACTGCTTGATGCCATCAGGTGCTTCCTTGGCGCTGGCTGCGAACTCCTCACAATGTCCTCACTGTACTTGCGCTTGTGGTGCTTGTTGTGTTCGATTTGCGGAAACAGCGGCTGCCTCAGAAACAGCCAAAAAGACAGGCTTGCTTGGTGCTGAAATCCTTGCCAAGGGTTCGTTGCTTTCTGAGCTCAAGGCTGTGTTTGAGGTGCGTTGCTCCTGTTGCACGTGTGTTGTTTTTGTTTCGTTTGGTCTTGCGCCCTCACCTGCATGCTCGTGCTAGGTTACACTCCCCAACCTGCATGACCTGCTTGAAGCAAGCGGTTTCTGTGCGGCGGAGATCTTGCGGCGCCGTTCTGGCTTGATCCGCTCGCAACTCCTGCGGTTGTTCCACGTCGTGCTGTGCCATTGCTATTTCTTGCCCTTGGGGGTCTCAGTCCGCGATTTTGTGTACCCTGGTACCGCAACTTCTGACTCAAGCAAGGGTCCCTCCCATGCAGTGTCCCGAGTCCAAGTCCATCCTGATGCTGTTAGTACGGCGGCTGTCGAGCTCCTGGAAGCGTTCGAAGACTCTGCCGTCGTGGACGCTTCCCGACGCACCAGTCTGATTGTGCAGTACGTCACGAAAGGGGTTTGGACTTGGCTTGAACGCCGCGCAGTTGCGAGCCTGAGGGAATGCAACAACAATCGTGCTTCTTGCTGACGTGTGGTTGTCTGGAACAGGTATGCGAAGAAACATCATTTGTTGCACCACGTGCGCCAGCTGCAGCTGGACTCGAGCCTGTGTTCGGTCCATGCTCCCCGCCTGTCCGCTTTGGAGAACCGCATTCAAGCAGTGGTGAACGCACCCACTCGTGTGGGGAACGCCATGCGTCCACTGCAGTCCCTCTCACGCAATGTCAGCGGTGTGTCGCCGGCTGACGTGGCGGAAATGGTGGCCCAGGTGAAGGAGTTCATGCCCGACTACTCCGCGGGTTACCTTGCCAAGTGTCTGCAGCTCACCAAGTACTCTGTGGAACAAACGGTGCATCGACTGTTGGAAAGCACCATGCCATCACCGTCAGACATCGACATCGCCCTGGCAGAAGCGGAGCGCATGGCCCCGCCTCCCTCAAGTCGGGTTGTTGCCCCCGCTCGTCGGTCTTTGGGAGGCCGCTTCCACCACGGCACCAGCCCGGACGATGAGGAGGAGGATGACTTTTTGAGCACCTTGGCCCAGGGCAACCAGGATGCCGAGTTCAAACGTGCACAACTGATTAGATTGGCGAGGTGAGTGCTTGTGCATAGCGTGCATGGGATGGAGTTGTTGCTTGGTGGGTGCTTGTGTCTTGTCTTGCTCAGCCAGCCCTGGTATGGTGACAGCTTTAACGAGTACGACGACGAGTACGATGACACGTTTGATGAACACGGGTTCAACGTGGACTCGACTGATCTTGACGGAGGCGATGGCAACGATGGTGTTGGCAGTGGTGGTGGTGGTCTGAGCCTGCTTGAGGAAGATGAGCAGGACGAAGACGACCTCATGCGGCCCAACGTCAACCACCTGCAACCTCTACCACGTCGCTCACGCCGGTCAGGCCGGGGTGGTAGGCGAGGAACGGCCGCACGTCCGAGTACGAGTTCGGGTGCGGGTGGTGCAGGTGCCGGCGCTGGTGCTCGGCGCGACGGTCACGGCTCCACAGCAGCCGCTTCTCGGTCCGCGGGCGGTGGGAAGCCCAAGGCACCGCCTGATGCAAGGAGGAAGGGCGTGCAAAAGGCAAGCCGGTCCAACCACTCTCGTCGCCGTGGAGCGTCACGTAAGTTGCGTGGTGGTATGGGATCCATGTGACACGCCCACGGGGCTCTACATGCTCGCTTCTCCAATGGAGTTAGCGACGCAGTAGTGGAGGCATTTGGTAGTAGCGGCTGCCCTCGACCACAGCAATAGCCATATGAGCTTTGCAATGTTCATCATTGACAATTTCTCTTGGCATTGTGGAATCTACGCATCACCACACCGCCATGCCAACAACGTGTGTCACAAGTAGAGTCTGGCCAAGTTGATGTGGCGACGTGGTTGTTGACGCTGTGACTTGAAGCGACGTGAAAAATATCAAGCCAGGTCGCGCACGGGCTGATGAAGACATGTTCTATTTGTGACCCTGGCTGCCCGTGCCTCCAAACTGAACTTGCAACAAACTGACTACACCAGCAAGTTCATCTTTCATGCTATCAAGCTCCTGGTGCATGCGAGACATCCTGAACATCAAGCTTCTCAGCGTGTCCACAACGGCGGGTGGAAGCTGGGGTTGCGGGACCGGATCCACGGTATTTGGTGCTGCAACAGGAGCACGGACGCCCTCGCTCCGATTTTCAGTGGCTGCACTAGATGACGTGTGGCGTGGTTGGATAGGGGGCTCCCATTGCGTCTGCCCGGTTCTGCAGGCGACAACGCCCACAAACCACAGCGCACCAACAACCACTTGAGGACCGGACCATACAACGCCATGCCACGCAACACACTGCACGCGAACAAAAAACTTAGCACAAGAACGCATGATCCCACACGCACCGGTGGTTGTGATAGTACGTGTGGCCTGTGTGGCCGTCGACAAAAGACTCCCATTCACCACTCGAGTCGCCGCCACCGCCATCATCTTCAACCACATCAGGTGCGCTGCGGTCGCGGGACGCCGCCTCCGGCTCCCAGGCTCGCGCGGTGCCACGCGTGGGGCGCTGGCGTGCGTTCCTCCTCCGTTGCGACGCCGCAGCCGCAGATGAAGACTTGGGGCGCACGCCACGGCCATAGTCTGATCCGACGCAGCGCGAAGCTAGTGAGAGGCGCTTCCTTCCACAGCAAGCGCGCGCGGACGCCACAGCAAAGGCAAAGGCAAAGCACACACCACACCAACCCACCCTGACGAGAAGACACCGGCGGAGCCGCTGAGGCTGCTGGTTCAGCGGCAGCGGGTGTTGGTGAAGAGATCAACCGCCGCGCAGGCTTGTCCGCCGTGCAGGACCGGTTGTGTACCACCAGGCTGCACGCTCATGGAGGAGGAGACGAATGAGACAGGAAACATAGAGCAGAGCACATTGCATGATATCAGAGGGCCATGGATCCGAGGTACGTACCGGTCCGGCAGGAATGTGCGCCCGCAAAACTCACACGGAATGAGAGCCTGCTTGCTCAAGGCCGTTGGCACGGTGCACTCGGCATGTGAGCGGGCCTGCCACTTTGGAACACGACAGCAGGGTGCACAGGTCACGCACCTTCTTGTTGTAATTGTCAAATGCAGCTTCGTTGCTCCGTTCCAAGGCACGCTCCAGAGGGACGCCTTGTTCAACAAGCTTCTCGAAGTTGCCGTCCGCAGGCTCCTCGGGCAGGGGTCGACGCTCTCGCTGCGCCAGCCAACACACACGTGTGAGCTCCACACTCCTACCCTCCAAAGCTATGCAACGAAGAATGTGCACACCTTCGGTTTCAGGGCTTCACGTTTCTCCCACAGCGCCTTGCACGACTTCTGGTGAATCTGGAGAAACCCACGAACCTTCTCAGCACTGACACTGCGAACCAACACGCGTGCGCCCGGATGCACCTTCAAACTGGATATCCCATACGCCCGGCCACAGATGTAGCATGTTGCCACCCTCGGTCCACGTGCACGGCCCCGGCTGGCTCCACGAGGTGAACTGAACCGACTGTTCATCGTCCCAAACCACAACTCGTACGCGCGCAATCGTGTGTACTTTGTTAGCACAATTAAAAACATACAGAAACCGTCGCGAAGTTGCGTCACGCAACTTTTTCGGCGCAGCTGCATGCGCAGCTCTTCACGCACCCCCCGCTCGGACGCCGTTGCTGTTGGGTGGGTTTGCGTGTGACGGAGAGGCACGGTAGTGGAGGATTCTCGGTTGCCATGCTGTCTGCGGCGGTCGTGGCAGCCGTGGTAGCCTGGGGATTGACCAGGCGCCACCGCTCTCGCAACACACTCCACAGTCACGGCAGCTTCCATGTCAGCCACGACTCTGGTATGATCGAGTTGATCCCGCCTGCTGTTGCCCAAAGCGAAGTTCCTGAAGTTCCGGAACGCACGAACAGTGTGCTGAAGTACAATGACGATGGCGAGTCGCTGCTGGCGACCACGCTCCCTGGTCTCATGAGCCCCCAACCATTGTGGCCGCACCTGTCGCTGTATCTGCTTCCGACTCGGTTCATTAACTCCGAGCACCCTGAAATCGTCAAGTCCGTATGCGCCGGCATGTTGGCAGCTCATGCATTGCCTTGGGTCTGCCTACGCTTTTTCTCCACTGCTGTTGCTGTGGTTGTTGCGTGACGCCAAGGTTCTGGGGTTCCTCCCTTTCAACAGGGCCGCAAGAGATATCACTGAGGGTTGTGTCACCATTCGCCAGGCAGCGGATGCCATTCGAGTGCGTGCAAGCTTGCTGTGCGCGGCGGCCACCCGACTGTTCGGCTCACTTCTGTCCTTCCTGTCTGCGAGTTGCGCAGGCCTGGGTTGCGAAACACATCGAGTACTCTTTCCAAGACAAGAGCGACCTGGCTTCTGACACTTTGCGCAAGCGCCTGGGTATGTGCACAAATAAGGCGACTCTTCAGATTGCACTGCTGCGCGCCCTTGGAATCCCTGCAGGATACTGCGTTGTCCACATCTACAAGAGTGAGCGCACGTGCACGCTGATGCCACCGAGCGCTCTGTGTCCAATGCCCTTGCTTTTCCTTGTGAGCAGCCGTGTACAAGGATGTGACGCTCCCTGAAATGTACAAGCTTGTGTCGACCGTCACCGTCCACGTATTTTGCTCAGTGTTCATCCCTGAAGAGAACAGGTGCGGTGGGGTCGTGCATGTGGGGGTTTCACCAGTGCTGTAACTCGGGGAGTCCCAGGTTTCTGAAGTATGACGCCACGGGCCCCGCTGCTCGAGACACGGTAGGTCCTTGAGGGGATGCCCTTGGAAACATGCGGTTTTGTGTCACCAGGATGGTGCTGTGGTTGTTGGTGTTGTTGGGGTCTTTGGTGTTCGCGATGCAGATTCCCTTGATGGTGACGCTAGACACGAACGAAACCCAGATGCATCCTCAGGTAGGTGCGATGGATGCGGATGTCATGCCAAACTGGAGCTGACAGCTGCACCATGATGTGTGGTGAAACGGCATTTCAGTGGCTGGCGGGCCCATTTGGGCACGTACAAGCCAACATTGATCACTTACTTCAAGTTCCTTCGTGAGTTGTCCATCCTCCGCCACTGCACCCCCACCCTGCTGCTTGCCGTGTGTCGCATTGCCTTTAGGGTTGCTCATGACGCACTTGCTTCGTGTTGCTGGGGTTTCAGGCGCGGAAAGCTGTCTCCCTCCCTAATCCAGCGGTATGTAGTGCCTGCGTCGTGTGGCGCCATGGTGGGTGTCGGAGGAGGGTGCCGTCGTCCGGTGTAACGTTGTGGTGTGGTGTGGTGTCCTGTCAGACAAAACGACCTGTTCCACGAATTGATGCAGCGACCTGACACTCCGGACAAGAAGCGCCGTGTTCGCGTCATTCAAACACCTGACACCACGCGGTAGTGCAACGTTTGGCAACAGGGGGCGGGGTGGTAACGCATCGATAGAGGCATGCATGTCATGCAGTTTGTGTTTTGTGTGTGATGTGGCTACGGTGTGTATTCACACACGATTCTTGCGATTTCTCCATGTCCTTCCGCACCCGCCTAGTGGACACCACGAAACTAAAAGTGGTCCCCAAGCTCCAAAATGTCATCCATGTTCACCCCCTCGAGCTCTTCATCAAACCCGATGGCGGCGTCGTCATCGCCGTCCATGAACCCAGATTCATCCCCCACCGGAATCACGCCCTGTGACCGCAGCTCTTCTTCACGCATGCGCTGGTCTCTCTCGCGAGCCGCTTCAACGGCTGCCTGCCGTTTGCGTTTTTCTTCCACTTCCTGTTGTACCCTCGCTTCCTCGTCTGCTTTCGCCCGTTGAGCCATCTGGGCAGCCTCAAGGTTGTGGAGCATGTTGGTTTCCTCCCATTTCGCTTGCCGCTTGCGCTCCTGAGGAGCAATGGGGAGGCACAATGGATTCCACGAGTCAACATGAAGCGCGGGGAGGAACACACACATGTGTGTGTAGAGAGAGGCGTGGGGAAAAGGGGGGAGGCACATGAAAACGACAGGCGTATCCGCACACACACGCACTTGTTCCAGTGTTTCGCTACGCGCTTTTGCTTGCAGAGACGCTTGGCTCTTTTGTTGTTGCCAGAGGTCTTGAGAGGCTGGCACACCCAGGTTTGTGGAACCGGTGTCCAGAGAACCGGTGGGCGCCTCGTCTGTGATGGCCAGCCACACACAAGTGAGGGTGAGGAGGCAGCAAACCAGGCAGGCCAGGCAAGCAAGATAAGGGCAACCAACGCTCGGGGAACGAGCAACACCATCCACAACGTACCGAATCCAATCGCCCAAGTCTGGTTCATCATCCATGGAGTACATCAGAAACACACCGCGCGCGCACGCACACATAAGTGAGCAGGCAGCACAAAGTGCAGCAGCGCGTGCGCTTCACCCCGCTCTCCACCACCCACCCATACACAGGCTGCAACACAGCGCACCACCTAACGTACATCATCATCAGCGGTTGGTGGCGGGGCAATAGCTGTGACCGCACGTCGTTCCGGACCGAACCACACCACATGCCAGAGACCAACAATGGCACGCAAAAATGCAAGAAAACACGCGTTGTCAAACTGGCACCTCTGATCAAGGCAC
>Ga0213833_1002010_pt1 | contig 13721 bp, 21 predicted proteins | sample SWATP21_FD_160575 | JGI IMG/M metagenome (GOLD analysis project Ga0213833, IMG submission 160575) | Coastal seawater microbial communities from Marineland, Florida, United States - SWA TP2 #1 | ecosystem: Environmental > Aquatic > Marine > Coastal | place: USA: Florida | collected 2016-08-14
AGCGATGCATCACGGCACATCACATGACAGCACACACACACACAGACACAACACACACACACACACACACACACACACACAGACACAGACACAGACACAGACACAGACACACACACACACACACACACCATAGTTCGCGTCTTTGGGCCACAAGTGCGGCGAACCACCCAGCGATGGCGTCCAAGGCTCAAACTGCGGGCGGGGCGGGGTCTTGATATCCGATGACAACACGGTCCCCAGCTTCTTCTCAAGCATTGGCCGCGAGCGCTGCGAGTCAAACCAAGTTCCCCGAAATGAGGCGCACCCCCCCCCCCCCCCCCCCCCCCCCCCCCCCCCCCCCCCCCCCCCCCCCCCCCCTCATCCCGTGCGCACGCGCACGCACACACACCGCCAACTCTCAATCAACAAGACCTACCATTGCCATTGGTGACACGACTGGAGAAGACGCAGAGTCGCGGTAACCCATGACCCAAGGCTGTGATATCGTGGTGCTGGGGGTGGCCTTGCTTTCCTCCCTGGCGAGAGGAATAGCCCACCGAGTCGTCAGTTATGTGATACACCACACAACGTTCGGAACGCAACCATGCCACAGCCTGCGACGCACGCATTGTACATTGGTCCGTCGTCCAGTGTCCCGTACGGGTTGTAGTCCGCCATCTTCATCTCTCGCTCGGTCTTTGGCTTCGGCTCACGCACAGTGCGCGCACGGCTTCGCACCAGGCTAGATGATGCATTGGAGTCGTACAGATGCGACAACCTCATCTCTGCAGTGAGCGCCCAACAATACACAACACGCAGGTTAGCGTGGCACAGTCCTTCCCGCAACTGCCCGCTACAGGAGACCAACAACCCACACCCGCAGCCAAAAACACAGTTGACACAAGCAGCTCAGTGCAACACCGCGCTGGGAACACGCACCGCGCTGTCGCCGAGTTTCTCCGCCGCGACGCCTCGCCATGGCTTCGGCCTCCGAGGCTGAGGGTTGCAACACGTTGGCAGCGTGAGCGGGACTGCGACTGCCGACTCTTGCAACCAACACAACAAGCGGGGTCACGACAGTGGCACGTACGTGGAACGAATTTGGACCGAATCGCTCCTTCCAACACTGAGTTGACCCAATCGTTGGCGGTGCCCTTCTTGCGAGCCTGGCACGGCAGCCAGTCAGCGACGGCGCCAGCACGCCTCACCATACCCACACCCACCCACCAACCCACCCACCCACACACACACACACACACACAATACCACGCATACACACACCATGCGCGACATCATCTCCATGCTCTGCTTCTTGGGATCACCAGCCTTGCCCTTCTTGCGGCGCCGCCCAAGCATCATGATGGACGCTGCAGCCACACGGAACAGCACCAGTGCCACAGGTGGACGCCGCCGAGACCAACCTCAGATCGCGTCAGCCCACGCTAACCACGCACGGATTCACACAAGCTGTCGGCTGTGGGCGCTGTGGCTCCTCGTGGCCACCTCGGACTCGGGACGCACACACGACAGGCACTTGCGCGAAGCTATCCGCTGCGCTGATCATCAGCCAAGATCGTCACACCAACTTCGCGCAGTCAATGTGATGCATCATGCCTGCTGCTGTCCATCATCGGCCCACGTGATTTGTGGCCACTGTTCTCACGCTTTCGCGTGTTCCGGGGTGGAGAAAGGCAGATGGATTCGTCCCCAAAGAAGCGTGCTCGAGCTGAGCTCGGACCGAGTGGTGCCAGTCCACAGAGAGCTCACAAGCGTGGGCGCGGGGGCACATCCACTCCGGCATGGAAAAACTGGCTCACCGCCGTACGGGCTCGGCTGAGTGAGACGTTCACGCCAGACCCCTCTGAGAAGGTGGTTGGACTGGCAACACAGCGTGATGCGTTGTTGAAGTTGCTTCGCCGGATGCTTGCTGCGCAGGTTCGTTGATTGGTTGTGGCCGCGGGGCGGGTGCACGACGCGTGTGCCAGTGCGACGCGTGTGCCAGTGCCGCGCAGTGCTTGGATCGGGCCTTGGATTGCCTGACCGAGGCAAGCGGGTGGTTTGCGGCAGGAGAACCACTCGATGTTGTTGGTTGGGTATCACGGCAGTGGAAAATCCATGCTGCTCCGCCACGTGCTTCGCATTCTAGCCGAAGAGAAGAAGCCGGGTTTGCCGTCCGGAGACGCAACACAAGGTGCCCGGTTCCGAGTGATTCACCTGAGCGGACGAGCGCTGCGCAATGACGTGGAGGCGTTGCGAGAGATATCACGCCAGTTGTGCCTGACGCCTGATGACGGTGAAGATGGGTGGGATGAGGCCAAGGGTGGCGAGGATGGCACAACCCAAACGGAGACCACCACACAAGGTAGCGGTCGAAGGAAGAATGGCCCGCGTAAACAGCAACGCAAGTCGTTTGCACAACATTTGGCTTTTGTGATTGGTGCCTTACGTGACGGAAGGGCGTCCAATGTACCCATCATCCTCGTGTTGGACCACTTCGAAGGCTTTGCAGGGTCACGCAAGCAAACGCTGCTCTACAACCTTTTCGACTTGACTCAGTCCGCCAGGTATCGTGGTCGTAGGAAGACAAAGCGTGAGGCATGGGGGGGACTCATGTGGCGGGTGCTGTTTGCTGTCTCGGTGTGCGCAGCGTTCAGGTTGCTGTGATAGGAATCAGCACCAGGCTGGACGTTGTGGACATGCTCGAAAAGCGATTGAAGTCTCGCTTCTCTCACCGACAGCTGCTGTTTACGCAGCCAAACTACGACACATTGTTAAAGGTTGGTTGAGTTTGCGCATACGGCCAAGCTTCCCTAATTGAATTGACCCACATTGTCCTGCAGGTGTTGGACACAGTGTTCTCTGTGCCGCGGCAGCAGAACTCCTTGTACGCACGCATGTCACGGTCGCTGAGCGATCTCGTTCGTGTGCCTGCCGTCAAGAAAATGGTACGCATACACAACACACTCGCTGCCACATCTCTTCCCCTTTACTCTCCCTTCACACCTCACATGTGCGCTGGTGGCTTGTCAACGTGACCAGATGGTCCGCCAAGTCAGGGCAGGCCAATCCGTGCGCTGGTTCTATCGATGGTTCGACCGTGCGTTGGCCGAGTACTGTAGACCAGTGGCCCCATTTTTGACGGCAACAGATTTGGAGACAGTGTATGCGTCAATGGCGTCGGATCCCTTGTACATGTTGGTCCAAGGTTCGTGGGGCGACGCGTGACCATGGACGTTGTGATGGTGGAGCTGATGGTGCCTGCGTGTGACACGTGCTGTGCAGACATGTCACGGCTGGACTTGTCGCTATTGATCGCGATGTCACATCTAGACCATATCAATGACAGTCCTTTTAACTTTGAGATGGTATTCGAAGAGTACTCTCGGTTTGGCAAGAGTGAACATTCCCAAATGCAGATGTTTCCCAAGGCTGTGGCGCTAAAGGTGCGTTGTGTTTGGGCCTTGGGACGGTCTTCAACGCTCACACCAGGCTTCAACCCAGACGTATGAGTATCTGATCGAGTTGGGCATCGCACGGCTAGTTGCCAAGGATTCCTCCGAGACATCTTTGCCACTCCCTTTCCAGGTATGCCACACCATCCAGCTGCAGCTGCACTAGTTGTTGTCGTGCCGTTCAGGGCTAACATCTGCGGTGCAGATGACACGTCTTGTCCTGGAACCGTTCACACTGTTGAGCAAGATCCAGCGAGGAGAGATCAAGGCGCCAACAGACTTGAAAGTGTGGGCAGGGCACCGCATCCAGGAGGTGTGAGATAGATGCACCCACACTCATCAACATTATTGCTTGTCATCACGTTGTCTCTGTATATTGGCCCCGCGAAACACTAACACTTGTGTCGGTCGTCGACCATGCACTGTGAGAACACATCAAAAATTGCAAACGACATCACATCTAGCCTTTGGTTTGCTGTGCATGACCTTGGGCACGACTCCCGAAAAGCTTCCCTTCCACTGTGCCTTGGCTGCTCTCCACGATTTTTCATGCATCGTCCAGCGTGTCCATTGCCTCCAACTCCATCGACATGACCTCCTCCAGTTTCTCCGAAATGGATCCCTGAAACAAAGCAACATCCGCCTTTTCTTGACCCACTTCGTGTTCAAGGTCGCGCACAGCCACTGCGACTTCATCCACTTCGTCGGTTCCATCGACACGAATGGCATCCAACTTCCGTGTGAGTGCATCAAGTCGCTGTCGGTGTATTTGAAGGGAAGCCGTCTGATCCACACAAGCAACGTTAGGCACAATGCCACACCAGCAAAGAAGGGAGAACAGCACATACCAAGCGCAGTTTCATACGCTCACTGCCTTGGACCTCACGAATCAAATCAGCAGCAGCGGCAAAGCCCTTTTCTCGCAACACGGCCTGTGTGGCAAAGCAAACAACGATGGCAATCAGGGATCAACAGAAAGCGCACGCCACGACTTTGGGTAGCACGCACCTCACAGGCATTGATGCCCTTGCTGATCTCAACAAACTGCTTGGTGATCATCTTTGTCAACTCTGAAAACCCTTCAAAGTGGTGCTCAGACAGCATCGCGGCAAACCCCCTGAACAAAACACCACACATGAGCCTTGGGACACACGGAACGCTGTTCTCCACTGCCGCACCGTTCCCATTGCTTAAACGAGGCCACACGGTTGCCTTGCAGACTTCTAAATGTTCGAAGCTCGCGGCAAAGCTCTTCAGGTGATCCACAGGCACTCCCCTCACCCACAGCGGCGAGCTTGTCGGGTTCATCATCCACCACAGCCGCCGCGTCGGGGGCAGTTTCTGCCTCAGTTGCCGCATCGCCTGGTCCCGAGCCTCGCAAACCGTCCGCCGTGGTGGTGGTCGTTTCGGCCGGTGCTACAACCCCTTGGTCCTTTGGCGTGCGTTCTACTGCGCGCTCCCGACCCTCTGCTCGTTTTTTCGCAGCCATCAGTGCTTCGAAGTGCTCCTCGCTGTCGTACACAATGTACTGCACCGGCGCTTTGCGGGCCTTCCCGGAGGAGGCTGGGGTGTGTGTGTGAGCAGGCATGTCACCTCCCACACATGGGGCACTTGCACGTCGGCGAAGAATGTCCAAGTATGGGTCCAAAGGTCCTCGGGAAGCGGACTCGGCGACATCTGAACCAGCACCAGCACCAGCACCCGCACCCGCACCGCCAGCGCCAACGCCAACGCCAGCACCAACGCCAGCGCCAGCAGCAGCGCCAGCAGCAGCGCCAGCAGCAGCGCCAGCAGCAGCGCCTGCGGTACTAGCACCACCAACATGAGGGACCATAGCAGAACTGTCTTCGCTAGAACGACGAGTGCCACAGTCTGTGCCTGGAGAAGAGCCCAGCGCAAGCTTTCCGCCGCCTCCGTTCGTCTCTTTGGCGGCTGGTTCGTTGGCAACCTCCATTGCTGGCTTCGTGCTGTACTCTGGGCCGCCGTCAACCTCTATACTGCCCGATGAAGCAGCACCACAGTCCAATGATTCAGCAACCGGTGGCTGCACTTCCTCAGGTGGCGACGGCGCAGAGACTGTGGAACACCTCCACAAGACTCCCAGCTGTCGCGGGGCGCAATGTCACTATTTTGGGCTTTTCACATCAAGCCACGCGTGGCAGCCTGACGGCCTTCACTGCTGGCAGTGCCCTGCAATCCAGTGGCGTGCCTCGTTCACACGGCAACGGTGGGACTTTCTCTTGCTCTAACATGGAGTCCAGTACTGGAGCTGGTGGGGGCGCCGGTGCAGTTGCCGGTGCAGGTGCCGGTGCAGGCGCAGGTGCTGGCGCGGGTGCTGGCGCCGGCAGCGTTGAGGAGCATCGCACCACTGTGTTCATCGTGGGTGCCGGTATGAGCGCGATTTGCACTGGAATCAAGCTCCGTGAGAAGGGTATTGACTTTGTCATGGCAGAGAAGTCGGTGGAGCCTGGTGGTACTTGGCGAGACAATCGCTATCCTGATTGTGCTTGCGACATCCCTTTCGCACAGTACACGTTCTCGTTTGAACCCCACATCACGGATGAGGTGTACGCGCCGTCCAGTACAATCCAGGAGTACATGCTGCACTGCTGTACCAAGTACAATCTCATGTCCAGCATTCGCTGTGGAACAACTGTGGAGTCGTGCGTCTGGGACCCAGTCCACAGCGAGTGGGTGTCGCGCACCTACCCCACAGATGGCGGGGCCTCGTCCGACCGGAGGGACGTGTTTCGGTCCAAGTTCCTGGTGTGCGCGGTTGGCCAACTGAGTTATCCCAAGATCCCGAGCTTCCCGGGCCGTGATCAAGTGGAGGTTCCAGCGTTTCACTCTGCCGAGTGGGATGAGTCAGGTGCGTCGGATCACGCGTAGCGCACATGCATCACATGTCCCCACACAATCCATCACACGTGCGTTCTGCTGACGACTTCATCCACAGTAAACCTTGAGGGCAAGAACGTGGCTGTCATCGGAAACGGGGCCAGCGCTGTCCAGATTGTGGAGGGCCTGTACAAAACGGTGAACAAGCTGTTCATTTTCCAGCGCTCCGCGAAGTGGCTCATGCAGCGCCCGATCACCAGCCTGCCTCGTTGGTTCGTGTGGTGTTGCCTGCACTTGCCATTCCTCCTGCGCCTGTTACGCTGGGTGGCCTTTTGGTGGCAAGAGGCCCTGCACCTGCTGTTGGCCGGCACGGGCCCCCTCGCCAGGTGGTATCGGGCGCGCTTCACCCGCAAGCGTGCCGACCAGATTCGCCGCAAGGTGCCGCACGCGGAGTCGCGTGGGTTGGTGCCGCAGCACCGTGTGGGATGCAACCGCATCATCATCTACAAGAGCTACTTGGATGCGTTGGCCTCGGACCAGGTGGAAACGGTGAACTGTGGCGGTGACGGCCGCCGTCTGCAACTCACCAAGCGCGGTGTGAGCGTGGTGAAGCCGAACCCAGCAGGCGATCTCGAGACGGGTAAGGTTGCGTGTGTGGACGCAACCCGGGTTGGGTTGTTGGTGGAGTTCATACTGACGCTCTCATCCTGTGTTGGGCGTTGTTGTGTGTTGTTGGTTGGTTTGAATTTAATTTGAATTTCAACTTTGCCCAACCAGAGCGCCACGAGGAGGTGGACGCGGTTGTGTACGCCACGGGCTTCACCATGAACAACTTGGTGCCTCCGTTCCCCATCGAGGGCCGTGGCGGCGTCCGTCTGGCCGATGCGTGGTCCATTCAGCCCCAAGCGTATCTCGGCGTCGTCACCCCAAACTTCCCAAACGCCTTCTTCTTGTATGGTCCCCGCACCAACACCATCATTGGCTCCATTTCCTTCTTCACGGAGTGTGGGGTGAACTACATTGTGCAAGCCATGCGCCACGTCTTGCGCCGCAACGCCAATGTGTTGGAGGTGCGGGAGGCGGTCGTTCGTGAGTACAACAAGGACTTGGACAAGCGCATGGCAACGCGTCCCGAGGCATCGGACTGTAGCGCTTGGTACAAGAACGCCAGTGGGGATGTGGTGCAGAATTTCCCTGGTCTCATGACGGAGTACTGGTGGTTGACGCGCACCTTCAAGCCGAGCGATTTCATCGTGGCCATGTCGACTTCGCAGTAGCCGACAACATGTCATGTTTTTCTTTTGTTCTGTTTTTGCTTGGGAACGAAACACACTAAGCAGAAGCAATCACAGCACTGTTGCTTTCTTGATCTTCACAGTGTGGACAGGCCTGTGCCACACAGGCACCACGCGCGTCACTTAAACCAGACATCCACCGGGTCCACCCCACAGCAACTAGACACAACCCCTTCCGAGCACCTACCGATCTCCAGCGCCTGTCTTCACAAGCCCTAGTTTCTTTACAACCGTCATGCCGCTGCACACACGCCCAAAGATTGTGTGCTTGCCGTCAAGCCATGGTGTGGGAGCCAACGTCACGAAAAACTGGCTCCGGTTGGTGTTGGGACCGGAGTTCGCCTGAAAACATCACACGACACACCGTAAGCGCTCAGCGACACCGTTTGCATGAACTTGACACACCATTGACAATATTCCCGCTCCTGTGTGCTTCAGCGCCTTGGTGATTTCGTCTTTGAACGGACCCCTGATGTCGCAACAAGTCAACATGCGGAGTGAAACCACACGCACGCACGGCCACGCACCCGTAGATGGACTCGCCACCACGCCCGGTTCCAGTGGGATCACCTCCTTGGATCATGAAATCCTGCATGCGAAAGGGTAATCACCACTGCGTCCACATGAAGACCACAGAAACACCACACTCACAGGAATGATGCGATGGAAAATGACGCCGTTGTAGAACCCACGCTTAGCCAGTCCCATGAAGTTCGCTACAGTTTTCGGGGCATGCTTGTGGTACAGCTCAACAGTGAACTCCCCAACATTGGTTTCAATGCGCACTTGGGGTGCCTTGTCAGCAGCCATGACTCCTGGATGCACGACACTTCGAGCAGTGCTGTGCACACCGGAGTATTTGACAAATACACATTTATCTATTTGTACAGTGCAATCAATCACTTTCACACCTCGAAACAAGGCCGGAGCAATTTTTGGTCCCCGTGTCTGTTTCGGTTGCTCCTTGTCCTGCCATCGCCAGCGCGGGCATTGGTGTGGGTTGTGCTGTCGTTCTCGACCTCTTCTTTTACCCACACGCAATGGAACATAGACGTTGTTGAGCGCAGGGGTTGGTAAAATGGACGGAAGGGCTACCACGGCGTCGAGCTACGCACGGCATGACGCCGAGGCCCAAGGTGTTGCGGAACTCGATCCGGTGACCGGAGAAGTCATCCTCAGTCGCTCCATGCGGCGCATCTTGAGCCGTGGCAAGTCATTAAAACGCATAACGGACAATAAGGAGGATACAGCAGACGAAATCGTTGAAGCTGCGGCCGAGGGCAGCGGCGAAGAAGCAAGTGACCTGGACCATGTGCAACCAGACCCCAAAACAGCTGCCATCTTGGAAAAGCAGAAGGAAAAGGCCTTCCAGAATCCAATGACAGCCATGTTGGACATGATGACCATTGCCAGGTTGAAGCGCATGGGGCGCAAACGTCGCTTGAAGAGGCGCCGCGCGGTGCAAAAAACGCAGCGTGAGCTGTCGCTGCAAAAGTACCTCGAAGAGTGCGTTTGTGTCCTCTGTAGCGCTGACACAAGACGTGCCGCTGCCTCACGCGCTGTACGCACACTTACTCTTTGGATGTGGTGATGTTGGCTCATTTGTGCGGATGCAAGCAGCTACAGCCTTTCTGTGTCGCCGGGAATAACGCTGGACGCGCAAGGTCGACCAGTCGACGCCAAGCGTGCTGACGAAGTAACCAACCCAGATGATCCGACGGATCCGTGCGATCTAGAAGCAGATTTTCAGCTGCAGCACTGGTACTATGTTGATGCGGCCCCCGCAACGGCCTCGCTTTCGCACCTACCACGGACTCTGAAGCATGTGCGTCCGCACTGATAGTAGCACTGATCAACCACTTGTGCTGTGCTGCTCACCTTCACGGATGTGGATATGCATATGGGTGTGAGCAGATCAAGTCGGTGGTGTCAGTGTTTTTCAAGGTGGCAGGGCCAACGGATTTGTTCTTCCACAACCCACTCACAGAGGCGCTTGAGGGAATTTCGAGTGACTGGGAGTGGCGTCGCGCGTTTGTGGTGCGTACCGCGGCTCACGAGCACCCGGCACCCACACCCCTCACACCCCGCGCATGTTTGATCTCAACGCCGGTTGTTTGGATGGTCGACAGGAATGGGACAAAACACGCGGGGAGCGGCGGCTGATGAAGCTCCAACGCCGATTCGATGAGATGGGCAGGTTCTTGCGCGGAGTGGCACGGGTGGTGTCACCCCCGGGCTCGAATGGGGATGCTCAACACGAAGCCTCCGGCCAGCCCACAGTGCGTCCTGCTACGACTGCTTCGCAGGCGACACGCCCCTCGACTGTCGCCTCCGCTTCCACAGCCGGGTGGTCAAGCCTTTCGTCCCGCCGTGGTTCCCATGACACGACATCGACGGGTGCGGCTCCTACCTCGTCCCTCACCCGCACACTGAGTCGCATGTCCGTCATGACGTCCCAAGCCACGTTGACGGACATTCGCGAGCGCCGCACGCACGAGTTCCTGAGCAAGCTGCCTGACAATCGGCGTGGGAACCTGGTCACCCACACGTTTCCGATCCCCGCGTCTGTTCATGAGCTCAAGAAGATGACCTTGAACGAGTGGCTGGCTGCGCTGTGGGATGTGCTTGAGGAGCTTCACGCTTATGCAGCCCACCAACGGCTCCACATTCACATCGTTCGCACTGTGTTCAAGCCTCTGGTAGCAGCGATCAACCACCTGAATCTGTGTTCTGTTGTCCTCCCTGCAGCCATTGCCAGTGTTCTGGTGCGGGTACGGTACATCGCACCAGCCCGTTGGTCTGTCGCTCCCTGTTTCCCGTTCACGTGGCTCACCAACTCTGTGGGTGTGTGCATTGTATTCATTTTTCTTTGTTTTTATTTTTCGTGTTGGTGCCTGATACTGCCGCTGGGTGGATGTGTATTCTGTTCTGAACCACTGCTGTCACGCAGTGCATTTGGGCTGTGGTGTGCGGAGGCGTCGGCGGAGGAGGTGACGGCAACATCGGCAGCTCACAGGACACAAGCTCCCGCGGCGGCACTGCCGGAAGCAAGTTCCGCTCGATGCTGCGACGCATGTCAGCTCCTGCGCTCGACGTGCACAGTGCCGTCCGTGGATCAGGGGCAGTGCCAACTGTTGCACTGGAGCTTCTGTGTCCCGATATCGACGTGGTGAACCTGCTTGTCGACGTGAGTGGGTACGCAGCCACGTGACAACGACGCACTCTCATCACGGTGCATGTGCATGGTTTCGTGGGCTTGGATGCGTGTGTCGATATTGTGTTGCCGTCTGGCAGATCTTTCGTTGCAGTGTGGTACTTCCCATGCGCATTCGAGACGAATCCCGCGCGGCCCATGTGGCGGAGTCACTCCTCGGGCTTGGTCAGACAGAGCCGGACCCAACACCCACATCGCCCCCTGCTGCAGATGTGTCGACAAGCAACACAGTGGACAGCTCCGCAGACAATGATCTCTCCACTGTTGGTCGCCAGGTTCGTGTGCACGAAGGAGAGGACGAAGTTGTGGACACACACCAGAAGTCTGAAGCAGCTGCCACGTCATCAGTCGCGATATCAGTTTCTGGCCCCGATTCCGGGCAGGATGCACTCACGAGCGAGGCAACCGTGGGGGCAGAAGGTGCCACGCAAGGACCAACAACTGCCAGTACCAACACCGCGACCACCACCCCTGGTGATGGTGCGGACGGAGTGGACGGTGATGTATCCTTCGACAAGCCGCGGCGCCTGTCGATCCCTGTCTCGGTCGGGTCTGTCGCGGAGGCTCCGTCCATGTCTGAAGTGCTGTTGGCTGACGCCGCCTCTACCGTGTTTGTTGGTAACGGCGACGAGTTGCACGAGGCACAGCGAGCATCACAATCAACGCCATCGACACCATCGACGCCAACGATGCCATTGGCCTCGGTTGGTGCGCCCGCCACCAACAGCGACACCAACAAGGACAAGGTGCTTGGAATGACGTTGGACGAGGCATGGGGCACCACCGTGATGACCCCTCAGCACGCCCGCTCACTCCCCTCTGAGTCACCGTCCCTCCACACCATCCGCGCCACGCCACAGCACGTGTCTCAAGTCGGGTCCGTGGACACGTCGCCCGTGCAGACCGACGGCCCCCCGTCCCCGTCAAAGTACAACGATGGAACCAACCTGAGTGTGATGGCGCAGCCCGCGTCCCCATCCAGCACAGACGAACATGCGGCCGCATCTGGGCAACAGCAACAACTGGTGCGCCCACACACAACGGGCGTGGACGCCCCAGCGCCCAAGTTTGTGCTGCCCGCCACTGCACCCATGGCTTCCCGGCGCAGGTCCGGTGTCGTGCTCGGCGGCACCATCGCGCCGCCGCCACTGGACACCGACATCAACACCGGCAGTCGCAGTCGCAGGCGCACAAGCAGTGGTGGTGGTGGTGGTGGTGGTGGTGGAGCGAGGCGAGGCAAGGGCACGGTGTGGGACAAGTTTGCCACGACCAAGAAGTACCGCCCGGACGTGCCGACGCAGTACCAGCCGCGGTTCGTGGGTCATGGGTGGTCCACTGAACGCGTGGGTCCCGGCCACATGGCGGACGCTTCCGCAAGCATGGCGCAGGATCCAGCACCGAGCAGCCCCAGCACTGGCACCACCACCAGCAACGCACTGCGCCCGCGTGAGCCGCCACCCTCTGTGCAAGCGCTGGCCACGGCGCTCCGACCCCTGGGGGTGGGGTCAGACGGGCCCCAGCACCGGTTCCGGCCGCCCGGCAACTGGAAGTCCCGCTGCGCGTTCCGCACGGAGAGCTGGCGCGCGCGCAACAAGAAGATCCGCCGCGCTATGTCCCGTGAAAGGGAGTCCGAGCTGCGTCGCCTGCCGCGGGGGTGGCAAAAGCGCATCGTCACACCCGACCTGACGGGCGCGCGGGAAGCGGCGCGCGCGAACTCCGCTGCGGTGCGCGCCTCAGCACGCCAAGAGCGGTTGTGGTTGCACGAGGTGGTGGAGCACATCGCCGGCTGCTTTTCGTCGCTGTCCCTCATTCCCGCCGCCCGCACCGCGCTGTTGAAGTCGCAGCGCGCCATGGTCGTGCTTGCCTCCATCGCCACGACGGATGCGCTGGCGTTGGGTGCGGGGCGGGCCGTTGGGGCGGGACACGGTGGTGGCCGCGGCGCAGACCCGCAGCGCGACACAATTGAGCTGCTGTGCCGAGACGCACGGCGGTACGCGTTGGAGACGCTGTCCGCGGCCTTTGCCCGTCTGCCGCGGTCCATCGCCTTTGGCGCCAACGCGATGGCGGCGGCGTTGGGCAGTGCCCTGGCACACACACGGCCGTGGCACGGCGCCACGTTTGGGTTCGGCGGACGTGTGCCGCACGCCAGCCCCGCCATGTGGCTGCCGGTGGCGCTGGACCTGGTGATGCACTCCCCCATGCCGGCGGCGCTGCGGTTGCCGCTTCCGGAGCGCCACACCACGGACCCAGACGACGTGAACGCGGTCAGTTTGAAGAGTTGGGTGACGCTGCACGGCATGGTGGCGGTGGTGGGGTTCCAACTCCTGCACGACTACAACGTGCCGGCCGCCCACGCCACGACGGACTTTGAGATCGAAGACGGGTGTGAGGCCGCGGCGGCGGCGTCGCACCACGTGTTTGGGCCCACACCGGCGTGGGAGCCCATGTGGCAAGCGCCGTGCGAGCTGGAGACGTGGATGAGCGGTGTGACCAACGCCCTGAGCGCGCCAGGTGTGCTGCTGGCGGCACTCCGGGTCACGCGCTGGATCATGTCACCGTCACAGGCTGACCAAGCCACCCACCACGAGTCCATGGCGCAGCGCGTGGTGGCGGCGACGCACTCCGTGGCACCACGTGTGCACTTCACGCGCGAGGCCGTGACGATGGCGGCGGTGCTGTGCGCCGATGTGCATGCGCTGATTCGCTACCATGAAGAAATGGGGGAGGAGATGTCCCACACCTCCATCGGTTTGGTGGGGGAAACGATTGAGGTGCTGACCGCCATGATGTGGTGCCCTCGCAAGGAAGTGGCGCTTGCTGCCGCGCGTGCGCTGGCGAATCTGCTGTACGTACCACATCACGTGTGCCGCCTGTGCCGCCTGTGCCGCCTGTGCCGTCGGTGTCCCACATGTCTGCTTTCTTGCGGGTGTGTGACGTCACCTG